>Ga0335074_10017364_pt1 | contig 10149 bp, 9 predicted proteins | sample Lox_Sample_23_FD_206715 | JGI IMG/M metagenome (GOLD analysis project Ga0335074, IMG submission 206715) | Soil microbial communities from Loxahatchee National Wildlife Refuge, Florida, United States - Lox_Sample_2.3 | ecosystem: Environmental > Terrestrial > Soil > Wetlands | place: USA: Florida...
GGTGCGGTAGTGCTGCGAGACACGCGCCATAAACCGCTGCAGCGCTTGCTCGATAGTGGGATCGATTCGCCCGTTCATGGACTGAAGGTTAGCACAGTTTTAATATCGATAAAATATGTTATCAAGATAAAAAGGTTTGACGGCACACCCAATGACAGTTGGTCTGGCTTGGCAGAGATGTCTCTTTCATCTGCGGCAAGGTCTCGGCACGGCTCGAAGTTCTTCGTAGCTAGGCAAGTTTCCAACATCTGTGCGCGGACCTCACATTCAAGCGGAGTGGAGCCGTACGCCACGCACGATGCCACCGAACGGATATGCATTTCGCGCTGTTCCTGCTCGGGAGTCTCCTGAGTCCACGTGCGCTGGGCGACGGGCGCGGGCTGTGGCGGCTGATCAGCGCACCCGAAGAGCGCCAACACCGCCCCAGCGAGAATTAGAGTTCTGGCATCCATCGAAGCCATAGCTCCCCACTCTGCGACTCATGAACAGTAGACGTAGACGTGTGCGGTCAGAAGCGGTCTGTCGCATTTTTAGTCAGGGGTACATCGATGACTGTGCACGCGGTTGCAGATACCTTTGCTGCCGTGTGACCGACGTCACAAGTCAATAGAAGAATTGACCACCCAAAATAATCATCGATCGTCAATTAGCCGCCGTGACCCTCCTCACGGGGCCGCCGGTCCGGTTTCGGTACCGTAAACCATCGATTCTTAAGAGAAATAATCGTGTCCGTAGCTACTCATGAAGACGGATCGAGTCTTGTAATTGGCGGCGACGCGGTACCCGCCGCGACGATCCGTAGGTCGTCCGAGGTCGTTGGTCTATCGACACCGCTCGAATCAACTTGGAAGATTAATCTCAAATCGCTTGGATATTGGGCAGCGTGGGTCATCTTCGGCGCAGTGGCCTTTCGGTGCGATCACTACTATCTGTTGAACGGCTGGTGGATGGTCCTGCTCTTCTTTTGGTTTACCGCCAATAGTGTGAGACCGGCGCACATGGTTCCGGGACGCTTGAGACTGCTCTCCATCGGCGCCGCGACGGTTGGGGCGGCCTTTCTCATCTATGGGACGTTTGAATGGTTGCAGGAGATTTTGGAGGGCTGGAGTTGGGGTCCGCCCGGTCAGTGGCTCCGCATTGTATCGATTCCGCTTCGCGCCATCGCCGCCTCCATTACGACCGCTGTCGTTCTTATCCCGCAGCTGCGTCGTCATTTCGGTGCTTACTCACCTGTGCTCCTGATGACCGCCTCGCTGCCGATCGGAATCGCTGACTACGGAATCACTCTAGCGAGCGCCACTCACTGGCAGGCGCATTTGGAGTCGAGCCTCATTGGAATCTTTTTAGTTATCATCCTGCCATTGATTCTTGCCGCTGCGAATGACCGAATCAAGCCGTTGCGATGGCCAACTGGGCGCTTGGCGACCGGGATCGCCAGATTGTGGCGTGGCGAGGTGCCGACTTCGTTCGCCATAGTGATTGTGTACCCGGTGACAATTGTTGGTTTTCTTTGGCTTACTTCGCGGATAAAGGACTTATCCAATCACGGCTATTCGGATTGGGAATATGCGACGCGAAAAGCGATCGTCCAGCTATTAGTCGTCCTGTTACTCGTCGTCGGCTCCATGGTCACCTGGCGGTGTTTCCATCGAAGCGTCGAGAAGGGGATACGAAGTGCCCTATGGCTGCAGGGGATCGTTGCATTGATCGCCGCACCGTATCTCCTGGTGTTTGTAATTTCGGACGGCTTTTCCGTTGGAAATGTCATTACCAATTCGGCGACGGCGGCGTTCGGGAGTTCTTACGATTTTCAGGTGCTAGGTCCGGGTGTGGAACTGAAGTTGTCTGGGGCAGTGAATTACGGGCTCGCGGATCGGCTGGAACAGGAATTGAAAGATCATCCCAGCATCTCGAGACTTCGGTTAGACAGTGTTGGCGGAGACATCGCCGAAGCAATTCATGCCGCTAGGCTTATCGCTGCTCATAATCTTGATACTGTTGTGAGTCACGAATGCGTCAGCGCCTGCACGGTGATGTTCGTGGCGGGCAGGCACCGGACCCTTGAAAACAATGGCAAGTTGGGGTTTCACGCAGCGCGGAGCGCCGATCCGACGGAGCATCTGGTCGGCAGTTTACGCACAGCTTATGCCCCCTTCGGCGTGGAAAGGGGATTTGTCGCTCGCGTCGAGGCTTTCGAACCTCCCGCGCTGTGGTACCCGACGCGAGAAGAGCTAGTAGCTGCCCGGGTATTATCAGCGTCGGCGCAGGCGCAGAGTGGGAGCAAGATTCCCTAGGAGCGGATTACATTTGTGGACGCCAAAGCTTTTCCAGAAGGTGCATCAGCATGTGCATACAAGACTGTTTGTTCGATAACGAAAATATCAACGAGTTGATCAAGCAGATGTTCGAGGATCCCGAAGGAGAATCGACCACCAAGCGAAGAGCCGATTGCGCATCCCCACAAGAAGCCATATGTCTTCGGTCGCGCTTGGAGCGCCATGGTATTGATGTTGTAACGCCGAAAACTCCAGAGTCTTGCGTGGTAGAGATAGAGATCTGTGGGTAGTCCTGGTCAATTCCCGCAAGGACTCACGCCACAGCCCAGCAGTCAAGGTTCGCGCCGGTCACCCCGACGCGACAAGGCGAGTAGCGCAGGACCCTGAGGCGAAGCCAGCGCTAGATGTAGCGGCCCGAGAACATAAACCGCAGGACCCGCCGGCCCACATTAGGCTATTACAGTAATGCCCAACCCCCCCCCCGAATATGCGGTGCGCCGCATATGCGGGGTTTTAGTCAAAAACACCCATGATTGATGTCACGAAACTACTCACCGCAGCTAGCACAGTATCGGACTGTGCCGGAGCGTGGTGCATCGGATGGTCGGTAATCGACAAATTCAAAGGTTTTGAGTTGTCAGGGTCGTCGCTCGGCGGAAGCACACGGTTATCGGCGGAGTACCGTCGCTGGATGAAGCGCAACGACCGCCGGACGTGGTGGGGCCTGGGCCTCGTAACACTTGGCGGCGCGCTGCAAATCGTTGCGCTCTACATTCCCTGACTCTAGCTCTAGCCATCCCACGCAGCGCGCGCGCCCTCGCAGAATATCAACGGACGCCCTCGCCGCCGGCATTGCGCCCGCCCGCGCCCGACGATATCGACACCCACGGGGCCTGCGAATCACGTCACACGTCACGCTGCAAATAACGCGAACCGCTCACCGCGCGCGGGGCCACCGTAGTGCGCTAATCACGTTTCAACTGAGGTAATTCACATGAAAATCTTGGTTTTGATTCTGGTCGCGCTCGCGTTCGTGCTCGGCGCTTCGCCCGTTCGTGCCGCGGACTATTGGGTCCGGGTCGTCGACAATGCAAGCGGCTACATGGGCGGCGAAAATATCGTGGCGTCCATGTGGATAAATCGCGGCACGTTGCTGCGGGTAGGCGATGTGGTCGTGTTCACCGAAGAAATGCAGGTATTCAGCAACGAATCCGGCACGGTTGTCGAAACTTGGGCAACGGGTAGTTTTTCTGTCGACTGTGTGCGCCTTGTGCGAACCATGAACGCCCTAACCCGCGTTGACGCCCGGGTGCGCGGCGACGACGGAATTTATCGGCACGACGAAATTTTCACGTTGGCCGCGCGCAATCAGATTTCGCGAGAATCCGCGGCGCCGATGCACCTACGCGTCCTCGGCGATGATAACGCGTGGGCTTGCTCGCAACATTGATTTTGTTACCGTTTCCGCCGCAAGATCGTGCGGCGGCCGCCCTACGTCTGCCCAGCGTCGACTTGCGCCGCTGTCATTTTACGCTGCAGCGCCGCGGGTATCTGGTTCGCCACGGCCAGTGGGTCGGCGGTTGCCGAGTTGACCGTGATGGGTCCGGTCACGAACTGAAACGCTGCGATTGTCATTCGTGCCGCCCGCGCCCTGGCGGTTGCCCGCAATGCCGGGCGTTGGCCCCGACTGAATCACTGCGCCCTCGTGGGCTATGATGCCCTCCATTAAGGGGTAGACCCAACAGTCGTGGGGGTCTGTCATGAATTTTGTGTCACGGCTTCCAAGACCTAGCGCGTGGCCTCATCGATCTGCGCTAATACCTCCCCGGTAACAAAGTATCTGCCATAAACGCGGACGGGTCGCCTCGCTCCCCGGGGATACTCGCGCCGCGCTTCATCCGGTCACGGCTCACGGCGCCGGCACGACGATGCTGCAATGCTGTTCTTTCTTCGTCTTCGTCGCCGCATCTCGACAAGCCGCCAGCGTAGATTTGTTAGGTGTCAGCAGCTCCGCCGCAAACTCGAGATCGCGCCAGGCGTCGGGACTCTGCGCCTGCATGATGAACGCAGCGACCTCACCGTCGAGTCCGAACGGCAAAGCCCGCGCGAAAACCGGTGAAATAATGATGCCAACGATGAGTGCCACCGCCGCCGTGCTAAGGAGCCACCGCTGCTGCCGTTCCTTGAGGCGCGCTGAGCCAATGATTGCGGCGAGCTCCTGGGCCGTCCGTTCGCTCGCTCTCCTCGCCTGATCGAGCTGATTCGACGCCTCGCGCATGACGGTGCCGCCGGCGCGCGCAATGGCTTCCGGATAATCGGCCGGCGCGATCCGAAGCGCCGGATGGCGCTCAATCTGCTCAAGCCGTTCGCGGATCGATCCGAGATCTTGGGCGATTGCCCCAAGCGTCGAGCTGTAATCGGGCGGCTCTTTTAACTGGATCGCATCGACGAGCTCCTCCACCGTGTGATGGAGGACCGTGACCTCCTGGGTGAGATGCTCGAAGGCCTCCGCGGCATCCCCCGCTTGAGACTCATCCGTGTCCGCCATGAGGAATGTCCTTTTACAGCGATAGTCCGAAATCCCGTCCGCGATCGATGCTCAACCTAAGTGCGCGATCAAGATCCCGCTCCTCGAGCACCCGCTCCAAGCGGCGGGAAATACCGAGCTCGATCTGAAGCTTTCGCACACGTCCGCCGAGCTCGGGATCAGCTTTGATGTCTCGCGTGAGCGATTGAAGTTCTTTTTCAATCCGATTGCGGGGGCCCTCGTCGTCGTACCCTCGAAGCTTCTCGTGCTCAGCCTCGAGCCCCTGCCAGATCTTCACCACCCGCTCGGCCCTGAGCTGCGGATTTGTGCGCACCCGTTCCTCGTGCTCGAGCGTCTTCAAAAGCTCGCCGGCGCGCTCGGGTCCTGCGGGTAATCTCAAGATTTGAAGGGTGCCCCGCTCGTACTTCACCGCATTGAGGAGGTCACGCGCCGCCCCAGGGCGCACCTGCTCGAGCTCGGCTGACGCTTTTTTCATCTCCTCCCGCTGATGCGGGAGAACGGGAAGATTCTGATCGCGCATCCGAATCGCGTCGCCGTACGCGCGCGCATAGCCATCAAGCGCGCGAATGAGCTCTGAGCCCCGGTGCGCCGCCGGCGCCTCGCTCGAGCGGCCCGGGCGAGCGGTCTTTGCGTGGGCGTCTGCCTCGAGGCCTCGCGTCACTTTGAGCTTGAGGCCCTTGAATCGATCCGCTTTGCGATCCGGCGTCGCCGCGAGCACCGGCGAACCCTCTCGTTCAAGATAATCGTGCGCGAGATCCTTCGTCCGCGCCCGCGACAACTTCTCGACGAATCGCGCCTGCACGTCTTGCGACTCGACGGCGCCGCCGTGGCCGCCGAAATCATCCCGCGCATAGAACACGGTCGCCGCCTCCCGGTGCCGGGAGAGCGCGACATAGGTCGCGTGTCGATCGAAATGCGGCGTGGCGAGTACGTAAGTCCGATCGACCGTCGAGCCTTGCGCCTTATGCACGGTCGCCGCATAGCCGTGGTCGAGATGCTTGTAGAACTTGGTATCGACCGCCACGCGCGCCTCCGACGGCCCATCGAGCTTCACCTGCAGCACTCCGCCCTCGATCCGCTCGACGGTGCCCAATGATCCGTTTTTGACGCCGAGCGTCTTCTCGTTTCGGCCGAAGCGAATTCGGTCGTGCACCGCAAACTCCTTCTTGCCCTGCTCGGTCGCAATCTCCTGGCTCTTACCCAATTTCCCGCCCTGCATTCGCAAGGTCCGCACGGCCTGATTGAGCGCGTGCACATCATCCCGCGTGTACGCGAGCACGAGCTGCGAGGCCTTCGGCTCCGCTTTGGCATCCCGCGCCCAGCGCGCAAGAAGGGCACTGCGCGCCTGAGCTCGCTCCTCGACCGCGACGATCGCCCCCCTCTCCTCGTAGGCCGCGAGCGCCTGGCGTGTCCGGCCGGCAGCAAGCTCGGTCGTCGCCGCCCTCTGCCACTCCTGCCGCTGGCGGCGCACCTGGGTGAGCTCGGCCATGCCGTGGCTGACGACGATCCCCCGAAACGGCGCCCCTGCCTCGATCGCCTGCAGCTGCTCAGGGTCGCCCACCAGGACGACTTTCGCATGGGCGTGCTGCGCCACCTCGAGCACCCGTGCGAGCTGCCGGGTGCCGATCATTCCGGCCTCATCGATGACCAATACATCTTTGGATGTGAGCGGATCCCGCCCCCCACTCCAAGCGAGCTCATAGCTCGCCAAGGTGCGCGATTGGATGCCCGCCACGACCTGCAAATTCTCCGCGGCGATGCCTGCGAGCGCTGCTCCCTTCACCGCCAAACCTTCTGCCTCCCAGGCCTCGCGCATCGCAGAGAGCGCCGTGCTCTTGCCCGACCCCGCGACCCCGACCAGGGCCTTGAGGTCCCCCGCCCCCGTCACGTGCTCGAAGGCCTGGCGCTGCTCATCGCTCAAGCGATTTTGCGAGAGCACCGAGCGCTGGCGGTGGGCGGCAACGCCATGCCCGTCCCGCCCTGCCAAGGCCTCCGCATCGGCCAAGAGGCCCCGCTCGAGGCCCAACATCTCACGCGTCGTGAACCGCTGCCGGCCGGCATCGTCCTTGCCCAACTCGACGAGCTCCGGCGAGGTCGTTACCTTCAGGTACGCGCGGTCGAATTGCTCCGCTCCGTCGGTCCGCGTGTGCAGGAACCGCGCGAGGTCATGGTGCGAGAAGGTCGCCTGAGAGTGCGTCATCGCCTTCAACGCAATGCCGGGGTCGGCAATGATCTGCACCCCGTTCGCCCCGGCGATCTGCCGCTGCTCCTCGATCCGATCGGCGAGGAAAGACGGCAGCCGCTCGTCCTCCTGGCGCTCCCGACCGACCCCGAGCTTGCGCCCCGGCGAGAGCTCGATCCCTTGCTCTTTGTAGGAGCGGTGATCGACCCGCACCCCTAAGCCAGCTTGCGCCAAGTGCTCGTTCGTCACCTCCGCCCACCCCCGCCGCCAGGAGAGCAGCTCCGTGGTCTGATTCCAGCCGCGGTTTTTCTGCCCGAACCCCTCCGCCGTAATATCCCGCGTGGTGAGCAAGATGTGCGCGTGCGGATTGTCGGGGTTGTCCAAGTGCAGCGAGAAGTCCGCGACCATGCCGCGTGACACGAATTCTCGCTTCACGAAATCCCGCAGGAGCTCGACCTGCTCGTTCTTGGAGAGCTCGATCGGCAGCCCCACCTCGACCTCACGCGCGACCTGCGCGTCCTTGCGGTTCTCGGCAGCCTCGACTTCATTCCACAGCCGCTGCCGATCGAACACCCACTCGGGCGCGTTGGCAGGGGCCACGATTTCCGAGTGATCGACCCCCATCTTCTTGCTGTAGTCGTGGGTCTGCCCGGTGGCTTCTTCGTACATGGAAGTGCCGGACCGATAGGCCGCCGCGGCAACGGCATTGCGCCCGTCGGAGCGCTTCACCATCTTGGTGGTTTGGTGGTAGATCGCCATCTATGAAAGGTGCCGCCGGTTCCCTGTGAGCGCCGAAGCTGATGATCCAAACCATTCCTGGCCTGGCGGCCGTGAGCCGCCTCCGCCTCCCTGTCCGACGTCGCGCAGCGACGTATCAGTGCGCTTTCAAGGTCCGACTGTACCCCAGCACCACGCGGTCGGCAATCCCTAACACCAACCCAAGGCGCAAAATAAATAGCAAGCCCGCGGGCTCTGCCAGGCACACTCCCCTTCTTCCACACCCTCTTTATGCGCGATGAGTCACTGCGCTACGATCCAGGCACGACACACCCAGCATCACCCACCAACGCGACAGGACGCGTCAGCCAATCAACCCTGCAAGGAGCACGAGAGATGCCAAAGCTCGAGGACAAAATCGCCGCGGCCGAAGCCAAGGTAAAGCAGCTCAAAGTCCGCCAACGCCAGATCGATGCCAGAAAGCGCTCCCTCGCCGCCCGAAACGAGCGCGGCAAAGACCTGCGGCGCAAGATCCTGGTCGGCGCCATCGTGCTCGAGAAGGTCAAAGCCGGCGAAATCCCAACCGCCGATCTGCATCGCTGGATCGAGCCGAAGATCACGCGCGCCGAGGATCGCGCGTTGTTCGATCTCCCGATGAAGGCGGAAGGAGCAACGGCGAGTTAAACCGGCTCAAACCCCTGCGTCGCGCACCAGTCCGAGAGCGCCTCCCGTTGGGCGTTATGCTCGAACTCATACCACGCCGTCAGGTGACCGCCCGCCTCGAGCAGATCCTTGAATCGGGCGTAAGCCCCTGGGCGCGAGAAAATCGAACGGATGTGCTCGTACTGCTCGGGCACGTGCGCTTCGGCGAAGGCGAGCGCCACGCGCTTGCCGAGATCGAGCTCCTGCTTCGAGGGCACCGCGACGTACCGATCGGAGGTCTCGAGGTCCTCGGGGGCGCCCTCCTCCGGCTCCATGTCGGTTCCGACGAAATAAACACTCCCGGTATCCCGCGAGATGTACGCGGCGGCATCGACGGTGCCGATGCCGACTGAGCTCACGTACTCGAGGGCCTCGAGTAGCTCCTCAAGGTTCACCCGCATCGTTGCTCTGACCCCTCTTGTCGGTGCCATGGCACCACCTCATTCTGCATGGGAGAAGTGTATTGACATCGACGGCGGCCCAGGAAACCGCCCTTCATCCTTGGCCGTTCCCGATCACCTTCCTCCGATCTTCTCCCGCCCCCCCCGGGTCTTCGTCACTATTTTTGTGGTCGGGCCCGCGCCATGTGGGCGGGTCGCTTCGAGCCGTCCACATGGCCGCGAGGCCAGCTATCGGAAAGCTATAGGTTCTTAACTATAGGATTGCGCGACAAAGTGACCGTGACTTTTGGCCTTAGAGCGCGACAAAGTGACCGTGGGGGGCGCGACAAAGTGACCGTGGATAAGTCGCTGAAAACACAACCTTATCTACAGGGGCTATATGGATGGGTCGTCAGCGCCCGAGTGGCAATAAGCGTCGCGGGACAGGGGGGCCACTCTGCCAGAGGGTCATTCCCCCTTCACTCAGGTCGAACTTGGCGCCGGGATAAACGACCTTGACGGCCTTGAGAGTGCGCAGGAAGACGCGTCGAAAGTCGCGGATGCGCTCGTAGCCATTACCGAACTGCCCGTGGAGGGAGGTCCAAGGCACCAGCACCCCTTTGCCCTCCCCAACGCGGTGTAGGCGCTGCGCGAGCCACGTGTAGATGTCTAGAGCCATGGCATTGTGCGAAAGCCGCGCCACGGCCGTCTCATTGAGCGGTACGGCATGCTTCATGAGGCTCTCGAAGTATCGCTGCGAGAACTGCACCTTCGTGGGCCAGAGCGTTCGCTGGTGAGGGTCCTTCGTGACCCAGAGTTCAAAACCTTCGATGACGCTGCCTTTGAGGGTGACGGCGCGCCCCTCCCCGGTAACGGTACCGATTCGAAAATCCGATGCCGACAGGCGCGTGAGCTGGTCTTTGACGGTGCGAATGTTGCGCCCTCCGGGATCGAGCCCCAGGGTTCGCTTCACGAACGCGGTGAGACTGTCCTCGAGCTCGATGTCGGGCGACTGGGTGCGTAGAGCCTCGGCGTTGAGGTGGTAGAGGACCAGGCGCGGCTTGGGACCGTACGGGAGCCCCACCTCGATGAACCTGCGGGTGTCCGGGTTGAACGCCTGGCCAGCCGCCACCAGGAGGCTGACCAGGCCGTTCAAGCGCTCCCATGTGCGCATGTCGTCGCCCGGGTCACGGTAGGGCAAGCAGGTTTGGCAGAGAACCGAGTGCTGGTAGAGGATCGGCCCATCGTTCGAGGGGTCGACTAGAAAGGGGTCCGACAACAGTCGATCGCGAATCGGATTCGGAGCCTTGAGGCTTTTTGGTAGGAGTTCAAGGATGGGTTTCA
>Ga0335074_10017365_pt1 | contig 10149 bp, 7 predicted proteins | sample Lox_Sample_23_FD_206715 | JGI IMG/M metagenome (GOLD analysis project Ga0335074, IMG submission 206715) | Soil microbial communities from Loxahatchee National Wildlife Refuge, Florida, United States - Lox_Sample_2.3 | ecosystem: Environmental > Terrestrial > Soil > Wetlands | place: USA: Florida...
CGCACAACCTGGCCCAGATCCAGCAGTACCTGGCCAAGCACGGCGCCCCGTGAGTGCGGGACCAGGCCGATCCGGGAGATGGACCCCGGGGGGCTGGGTGGAGGTCGGGGGCTTGAACGCCGGTCCGTTCGGAATAAATGGTTTGATGCGGGCGGGGCGGTGGAGCCGCGGACCTGGAGGGCCGGGGTGAGGAGGTGGACCTCGGCGGGGCGGGCCGGGTCGTCCACGCGGGCCAGCAGGGTGCGGGCGGCGAGGCGGCCGGCGTCGAAGCCGGCGCTGTCGATGCTGGTGAGCCAGATCGACCGGAGCCGGACCAGGTAGGAGTTGTCGTAGCCGACCAGGGAGAGCCCGCCGGGCATGGCGACGTTCATCTCCGAGGCGGCCGACTGCGCGCCGAGGCAGGTCAGGTCGTCCACGGCGAAGATCGCGGTCGGCGGCTGGGCGCCGCTGAGCAGGCGCACGGTGGCGCGGTAGCCGGCGTCCTCGGTGAAGTCGCCCGGCTCGACCCTGATGTACTCGCCGAGGCCGCGGGCCCGCATGGTGTCCTCGTAGCCCTGCTGGCGCAGCCGTCCGACCACGGTGCTGGTCCCGGACAGGCGCCCGGAGATGTGCGCGATCCGGCGGTGGCCGAGTTCGATCAGGTGGCGAGTGGCCAGCGACGCGCCGAGCAGGTCGTCGTTGGCCACGGCATCGACCCGGGGCAGGTCGATGCCGGGCCAGCCGACGGCCACCGTGGGCACGACGCTGGCCATCTCGGCGATGACCGGCGAGTTGGCCTGCGTGCCCGCCAGGATGAAGCCGTCGGCCTCGAGTTCGAAGAAGCCGCGCAGCACCGAGTCGTCCGTGCGCCGGTTCAGCCGTCCGCCGCCGCTGAGGACGACGTGCCTGCCGTCCGCCTCCAGGACGGAGATGAGGCCGTCGAGAAGATCGATGAACCAGGGGTGGCGGACGTCGTTGAGCAGGACCCCGATCGCCCGGCTGCGCCCCTCGCGCAGGCTGCGGGCCGCCGCGTTGGGCCGGTAGCCCAGCTCCGCGATCGACCGTTCCACGGCCGCGCGCCGGTCGGGGCTAACCTTCGGTGAGCCGCGCAGCACGAGGGAGACCAGGGACTTGGAGACGCCGGCGTGTTCGGCCACGTCGCGGATGGTCGGCTTGGTGACCGACGGCTGGCCGTTGGCCGGCATCTGGCACCTCCCGTCGCTGTCAGCATCTATTGGAACGATCTATTTGCGGATAAGCCTAGTCCCGCAGGTTGTGCGGGCGGTTCAGGGACACGCGGTTTGCCCGGTGATCACGGAAATCCCGTCTGAGGTCTTGACAGTTGGCGGGAGCTTAGGGATGCTGGCTTGTATTGGAACGATCTAATTTTGTCCAACGATCGTCCAATGTGGCACGCGGCGGCGCGGAGGTCGGGCAATGAGCATCAGCACATCGCGGGTCATGGAGTACGACCCGTTCAGCCAGGAGTTCCAGGCGGACCCTTTCCCGGTCTACCGCTGGATGCGGGACGAGGCTCCGGTGTTCTACAGCGAGAAGTGGAACTGGTGGGCGCTGTCCCGGTTCGAGGACGTGCGGGCCGCCGCGACCGACCCGCAGACGTTCCTGTCGTATGAGGGCATCGACATCGACGACACCGCCAAGGACCAGAGCGGCCCCGGGTTCCTGCCCGACATCGACAACCCGCGGCACGACCAGATCCGCCGGATGATCCAGCCGCAGCTGCTGCCCAATCGCATCGCCGAGCGGGAAGACGCGGTGTGGGCGGTGGTGCGCGGGCTCGTCGACGCCTGGCGGGACCGGGGCACGGTGGACCTGGCCCAGGAGCTGGCCTGGCCCACGCCGAACGAGGTGTTCTTCGACCTGCTCGGCCTGCCGGCGGCCCGGGAGAAGGGCCGTGAGCAGCTGAACCGGTGGGTCCACGAGCTCAAGGACCGCAAGCCCGACGACTCCCGGCTCACCCCGGTGGCCAAGGCCGCCACGGCCGGGATCCAGGCTTACTTCATCGACCTGCTGCACGAACGGCGCACCCGCCCGCGCGCGGACCTGGTCACGCACGTCGTCACCGCCGAGATCGACGGGGTGCCGTTCGCCGAGGCGGACTTCGGGGCTGCCTCCGAGGTCCTCGGCCTGATGATGGTGCTGTTCCTCGGCGGCGTGGAGAGCACCGCCGGGCTCATCGGGACGCTGTTCAAGCTGCTGGCCGAGAACCCGGACCAGCGGGCGTTGCTGCGGGCGAATCCGGCGCTGATCCCGGACGCGGTCGAGGAGGCGATCCGGCTGGCCACTCCCCTGCAGCTCGTGGGGCGGACGGTCAGCCGCGAGGTCACCCGGCACGGGGTCACGATCCCGGCGGGCGGCCGGGTGGTGCTGGTCTACGGCGCCGCGAACCGGGACGAGCGGCGGTTCGCTTACCCCGACCGGTTCGACGTGACCAGGGGGCGGTTCCGGCACCTCGGGTTCGGGGAGGGGATGCACGGCTGCCTCGGCGCGCCGCTGGCCCGCCTCGAGGCGAAGGTCGCCCTCGAGGAGGGGCTGCCCGCGCTCGGCGACTACACGATCGCCGCGCCGCCGGAGCGCTACAAGACCACGCCGAACATGTACGTCTGGGACCACCTGCACCTGGCCTTCCCGACGGCGTCTGTTGAGCACCGGCCGCAGGTGGAGACGGTCCGGCACCAGACCACCAACGTCACCGTCCTGGCCCGCGAGTTCGAGGCCGAGGTCCGGGTGGAGCGCAAGGATGAGGTCGCGGACGGCGTGGTCGCGCTGACCTTGCGGCAGATCGCCGACAGCCCGCTGCCGTCGTGGGGGCCGGGCGCGCACGTCGACCTGATCCTGGACGGAGCGCCGACCCGGCAGTACTCACTGTGCGGCGACCCGGCCGACCGGCACGTGTGGCGGCTGGGCATCCTGCGCGACGAGGCGGGCGGCGGCGGCTCGCGCTTCGTCCACGACCGGCTGCGGGCCGGCGACGCGGCCCGGGTCCGGGGCCCGCGGAACAACTTCGAGCTGGTGAGTTCCCCGCGCTACCAGTTCATCGCGGGCGGGATCGGCATTACCCCGATCCTGCCGATGATCGCCGCCGCGTCGCGAGCCGGGGCGGACTGGCGGCTGCTGTACGGCGGGCGCCGCCGGGCCTCGATGGCGTTCCTGCCGGAGCTGGCCCCGTACGGCGATCGCGTCACCGTGGCGCCGCAGGACGAGACCGGGTTGCTGGACCTCGACTCGCTGCTGGGTTCGCCGCGGCCGGGCACCCTGGTCTACTGCTGCGGTCCGGAGCCGCTGCTGGCCGCGGTGGAGGAACGCTGCCGCGCCTGGCCGTCCCGGTCGCTGCACGTCGAGCGGTTCAGCGCCCGGCCGCTGACCGCTCCGGTCCGCGCCGAGGCCTTCGACGTCGAGCTCGCCCGCAGCGGGCTCACCCTGACGGTCCCGCCGGGCCGCTCCATCCTCGACGTGGCCGAGGCGGCCGGGGTCGGCGTCCTGTCCTCCTGCGCCGAGGGCACCTGCGGCACCTGCGAGACCGCTGTCCTGGCCGGCCTGCCCGACCACCGGGACTCCGTGCTCACCGGTTCCGAACGCCAGGCCGGGGACTGCATGATGATCTGCGTGTCCCGCTCGTGCACGGCGCGCCTGGTGCTGGACCTGTTATCCGGTCCGGACTGCGTTATCCGGTCCGGACTGCGTTATCCGGTCCGGACTGCGTTATCCGGTCCGGACTTCGGAGATCTGGACCGGGCGGTGCTCGCGCAGCGACAGCGTGCAGGCTTCAGCCACCCAGCCGGTCCCGATCGCATCGGTGATCGTGCACGGTGAGGCGCGCCGGCCGGCCACCACCTCGGTGAACGCCGTCAGTTCGGCGCGGAACGCCTCGGCGAACCGGTCCATGAAGAACGTGAACGGCTTGCCGTCCGGGAACGACACGCCCGGCTCGGCCGACCGTAGCGGAAGCCCCGGTCCCAGTCCGGCCGCCAGGCTGTCCCTGGTGCCGTGCACCTCCAGCCGCACGTCGTGGCCGCGCGCGTTGTACCGGGTATTGGAGACGACCGCGAGCGCGCCGCCGTCCAGTGTCAGCACGGCCGAGGCGGTGTGCACGTCGCCGAGCTCGCCGAACCATTCCGCGTCGTGGTTCGTGCCCGCGGCATACACCTCGGTCACCTCCTGCCCGGTCACCCACCGGACGGCGTCGAAGTCGTGCACGGCGCAGTCGCGGTAGATACCGCCGGACGCGGCGAGGTAGGCCCGCGGCGGCGGGGCGGGATCGAGGGTGGTGGACCGGACCGTGTGGACCACGCCGAGGTCGCCGCCGGCCACCGCGGCGCGGGCGGCGGCGAAGGCCGGGTCGAAGCGGCGCGGGTACCCGATCTGGACCGGCACGCCGGTGCCGGCGATCCGGCGGGCCAGCCGGGCCGCCTCGCCGTTGTCGCGCGCCACTGGCTTCTCGCAGAACGTGGGCAGGCCCGCGCCGACGCACAACTCGATGAGTTCAGGGTGAAAGGCCGTGGGGGCGGCGATGATCATCCCGTCGACCCCGGCGGCCAGCACCGCCTCGGGGGTGCTGGCGATCCGCGCGCTGAGCTGCGCGGCGACTCTTTCGGCTAGTGCTGGCATCGGGTCGCTGAAGACCAGCTCCTCGACGGCGGGCAGGCCGGCCAGAGTCTCGGCGTGAAACGCGCCGATCCGGCCGAGGCCGAGCAGTCCGAGCCGCATCAGTCCATCCCTCCCAGCACGTTCTGGTCCCAGTCGATGACCGAGCCGGTGACCACGCCGGACCGGTCCGACAGCAGGAACACCACGAACTCGGCGATCTCGTCGACCTGCCCGAGCTTGCCCATCGGCAGCGACGCGGCCGCCTGGTCCCGCCAGTCGTCGCCGGCGCCGTGGAACCGGCGCTGGGTGGCATCCTCGCCGTCGGTGTCGGTCCACCCGATGTTCAGGCCGTTGATCCGGATCCGGTCCCAGCGGTGCGCGTGCGCGGCGTTGCGGGTCAGCCCGGCCAGGCCGGCCTTGGCCGCGACGTACGGGGCCAGGTAGGGCTGGCCGGCGTGCGCCGACGTGCTCATGATGTTCACGATGGTGCCGGGGGCCTTGCGGGCGACCAGGTCCGCGACCACGGCCTGCATGAGGAAGAACGGGGCCTTCAGGTTCACCGCGACGTGCGCGTCGAACAACTCCGGGGTGGTGTCGAGCAGCGTGCCGCGGCTGGTCAGGCCGGCCGCGTTGACCAGGCTGTCGACCCGGCCGAACTCCGCGATCGCCGCGGCCGCGCAGGCTTTTGCCTGGGCTACATCGCCCGCGTCGGCTTGTATGAACAGCGCTGTGGTCCCGGCCGCGCGCAGCTCGGCGACCAGCGCGTCACCTGGCTCGCGCCGCCGGCCGCTGACCGCGACGGTCGCGCCCTCCCGCGCCGCCGCCCGGGCGATGCCCGCGCCCAGCCCCGCCGTGCCGCCGCTGATCAGTACCACCCGCTCCGCCAGCAGGCCCGCTGAGCCGCCCCCTGAGTTGCCCACTGAGTTGCCCACTGCCTTGCTCACTGCAGCAGCCCGCGGAGGTAATCGGCGCTCTGCCGGGCGTCGGCCACCGGGCCTTCGCCGCTGGGCTCCTCGGTGAGGATGGTGTCCTGTTCCAGGACGTACCATCCGCCGTAGTCGCGGCCGCGCAGGTAGCCGACGATGGCGGCGAAGTCCACGTCACCCCGGCCTAGCGGCCGGTACATGCCGCGCCTGACCCCGTCGGTGTAGGTCAGCCGGTCCGACCGGACCTGCGCGGCGATCTGGTCATTGACGTCTTTGAAGTGGGTGTGCGCGATGCGGTCGGGCACCTGCCTGGTCAGTTCGGCCGGGTCGGTGCCGCCGATCAGCAGGTGGCCGGTGTCCAGGCACAGCGAGATGGCCGAGCCGTCGAGCACCCGCCGCACTTCCTCGCCGCGCTCCACCATGGTGCCGACATGCGGGTGCAAGACGGCGCGGACGCCGCGCCGGGCGGCCAGGGCGGTAAGCCGGTCGAGGTTGGCCAGGAGGGTCTGCCAGCCGGCCTGGTCGAGGTCGGGCCGGGTGTCGTAGCCGTCGCGGCCGGTGGCGGCGGACAGCACGAGCGTGCCCGCGTGGGCCGCGTCGTACCCCTCCAGCAGCCGCTCGATCGCTGGCGCCGGGTCGTGGCCGGGCTCGTGCAGGACCACGGGGGTGAAGCCGCCGACCGCAGTGAGATGGTGTGAGGCCAGGAACCCGGCCATGGCCGCCGGGTCGGCGGGGAGGAAGCCGTCCGGGCCGAACTCGGTGGCGGCCAGGCCGATCTCGGCCATCTCGGTCAGCACGCGGTCCGGCGGCAGCTGAAAGCCCCAGCCTGGTACCTCGCATACGCCCCAGGAGATGGGCGCGCCGGCGATCTTGTCAGCGGAGCTGGTCATGGTGCATCTCCTTGGTGCGGTGGGTACGCCAGGCGGGATTGGCGACGGCCTGCGGCTCGCGCCCGGCCAGCACGTCCAGGATTCCCCGGGCGGCGGCGGTGAAGGTCGCGGCGGTGGCGCGCCGGCTCAGTCCCATCAGGTGCGGGGTGAGGACGACGTCAGGGTGGCTGTAGAGGGGATGGTGAGCGGGCGGCTCGGGGTCGAACACGTCGAGGCCGGCACCGGACAGCCGCCCTTCGATGAGGGCCCGCCACACGGCGTCGGTGTCGATCAGGCCGCCGCGGCTGCAGTTGACGAGTACCGCGCCCGGCTTGACCCGGGCCAGGAAGGCATCGTCGACCAGGTGGCGGGTCTGTCCGGTGAGCGGGAGGTGCAAGGTGATGACGTCGCTGTGCGCGGCGAGGTCGCCGAGGTCGGTGCAGCGCAGGTCGGCGGGCGGCTCGCTGACCGGGTCGTAGGCCAGGATTCGCATGCCGAACGCCGCGCCGAGTTGCGCCGTCCGCTGGCCGATGCGGCCGTAGCCGACCACGCCGAGGGTGGCGCCGTCCAGGTCGCCGATGCAGACCGCCGTGCGCTGGGCCCAGCGGCCCTCACGCACCAGCGCGGTGAGGGGGCCGAACCGCTTGACCAGGTGCAGCGCCATGCCGATCGCGCCCTCGGCCACGGCAGCGGCGCCCGCGCCAGGGGTGATCACCACGGCGATACCCCGGGCCGTGGCGGCGGCCACGTCGACCAGGTCGACGCCCACTCCGGTCCGGGCCAGGACCCTGAGCGCGGGTGCCTTGTCAAGCAGCGTCAGGTCGACCCGGGCATCGGCGCGGACGATGGCGCCCGCGGCCAGGTGGAGGTCGCCGTCGCCGGGGTCGGGGATGAACCGGCAGTGCCCGTCGAGCACCCCGGTCACCAGCGCGGGGTCGACCGGCCCTAGGGCCACCACGACCGGCACGGGTCCGGCCATCACGTGTGCCCGAACGTGACGCCAGGGACCGGTGTCACCTTGTGCCAGGCGCCGTCCCGGGCCGAGGCCGCCACGGCAGAGAGGACCTCGGCGTCGGCCAGCGCCTCGGAGATGGTGGAGTTGCGCTGCTCACCGCCGCTGATCGCGACCAGGAACTTCTTGGCCTCGATGACCTTAAGGTCGTCGTAGCTCATGCTGGTGCCCGGTCCCGGCTGGAACCGGGCGTAGTCACCGAGATGGGCATTACCCAGGACGGTGGTGTACCCGGCGTTGGCCCCGCCCCGGCCCAGGCAGAGCCGGAACTCGTTCATCTGCTCGAAGTTCCAGGCCGCGGAGCCGTCGGTGCCGTAGATCTCGAAGCCGAGGCCGCACTGCGGGCCGACACTGACCCGGGACGCCTCCAGGGTGCCGACAGCCGATTGTGCTCCGGCTCCGAACCGGACCAGGGCCGCGACGTAGTCGTCGTTCTCCACGTCGCCCAGCTCGCCGTTCTCGATCACGGCAAAGTGGTCGGCCGATCCCATCGGCAGGATGGGCCGCTGGGTGTAGACGGTGGACAGCAGCGAGCTGACCTCGGTGATCGGCGCCACGACGTACTGCATCAGGTCGACCACATGGCTGAGGAGGTCTCCGAGCGCGCCGCTGCCGGCCTGGTCGCGGCGGAACCGCCAGGACAGCGCGCCGTTCGGCTCGGACGCATAGCTGTTGAAGAAGGTGGCGCGCACGTTGGTGATCCGGCCGAGCTCGCCCGCCGCGATCAGCTCGCGGACCCGCTCCACGGCCGGGACGTGCCGGTAGTTGTAGCCGATAGACGTCGCGACCCCGGCCGCCCTGGCCGCCGCGGCGACCTCGGCGGTATCGGTTACGTCCCGGCCTACCGGCTTCTCGATCCAGAACGGCTTGCCGGCCCGGGCCGCGGCCACGCCGATCTCCCGGTGCAGCATGTTGGGGGCGCAGATGGACACCACGTCGACCTCGGGATCGGCGAGCACGTCGCGGTAGTCGGTCCCGGCCCGGGCGTAGCCGAGGATCTGCCGGGCGTAATCGGAACGGTCCGGGGCGGTGTCGGCCGCGTGCACGAGCCGCGGCCGGATCTTCAGCTCGGGGTAGGCCAGCGGGATGGCCTGGTAGGCGCGGCTGTGCAGCTTGCCCATCCAGCCCACGCTGATCAGGCCGATGCCGGGCTGGGCGTATCCGTTGTCGGTGGTCTTCATGGGGCTCTCCTGTTACCGGGGCTTAGTTGCAGCGCGGGCCCGGCCGAACTCGGCGGTCACGGCGACGGCCAGCAGCGTTGAGTCCGAGCCGATGGCCACGAACGTCCAGCCCTGCTCGAGCCGCCGGGCGGCGGCGGCGCCGTCGGCGACCAGCAGGCCGCAGGTCTTGCCGTACCGGCGGCCAGCGGCCAGGACGTGCTCGATAGCCTCGGTGAACGGCGGCGCGGTGAGGTCGCCGGGCACGCCGAGGTCGTGGCTGAGATCGCGGGGGCCGACGAACAGCACGTCCACGCCGTCCAGCGCGGCGATCGCCTCGGCGTCGCCGACCGCGGCGGCCGACTCGACCTGGACCACGCCGAGCACCTCCGCGTTGGCCCGGTCGAGGGCGCCCGGGTCCAGGCCGAACCGGCAGGCCCGGTTGTAGGTGGCCACGCCCCGGTCACCGGCCGGGGGGTAGCGCAGGTGCCGGACCGCCTCGGCGACCTCGTCCGCGGTGTTGAGGCGGGGCAGCATGATGCCCGCGGCGCCGCTGTCCAGGACCCGGCCCATCCGGATCCGGGCCGCGGACTCCACCCGGACCACGGTGGGCACCCCGTAGCTACCGGCGGCGGGCACCACGTCGCGGACCTGCTCCTCTCCCCCGGCCCCGTGCTCGAGATCGAGCAGCACCCAGTCGACCCCGGCCGCGGCGCAGACCTCGGCGGCCAGCGGCGACGCGGTGCCGATGAAGGTGCCCAGGGTGGCGACTCCGGACCGGACCGCGGCGGCCAGGGCGCCGTGGTTGAGCGGGCTCGCCGCGGCACTCAACCGAACCACCTCTGTTCCGTGCGGTCGCTCTCGTACTCGGCGCGCAGGCCCTCCGTGACACCCACGGCGGACACCTCGGCCGGGGCGACATCCCACCAGACACCGGCGCCGGGCAGGTCGGCATGCGGGACGACCGGGACCACGATCACCACCGGACCGGGATGGTCGCGGGTGTCGTCCAGCGCGGCCCGCAGTTCGGCCGCGGTGCTGGCCTGGCAGGCGCGGGCGCCGAGGCCGGCCGCGGTCTGCACCAGGTCGAGGCGGAGGTAGTCGCCCTCCAGCCGGGACGCCTTGGCCACCTCGGCGCCGGCCAGCTGCAGCGGCTCGGGCCGGTAGCGGAACTCATTGCCGAACTCCCGGCCGCTGCGCAGCATCTGCAGCCGGTGAATGACCTGGTAGCCATGGTTATCCGGGACGACGAGGGTAATCGCCAGGCCTTCGGCGGCCGCGGTGACCAGCTCGGTCGGCGCCAGCAGGAACGTCCCGTCACCGAGGAAGGACACGACCCGCGTGCCCGGGTCGGCTTCGGCCAGCCGCACGCCGATCGCGGCCGGGATCTCATAACCCATGCAGGAGAAGCCGAACTCCAGGTGGCAACCTCGCCCGCCGGTGGCGTCCCACACCTTGAGCAGGTCGCCGGGCGGGCCGCCGGCCGCGGCGATCACCACGTCGCCGGGCCGCGCGTGCTCCTGCAGGACCCCGATGACCTGGCCCTGGGTGAGGACCGCGTCGGTGGTGGTGACCACGTCCGGGCCTGCCTGTGCCAG
>Ga0335074_10017366_pt1 | contig 10149 bp, 7 predicted proteins | sample Lox_Sample_23_FD_206715 | JGI IMG/M metagenome (GOLD analysis project Ga0335074, IMG submission 206715) | Soil microbial communities from Loxahatchee National Wildlife Refuge, Florida, United States - Lox_Sample_2.3 | ecosystem: Environmental > Terrestrial > Soil > Wetlands | place: USA: Florida...
ATCCGAGGCAATACGCGCGCAATTGCTTGCCGCGGGCACCGATGCACCGACGCATATCATCGATGACACAGTGTGGCTGCGCTTGTCGGCGCACGCGTACAATGAGATCGAGGATTACGAGCGGCTGGCGGAGATTGTGGCGCTGGTGGTGCGGGAGGAGGGGTAACACCGGCCACGATATCCAGCGGCGCAACGGCACATCCGGCGCCTGATGGATGAGGTGGCGCTAGTGCCAGGACAAAGCAACGCCGCCGCCACCCCGCAGCCCTGCCAGTGGATCATGCAGGCTGTTCATCGGCACGTGCGAACAGCTCAGTCGCTCTCCGGAGTGTGAAGTGTGACATCAGATCCGGCGCAGAAGCCGGAGGAGAGGTCACGTGCAAGCTCGTTTCGTCATCCCGGGGATAGGCGCCTTGGCCCTTGTCGCCGGCCTCGCTGCCTGGCGCGAACAACCCGCCGGCGGAACCCAGACACAAGTGGCACCACCCCCTGTCCCAGCGGTGACGCAAAAGGTGCAGGTCTCCACCATGCCCATCGTGCTGACCGGCATCGGCACGGTGCAGGCTTACAATCTCGTCAATGTCCACGCCCAGGTAACCGGAACAATTGAGCAAATCGCCTTCACCGAGGGCCAGTCGGTGCATCCCGGCAGCCTGATCGCGCAGCTTGATCCTCGGCCGTTCCAGGCGGCATTGCAGCAAGCGGAAGCCGCACTGGCGCGTGACACGTCCCATCTCGCCAACGCGCGCGCCAATCTCGGACGCTACACGCCGTTGCTGAAGGAAGGTTACGCGACCGCGCAACAGGTCGACGACCAGCAATCCCAGGTCAGCGAGCTTCAGGCTGCGATCATCAGCGACAAGGCCGCGGTCTTCAACGCCCAGACCCAGCTTGGCTATACCACGATTACGTCGCCGATTTCCGGTGTCACCGGCATCCGGGACGTGGATATCGGCAACATCGTTCAGCCGTCTCTGGCGACGCCGATCGTCACCATCACGCAAATCCAGCCGATCTCGGTGGTGTTCACGCTGCCGCAGCGCGACCTGCCGAAGGTGCAGGCCGCAATGGCACATGGCGCGCTTCATGTCGTTGCCTACGGCCAGAACGGCAACACCAGGCTGGACGAAGGTTCGCTGCTGCTGGTCAACAATACGGTCAACCCCAGTTCAGGCACGATCCAGCTCAAGGCCACCTTCGCGAACCCCAATCGCGACTTGTGGCCGGGCGAATTCGTCAACATCCGCCTGATCCTTGGAACCCAGCCCAATGCCGTCAGCGTACCGCTGACCGCATTGCAACAGGGACAGAATGGCGCGCTGGTGTACGTCGTCATGCCCAACGGCGCCGTCCAGGAACGCACCGTGAGTGTCGGCGAAACGCTGGACGGGCGGGCCGTGGTCGAAACAGGCCTGCAATCCGGCGACACCGTGGTGACGCAAGGCCAATACGTCCTGACGGATGGCACGAAGGTCGTCCAGGTCCCCGCCGGCGATCCGCGCGTGCAAAACAGCACCGAAGCCAGTCAAGGAATGCTGGGATGAGCCTGTCATCGGGATTCATCAAAAGGCCGGTCGCCACAGCGCTGCTGATGGTCGCGATCGTGCTGCTGGGCTCCGTGGCCTACACGATGCTGCCGGTTGCCGCGCTGCCGAACGTATCCTTCCCCACCATAGCGGTAACGGCGCAGCTTCCCGGCGCGGACCCGCAAACCATGGCGTCCTCCGTCGCCACGCCGCTGGAAAAGCAGTTCGGCGAGATCCCGTACCTCACGCAGATGACGTCCACCAGTTCCACCGGCTACACGTCGATCGTTCTGCAATTCACCCTGAACGACAATATCAACGCCGCGGCCCAGCTTGTGCAGACCGCGATCAATGCCGCGGCCGGGCAATTGCCGAAGGACATGCCGTCGCCGCCGACCTATCACGAAACCAACCCGGCGGACGCGCCGATCCTGACGCTGGGCCTGACATCCAAGACCCTGCCGATCACCACGGTGGACGACTACGCCGAGAGCATCATCGCGCAGAAACTGTCGCAGGTTCCCGGCGTCGGCCTGGTGGACATCGGCGGCGAGCAACATCCCGCCATTCGCGTTCAGTTCAACCCGACGCAGCTCGCCGAAGACGGGCTGGATCTGGAGGACGTTCGCAACGCCCTGACCAATGTCAGCGTTGACCAGCCCAAGGGCAGCCTGTACGGCAGGCAGGTTGCCACCACGTTGCAGACCAACGATCAGGTCCTCTCGGCGAAGGACTGGGACAACCAGATCATCGCTTATCGTCATGGCGGCCCGATCCGCGTGGGCGATGTTGGCAAGGCCATGATCGCGCCGCAGGACGTCACGCTGCGCGGCTGGGTGAATCTCCACCCCGGCATCGTCCTGGCGATCCAGCGTCTGCCCGGCGCCAACGTCATCAGCACAGTGGCCGCGGTGAAAGCGGCGCTGCACCGCATCCAGACGTCGATCCCGCCCGCAATCAGGATCTCCGTCATCTCCGACCGGACCACCACGATCCGCGCCTCGGTCGCCGACGTGGAGCACACACTGATCATCACCATCGGCCTCGTCGTCGGCGTGATCTTTCTGTTCTTGCGCAGCTTCTGGGCGACGCTGATCCCCGCGGTGGCGGTGCCGGTCTCGATCATCGGCACCTTCGCGGTGATGTATGTGCTGGGCTACAGTTTGGACAACCTGTCCCTGATGGGATTGTCGATCGCCGTCGGCTTCGTCGTGGACGATGCCATCGTGATGGTGGAAAACATCGCTCGCCACATCGAGATGGGAAAACGCCCGATGCAGGCGGCGCTGGAAGGCGCCGGCGAGATCGGCTTCACCATCCTGTCGATCTCCATCTCGCTGGTCGCGGTGTTCATCCCACTGCTGCTGATGAGCGGCATGGTCGGCCGCATGTTCCAGGAATTCGGCGTCACCGTCACGGTCGCCATCGCAGTCTCGCTGCTGGTCTCGCTGACGCTCACGCCAATGATGGCAGCGCGGGTACTGCGCCCAGAGCACCCGGAGCAAGCCGGAAAACTGTCGCGCGCGCTGGAACGCGGGTTCGACGCGCTGCTGGCAATCTACGACCGCGCGCTGGTGGCCGCCCTGCGGCATCGCTTCATTACGTTGATGGGCATGCTCGCCACCATCGCCGTTACAGCCTGGCTTTTCATCGTCATCCCGAAAGGCTTCTTCCCGCAGGAGGACACCGGCCTGATCCTCGGCGTGACAAACGCGGCGCAGAACGTCTCTCCCGCCGGCATGGCCGCTTTGCAGCTTCGCGAGCTGGCCGCCGTGAAAGCGGACCCGGCGGTGGAATCGGTCGGCGGCTACATCGGTGCCGGCGGTGCCACGTCCACGGAAAACCAGGGCCGCATCTTCATCGCACTGAAACCGAAGGATCTGCGCCCGCCGATCAACCAGGTGATGGCACGCCTGGATCGCGAAACCCAGGGAATCTCCGGCATCCATCTGTTCATGCAGCCGGTCCAGGACATCAATATCGGCGGCCGTCTGACCGCAACCCAGTACCAGTACACGCTGACCGACGTTGACCTGGGCGAGCTGAACAAGTGGGGCCCGATCGTCGAAAACGCGCTGACGAAGCTGCCGCAACTCGCCGACGTGACCAGCGACCAGCAATCCTCCGCTCCGCAGCTTACGCTTTCGATCAACCGCGACGTGGCATCCCGCCTGGGCATTACGGCGTCGCAAATTGATGCGGTTCTGTACGATGCATTCGGCCAGCGCCCGATCGCGCAGCTCTATACCAGCCTGAATCAATATTACGTCATCATGGAAGTAAATCCCAAATTGCAGCTCGGGCAAAACGCACTGCAGCGGATCTATGTGCGCTCGCAGGCCAACGGCATGGTGCCACTGAGCGAACTGGTCACGCAGCACACCACCGTCGCGCCGCTGTCGGTCAACCACCAGGGCCAGTTCCCGTCGGTCACCATCAGCTTCAACCTGAAGGGCAACACGCCGCTGGGTACCGCAGTCGCGGCTATACAAAAGCAGATAACCAGCCTCCACGTTCCGCCAACCATCGCCGCCAGCTTCCAGGGCAATGCGCAGGCGTTCCAGAACTCGCTGAAAAGCACGCCCATTCTGATCCTGGCGGCACTGATCGCGGTGTACATCATCCTGGGCATGCTATACGAAAATATAATTCATCCGCTCACCATCATATCCACATTGCCTGCAGCCGGTGGCGGCGCACTGGTCACGCTGCTGCTATGCGGCTTCGACATGGATGTGATGGGGATCCTTGCCATCATCCTGTTGATCGGCATCGTCAAAAAGAATGGGATCATGCTGATCGATTTCGCACTGGAAGAGGAACGCAACCACGGCGCGACTCCGGAACAATCGATCTATCGGGCCTGCCGCCTGCGATTCCGTCCCATCCTGATGACAACAATGTGCGCCCTGCTCGGCAGCCTGCCGCTGATGCTCAGCAATGGCACCGGCTCCGAATTGCGTCAGCCACTCGGTTACGCTATGGCCGGCGGACTGGTCGTGTCACAGTTACTTACACTGTTCACCACGCCCGTCGTCTACATCTACATGGACAAGCTGTCGCGCTTGCTGTCCCACCGCGGGATGCGTGAGACGATTTCCGCGGTTCCGGCGGAATAAACCGGACACAACTTGGATATCAACACCGTCCAGGCGGTGTGGAGAGGAGCCTATGGATCTGTTCTCGGCGTTGAGCAATTTCGTGCGCGTGGTGGAGACCGGTTCGTTTTCCCGCGTCGCGCGCGAGATCGGTCTCACCCATACCGCTGTCACGCGGCAGGTCGCCCAACTCGAGCAACATTTTGGCGTACGGTTGCTGCACCGGACGACCCGTCGGCTGAGCCTGACAGACGACGGAGAGATCCTGATCAATTACGCGCGCCGTTTGCTCGAAGAGTCATCCGCGATGGAGAAGGAACTCACCGCGCATCGCGACGCGCCCTCCGGCCTGGTCCGGCTGGGAACGATCATGGGTGCCGGATTATGTCTGGCACCACGCCTTTCCCTCCTGCTCAGCCGCTACCCCGGCTTGTCGGTCGAGCTCGTCGTCTGCGACCATATCAACGAGATGGTGGAATCGCGCCTCGATCTTGCAATGTGTGACGGCAGGATTGCCGATTCGTCATTCATTGCACGTCAGATCGCCCCGCTCGAGTATGCCATTGTCGCGGCCCCAAGCTATCTGGAACGCTACGGCACGCCGAGTGCGCCGGCGGAACTCGATCGTCATACCTGCATCGTGCAGGACGCCGAAAACCGCCGTGGGTTCTGGCAGTTCAATGGTCCGGAGGGAATCATCTCCGTGCCGGTATCTGGCCAGCTCATCACCAACAATGAGCGTGCAGCGCTGGTCATGGCGCGCAGCGGCTGTGGCGTCGCATACCTGCCCGACGCTCAGGTGCACGATGACATTCGCGCCGGCCGGCTGGTTCGGCTGATGCCGCAGTTCGAGCCGAAGCCATCGACGCTGTACGTGGTTTACCCCTCGCGCCGCCAGCTCGCCCCACGTACGCGGGCGGTGCTGGAGTTTCTGATCCAGCAGGCACGCGTGGAGCAAGATACGCCGGAGTGGCAGCACCCGGCACAGTTGATGGCCCGTGATGGCGTACCGCTGCCACCCGTGGCGAGAACCGCGCTCACCGCGACCAGAAGCGCAGTTATGAATTGAGCGTGTCCGGTCTGGCGCCTCTCCCGCCGACGGTATCGCCAGCCTGACAATAATGTAAGGACAGGTTATAGCAGGGCCCCGGATTGGCCGGGGCCCCGCGATGAACTGGAACACGTTCGATCTGAACCTGCTGGTCGTGTTCGATGCCGTCATGCAGGAAAAGAATTTGACCCGGGCCGGGCAGAAGCTCGGCCTGAGCCAGTCAGCTGTCAGCCATGCGCTCGCCCGCCTGCGCCACATGCTCAGTGACGAACTGTTCGTCCGCAGCTCGGATGGCATGATGCCAACGCCACGTGCTGAACGTATCTCGGGCCCAATCCACGAAGCCTTGCAGGGCGTGCGCGTCACGTTGGAATCCGGCGAATTCGATGCAGCGCAGGCGGCGCGGACCTTCACCATCGCCGCCAACAATTACGCCGCACTGGCCGTCGTGCCGGCGCTGGTGCGCCGCACTGCCAGATTGGCACCTCAGGCCGTACTTGAAGTCCGGCCCATTGGCATGACCCCTGTCCTGGACCAGTTGGATCGCGGCACGGTGGAACTGGCACTGGCCACGCTGATCGAAGGTGGTGAGCGGTTCAAATGCACCAGTTTGCTGGTCGATGAATTCGTCGCCCTGCTATCGAACGATCTTCCCGTCGCCGAAGCAACGGTGCTGTCCGTCGAGCAATTTGCGCGAGTGCCGCAGATCACCGTCACCTCCAGCGACGACGATACCGGTTTCGTTGACGAAGCACTCGCCGGATACGGCTTGTCGCGTCAGATCGTGACCAAGGTCCCGCTGCATTCGCTGTGGACGGTGCTGATCGGGTCCGGCGCTCTTGCAGTCGTGGCGCGGCGCGTTGCCGCGGACGCCGTTGCCTTCCGCCCACTGACCATGCGGCCGCTGCCATTCCCATCACAGAAAGTGTCACTGTCGATGATCTGGCATCGAAGGCTGGATCACGACCCCGCGCACCGCTGGCTACGCACCACCTTGCGGGCATCGGTCACGGACGCGTAGCCGGGCACCTGCACGAGCGAGATCGTCGGGCCTCGCAATGACAGAAAGTCATGCACCGTTGAACATCCCGCATTTCCCGTACGACAGGTGCTTTGCTATCTGCCGCTCCAGCAAGCGCATCCGAAATCGACACACGGGAACATGTCCACAATGGCCTCGCTCGCAATGACTGACAGCCTGCCTGACAGCACCCGTGACGCAGCGTTCCCGGGGCGCCTGGCGCATCATGCAACGACCGATTCGCTATCCCTGGAAACCCGCCACCTCTCCCGCACCGCCGCCAGCAAAGTCCTGCTGGATGACGTCAGCGTTTGCATTGAACCTGGCGAAATCCTGGCCGTGGTCGGTCCCAGCGGTGCAGGCAAATCGACGTTCCTGCGGCTGCTGAATCGTCTCGACGAGCCAACCGGCGGTAGCGTGCTTCTGAACGGACAGGACTACCGCAGCATCCCGCCGCGCACGTTGCGAACCCGCGTCGGCATGGTGATGCAAATGCCCTATCTGTTTCCGGGAACAGTGGCCGCGAATGTCGCCTTCGGCCCGTCGCAACGCGGCGCAACGTTGCCCGCGGAACAAATCGCCGCCCTGCTCGACCGCGTCGGCCTGCCCGAGTACCAGAATCGGGACATACACACTCTGTCCGGCGGCGAGGCGCAGCGCGTGTCCATTGCCCGCACACTGGCAAATGCGCCGGACGCATTGTTGCTGGACGAACCCACATCCGCGCTCGACGAAGCCTCGATTCGCGGCATCGAGGATCTGCTGCTCGGCATCGTCCACGAGCGCCAGATGACCACAGTCATCGTCACGCATAACCGCGCCCAGGCTGCCCGTATTGCAGACCGCACCATGGTCCTGCAGGCCGGCAGGCTGGCCGCCATCGGTCCCACCAGCGAGGTGCTGCATGATTGCTGATCTGCTGAACCACCTTGGCGGCAACGTCCCGGTGGGGCTGGCACAGGCCGCCGGCGCCATCGTGCTGTGCCTTGCCGTGATCGTACTGTGCCGGCGCTTCGCCGTCCGCGTCGAACGCGAGGCACTTGTGTCGATCGCGCGGGGCCTGGTGCAGATGGTCGCGGTCGGCATCGTCCTGGCGCTGTTGCTGCACGGCAGCCTGCTGGTCGGCGTGCTGATTCTTCTGGGGATGACCATCGCGGCAGCCGCGACCGCGGCACGGCGCGCGCGAAACATGCAAGGCGCGCTGTTGGTGTGCTTCTGGTCCATCGCCGCCGGCTCAGGCGTGGTGATCGCGGCGATGATCGCGATGGGCACGTTGCAGACGAACATAGCGATGCTGGTGCCGGTGGGCAGCATGATCATTGCCAATGCGATGAACGCCTGTGCGCAGGCCGCCGAACGCTTCCGGGCGGACGTAACCGCGCATGTCGGCCAGATCGAAGCGGGGCTGGCACTGGGGGCCGATCCTGCGGTGACGGTCGCGCCTTATGTGCAGAGCGCGGTTTATGCCAGCCTGCTGCCACGCCTGGACATGCTCAAATCGCTGGGCCTGGTGTGGATCCCCGGCGTTATGGCGGGGATGATGGTATCGGGGGCAAGCCCGGTTTATGCCGGCATCTATCAGTTCATTCTGGTGGTCATGATCCTGACGGCGTCGGGTATAGCGGGGCTGGTGGCCACGGTGTTGCTGCGGACGCATGCGTTCTCGTCAGCCGCGCAATTGACGCTGCGCGGAAATGCGCCGGCAGGTCTGGCCGCAGTACAACAGACCTGAATTGCCTGCCGCGATAGCGACGCAGGCGCAGTGATCGACGTCTCGTGAGCGATTCCGAACCCATTCCGCCGTTAGCTGCAGACCAACGGCGCTGCACGCAATACGCGACGCTGATAATGGCATCAGGCTTGTTATCATGCCACATTGCCGACGATGCGACCGTACCCTCTCGAAAAGGCGACCGTGCAACTGCGCTGGCTGCAGGTGCGGCAGGACGATCTTGGCCACGTGCCGCGCTGGCGTGCCGTACTCGACGCGACCGAGTTGGCGCGCGCGGACCGGTTCGTGTTCGCTGCCGACCGCGAATCATTTATCGCTGCCCACGCGCTGGTTCGTTCCATGCTGAGCGAAGCGACAGGGCGGCCGCCGGCATCCTGGCGCTTCGCCGCCGGCCCGTTCGGCAAGCCGGCCGTCCATGCGGACGGCTTCCCCATCACCCTTGGCTTCAACATCTCCCACACGCGGGGCTTCGTTGCGTGCGCGCTTGCACACGAAGATGTCGGCGTGGACGTCGAGGCTGCGGACCGCCCCATCGAACTCGAAATTGCCGATCGCTTCTTTGCGCCGGAAGAGGTCGGGGTTCTGAACGCGCTGCCGGCAGCACAGCGGCAGAGCGCATTTTTCCGCTTCTGGACCCTGAAGGAGGCATTTATCAAGGCAACGGGCGAGGGCCTTCACCGCCCACTTGACTCGTTTTCCTTCACGTTGAATCCGGTTCGCATCGCATTTCATCCGGAACGCCGAAGCCTGCCGCACCGCGAGGACCCGGCGGAATGGAACTTTGCCGAATATTGCCCGCTGCCCGATCGGCCGGTTGCACTTGCCGTTCGACGTACCAGCGCAGGATCGCCGCACCTGGACGCTGGTTCCGCGATGGCGGAAGAAATCGCACCGTGCCGGACATGAGGCCTGCGAACGTCGGCAACGCACCGGGGCGGCAGCGAGATATTGCCTGTTGATGCGGGTTCGATGAATCGCCCAGACTGATCGAATTTCTTGCTGTGCGGGATCCAGCCGCTTCGGTTCACCGCACGACGCATTATTACCCCGCGCCGGTCACGTCGCAATCCGGAATGACATCCAGAATGACATCGCGCGGCGATGACACAGGAAGCCTGCGCCCGCCATGACACGGTACGCACGATCGCTGCGCTAATTGGAGCACTTGATTCGCCTCAAGCCCTTAACTCAGCACGAAATCATTGGCATGCAGCGTGGACGGATCGACGCCCGCCAGCAGCAGCGAACTCCCCTGACCCAGGTTGATGATCGCTCCCGCCGCCACCGCCGATGTCGCCGCCTCCACCGCACCAAAGTTCGCGAACTGCGAACTGCTGAATGCAATCACATCCTGCACCGGGTCGAACCCCGTGATCGTGTGCGACCCAGCCGCATAGCTGGTGAACACGAACTCATCCGCCACCGCCGGCGTCGCCGCCAGCGTCTCCCCCGCCCCCTGGCTGTAGATGAACCGCATCGTGTTATCCACCACGCTCCACGACGTGCCGGGATTGCCCACAGCCCCCAGCGCCGTGATCGTCGCCCCGTTCATCTCCCAGATCCCAACCTGGCCGCTGGTGCTCTGGAACACGATGTCGGTCTTGCCGTCGTTGTTGAAATCCCCCGTCCCAACCACGTGCCATGCCGTGCCCGGGTTGGCGATCACGGCCGCTTGCTCGATCGTCGGGCCGTTGCTCATCTCCCAGAGGGCGACTTCGCCA
>Ga0335074_10017367_pt1 | contig 10149 bp, 6 predicted proteins | sample Lox_Sample_23_FD_206715 | JGI IMG/M metagenome (GOLD analysis project Ga0335074, IMG submission 206715) | Soil microbial communities from Loxahatchee National Wildlife Refuge, Florida, United States - Lox_Sample_2.3 | ecosystem: Environmental > Terrestrial > Soil > Wetlands | place: USA: Florida...
CCCCACCGTGCCCGCCGTCGCCGGCGACACCGACGCACTCAGCACCACATCCGACCCGCTCGCCGCCGCCGTCACCACCGTCGACGTATCCTGCGTCCAGTCCGGATAATCCACCGACCAGGTACCGCCGGTGCCACCCGGATCAGAGCTGGTTGCTCCGGTCACGGTCACCGAGATCACCGCATCCCAGAACTCGAGCGTGCTGCCGCCGGTACCGCCGGATACGCGCAGCCGGATGTCGTACAAGCCGCTGTAGCCGTCGGTGGTCGACGTGTCGGTGTTCGGGAACTGGTTGACGTAGGACTGGATCGAGGAGTCACCGGTGGCGGCAGTCCCGCTGTTGGTCTCCACCGGGTTAGCCGTGCCGCTGATCGGCGCGGGCGCCGAGGTGTTCGGGTAGCTGGTAGACAGGCTGAGCTGCGCACCACTCCAGGTCAGCGGGTTCTCTCCGGAGACCGGCGTGTAGGCGAAGAGCGTGGCCTTGGTGTGCGGAGCGAGCGGGTCCGCGCTGTCGGCCACGGCATACGCGGCAAGACCCGACGCGGTGATCGAGCCTCCGGTCACCACCTGGCCCTGCGCGTTATAGAACGTGATGCCGCCGATCGGGGCCTGTCCGCTTGCGTACTCCGAGTACCACGGCGGAGTAGGGCCGCCTCCCCCGGCAGCGAGAGCGGGACCGCTCCCCGCCAGCGTGAAGCCCGCTGTCAGGCCTGCGGCGGCCAGTGCTGCCGCCCCGGCTGTCAGCGCGCGAAGCTTACCCTTGGCCATCTACATCCCTTTCACTTGGTTACTGAATAAGCCTCAGAGCCGAGCGGGGCGCTCAGAGCCCGGCACGACCTCGGCGGCGGCCACGCCACAAGGCCGTGGCCGCGAGGATGACCACAACAGCGACGCCGACTCCGATGGCACCCGGCGCCACCCCGCCCGCAGAACGCGAGTCGCTGGCATCCGACGCGCCAGTTGCCGACGCGCCGGTTGCCGACGCGGCCGTCGCTGAGCGCGAGGAGGAGGAGCCGGCACTGCCTCCCGCTGACCACCGGGGGCTGCTATGACTCCCCGCTGCGGCGCCGGCTGCCTTGCTCGCCGCGGGCGCGGGAGTGCCCGCGGCGCCCTTCATGTGGTCCAGGACTTCACGCGAAACCGCCGAGCCCGACGTGCAGCCGGACGTTCCCCCCTCGACCATCGTCCAGGTGCTGCCGTTGATCACCAGGTCGGCGGCCGCGTACTGCATCACGTCAGGCGACATGCCGGGCGCTCCCAGGTAGAGGCGCAGCTCGATCAGGTGGTCCCAGATCGGCGGAAACGACTCCGTCATCTGAGTCAGCGGGACGTCGATCGGCGTCTCCTGCACCATCGGGTGGGCGAGGTTGCGGTACAGCGAGGCTGCCGTCAGAGCGGTGCCGCTCCAGGCGCCGGCCGGCGTGTACGGCCGGGGCTGGTAGGCAAACAGCGTCGCCGTCACTCCCTTTATGCGGAGCTCCTTCGGCGTCGGCACGTCAGACACGGCCCGCCACGCGAACGGCTTCGTCGCGACGCTGCCGTGCGTGATCGGCTGATCCTTCACGTTGCAGAGCGTCAGCAGGCCGGCCTGGTCCGGATCGGTGTAAGGCAGCTTGAAGCCGTGCATCGTCGGGAAGCTGGCGTCCGGATGCTCGGCCGATGCCGAGTGCTGACTGCCTGCGGTGCCGGTCACTCCGGCCGCCGCGAACTGCGCTGGCGCTGCGAACGCCACGGCCAGCCCGGCCGCGGCAACTGCGAGCAGGGATCGCTTGGTCAGCATGGTCTTGCGGTCCTTCGCATGACTGCGGTCCTCCGAGAAGCCATCAATGTGAACAACCCCCCAGGGAGGAAGCAAGGTGGACGGTATCAACTTCATGGCGAGAGCGGAGGAGTTTTCCCTATATTTCCTAGGGGAAAACGTCCGGCCGCGGTTGTGCCGCCTGAGCTGCGGCGTTGAGCGCTGCATGTTAAAGGAGGTTGGGGAACAACTGCACCGCAGTGTCGGTCACGACCCAGAGCACGGCGAGGATCAGCGGGGTGCCGAGCAGCCAGACCTGCCAGCGTCCCCACCGGAACCGAGCCCAGGCCACAGCGACCACCGTGACAAGCAGCAGCTGCAGCATCAGCACCAGCGACATCAGCCCGCTGGAGTCACCGTGCATGGCCAGCTGACTCGCCGGGACGGCAGAAGGCAGTCCGCCCGGTGAGCCAACCGTCTTCCCCTGCAGCATCGCGTTGACGTACAGGAGCTCGTCCGGCACGCCGTCGGAGCCGACGGCTGTGACAAGGGTCAGCCTGGACTGCCCGGCAGCAAGGGCCGGCGGTTCCGGGGTGCGCGGATACTGCAGGCCGGTGACGACATAGGTGAACGTGCCCTGACCGGTGATCACCTGCATCCGGTCACCCTTTTCAAGACCGTCCAGCTGCCGGAACGGGCCGCCGAACATGGTCTGCCGCCCGAATATCACCGAGTTCCCGGCGCGGCCGGGTAGCGGCGTGTCGGCCAGCAGCCCGGGGCCGCGCTCGAGCACGCCGGAGCTGGTTCCTTCGAGCACGACGTCGTCGATTCCCGCGGCTGGCACCTTGAGGATCGCGACGGGCGTGCCGAGTGCCGGATGACTACCGAGCGGCGCCGTCTCGATCGCCGGCGCCAGCTCATGGCGGAGCTGCGCGTACAGCGAGTGCTGGGAGCTCGCCTCCTGCAGCCCGGACAGGACGAACGCATACAGGACGAGCCAGGTCGCAAGACCGCTGATGGCCGCCAGCGTCCAGACGGCAGTGAGCACCGGGAGGCTGAGCCTGCCTGCCGGGCGACCTGCCGCCGTCGGCTCGCCCGCGGCGGGGCTAGCCGACGAAGCAACCGGCGTTGCCGGCGTGGCGACGCTCACCGGATTCTCCACTTCGACAGGCTCAGCCAGCTCAGCTTCTTGCCGCCGGCCCGCCTCAGCCGGGAGATCAGCAGCGCGGCGGCAGCCGCGGCGATCGCCAGGCCAGCGATCGCCGGGAGCAGGTACGCAGCCGAACCGAAGCGCTGCACCGGGGTCAGTGCCGCAACCGGCCTGGAGTTCTTCAGGCCGTCATCAGACGGCGAGCCGGAAGCGGACGCGGATGGTGACGACGCAGCTGACGGCGAGGACGACGGCTGCGCGGAAGCCGAGCCTGCCGAGGCGGAAGAGGACGAGGCAGACGGCGACGGGCTGCCCTGGCCACGATGCTGGGCCGGGAACAATGGCGGAATCGCGCCCTTCTGCGCCGCGACCGCTGACGCGGCCGAGACCGCATACGCCGCCTCGGCGCCCAGATGATTCGCCGCCGTCAGCGGCAGATAGCCGGCCGCCAGCTGACCGACCCCGCCGCCCGGCCGCTGTCCCTTCGTCGCCACATAGCGGATGTAGCCCGCGTAGTCCTTGGCGTCCGCGGCCGACAGGTGCTCGGTCGGGACGTCCATATACACAAGCATGGTGCCCGGGTAGCCTGCCTCGGCTTTCGCGCTGTCCTTCTGGTACAGCGAGTAGGGGAGGCTCCAGTCGCGGGCAGCCTTGTCCGGCACGAGCAAGTCGGCCGCGGCCTTGAGCGACGCGCTGGTCGGCGCCACGAACGTCATGTCCTTCGCTGCGTCTGCCGACGTGAACTTGGCCGGCGTGCCTGGCTTGGCGTAGGTGAGCAAGGACGCCGTCGTGAGGTCGTACCGCTTCGCGTCGCCAAGCGAGGTGACCGCGATCATGAACCGGAAGCCGGTTGTCTGTTCTCCCTCTGCCACCATCGCAGAGTCCGACGGATACTCGGTGTTGTAGTTGCAGACCGTCTGCGGCTGCGCTAGCGCAAACTGGACGTACTCAGCGATGTCAGGCAGGTCGGCCACCGGATCCGCGATCAGCGGCAAGATCGGTGATGGGTCCAGGGCGTAGCAAGGGTTGGTCGCAACCTCCGAGCCGCCGGGCAGCCACTCCTTCGGCTCGTAGGTGCTGTTCTCCGGCCACTCCGAAGTGGGCAGCTGGATGCCCTTGTAGGCAGAGTTCACCGCCATCCCCCACGGGTCTGGCTTGCCGTTCAGCCACGCCCGCGCCGCGGGGTTGGAGTTGATATACGACGTGAGCGCGTACATCACGTCAGACTCGGTAGACAGGGACAGCAGGACCGACGCCGCGTAGCTGTCCGCGGTGCCGTTGGGCCCGTAGCTGAGGCCGGGATTGAGCGCCTGGAACTCCGGGTCCTGCGTGATGTTCAGCGGATTCGTGCACTCCGTGCTACCGGGCACCGGCACGCCGGGGCACTTGTGCAGCAGTTCGGGATCGTTGTCGGCGATGTAGTTGTTGCCGGCGTAGGACTCGGTCAGCAGCTTGGCCAGCAGCCGTGGATCCAGTCGTAGCGTGGCCACCTGCTGGCCGGCCGGGTTGTCGATGACGAATCCGATCGCGAAGCCGGTCGCCGCGATCGGCGCATGCACCACCGGTTTCGCGAATCCGCTTGCGGGCTGGTCCGAGACGAGGGCCGCCTCCACCTGCCCGGCCTGAGGCTTGCCTTTCTGCGCTTCGGTGCCCTGCAGGCTTGCGGCTGCCTCTGGCTCAGGCTCCGGCGCGTACTGCACCGTGAACAGCTTGGAGCTCAGGCAGAAATGCGGATTCCACTGCAGTTCTGCCTGGTCTAGCAGTTCCGAGCCGTAGGTGTAGATGTAATGGTTGCCCTTGTTCACGAGGTCGCAGATGTTGCTGGGCGGCGCGAACGTCAGCGGTACGACAAACCGGTTCCGCCAGTTCGATGCCGCCCACCACAGCTCACCGCTCACTGAGAGGTCGAAGTTAGGGATGCTGTTGGGGTTGACCTTCGAGCCGGGCGCGAAGTAGCCCGTCTCCTCGCACTCCGCCGCGGCCTGCTGCGCATCGGCGGCCGGAATCTGGTCGTCGGCAGGCATCCCGGTCATCGACGGATCGCAGCTGATGCCCATGATCGGGATAGCCACGAGCGAGCACGCCACCGTGTCCGAGCAGCCGAGGTCGGTGTACGACTGGCTGTTCCAGATGTCGAACTCCGTCGATCCCTTGCCGTCGAGCGCGGTCGGCGCGTAGGTCTCGTTGCTCGGCAGATCCTGGACGCCGCCGCTTGTGTCCATCTCGCCTGGCGCCCCGGCGCAACCCGCCGTGCCCACCGAGTACGACCGGCCGGTCGGCGTGACATAGGGCAGCCAGAAGTAAGCAGTCTGCCGGTAGGGCTGCCCGGCGTAATAGTCGTCACAGGCGGCCGGCAACGTCTTCGGCCAGTTCACGATCAGGTTGCGCTGGGCTGCCGCGGTCGCGTACCGGTCAAGCCGCCATGGCGGGAAGGCGTCGCCCGGAGTGCTGGAGAAGTACCGCTCTGAGTAGGCAGTGGTCCAGCAGTCTTCGGGCGTGATGGTCTTGGCGGTCCCGTGGCACTCCAGCAGCACCATCGGGTACTCCTGCTCGCCCGCGAGCGTCACCTGCGGAGTGCCGATCTGGATGCCGCCCGTCGGGTGCGCGCCCGACCAGCTGACCTTGATCGGCTCGCGGTTGATCAGGTTCGTTGTCTTGCTGACGCTGATCGAGACCGTGCGCTTGTCGACGAGGACGTTCTTTCCGTCGATCAGGTTTGTCCGGGTGACGGTCTTGGTCAGGTGCACCGCGCCAGCTGTTCCCGGGCTCGCGGCTGCCGTGCTGGCAGCGGAGCTGGTGGTAGCAGCCGCAGCAGTCACGACCGGCGCCGAGATGGCCAGCAGTCCGGTGGAGAGCAGGAGTGCAGCGCCCGCGACCAGGGCCTGCCGCAGCCGCTTCAGTGACGAGGTAGCCGACCGATTGCTCATGGCTGCCGCCGACCGCGACCTGACCAGAGCCAGGCCAGCATCGGAGGCGCGATGACCACGCACAGCAGGAGCAGTGCGGCAAGCGCGTAGAGCACGTCGTTATCCACGCCGCTCTGCCCGGCCGAGAGCGAGACCGCCGTCGGGTACACCGGGCCGCCGGTCGCGTTGTCGTCGTTGGCGCTGGTGGGCTGGCCGGTGGCGGGATTGACGGCAGAGCTGCCGGGTGGCCCGGTGCTCTTCGAACCGCCACTCGGAGCGGCGGACGAGGATGACGAAGGGCTGGAGCTGGAGCCTGAGGTGGGGCTGCTGGACGCGGTGGTGTTGGGCTGCTTGCCGCCGTTCTTGTTCGCGTCCAGCGTGCCGGTGCAGGGGCCCTGGCCGCTCTTGTCGCACGCCGGTGGCATCGGCGCGATCTGGGCTAGGTGGTTCTCGCTTGGGTGTCCCTCGACGAAGGTCGGATTATGACAGGTGAGGATGTTATTACTGCCGATCTGCACCTTCGGCGCCGCAGTCTTGATCTTGTCGATCTGCTGGAATCCGTCCTCCACCAGGTTGACCGGGAGGGCCGAGTAGCCGCTGTTGCCGATGGACTCCTGGCCCTCGCAGATCGAGTAGTAGAGGAAGTCAGCGAGCGTCTGCCATTTGGCGGGACACTGGCCGCTCGACACCTCCATCCGCGGATCGGTCTTGGAGGTCGGCATGATCGTGTAGGAGTACGAGGACAGCGGGTAGGTGCGCGGGTCGGGGTCCACGTACACGCCGTCCAGGTTCTGCTGCAGGTAATTGATGGAGCTCTTGTCCATGTTGAGCTTCGCCTTTTCCAGCGCGACCGCCACGTTGTACTCGCTCGGTAGCACGTAGTACCCGGCCCTGTTCTCCACCTGCGCCACCGGGAAGCCCTGCTGCAGCGGGTAGGAGTACTGGTCAATACCGATGGCACCGTTTGCCGCCTTCGAGGCCACGTAACTCATCACCTGGGTCGAGCCTGTCTCGGCGACCTGCTGGCTGCCCTGCCGGGGCCAGAACTCGGTCCAGCCAGAGTCCCCGCCATTGAACGGCGTCCAGTACTGCGGGTACTGATTCGACAGGTACTGCGTGAACATCGCCGTCGTGCCGGAGCCCTCGGACTGGACCACCGTGATGATCGGCAGGTCGGGCAGCTTGTGCCCGTTGTTGTCTGCCGTGATCTGGGGGTCGTCCCAGTTGGTGATGTGATTGGTGAAGATCTCGGCGAGCACCTTCCCGGACAGTCGCAGGTTGGTGACCCGCTGCCCCGCAACGGTGATGTTGTAGGGGAACGCGGTGCCGCCCGAGGTGACCGGCAGGTAGGCGTACGGGCGGGTGGACACGTCATCCCCGTCCTCGGAGTTGTCGCCCTGATAGCCGACATCGCTGACCGCGAAGTCAACGGTGGCCTGGGCATACTCGCTGCGCCCCTCGGCTGAGCCAATCGGGTTGAAGACAACCTGCAGGCCCTGCGAGGAAACGTTGCCGATCCACTGCTGCACCGCGTTGTACGCCCAGGTTGAGCCCGAGCCCAGGATCTGCTGGAGGCAGACCTGAGACGCCGCTCCGGCCTCCAGCGATGCGCTGGCCGGGGAGCCGGACAGCACTGCCGGGGCGCACCCGAGCGCGAGCGCGGCCGCACCGGCGGCCAGTTTCGTCACAATAGGGAGGCGGCGCATGGTTTTCCTTCCGTTACGAGCGGCCGGTGCGCGACCTGCTCACCACGCGCGCGGTAATAAACAAGATCAGCACGATTCCGAGCAGGACGCTCGCCGCGCCCCAGGCGCGCTCGTAGCCGAGACCTTCATCGCTGAGCCAGCCCGAGTAGATGAACAGCGGCAGCGAGTTCATCGGGTTGTGGAACGGATCCAAGGTGAGGAACGAGGTCACAGCTGACGTCAGCAGCACGGGCGCGGTCTCGCCGATGCCGCGCGCGATGCCCAGGATCAGCGAGGTGGCCAGGCCGGCCCGCGCGGTGGGCAGCACCACGTACCGGACGGTCCGCCAGCGTGAGGTTCCGAGGGCAAGACTGGCCTCACGCAAGCCACCGGGAACGACCCGGAGCGCGACCTCGCTCGAGCGCGCAATGATCGGCAGCATCATCACTGACAGGGCCATCGAGGCGGCGAAACCGCTGAACCCGAGTCCGAGGCTGACGATCAGCGTCGTGTAGATGAACAGGCCCGCGAGGATGTCCGGCAGCGCCGTCATAGCCTCGACGACCGTGCGAACACCCCTGGCGAAGCCGCCGCCCACCTCCGTGATGAACACGGCCGTGCCGACGCCGAGCGGCAGCGAGACGACGATCGCGATGCCGATCTCGATCAGCGTTCCCACGATCGCGTGCAGGATGCCGCCCTGGTTGAGCGGCGCAAGGCCGGGATCAAGCCCCGACATGTCGTGGGTGAAGAAGTTGACGTGCACGATCGCGTGCCGGCCCTCGGCGAAGGTGTACAACACCGCCGAACTGACCGCGATCACCACGGCTCCGGCCGTGCCGTGCACGAGAGCGCCCGCCAGCCGGTCCCGCACCATTGGCCCTGGCAGCGAGATCACGCTGACCCCGACGTAGAGGATCAGGAAGACCAGGTACCAGAGGATGACAAAGCCGAACAGGCCGCTCAGCGGCAGCACCCGGTAGCTGATGAAGACCAGGCCAAAGGACCCCGCGACCGAGCCCCACAGGGCCAGCCGGTCATCCGAGGTTCCCCTGCCGATCAGCCGTGGCTTGTCGTCGTCAGCGCCAGTCGGCTGCGCGAAACCGGGCCGGGGGTCCCGGTCCGGGCCTCGCGCAGCGGGCGCCTGAACTGGCCCGCCCTGGCTCACGTCTGCTGCCGTCATGCTCAGATCTCCGTCGCCGTGCCACTGCGGCTGCGGGTGATGAAGAGGGCAGCGATCATGTTGACGAGGAGCGTGATGAGGAACAGCACGCAGCCCGCGGCTAGCAAAGCAGACAGCTCGGCCGGCGACGCCTCGCTGAACTTACTCGCGATCAGCGAGGAGATCGTGACCGTTCCGGTCTGGAGAATGTGGATGCTGATGGGGAATTCCACGGAGATGACCAGCAGCACCGCGATCGTCTCACCGAGCGCCCGGCCGAGGCCGAGCATTGTCCCGCCGATGATGGCACCGCGGCCGAACGGCAGCACCACCGTGCGGATCACCGCCCACCGCGTGACTCCGAGTGCCAGCGCCGCTTCACGCTCGCCGGCTGGCGCCAGCGCGAACACCCCGCGCATGACCGAGCAGGCGATCGGCGTCACCATCAGCGAAACGACGACGCCAGCGATGAAGACCGACCCGTCGTAGCTGGACGCGAACTGCACCACGGCGGCGTGCGCGTCGGTGTCGACGTGGAACGGCGGGAACCAGCCCAGGTACTCACTCAGCCATCGGCTGACATTAGCCGCGTACGGCTCGAGCAGGAAGAAGCCCCAGAGACCGTAGATAATGCTCGGGATCGCGGCCATCAGGTCGATCATCGAGATCAGCGGCCCGCGTAGCCACCGCGGCGCGTACTCGGTGATGTACAGAGCGGTGAGCATGCCCACCGGGACGGCGATCAAGATCGCGACCAGGGCAACCTCGAAGGTGCCGAGCAGGGCCGCAGAGATTCCGACCTTGGGCACGGTGCGGTACGGCTCCCACTGCGACTGGGCGAAAAAGTGCCAGCCGTACCGCTTGATGGTCGGGATGAGCTGCAGGAACAGGAAGAGCCCGATCGAGCCGGTAATGAGCAGCACCAGCGCGCCGATGCTGCGGGAGACCCCGAAGAAGACCCGGTCAGACGGAAGCAGGCCGCGGTCCAGCGAACGCGGCACGTCCTCCTGGCCGGAGGACGGCGGGCCGGCAGCAAACGCGGTCATCCGAACTTGCCATGCACGTAATCGGCTGTGCGCGGGTCCGCCGGCGCGCTGAACATCTGCTCCGTCGATCCGGACTCCACGATGCCGCCGGGCGCACCCTGGTCGGCCAGGAAGAACGCGCACTGCTGCGAGACCCGCGCGGCCTGCTGCATGTTGTGGGTGACGATCACGATCGTCACGTCGTACCTGAGGTCGCTGATGGTCTGCTCGATCCTCGCCGTCGAGCCCGGGTCGAGAGCCGAGCATGGCTCGTCCATCAGCAGAACGCCAGGATTGACGGCGAGGGATCGAGCGATGCAGAGCCGCTGCTGCTGGCCGCCCGATAGCGCACCGCCAGGCTGCGCCAGCCTGTTCTTGACCTCGTCCCACAAGCCCGCCCGCAGCAGGCACCGCTCGACGATCTCCGCGCGTTCCGTGCGGCTGAGCCGGACGCCGTTCATCTTCAGGCCGGCGACCACGTTC
>Ga0335074_10017368_pt1 | contig 10148 bp, 8 predicted proteins | sample Lox_Sample_23_FD_206715 | JGI IMG/M metagenome (GOLD analysis project Ga0335074, IMG submission 206715) | Soil microbial communities from Loxahatchee National Wildlife Refuge, Florida, United States - Lox_Sample_2.3 | ecosystem: Environmental > Terrestrial > Soil > Wetlands | place: USA: Florida...
GAGTACGCCGCGATCAACTCGGCGATTCAGGAGCTCATTCCCGCGCGCTACCGCGGGCGTACGGACCTTGCCGTCAACGGAAGCTTCTGGGTGGGCGCGCTCGCCGGCTCGCTCGGCAGCACTCTGCTGCTCGCGCCCGGCCGGTTGCCGCCCGATGTGGGGTGGCGGTGCGCTTTCGGCATTGGCGCGGTGCTGGGACTCATCGTGCTCGGCTTGCGGCGGCTCCTTCCCGAAAGCCCGCGCTGGCTGGTTTTGCACGGGCGCGTGACGGAAGCCGAGCGGACCGTGACGGAAATCGAGGCGCGAGCACGCGTTGCGCCAGCGGACGCAGCCCAGGAGCTGCCGAAGCTCAAGCTGCGGCGGGCCGCCGCGCCCGGCGGCCCAGTCGCTCTCGCGACCACGTTGCTGCGGCTGTACCCGCGCCGTGCGCTCCTGGGGCTCGTGCTGATGGCGGCGCAGGCATTCTTCTACAACGCGATCTTCTTCACCCACGCGCTGGTACTCGGCAGCGTCTTCGGCGTGCGCCCCGATCGCGTCGGGCTCTATCTCATCCCGTTCTCGGTGAGCAATTTTCTCGGCCCTCTCGTGCTCGGTTCGCTGTTCGACGGGTGGGGGCGGAAGCCCATGATCACGCTCACGTACGCCGCCTCCGGAGCGCTGCTGCTCGTTACCGCGGCCGCGTTCGCCCGCGGCAATTTGAGCGCATTCGGTCTCACGGCCGCCTTCACGCTCGTATTCTTCTTTGCATCGCCGGCGGCGAGCGCCGCTTATCTGACCGTGAGCGAGAGCTTTCCGCTCGAGGTGCGTGCGCTCGCGATCGCGGTCTTCTACGCCCTGGGGACGGCGCTCGGCGGTATTGCAGCGCCCTGGGTGTTCGGGCGATTGATCGGCACGGGCTCGGTGCGGATGATCGGTGGCGGATATGCCTTCGGCGCCGCTCTCATGCTCATTGCCGCGGGCGCCGAGCTATGGCTCGGAGTGCGTGCCGAGCGACGTCCGCTCGAGGAGGTTGCACGCCCCCTGTCGAGTGCGGAACCGGACTGAGCGCCTGCGGCCCGCAAAAGGACCGCGGTGCACTCCTGCCGAGAGGGGGTCAGCGGCAAGAGCGCACCGCGTTGCTAGCAAACTGTCGGACGCAGGATGAGCCCGTCGCTGCCGAGCAGCTCATCGATGCTCACGGCGGCGGCGACCCGCTGCGCGTGCACGCACCACGGCTCCCCGGAGGATCGGCTGCGTGCGTATTCGCCGCACTCGCAGCTCAAGGTCTTCCGGCCCGCCCCGTCGCGCCGTTCTTCGACACGATGCCCGTGAACGAAGTACGTCCGCTCGAGAGTGCCGTGCTTCGATGCGTTGCGGATCACGACGACTGCCTCCCGGTCCGTGTCGCCCCGCGTCCGGATGCGTAGCGGAGTCAAAGCAAATCCGATGCCAACCGACCGCGAGCGTCACGGCGCGCGCAAGTGATTGATTGAAGACGCTGAGCTCCTGGCTCTCGCCAGCAGCATGCACCGCGACGGTGCATTATGGGGCGAGGTGCACCACGCAGAGTGGCTCCCGAGAGCCAACGCGGCGAAATTCCCCCGGAAAATCAAGGCGCTCCGGCCTGGCACGAGGGTTGCAATCCCTCCATTAGGCGCGTGTCCTGGGTGGTGCTCTCTCCTCCGGTGCCCCCTCTCCAGATGAGGATCATTGCTCGGACACGCTCCACTTAATTCAGACGGGGGCCCGTCACATGGACTCGATCGTCGACAGGGAATCACTCTCCGGTGCCGCAGCGGCCACGGAGCCCCGCGTCACTCGCAACGCGATGATCGATGCGATGGCGCGCGCGCTCGCCCGGGGTGGTCCCTCGGGGCTCCCGTGGTCGGCCATCGTGCGCGAAGCGGAAAGCTCGAGTCTGTGGCGCTCCGGCCCGTGGTTCGGGGACGTTCCGGCGCTGGTGGAGGAGTGCTATGCACGCACGGCGCGGGCACTCGAGCAGTGTCTGTTGCGCGCCGAGACTGCGCCCGGCACCGCGCTCGATCAGGTCGCGGCCTTCCTGGTCGCGGCCTTCGAGCTGCGGCGCGACCGCACCGCGCTCCTCGCGCTCCAGCCTCCCGAGGGCATGCCGCCGACCCAGTGCAAGCGCCTGCGCGAGTGGGACCTTGCGATCCGCATGCGCATCAAGCGGCTGCTCCTCAAGGGTCGCCGCGACGGGTCGCTCGCGCTGCGGCACGCCGATTCCGCCTGCGCGATGATCCTCGCCTGCCTGCAAGTGCCGCTCGCGCACACCAACGCCGCCGAGCAGCAGATGTGGGACGGAGAGCTGATCGAGCTCCTGCTCGCGGCGATCGCCGAGCCGCACCCCCAGGAGGGGGGCGGTCGGCGCGCCGTTTAGATCGCGCTCATTGCCTCGGCGGTAGCGGCGAAGCGGCCCGCGGCGGCGCGGGTGCTTTCGCGCTCAACAGCTCCACTTCGAACTTGAGCAACGAGCCCGGGGGAATCGGCGGCGGGGAGTTCTCCCCGTATGCGAGCTCGGGCGGGATGTAGATGTCCCACTTGGCGCCCGGCTTCATCAGCACGAGCGCTTGCTGCCATCCTCTGATGATGCGGTTCAGCGTGAACGTCGCGGGCTGTCCCCGCTTGTACGAGCTGTCGAACTCCTTGCCGTCGATGAACGTCCCGCGATAGTTGACGGTCACCTCGTCCGTCGGCGCAGGCGAGGCGCCACTGCCCGGGCTGATGACCTTGTACTGCAATCCGCTCGGGAGCGACTTCACGCCGGGCTCCTTGGCGTTGTGCGCCAGAAACCGCTTCGCTTCCGCCTCGTTGCGCTCGGCGAGCTGAGCGCGCGTGGCCCGGATGAGATCCTGGGCCGTCTGCTCGTCCGCGGGGCTCGCCGTCGTCTTGCCGCTCAGAGCGGCGCGTACGCCCTGCTGGAACTTGAGGAAATCGACGTCGGTCGGGTTGAGACCGAAGTCGTGCAGCCGCTCACCCATCAGCAGCCCGAAGCTGTAGCTGCCCTTCGCCTTGAGCTCCGCGCGCTCCTTGGCGGCCCCGTCAGTCGCGCCGGCGTGGTGCGCGGTATGCTTGGCAGGCCCCTGGGAGCTCGCAGCGGTGCCGGTGTCCTGGGCGCTCGCGAGCGCGGCGGCGCCTGCGAGCGCGGCGCCGAGTGCGACGAGGAAGCCTCGATGCGTCACGTCGCGGACGGATGCATTGGAGAGAATGCGTCGAATCACGAGCTCACCCTGATCGGTGGAAAAAGACGGCGCGTAGTTTGGCCGTTTGTGCCGCAACCTGCTCGGGTTTCTGTGTCTGCCCGGGAAGCGTGGTTTCGGGCTAGAGTGCTGCCCCGTCCGGGAGATGACGATATGTTCGAACGGCTCGAGCGCCTGCCCGACGATCCCATTCTGGGCCTCATGGCTGCCTACCGCGCGGACCCCGACCCGCGCAAGGTCGATCTCGGAGTCGGCGTCTACCGGGACGATGACGGCGAGACCCCGGTCCTCAAGTGTGTCCGCGAGGCCGAGCGGCGGGTCCTCGAGCGGCAGCGGACGAAAACCTACGTCGGTGCCGCGGGAAACGCGAGCTTCAACCGTGCAGTGGAACAACTCGCGCTCGGCGCCGATCATTCAGCGCTCGCGGCCGGGCGCGTACGCACGATCCAGGGCGTCGGGGGCTGCGGGGCGTTGCGGCTCGGGGCCGAGCTCGTGCACGCGGCGGCACCGCGGTCGGTCGTCCACGTGAGCACGCCGACCTGGGCCAATCACGTGCCGCTGCTCACGGGTTGCGGACTCGCGCTCGAGCGCTATCCCTATTACGACCCCCGCACCGGCGCGGTCGACTTTTCCGCCATGCTCACGGCGCTCGACCGGCTGTCGCCGGGAAGCGTGGTGCTGCTGCACGCCTCCTGCCACAACCCGACCGGCGCCGATCTCGCCCCGGAGCAGTGGCGCGAGCTGCTCACGCTGATCCGCCGCCGCGGTCTGCTGCCGTTCATCGACATGGCGTACCAGGGGCTCGGTGCCGGCGTCGAGGCCGATGCGTACGCGGCGCGCCTGTACGCCGCGGAGCTTCCCCAAGTGCTGATTGCGGTGTCGTGCTCGAAGAACTTCGGGCTGTATCGCGAGCGCGCCGGAACGCTCATGGTCGTCGCCGCGACCGCCGCCATCGCGGAGGCGGCACTTTCGCAGGAGGTGCGCATCGCGCGGCGACTCTACTCGATGCCGCCGGATCACGGTGCCGCGATCGTCGCGGAAGTGCTCGGCGACGAGGCCCTCGCTGCCGAGTGGCGCGGCGAGGTGGGCGCGATGCGCGAGCGCATCGAGCGGCTGCGCGGCGAGCTCGTCCGCGCTCTGAAGGTGTCGTGTCCGCGCCGCGATTTCGGCTTCATCGCGCGGCAGCGCGGGATGTTCTCCTTCCTCGGGATCGACGTCGCGCAGGTGCAGGCGCTGCGCGAGATGCACCACGTGTACATGACCGAGGACAGCCGCATCAACATCGCGGGCTTGCGGGGCGAGAATCTCGCTTACTTCGCGCACGCGGTCGGAGAAGTCCTCGGGCGCGCGGCGACAGCGCGCTGAAGTGCGCAGGTCGCATCAGCGGCGCTCGAGCTCCGCGTAGAGCGCCGCGAGGGATTCGAGCGGCGCCGAGCACACGCTTCCGCGGCAGAGGTAGGCGACCGGCGCTGCGCCTCGCGGCGTCTTCTCCGCGAGCGCCGCCGGCAGCTCCTCCGCATCCGCGGGAATTGCGAGCACCATGCGTCGCGGCGCGTAGAGCCGCGCGAGCTCGCGCCGCCAGGACTCGAGGCTTGCCCCCGCGCCGCGCACGATCACGATCTCGGGAGGATGCAACGACTCATCGAGCGCGAGGAGCAGCGCGATGTGCGCCGCCGGGTGGCGTTGCAAGGCCGGCCACGCAGAGCGCAGCAGGGCGGCTGCGGCGTCGAGCAGCGCCGGTTCCCCGAGGAGAAACCCGAGCCGCTGCAACGCAAAGGCCGCGATGCCGTTTCCGGAGGGCGTCGCATCGTCGGCGAGCACCGTCGAGCGGTGGATCAGCGGCTCATGCTCATTGGAGGTGAAGTAGAGCAGGCCGGAGGCGGGGTCACGGAATTGAGCGAGCACCACGCCGACCAGCTCGCGCGCGAAGGCGAGCTCCGCCCCCACGAAGCGGACCTGCTCGAGCTCGAGGATCGCATCCGCCAGAAACGCGTAATCGTCGAGATAGGCGTCGAGGTGGGCGCGGCCGTCCTTGCTCGTGGCGAGGAGCCGCCCGCCGCGCCAGTGGGTGCGCCTGAGGTAATCGAGGGCGCGCGCGGCTGAGGCGGCAAAATCCTCGCGGCCGAGCGCGCGCGCCGCTTGCGCCATGCCACGGATCATGAGCGCATTCCATCCGGTGAGAATCTTCTCGTCGCGCGCGGGCGGCACACGGCGCCCGCGGATCGCGAGCAGCTTCCCGCGCGCGGCGTCGATGCGCGTGGCAACTTCGTCCACCGCAAGATTGAGGCGCAGGGCGATCTCCTCGATCGAGGCGAAGGTGTGCAGGTGCCACAGGCCCTCGAAGTTCGGCGGGCGGTCGAGCCCGAACCGCGGGGCGAAGGCCGCGAGCTCCGCGGGGGTCAACGCCGCCTCGATCTCCGCACGGTCCCAGACGTAGTACTTGCCTTCGTGACCCTCGGAGTCCGCATCGAAGCTCGAGTAGTACCCGCCATCGGGCGCTTGCATCTCGCGCATGACCCACTCAGCGGTCTCGCGCGCGATGCGCGCGGGAAACGGATCGCCCGTGGCGAGCGCCGCCTGCGCGTACACGGCGAGCAGCGCACCATTGTCGTAGAGCATCTTCTCGAAGTGGGGGATCATCCAGTACGGGTCCACCGAGTAGCGCGCGAAGCCGCCGGCCAGCTGGTCGTTGATGCCACCCTCGCCCATGCGGCGCAGCGTCAGCACCGCGAGCGCGAGCGCCTGCGCATCCGGCTCGCCCGCCCGCTCGCTCGCCTGCCAGCCGCGCAGCAGCTGCTCGAGCGTCAAGGGGTGTGGGAATTTGGGCGCACCCGCGAAGCCGCCGAACTTGGGGTCGAAGGCGGCGGCGAGCGCCGCGCGCACCGCGGTGAGCGGACCCGCATCGAGCGCTCCGCGGCCGTCCGCGGGCGCGGCATCGATCTCAGCGAAGGCCTCCATGAGCGCCGCGCTCTGCGAGCGCAGCTCCTCACGGTGTCCGCGGTAGTAGTCCGCGACGCGCGTGAGGACATCGCGGAACGCCGGCATGCCGTAACGCGCCTCCTTCGGAAAATACGTCCCGGCAAAGAATGGGCGCTGATCCTCGGGGCTCAAGAATGCGGTGAGCGGCCAGCCTCCCGCGCGGCGCGTGATCATCTGCTGCGCGAGCTGATAGATGCGGTCCACGTCCGGACGCTCCTCGCGGTCGACCTTGATGTTGACGAAGCGCTCGTTCAGGAGACGCGCGGTCGGCTCGTCCTCAAAGCTCTCCTCCTCCAGGACCGAGCACCAGTGGCACGCCGAGTAGCCGACGCTCAAGTGAATCGGCTTCTCCTCACTGCGCGCATGCTCGAATGCCTCGCGGCCCCAGGGATACCAGTCGACGGGATTATGAGCGTGCTTCAACAGGTACGGACTCGTCTCGCCCGCGAGCCGGTTCGTGTACTTCGGGGTGCCGTCTTCGTTGAGATGCGCGATCTTCATGCGGTATGCGCCCTTGGCGGCGCGCCTGCGGTGCTCGCGCCGCAGATCAAGCCTGCCTCGGTATACTGTGACACTTTTCGCCCCGGTGAACGACCCGTCCATGTCATCCGAATCCGCGCAAGCCGCCGCGTCCACCCCCGGGACCGAGCCCAAGGTGTTGCGCCTGCGGCGCGGCGAGGACCGCCGTCTTGCCGCCGGCCACCTCTGGGTATTCAGCAACGAGGTGGACATCGAGCGCACGCCGCTCACCGCGTTCGCGCCCGGAGATCTCGCCGGCATCGAGTCGGACCGCGGCCGTTTCCTGGGCTCTGCGTACGTCAATCCGCATGCGCTCATCTGCGCGCGGATCGTGAGCCGCGACCCGCAACTGCCGATCGACGCTGCGCTCATCGCGCAGCGGCTCGAGCGGGCTCGGGCGCTACGCCGCCGCTTGGGTGGAGCGCCCTACCACCGGCTCGTGTTCGGCGAATCCGATGGGCTTCCCGGGCTCGTGCTCGATCGCTACGGCGCCGTCATCGTCGGGCAGATCGCCACGGCCGGCATGGAGGCGCTGCGGCCGTCCGTCGAGCGCGTGGTGCAGAGCGTCCTCGCTCCCGAGTGCCTGTACTGGAAGAACGACTCCGGTGCGCGCAGTCTCGAGCAGCTCCCGGAAACCTCCGCAGCCGCCTTTGGTAACGCTCCCGAGGAGCTCGAGGTGCACGAGGCGGGCGCGAGGTTTCGCGTGCCGCTCGCGGGCGGGCAGAAGACCGGCTGGTTCTACGATCAGACGGCGAACCGCGCACGCCTGCTGCGGTTCCTGCCGCCGGGTGCGCGCGTGCTCGATGTATGCAGCTACGTGGGCGCCTGGTCGGTGCTTGCGCTGCGGGCGGGAGCGAGCTCCGCGCTCTGCGTCGATTCGTCGGAGGCGGCACTGGCATTCGCCCACCGCAACGCGGCCGCCAACGCGGTCGGCCTCGAGACGGTGCGCGAGGACGCGTTCGATGCGCTCAAGGCGCTTCATGAAAGCGGCCGGCGCTTCGACTGCGTGGTGCTCGATCCGCCCGCCTTCATCAAGCGCAAGAAGGACATCCCGAAAGGGCAGGCTGCCTACCGCAAGTTGAACCAGCTCGCACTCGCGCTCACCGAGCGCGACAGCCTGCTCGTCAGCTGCTCCTGCTCCTATCATCTCCCGGAAGCGGAGCTCCTCGCAGCCGTTCAGGCCGCGGGTCGGCACTGCGGGCGGTTCGTCCAGGTGCTCGAGCTCGGCGGACAGTCGCCCGACCACCCCGTGCACCCGGCGATTCCGGAGACGCGCTACTTGAAGGCGCTCTTCTGTCGCGTGACGCGCGACTGAGCGGCGAAACCGCTAAACTTATCCCGCATGATCAGGTACCCCGGCTTCAATCCGATCGCATTCTCGATCGGGCCGCTCCATCTCGCCGGTCGCGAGCTCGGGCCGATCGAGGTGCATTGGTACGGAATCATGTACCTGATCGGATTCGTGGTGGCCTGGTGGCTCGCGCGCCTGCGCGCTGCGCGGCCGGGCTCCACGTGGAAGGGCGTCGACGTCGATGACTATATCTTCTACGGCATGCTCGGCGTCATCTTGGGCGGACGCATCGGCTACGTGCTGTTCTACGGCCTTGGTTTCTGGGAGCGGGATGCCTGGTATCCGTTCAAGATCTGGGAAGGGGGCATGTCCTTCCACGGCGGGCTGATCGGCGTGCTGATTGCAATCTCGATCTTCGCCCTGCGCCGCGGCCGGCGCATCGCCGATGTGTTCGATTTCACCGCACCGCTCCCGGGCATCGGGATCTTCGCCGGCCGCATCGGCAACTTCATCAACGGCGAGCTGTGGGGGAAGCCCACGACGCTCCCGTGGGGGTTCGAGGTGAACGGCGTCGTGCGTCAGCCCTCGCAGCTCTACGAGGCGCTGCTCGAGGGACTGCTCCTCTTCACGGTGCTCTGGCTCTACACCGCTCGGCCGCGCCCGCGCCTCGCTCCCTCGGGCCTGTTTCTGCTGATCTACGGCTGCGCGCGCTTTCTGGTCGAGTTCGTGCGCGTCCCGGACGAGCAGATCGGCTATCTCGCGGGCGGCTGGCTCACGATGGGACAGGTGCTCTCGATGCCGATGATTCTGATCGGCGCCGGGCTCATCGTCTTCGCCTATCGCCACCCCTCGCCCTCGGGGAATGTCGCCGTCGCCCGATGAGACAGTATCTGGAGCTCCTGCGGCACATCCGCGAGCGCGGCGCCCGCAAGACCGACCGCACCGGAACCGGCACGCTCTCGGTCTTCGGGCCGCAGATGCGCTTCGATCTCGCCGCGGGCTTCCCGCTGGTGACGACCAAGCGGATTCACATGAAGTCCGTCATCTACGAGCTCCTGTGGTTCCTGCGGGGGGAGACCAACGTCGGCTGGCTCGACGAGCACGGCGTGACCATCTGGGACGAATGGGCGGATGAGCACGGCGAGCTCGGACCGATCTACGGGCGGCAGTGGCGCGCCTGGCCGGCACCCGACGGGCGCGCGATCGACCAGATCGCCGCGGCCGTCGCAAGTCTGAAGCGCGATCCGCATTCGCGGCGGATCCTGGTGAGCGCATGGAACGTGGGGGAGCTCGAGCGCATGGCACTCGCCCCGTGCCACGCGCTCTTCCAGCTGTACGTCGCCGCAGGCGCGCTCTCGCTGCAGCTCTACCAGCGCAGTGCCGATGTGTTCCTCGGAGTGCCATTCAACCTCGCCTCCTATGCGCTGCTCGCGCTCATGCTTGCTCAGCAGTGCGATCTCGCGCCCGGCGAGCTCGTCTGGACGGGCGGGGACTGTCATCTCTATCTCAACCATCTCGAGCAGGCCGACGTGCAGCTCGCGCGCGCTCCCTATCCGCTGCCGCAACTGCATCTGCGCCGGCGCCCGCCGAGCCTGTTCGATTACGCGTACGAGGACTTCGAGCTCGTGAGCTATCGGCATCATCCGGCGATCCAGGCGCCGGTCGCGGTCTAGTCCGTGGCCGCACGCCGCGCTTCCGCCTCCCCGCGCACGGCGCATCCGCGCACCGCTCCGCCCCTCATCGTGGTGCGGCGCTCGAAGGTGCACGGCAAGGGCGTCTTCGCGCTGCGGGCCATCGCCAAGGGCACGCGCATCGTCGAGTACCTGGGCGATCGGGTCTCCCACGCGCAGGCCGACCGCCGTTATGCCGACCATGAGGAGACCGACAACCACACGTTCCTTTTCAGCGTGGACCGCGGCCTGGTGATCGACGCCGGCGTCGGCGGGAACGAAGCGCGCTTCATCAATCACTCCTGCGATCCGAACTGCGAGTCGGTGATCGAGAAGCGGCGCGTGTTCATCGAGGCGATTCGCGGCATCGCCCGCGGCGAGGAGCTCTCCTACGATTACCAGATCGGCCGGGAGCGCGGCGATCCGCCGAACGTCGATGAGATCTACGGCTGCCGCTGCGGCGCCGCGCAATGCCGCGGCACGATGCTCTGG
>Ga0335074_10017369_pt1 | contig 10148 bp, 8 predicted proteins | sample Lox_Sample_23_FD_206715 | JGI IMG/M metagenome (GOLD analysis project Ga0335074, IMG submission 206715) | Soil microbial communities from Loxahatchee National Wildlife Refuge, Florida, United States - Lox_Sample_2.3 | ecosystem: Environmental > Terrestrial > Soil > Wetlands | place: USA: Florida...
CTTGTCTTCTCCGGACCGCCCGGCACGGGCAAGACGACCGTCGCGCGCATCGTCGGCAAGCTGCTGGCCGGGGCCGGCGTCCTATCGCGCGGGCACCTGATCGAGGCGCACCGCGCGGACCTCATCGGGCAGCACGTCGGCGCCACCGCCATCAAGACCAATGCGCTCATAGATAGCGCACTCGACGGAGTGCTGTTCATTGATGAGGCTTACGGACTGCATGGCGGATACGTCGGCAACAGCGATGCTTTCTGCGACGAGGCGCTGCAGGTCCTGGTCAAACGCGCCGAGGACGACCGGCAACGGCTCGTCATCATCCTGGCCGGATACCCGACGGAAATGTCGCGCCTGCTCGCGGCGAACCCGGGCCTGGCCTCCCGGTTTCCCGTTCGCGTGAACTTCCCCTCCTATTCCGCCGCGGAACTGCGAGGGATCGCCAGCCGCCTTCTCGAGCGCACCGCCGATGTTCTTGGCGACGACGCCATCGCATCGCTAACCATGTGCTGCGAAACCGTGGAGTCCAAGCAATGGGCAGACGTGCTGGGCAATGGCCGTTTCGCCCGGACGCTATGCGAGAGCGCACGCGCGATCCGGGACCTACGGCTCGCCGAACAGCACCGTGACGCCGACCCCGGCCGCATGGAGCTGACCTGGCTGCATGCCGCTGACCTCGACCGCGCCTTCGACGAAATCCGCGCGGGCATGCTCGGTGCTCCTGGGCCAGGTATTCCGGCCAGGGCCCTATCACCTATGTAGGGAAGCCCGACCTGCGGAGCGATCGATCCCTGGCCGACTGGACCGTCCTGGCGACTGGACCGTCCTGGCGACTGGACCGTCCTGGCCGTCCGCGCCCTCGCCCAGGTGCCGCCCGGCCAGCTCGTGCAGCCCGGCCATGCCGGCCACGCCCTCACGGCGGCGTGAACTGGAGTCGGCGGGTGCCAGGACCACGACGTCGACCTGGATGCTTGCCCGTTCGGCCGCGTCGTTTGACCACGCCGCTACCCACCTCTCCCGGCAACTCGCCGAACTCCTCCGGTTCCACGTCAAGTGCGAACTCCCTGGCCAGCGCCTCGAAGTGAGGTCCCATCACCTGGGCGAGGAACGCATGCCGACTGTCAGCCCGCACAGCGTCCGCGCGTCCGCCTCGCCCGTGCATGGGAAACCGCCGACGGAAACGACGAGACGGCTTACCCCTCCGCCCTCGCGCGACTGAGTCCAGCTATCCGCGCCCGCCGCTGAGCGCGCAATCCCCCGCGCGCGCCACACCGGCCACTCGATGAGTTGCCGGGGCAGGCCCTGATCCGCGTCTACCGGGACCTCATCGGCGGGGTTAACGTCCGGCGAACCTTGGCGTATCACACCCCCCACTCGGGCAGAATGGGACAAATGACCGCCACTGACGTAGACGCGCTGGTGATTTTCGGGGCCACCGGCGACCTGGCTAAACTTGAGACGTTCCCCGCCCTGGTCGGCTTGGTCGAGCGCGGCGCGCTGAACGTACCGGTAATCGGCGTGGCGAAGAGCGGCTGGAACCTCGACCAGTTCCGCGACTACGCGACGAGCTCCCTGAAGCTGAACAACATAGACCCGGCCACGACAGCCGCCAGCAGAATGCTCGGCCTGCTCCGTTATGTCGATGGCGATCTCGCGGATCCGGCGACCTACCAGCAGATGTCCCAGCAGGTCGGCGACGGCAAGCGCGTGCTGTTCTATCTGGAGGTCCCGCCCGCCCTGTTCGGCCGCATCGCGGAGGGAATCGCGAACGCCGGGCGCGCCGACGGCAACCGGGTCATGGTGGAGAAGCCGTTCGGCAACGACCTGGCCAGCGCCCAGCAGCTGAACGCGACCATGCACGCGCACTTCCCCGAGGATTCCATCTACCGAGTGGACCACTGGCTGGGGCTTGAGCCGGTGGAGAGCCTGATGTTCGTGCGTTTCGCGAACTCGATCGTCGAGCCGCTGCTGAACCGCACCCACGTGCAGAGCATCCAGATCACGATGGCCGAGGCCTTCGATGTCTCGGACCGCGGCAGCTTCTACGACAAGACCGGCGCGATTAAGGACGTCATCCAGAACCACATGCTCCAGGTACTCGCCACCGTCCTGGCCGAACCGCCGGACGGGACCGGCCTCGACTCCTGGCGCGCGGCAAAGTCACAGCTGATCGGCGCGCTGCGGCCGCTGACCCCGCAGACCACGGTCAAGGGTCAGTACGACGGGTACCTCGACGTGCACGGCGTCGCGCTGGACTCGCGGACCGAGACCTACGCCGCGATAAGCCTCGCGGCTGACTCCTGGCGCTGGGACGGGGTGCCGATCTTGATCCGGGCGGGTAAATGCCTCCCGGTCACCGCGACCGAGGTCAGCGTGACGTTCCGCCGCCCACCGTACGACGCGTTCCAGCTCGCCCAAACCACCGGCAACACGCTGCGCTTCCGGATAAACCCGGAGAATAAGGTGACGCTCACGCTGGTCGGCAAGAAGCCGGGAGCGGGCTGGCAGGCCGAACCGCAGGAACTCACGTTCGCCGAGCACCCCGGCGCGGACATGCGCCCCTACGACCGGCTCATCGGGGCGGCGCTGAACGGTGAACGCTGGCTGTTCGCGGCGCAGGACACAGTCGAAGCGGCCTGGCGGGTCGTCGACCCCGTCCTCGGGGACATCGTTCCCGTGCACCCATATGCCAGGGGCACCTGGGGTCCGGAGCAGGCCGCCAGCCTGCTGCCGCCCGGCGAGCAATGGCACGACCCCGCCTGATCGGGGCACGAGCAGCAGCGTTAGTTATTCGTCTCCAGTCCGTCGAGCAGCCGGTCCAGGGCCGCACGAGCGGCCGTGCGGTCCTCAGCCCGGGCTACGTACAGGCTGGTCTCGGCGATCATCACGATCAGCAGGCGGGTGAGCGGCCGCACCGGCACCTCGGGCACCACGCACAGGTCGAGGAACGCCCGCAGCCCGCCGCGCACCTCATGAGATCGTCACCGAACTCGTCAAGCGGAAGAAGTTCGTGGTGCTGTGCACGAACGCCGTGCTGCTGTCCAGGCACCTGCACAAGTTCACGCCGTCGAAGAACTTCGCCTGGATGGTGCACATCGACGGGCTACGCGAGCGGCACGACGAGTCGGTGAGCAAGGAAGGCGTGTTCGACCAGGCCGTTTCGGCGATCCGCATGGCCAAGGAGGCCGACTTCCAGGTGTACACGAACAGCACGTTCTTCAACACCGACTGCCTACGAGACCGCACCCGGCCAGGACCGCTTTCCCGGCGTCGAGCAGGAGTTGCTGGAGACGACGGACTGGGACACGTTCGGCCGGGGCAAGGATCCGCGCTGCGACAACTGCATGGCGCACTGCGGATACGAGCCGAGCGCGGTGCTGGCCACCATGAGCTCGCTCAAGGAGAGCCTGCGCGCCCTGGTCTCGGCGTAAGCCGGCTTGGGGTCCCGGTCCGGCCACCTGGCGGGCCTCCAGCCAGAGTTCCTCGACACGCTCCAGCAGATCGGTCAAGTCTGCGGCATCGCGGGCCTCGAGCAGGTTCATCACGCGGTCAGCGAGGTCCCGCACCGCCGCGGGTTCCTCGTCCAGCAGTTCCTCAAGGTCGTCGACGAGCTCGTCCAGGTACTCCGCGTCCGGCTTGTGCTCCGCGAGCACGTCCTCGAACTCGGCAAGCAGCGAGGCTGCCTCGTCGTCCTCGGCCACGGCCTCGTCCTCGGCCTGCGCCGAGCGGATCCAGGCGAGCACGGCGCCCACCGCATGTGCGCAGGGCGCCGGGTCCGGGCACTCGCACTCCCCGTCCAGCCCGCCAGCCGGAATCCGCGCGGTCACCCGCACGCCGTCCACGGCCGCCGTGATAAGCGGCCCAGACGCGGACAGACCGGACACCAGGGCCGCCAGCCGAGCGCCACGCGCGAACATCTCCGCGCCCACCAGCCCGCGGATGGACTCCTCACTAACCTCGATCTGCGCCACCGCCCGATTGTCCCCCATCGTCCACCTGCTCCACGACTTGGCTACCCTGCTGGCATGGGCCAGACTGCCGATTTCACCAACGTCCATCCCGCACTGGCGGACTACTGGCACCCGGTCGCGCTTTCCGATGAGGTGACCACCGAGCCGGCCGGCGTGCGGCTGGCCGGCCAGGACTGGGCGCTGGCCCGCATCGGCGGGGTCGTGACCGCGTTCCCCGACGCCTGCCCGCACCGCCGGGCCAGGCTGTCCGCCGGCCAGATCGTGGACGGCACGCTCCAGTGCCGCTACCACGGCTGGCGTTACACCGCCGATGGCTCCTGCACGCTGATCCCGGCGCTGGAGGAGGGAGCATCGATCCCGGCCAGGGCCGCGCTGCGGCGCCCCGCCGCGATAGCCGAACAGGACGGGATCATCTGGCTCGCACCCCGCACACCGCGCGCGCCTCGGCCAGAGCTGCCACCATTGCCGGACGGCCACGATGTGACCACGGTGATCATGCCGGCCGTGCGGGTGCCGTCCAACGCGGCGATCCTGGTCGACAACTTCCTCGACGAGGCGCACTTCCCGTTCGTGCACGCGGCGACGATCGGCGGCGCCGGCCCGGAGCCGATCGCCCGCGCCGACATCGGCCGGCAGGGCCTGGCATTCACCGCAGTCCGTGAGCACACGTTCACCAACACCAATGACGCGGCGGTGAAGGAGGGCACGCTGCCCCCGGTGCAACGGCGGCGGATGACTTACGGGTACCAGGCGCCGCTGCACGCCACGCTGCTGCTGGAGTTCCTCGACACTGGGACCTGGCAGTTCCTCACGTTCACCGTCCAGCCGGAAGACAGGGACAACTGCCGCGTCTACCAGACGCTCACCGCCGCGGACATGACGGACCCGGCGAAGGTCAAGGATGCGGTCGACTACGAGATGTCGATCTTCGCCGAGGATCTTGACCTGCAGCGGCATGCCCTGTCCGGGCTGGAGTTCCCGCTCGATCCCGCCGCCGAACTGCACACCCGCGCCGACCGCGTCTCCGTCGAGTTCCGCCGCGTGCTGGCCGAGGCGATGAAGGAGTAACGACCGGACCGCCGCACCTGCCTGCACGACCAGCGGCATGTGCCCGGCCGGGTCGGCGAGCAGGCCGACGTCCGCCAGCGGATCACCGTCCAGCACCACCAAGTCCGCCCGCGCGCCTGGCGCGAGCGTGCCGAGCTCGCCCTCGGCGCCCAGCAGCCGCGCGGCGGTGACCGTCGCGGACCGGATCACGTCCAGTGCCGAAACGACCTCGGCACGGATGCGGAACTCCTCGTTCTGATGCCGGTGCATACCGCCGAGCAGGTCCGTGCCGTAGACAAGCGGGACACCGCCGCGGTAGGCGAGCTCAAGCGCGGACAGCCCGGCGTGCAGCACGTCGTCCACCTTGTGCCAGCTCGCCTCCGGCAGGCCGAACTCCTTGCCTTCCCGCTTCAGCGCCCAGTACGTCACCAGGGTCGGGACGAGGAACGCGTCATGCCGCAGAATCAGTGACACGCTCTCGTCGTCCATCAGGTTGCCGTGCTCGACCGAGCGGACTCCCGCCTCCACCGCCCGGTTCACCGCTCGCGCCGTGTACGCGTGCGCCGCCACGTACCTGTTGCACGCCGACGCCTCATCGACGATGGCGCGCAGTTCCTCCGCCGAGTACTGGACGGAGTCGACCCGGTCGGTCGGCGACGCGACCCCGCCCGAGGCCATCACCTTGATGTGGTGACTACCCTTGCGCAACTCGTCCCGCGCGGCGAGGCGGACCGCGTCGACGCCGTCAGCGATCCGGCAGGACGCGGACGCGCCGTGCGGGTCCGGCCAGCTGTCGTCGCCGGCGCCGCGGTCGTCACCGTGCCCGCCGGTCTGGCTGAGCGCGCGGCCGCCGAAGAACAACCGGGGCCCGCGGATGACGCCCTCGGCCTGGGCGGCGGCCAGCCCGAAGTCGGCACCGGCCACGTCGCGGACCGTGGTGAAGCCGCGGTCGAGCATCCCGCCCATGATGCGTGCCGCGTGCGCGGCCACGTAGAACGGGGACATGGCGGTGACCGAGGCCAGGTCGGCGGTGATGGCCGTGACGTGCACGTGCGCGTCGATGAGGCCGGGGAGCACGAAGGCGCCGCGCAGGTCCCGGACGTCGGCGTCGTTGGGCGCGGTCAGTCCGGTGCCGGTCTCGGCGATCCGGCCGTCGACCGCGAGCAGGTCGCCCTCGGTGTAGACGCCGGACACCACATCGAGCAGCCGGCCATTGCGTAGCAGCAAGTCTTTGCGTAGTGGCAGGTTTTCGCGTAGCGGCAGGGGCACTTTAGCGACACTAGCCGTTGTTTGTCCGTGGCGGCAACGCGACCGGCCATGGCATCCAGCACGAACCATCCACAACATGAGTATCACAACTGCAACACATCAGCAGTCTTGCGACAAAATAGTGTCGTGGCCCGCAGAACGGACGACTCGATCGTCGACCCCGAGGGGTTCGAGCGTGCCTTTACCGCGAACTTCCGGTCCATCCATCAGTTCCTCTCCCGCCGGGCCGGCAGCTCGGTGGCCGATGACCTGGCCGCGGAGACGTTCGCGGTCGCGTTCCGCCGAAGACGGTCTTTCGACCCGGATCGTGGCGCCTTGCTGCCCTGGCTGTACGGGATAGCCACGAACCTCCTGCGCGCGCACTGGCGTGCCGAACAGCACATGCTCGCGCTCGAAGCCCGGCTGATGGATGAACCGGACGCACGCTATTCGGGAGCCGACATCGACGACAAGCTGCTCGCCGCGTGGGTAGCACCACGGCTGGCGCGGGCCTTGAGCATGCTTCCCCTGGAGCAGCGCGATGTGCTGCTGCTGTACGCCTGGGCGGACCTGTCCAACGAGGAGATCGCCTCCGCGCTCGAGCTGCCATCGGGGACCGTGCGGTCCCGGCTGTCTCGCGCGCGCGCCAAGCTGCGCGACCACCTCGGCGAGTTCGACTTCGACCGATGGCTGTTCGCGGACGCCCCCGAGTCAAGGCCCGCCGAGTTATGGACGAAATCGACCTGCTCAAGGGCTTCCGCGACGACATGCCGGAACCCACGACGGACGCCTGGCTGCGCGCCCGCGCCGCGATCGCGGCCGCACGCGCCGAATCCAGCCCCACGGTGAAGACCACGACGAGCACCCGCTGGTTCCGGCCGCTGTACGCGGTAACCCTGGCCATCGTGGCGCTCGCCTCTGCGGCGACGGGCGCGTTCCTCACCCAGGCCCGCACGCCCACGACCCGGGCCCAGGCGCCGACTCCATCGGCGTCCGCGACGTTGTTCGCCAAAGTCGCCGCCGCCATCCAGGACGACGCGAACTACATCGTCTACACACAGTCGACGACCGTGCTGTCCACCGGGACGATTTACACCGGCGCATGGTGGGACTATCCGTGGACCGGCCACCCCGGCAGCACCGTGCGGCAGGCCGGCACGGAATGGATCGGCGGTAGCCCGGTCAGCGGCTGGTCCTTGTCGTTCGTAGTGCCCCAGACCAGCCGGCTCAGCGTCGGCAGCGACAACGAGTGCCAGCTCACCCCGCGCGGCATCACGGTCGACTACACCAACCGCACGTGGCAATCGGCCCCGCCGCCGTGCGTCACGCTCCCGCCCGGGCTGGACATGCTCGTGCCCACGTTGCGGATAGCCGGCTATCCGGTCATCGACAACCAGAAGACCACCGAATTCCGGACGGCCAGCAAGGACGAGACGTTCACCGTCTGGATCAGCAACGCCACCTACCTGCCGCTGCAATCGCAGACGGCCAGGAAGGACTGGACCGAGCAGGAGCAATACACCTATCTTGCGGCCACGCCAGGCAACCGGGCCAAGGTCTCGCTGACGGTGCCGGACGGCTTTACCCAGACCCAGGTGCAGGGCGGGGCGTCGTAGCGCCAGGGGCACATGCTCGTGCAACTCTGTGACGAGAGTAAATCATCGGGACGTAAAGCTATGACAAAATGTGCGGTATGTCATCTGCTTGGCTTGTCGATGTGTATGACACGCTGCTGAGCTCCGACTGGGAACCTCACGACCGGGTGCTGCCTGAGCTGGCCGGGGTCGCCCAGGACATTTGGCTTGACGCTTACCACCGGATCTTGCCGGCCAGCGGCGTGGGTCAGGTGACACGCGCCGAGATGTACGGGCTCGTGCTGCGCACCTGCGCAGTCAAGCCGCGCGATGAGCTGATCCGGGAACTAGTCGCGACGCATCTGGAACTGCTTGTGGCCAACGCGCGGCTGTTCGAGGATTCGATCCCGTTCCTGGAGGGGCTGCGCGAGCGCGGGGCGGCGGTCGCTATCGTCAGCAACTGCGGCGAGCACACCAGGAACCTGCTGACCTCTCTCGGCGTCGTCGCGCTTGCCGACGCGGTCATCCTGTCGTGCGAGGTGGGCCTCATCAAGCCGTCGCCGCAGATCTTCCGGTATGCGCTGGGCGAACTCGGTGCGGATGCCGCCGACGCGGCGTTCGTAGACGACCAGGCGGCGTTCTGCGCGGGCGCTGAAGCGGTCGGGATACGGGCGGTTCAGATCGTCCGGGACGGGGATCCGCCACCTGGCGCGGTGCGGTCCCTGCTCGACCTGCTCGACTAGGCAGCCGGTGCCTTCGCCAAGCCTCGTAACGGCTATTCCCGCGACCCCGAAGGTGATAAGAACTAGAACATGATCTAGCCATAAAGGCTGGGATGCACGTCAACGCCATAGGAGAATAGCTACATGTCAGCCGCAGGCACATGGAACATGACGATTGACACCCCGATCGGCAAGCAACACGCCCGCCTCGAACTCGTCGAGAACGCGGACGGCACCTGGCAGGGCACTTCGCACAGCGTCGACTCAGGCGAGACGTCTGACCTCACCGACATTTCGGTGAGTGGCAACGAGGTCACCTGGCACCAGGCCGTCACCAAGCCGATGAAACTGAACCTGAAGTGCACGGTCACCGTGGACGGCGACACACTGTCCGGCAAGGCCAAGGCCGGCATGTTCCCCGCCGTCACCATGACCGGCGAGCGCGCGAGCTAAGACGAGCTAAGCGGCGGCGATAGGGGCCCACGGGGCCCCTATCGCAGGACCCTGCCCTTATCGCAGGACCCTGCCCCTATCGCAGGACCCGGACGGAACTGACTCTGGTACACACATTTCGGGGCGGGTCCGCGCGCGTTGGCCCCCCGGGCGCATGGGCCGCCGCCATTTTCGATGATCGTGTGTACTTGCACCCCTGATGAGGGGTGCAAGTACACACGATCATTCGCATAACCTCTCCTGGCGGTACCAGATGCGGTCAATCCGCGCGGCAAGCCCGACGGCCTCTTGCAGTCACCATCCCGTTATTTGAGCCAGAGTCGTGGGGCGGGTGTCCCCGCGCCGTACCGGCGTGAAAATAGGGTGGGGTACCGCCCGCGACGCCGTTTCGTGCTTGGTCCGGTTCGAGGCCGTGCCAGGGTCTGGCGCCGGGATCTGGATCTTCAAGGGGCCGTTCAGTGTCGCTTCGAGCACGCGGGTCAGCTTCTTCCGCTAGCCCCCCAGATCTCCCGGGCGGTACCTGGCGTCAGGTTACCTGTCCGGGATGGCATGGAGGAGGAAGCATCGGAAGAGGTGACTGATGAGCCGCTGTACCGCGAGCGGGTGTGCGGCACCGGCATCGGCAAGGCCGTGATGGCGGCGACGATCCGGGTGCCGCCGGATCAGGACCCGGCGCGGCGGATGGCCGGGACCCGGCGCGGCGGATGGCCGGGACCCGGGAGTCCGGCACCACCAGGCGGGGGGTGCCGGCGCTGGCGGACTGGCTGCGGTCCTGGCAGGTGCCCGCGGTGGTGATAGAGGCAACCGGAGATTACTGGAAAGGGCCGTATTACCGGCTGGAGGCGGAGGGGTTCGAGCTCCGCCGCCGCCCCGACCCCATCCCGGACGACAAGGACGACACCCAGGCCGGCTGACCAGCCGTAACAGGCAGGGGTCGGTCCGCCCGCCCACCCACCCCAAATAGCCGACGGCACAGACCGCCGCCGGCTGCTGCCGCGCGCCCAGCGGAGGTCCTATTTTCGGGCTATCCGGTAGCAGTGCACGTGCAGCTCGCGCCGGCGCCGCTCGGTCAGCGTGGCGAAGTCGAGGTCCATCGCTAGTAGCCGCCATCGCCGACCAGGTCGCGCAGCGGCTCCCCG
>Ga0335074_10017370_pt1 | contig 10148 bp, 11 predicted proteins | sample Lox_Sample_23_FD_206715 | JGI IMG/M metagenome (GOLD analysis project Ga0335074, IMG submission 206715) | Soil microbial communities from Loxahatchee National Wildlife Refuge, Florida, United States - Lox_Sample_2.3 | ecosystem: Environmental > Terrestrial > Soil > Wetlands | place: USA...
GAGCACCATCGGGAGGCGATCACCACCCGCCCGTTGCTGCTGTCGGCGATCGCTCAGCGCACTCGACATGCCGGCCAGGTGAAACTGACGATCAGCAGCGCGCATGGCATGCGGGACCAGGCGCGGCATGCTTATCTGCGCATCGCCGGCTTTCTGGCGTGGCTGCGGAAGAGTGCGGAGCAGTTGGACCCACTGCAACGCTGGTATTGCATCCTCAGCGAAGCGCTCCGTCATTTCCTGCGTGGCCGGCAACTGCAGCCACCGCTTCGTCTCAACCCCGCCTGAACCTATACCCCAGGTTGTAGACACACGCGTTGCGGGCTCAAACTGCCGGATCTAGGATTACAGCTTCAAGCCGGCTCCGGCGATTGCACAACGGAAGCACGGCCCGGGCAATTCCATATCGGTCACTTACCCCATATAGCTGGCAAGGTGCCTGGCGAGTTCAGCACCCGACTCAGTTGCCGGAAAGGGAGCGACGTAACGACCATCGGGCGCGACGAGGAAAAGCACCGCCGTGTGATCAATGGTGTCGCTGCGTCCTCCCGGCCTGATCTCATCAACCGCGGTGATCCGGTACTCATGTTCGACCGCGCGAATCTCCGCGGGACTCCCCGTCAACCCGATGACATGCGGACTGAAGGAGCGGACATAGTTGCGCAAGACCGCTGGGGTGTCGTGGATGGGGTCCACGGTGATGAACAGTGGCTGCAGTTGCTCGGCTCGTGTGCCGAGAATGTCGATCGCGTCGGCGATCGCGCTCAGCGTTGTCGGGCAGATGTCCGGGCAGGATGTGTAGCCGAAGTAGATCAACAGGTAGCGGCCTCGGAAGTTGCGATCTGTGACCACCTGGCCGTTGTCCTGCGTTAGGGTGAACGGGCCGCCGATCGCCGGTACGCTGTGCGGGGTGGTGCCTCCCAGCAGCCAGAGATAGCAGGCTGTCAGCAGCAGCAAGCCTGCTGCCCCCGACAAGATGATGGCGGTTCTGCGGGCGTTTCTTCGGCGACTGTCAGTACGACGTGTTGGCATGGGCGGATTCTGGAACGGTTTCATGGTTGTGGTAGCAAGCGGTCCGCGGCACCCTCACCCGCCACGCTGGCGCGTGCGACCCTCGGGTCGGAGCCCGAGGGCATGCCTCTCCCGCAGAACGGGAGAGGTGGACTCTGGCGTTTGGCGCTCCGATCATTCGTTTCCACTTGCATGAGAATGCTCTAGTGTCCCGAATCTGAAGTCCGCATCAGCACTTGGCCCGTCATACCGCCCGCAAGTGGTTGATCCGATTCGATTTGGGGCACCCCGCCTAATGCAGCGAACTTCGGAACCAGGACACTAGCCCGGCATCGACATATCCATGCCGGGACGCAGTTGGCTCAACAGCGCCGCGGCCACGACGATCAGCAACCCGAAGCTCGTCTGGAAAGAGAGGCTGCGAATAAGCCGGCGGCGGGCGAGCTCGGGGTTGCGCCCCCGCAGGTCCGGCGCAAGCCAATAGCGGTTGAGAAGAGCGAAGCCGAATAGCACCCCGAACAGGCCGGCCTTCAGCAACGCCGTCCACCCATAGGCGGTATGAACAACCGCCTTCGTGCTGGCAATCAATACCCAGCCTTGCACAGGCGCCGAAACGGCCAGCAGCACAACGCAAAGTTGGCCGAGCGGAGTGAACCAGCGGGCAGCCAGACAAGCAGCGGGCGGTGGCGCCAGCCGCACGACCAGCAGCAACGGCAGCAAACTGCCAAGCCATGCGCCGGCCGCCCAAAGATGCAAAGTTTGTGAGACTTCCAGAAAGCTCAGGCCCTTTGCCATGGCGTAGGCGTGCGAATGCCCGACCTCCACGATCGCCGCAGCAGTTCCCAGGACAAGGCCGAGGCGCCAGCGTGCGGCGCCGGGCCTCCCGCCGAGCACCACCACTGTTGCGCAGAGCAACACGACTTGCAGCAGAAGGACATGACCGAAGCTGGTGTCGATCAGCACGGTCCACAGGTCGTCCATCCAGTCGCCGATCGTCTCAGGGTTGGCAAGATACGACGTGACGGCGGCAAGCCAGGCGCACAGCCCAAGGCCGGCAAAAATCACGCTGAACCGGCTCCATCGCAGCAGCCCGCGCTCGATCCGTTCGATGACATCGTGGGTCATGCGCGGGTAGGTGCGCGGCATCACCACGGTCCGGAACGTCAGCGTGCCGGAGACCGAGAGCAGGAAAGCGACGGCGAAGCCGCGCGCGAGAACAAGCGTGGCTCCGCCATCGGGTGCGAAGGTCGGCACCGGGCGCGTCAGTTGATCTTCATGCGCAACGTCGATGCCAGGCGGGCTGCCGGCGAATGCGCTGTTGCATGCACATGCTCATTTGGATGCCACTGTGAAGTGAAATGTACCTTGGGTCTTGTGCGTGTCCCTCGCGGTTGCGTGCCAGTCCACCGTATAAGTGCCGGGCGTCAAAGGCTTGAGAGCGACGGCAAGATGAGTGTCGCCGCCCACCAGATGCGGCTTACCGGTCTGGACCGGCTGGCCTTGCGCGTTGTGCACGGTGATCGTGCTGAACTGTGGCTCCACCCCTTCGGTGAAGTTGATCATCACCTGACTGGGCGCCTGCGACACCGTGCTGCCGACAGCGGGGCTGGCGGTCTTCAGAAAGGCGTGCGCAAACGCCGGCGCCGCCAAGAGGGCAAAGCCGGCGGCGAGCGCGATCGTGCGGACAGGGTTCATGTGAGGACTCCTTGGTTGCATTATTGGAAGAGCGGCTTGCCGAGCGTGTTCGGGAACAGGTCGTCGAAGAAGAAGTGGACCTGCATGATAACGCCGATATGGTGCCCGGCTGCGCTGTTGGCTGGGATCAGCGCCTCGAGCCCGACCTGGTAGGTATCCCCCATGTAGATCACGCCGGGGGCGGCGGTCAGCGTCTCCGGCAGTCCGGGGGCGGGTCCCGCGGCAGGCGAGAACCAGTCGAGCTCAACCAGCGGGATCATGCGTCCGAAGAAATCGGGCAGACCGATATTCTTCACCTGCGATTGCAGATACGGGATGCTGTACTGGAGCGAGAGGCCGCCCGCCCAGAAGAACGGTTGGCCCCCGTTGTCGCCAGTGGAATTGAGCCGATGGTTGGGGATGCTGTAGCTGAGCTCGCCGGTGATAGCGAGCGGACGCAGCAGGCCGATGGGCAACGGGCCCAGCCCCTGGCCGAAATAGAATGTCGGCAGCGTGGCACCGGTCTCGTCGCCTCCGATGCTCTGGGTGGCGGCGCTGCCGGCGAACTCTTCCATAACGCCGAGGGAGACGACGGTTTCGCTCCGCGGAAGGGTGATCCCCTGCCATTTGCCGGTGAGCACCGCGTTCTCGAGGCCGGTGTGTGTCTTCATCCCCTGCTGCTGCAGGATGTCCCAACCCTGGTTGTAGATGACGGCGGTGGTGGGGGTGATCGTCTTGTCGTATTCCCATTCGAATTGGTACAGGTTCTGACCGCCGGAGGTGGGCGGGTAAACGAACTGCGGCAGTGTTGCTTCGTCGCCGACGCCGGGGTCATCGAAGGTGAGGGTGACGGGAAACACGCGGTTGCCGACGACGACGTGGGCATCCGCGGGAACGGCGGTGAGAGCAGCCAGCCCCGCGCAGGCGAGGGTGACCGCTGGAAGCGTGTTTCGCACGAGAGGGTCCTTTCCGTTGGCGTGAGATGCCAGACGCCAACGCGGACGGCATGGCGTCGCGCGATGGCGAGTCTCAGGCCATCACGGGAGGTGCGCGCGGTGCGCCAACACGGGCGGTGGCTGCCGGTGGCCCACGCCCGGGTGGTCTTTCCTTGGTTCTGAGATACAGGATGGAATTGGATGATACCGGCACGATGGGCGCTGTCGTCGGGATGACGCCGGGTAGCGCCAACGCGACGCTGATCGGGCAGAGGGCGGGGTTCGCGGGTTGATGGCTGCGCGAAGCCGGGCCTTTGTCGCCGGGGCGCTGGTTGCCGCCGCAAAGGACAGTGGCGGCGTTGAGTGCCGCGATGGCTCCCTGCGGCACATCATTCGGCAGCACCATGGCGCCGAGTGCCAACTGGCTTACCAGCGCAATCCCGGTGAGCAGGAAGCGCAGGTAACCAGAGAGGTGCCGGAAGCGGCGCGACATGGGCGATTATGGTAGCGGCGGTTTGGGTGGAGGCCAAGGTGAGCCTGGAATCCCTCACCCCGTCACCGTAAAAGCGATCATCAGCCGAAGGATCCCCCCCGATGCGCCGACGCGATTTCCTGACCGCGGCCGCTGCCGCGCTTGCCGCGCCCTCGATTGCCCGCGGCCAGTCACGCGGGACGTTGACCTTTGTGCCGCAGGCGGATCTGGCGGTGCTCGATCCGGTGTGGACCACCACGTATCAGACGCGCGATCACGGCTTCCTGGTGTTCGACACGTTGTTCGGTATCGATGCGCATTACCAGCCGCAGTCGCAGATGGTGGATGGCGTCGATACATCGGCCGACGGCAAGCAGTGGACCCTGACGCTGCGGTCGGGGATGAAGTTCCACGACAACGCGCCGGTGCTGGCGCGCGACTGCGTGGCCAGCATCAAGCGCTGGGGCGTGCGCGACGCTTACGGTCAGGCATTGATGGCCGCGACTGACGAGGTCTCGGCGCCGGATGACAAGACCATCCTGTTCCGATTGAAATATCCGTTCCCGCTGCTGCCGCAGGCACTCGGCAAGACGCCGCCCAGCATCTGCGCGATCATGCCGGAGCGGCTGGCGAAAGCGGATCCCTACAAGCAGGTCACCGAGATGACCGGCAGCGGGCCCTATCGCTATAAGGCGAATGAGCGGGTGCCGGGCTCGCTGGTGGTGTACGAGCGGTTCGCCGGATATGTACCGCGCAGTGGGGGGACGCCCAGCGGGACGGCTGGGCCGAAGGTGGCGTATCTCGACCGGATCGAATGGCACATCATCAAGGACCCGAGCACTGTCGCGGCAGCGATGCAGCAAGGGGAGATCGACTGGTGGCTGACGCCGGACGCCGACCTGCTGCCGCTGCTGGCCGGCAAAAAGCTGATCGTGCGCAACAATGATCCGACGGGCTTCATCGCGACGATGCGGTTCAACCAGTTGCATCCGCCGTTCGACAACTCGGCGATCCGGCGGGCGATGCTGGGAGCGGTCGATCAGACCGAATACATGATCGGGATGGTCGGGACTGATCCCGAGATGCGGCATGTGCCGTGCGGGGTGTTCACCCCTGGCACGCCGATGGCGAGCGACGCGGGACTGGAGGTGCTGACGGCGCCTCGGGATCTGGCGAAGGTGAAGCGCGAGCTGGCGGCGGCCGGATATCGCGGGGAGAAGGTCGTGCTGCTGGCGCCCACCGACATCGCCAGCGCCAAGGCGCTTGCCGATATTTCAAACGATATGATGAAGAAGGTGGGGTTGAACGTCGAGTATCAGGCAATGGATTGGGCGACGCTGGTGCAGCGTCGCGCAAAGAAGGAGCCGGTGGATCAGGGCGGATGGAGCGTGTACCACACGTCGTGGAGCGGCACCGACATGCTGAACCCGGTGGGGCACCAGTTCCTGCGCGGCAACGGCGCGGACGCGACGGTGGGTTGGCCGTCGGCGCCGAAGCTGGAGGAGCTGCGGACCCAGTGGCTGCGTGCGCCGGACCTGGCAGCGCAGAAGAAGATTGCAGCGGAGATGCAGGTGCAGGCGTTGACGGATGTGCCTTATGTGCCGCTGGGGCAGTACTTCGCGCCAACTGCGTTTCAGGCGTCGCTGACGGGCGTGCTGACGGGCAATCCGGTGTTCTGGAACATACGGAAGGGGTGAGGGCCCCTCGATCCAAATCCAGCTTCGCGCGACGGACCACGCCGGCGATTACCTGCCCGTTACCCTTAGACAGCAGAACAGCTCACTCAGCGGCGCGGGCAATGCCGGCGCCGTACGGCTTCTGTCAGGTGATGTATCTGCTTCGTGTCATCGCGTGCCAGATGGCCAGGACGATCACCGCGCCGACAATAGAGGCGATCAACCCCGCGCCCTGGCCCGGTCGGTACCAATGCAGCGCGCGCCCGATGAAGGTGGCCACCAAGCCGCCGACTATCCCAAGCACGACCGTAAGGATGAAGCCCTGCGGATTGTTCGGTGCCGGGGATATCAGACGCGCGATGAACCCCGCTATCCCACCGATGATGATCGTCCAGATGATAGACAATTTCGTTGCCCTCCCCTGCACATCTGAACCCCAGGTCGCCGCAAGACGCGGAACCGACTCGGTAGATTCTAGAAGGACCGGGATTCGGGCAACAGCTTCAAACTCAAATGTCCGCCAGCGCGAGCCGACGCCGGGCGCCGGGGCCGGCCGGATCACGCCTATCCAAGGTCCTGGTGGGCCGTCTCGGGCATCCGCCAGATCACTATGAAACTGACCGCGGCAGCCGCGATCACATAATAGGCCGGCGACAGCGGCGAGCCGGTCGCGGCGATCAGCCAGGTTGCGATGAAAGGTGCGAAGCCGCCGAAGATGGCCACCGCCAGCGCATAGGCCGGCGTCATCCACGTCGATCGACCGATGGTGCGGAACATTTCGGCTATCGCGGCCGGCCCAGCCCCGGAGAACAGTGCGATGCATGCCGCCACCAGCACCTGCAGGGCGGCGATGACGCCGAATCCTGGCTTGCCGAGGATCAGGGCGAACAGCGGCAGCGGCAGCACCACGAATGCCGCGCAGGAAGCCAGCAGCAGGGGCTTGCGTCCAACTTGATCCGATATTGCGCCGAACAGTGGGATCAGCAGCATCAGCGCCACCACGCCGATCGTGTTCGACCACAACGACTGCGACGGCGTCAGCTCGGCGTGCAGCCGCGTGAAGGTCGGCATGTAGGAAAGGAAAATATAGAACGCCACCGTCCAGTGGATGGTGAAGCCGAAGGCGCGCAGCGCCAGACCAAGCCCGCTCTCGGTGCTCGGCGCGGCCTGGGCCTCGGCGGCGCGATAGGCCGGCGTCTCATCGACGTTGCGCCGCAGATAGACGCCGACCAGCGCCAGCAGGATGCCCAGCAGGAACGGCAGCCGCCAGCCCCATGCGGTCAAGGCGTCGGCGCTCAGGATGGTCGTGAACAATGCTCCGATGCCGGAGGCCAGCACCAGGCTCGCCGCGATCGAGGCCTGCTGGAAGCTGCCGTACCAGCCGCGGCGCCCATGCGGCGCCCACTCCACCATGAAGGCGGTCGAGCCACCCCACTCACCGCCCGCCGAGAACCCCTGGATCAACCTCGCAATCACCAGCAGCACCGGAGCCGCCACACCGATCGAGGCGTAGCCCGGCAGCACGCCGACCAGCACCGTGCCGAATGCCATCGACATGATGGTCAGGGTCAGCGCCGCCTTACGACCGTGCGTGTCGCCGTAGCGGCCGATGATGATGCCGCCCAGGGGACGCATCAGGAAGCCCACGCCGAATACGGCGAACGAGGACAGCAGAGCCGCGGTTGGATTGGCAGCAGGGAAGAAGTTCTTCGCGATCACCGCGGCGAAGAAGACATAGACGCCGAAATCGTACCACTCGAGCACATTGCCGACCGCGGAGGCGAACACCGCCTTGCGGGTCTGGTGCAAAGCGGGCAGCACATGGGCTCCGGTCTCAATCGCAATCTCGGCCATGGCGCGTCTCGATTCTCTTATGGACCGGCGAGACGGTGACACATGGCACGGGCGACGTCACACCGGGAGAGGTGGATGCGGCGCCAGCTCGGCTGCTCCCAGCATGCGCAGATCGGGCCCCTGCACCAGCACCGCGGCACCCTGGCCGGGTGCGATGGGCGGCAGCGGGATATCCCGGGCGGTGCCGTCCCATGCCCCCAGCACCGTCGCCGTGCGGACGATGTGGAACTCACGCAGGCGCCGGCCACCGTTTTCTCCGGCACCAACAGTGGTCTCGTGCACAGGATCCCAGGCAACGAACAAGGCGGTGACGGGTCGGGATGCGGCGCCGATACGCGCCGCGGCGCCATCAGGTGCGTTCGCAATCGCAACCGGCACGAGCAGCGGCGGGGCGGCGGCGATCGCCGCTTCCACCTCGGCGCGGGCCGAGCCTACCAGCATCGCCGCGCCGTCCACGACAAGGCCGGGGGTAAACACCTCGGTGCCTAGGCGTGCGGCATAGGCGCGCTGGCGCTCGGTCGAGAGCCGACTCGAATAGGGGTCGTGCCAGCCCAGGCCATCCCAGTAATCAACGTGCCAGGCGAGCGCGATCACTCCGGGCCGTCGCGCCAGCTCGCCCAGCAGCGCATCCGCCGGCGGGCAGGATGAGCAGCCCTCGGAGGTGAACAGCTCCAGCACCACGGGTACACGCGCGCCTCGGGCGCCCGGCGCGACACCGAGCGCGGCGATGGCGGCGAGCAGGGCGCGTCGTTGCATGGTGAACTCCGGTTCATCGTTGCGAGCATGGGACTCGCGGTACGGTTCGGAATTACGGTGGGAGATTTCTGATATATGCCGGCCAATGCGCAAGCGGCGGAAATCACGGGCAGGGCGGTGACGTCTTCATACCCGGCGGCTGTTAATGTTCTCCCCAAGAAAAGCCGTGGATGGCCGGGCCAAACCGGCAACGACGATGTGACGATTGTAACTCGATCACGTCCGCACCAGCCAGCCCGACCTGGGGTTCTGCGGGTGCGGCCGGTCGGGTATGGTATCCCCCGGCCCCGGACCGTCGCCGCGCTGCTCCGGGGTTCTCTTTGTCCAAGGAGGCAAGTGACGTTGAGAACCCTTCGAGGCGCCACTCATGCGAGCGCCGGCTTGATGCTGACCGCGACCGCGCTGCTGGCGGGCTGCGCCAAACCGCCTCCACCCGCGCCTTCCGCCCGCCTCTACGCGATCGATCTGGCGGGTGCCGCCAAGCGATGCACCGTCGGGCCGTTGGCGCCGGTGGCGGGCAAGGAGGTCGCGGCACGCATGACGGTCGGCAATGACGGCGGCTGGTGCGCATTCGCAGTCGCACAACCCGGGCCGCAGCCGTATGCCGCCGGGCTGCTGACGGAACAACCCGCGCATGGGCGGGTCTATATCCACCCGGTCGGCGACAACACGCGGATCGACTATACGCCTGACGGCGGCTATGTCGGGCCGGACGCCTTTATTGTCACGTTGCTGCCTGGGCGCGCCGTCGTCCTCGCGACGGTCAGCGTGACGAGGTAGTCCTTCTGGAGGCTACTCGCCGGATGATGTGCTTGCGCGCCGGCGCCTCAACCGGCGCCTGGCAGGAGCCGAGCGAGGCCGGCACAAGGTCCTGGCCGGCGGCGAATTGCGGCAGCTCAGTCGAGCTCTCCAGCGCCATCGCCTCCTCGAACAATGTCGCGTTCCGCGGACAGAAGTCGGTGCCCTGCTTCAGCCCCTCATCGGCCTGTGCATTGGCGAGCGAGGTGATGTAGCGGTCGTGCTCGGTCTGGCCGCTCCGGCCATATTCGCGCCTGAAATAGCTGTCGAGGGCGTGCTCGGTGGCCAGCAGTGAGGGTTGGTAGCGCTCGATGAAGGCGTTGTATTGTGCATCGTCGTGGCAGGCGGTCGCCAGCACCATCATTTCGCTCTTCAGGGCCTCGACGTCGAACACCGGCTGCTCGGGGCATCGCTGCGCCGCGCGCACGCCGCCGAGGGTCAGGCAGGTCGCCGCAATGGCGAGAGGAACGTTGTATCGCACGTGACTCTCCGGGAGAACGACAAGGACATACGCAGGAATGCCCCGAGTCGCTCGCTTCGGGCAAGCCCTGAGTTGAGGATTTTCGCCGGTGGGGACGGATATTGAATAAGGCCGCCCTCGGAGGCGTCGAACGCGGCATGAGATGACGCGCCGCGGCATTGGTCTTGGTTCTGGCCAGTGCCATGGCCCTCATCGGGTGCAACGGCCCGGTTGCCATTCACCGGGCGTCGGGGTTGCCCGAGAGGGACGGCGGTGGCTCGGAAGGTGGGTCGGGCGGCATATAATGGGCTCCGCCCACTCCCGCTTCGCAGGAGAGGACTGGCAGAGGCGTCCTGCTCAGCACTGCGGCCGATCGCGGCGTGCCAACTGCTCGCGCAGGCGTTTCCGGGTCGGCGCGTCTTGAACAGCCTGACGCTGCCGCTCGACATTGCGGCCTGGTCGAGGACGTGGTCGGCTGATTGGATCAATCGCGCTGCTTCAAGCTCACGCAGAAA
>Ga0335074_10017371_pt1 | contig 10148 bp, 7 predicted proteins | sample Lox_Sample_23_FD_206715 | JGI IMG/M metagenome (GOLD analysis project Ga0335074, IMG submission 206715) | Soil microbial communities from Loxahatchee National Wildlife Refuge, Florida, United States - Lox_Sample_2.3 | ecosystem: Environmental > Terrestrial > Soil > Wetlands | place: USA: Florida...
GTCCCTGCTCTCGTCGTGATCGTGCAGGGCCTTTTCGGCATGGCCATGATCGCCAGTCTCGAGGGAGACAGCTGGATCGAGAACGGCTCAGTGCCAGTACCTGACGTGCTCGGCATGGAGCGTGCACTGCGCATGGCGCCCGGCCACACGGGTCCTGACCGCGGCAGCCGGCCGCACCGCCCGGGGCTCGATGCGACAGGCCTGCCCCGCCGCGAGATCCGCTTCCGCGACGTCAGCTTCCGCTACCCGGGCCGGGACAACCTGGTGCTCGATGGCTTCGACCTGAGCCTGGCGGCGGGCCGGTCGGTGGCGATCGTCGGCGTCAACGGCGCCGGAAAGACGTCACTGGTGAAGCTTCTGACTGGCCTCGGCCGGCCGACGGCGGGCGCGATCGAGATCGACGGCACCAGCCTGGCTGACCTCAGCATGCCGAGCTGGCGGCGCCAGATCGCGGTCATCTTCCAGGACTTCGTCCGGTACGAGCTGCCCGCATCGGACAACATCAGGCTCGGCGCGGTCGAACTGTCCGGCGCCTCGGATGCTGTGCTCGCCGACGTCGCCGACCGCACTGGTGCCGCCGCGGTGATCGCCGGGCTCCCGGATGGACTGGCCACCACCTTGTCGCCGCGGTTCGCCGGCGGCGTCGATATCTCCGGCGGGCAGTGGCAGCGAATCGCGCTTGCCCGTGCGCTCATGGCCGTCCGGGCCGGCGCCAGCGTCCTTGTGCTCGACGAGCCGACGGCGCACCTGGACATCCGGGCCGAGGCAGATCTTTATGACCGGTTCCTCGAGCTGACGAGCGGACTCACCACGATAGTGATCAGCCACCGGTTTTCCACTGTGCGCCGGGCTGACCGGATCGTGGTGCTCGAGCACGGCCGGATCACCGAGGACGGCAGCCACGACGAGCTGATGGCCGCCGCGGGGCGGTACGCGCGGATGTTCCGGCTGCAGGCCAGCAACTATCTCAGTCCGCCGGAGGGCGCTGATGAATACGCTGATGACGCGGACTGAGCCGATGCAGCGTACCCGGTCGGTGCGGGCCGCGCGGCGGATGGTCGGGTTCGCCTGGACCGCCGACTCCAGGCTCGCCGTCTGGACGTTCGCGCTGCTCACCGCGCAGGCGGTGGTGGCGTCGGTGTTCAGTCTGTGGCTGCGCGTGTTCGCGGACGCGGCGGCGGCGCGGCACGAGGCGGCGGCCCTGCTCGCCGGCCTGGCCGTGGCCGTGTCCATCGCCGGAACAGCCGTGCTCGACTACGCCGGCAACCGGACCCGGCTGACGCTCGGCGACCGGACCCAGTTCCTGCTGGAGCGCAGGCTGGTCGAGATTGTCGGCCGCTCCCCCACGCTGGCCATTCATCAGACGCCCGAGTACCTGCGCGAACTCGAGTTGCTGCAGTCGCAGGCCTGGGAGTTCGGCCAGACCGTTCCGTCGATCGTGGAGGCCGTCACCACCGCGGTGCGCATTGTCGTGACCGTCCTCCTGCTTGCGTCGATTACGCCGCTCCTGCTGTTGCTGCCGCTGTTCGGGCTGCCGATGCTGGCGCTGTCCGCCCGCAGCACCGACCTGTTCAACCTGGGCAGCGAGCTAGCTGCCGAGCCGAGCCGGCGAGCCGAGATGCTCTATCAGCTGGCCGCGAACCGGCACGCTGCGGGTGAGCTTCGGCTGTTCCGGCTGCGCGACGAACTGCTCGGCCGGTTCGCGGCCGAGCACCGCGCGATCCGCGACATTCACGTTGGGCTGACAGTGCGCGGGCAGGCATTCCGGCTCCTTGGCCGCGTCGTGTTCCTGGCTGGCTACCTCGGTGCCATCGTCCTGGTGGTGCGCCTGGCCGCGAGGGGCGCAGTCAGCGTCGGGGCGGTGGCCATGACTGCCGTGCTGGCCGGCCAGGTGCTGATCCTGGTCGCCGGATCGGCCGAGCATGCCCGGTGGCTGCAGCGAACGCTGACAGCGGCGGGCAGATACCTGTTCCTGGAGCAGGTCGCCGAGGCGAGCCCGCCGGCGGCACCGGCAGGCTCCGCTGTCCCGCTAGTGCCAGAACGGCTGACCACGGGCATCGAGCTAGCCGCAGTCTCCTACCGCTACCCGGGCCAGGACGAGCCGACCCTCCATGACGTGTCGGTGCTGCTGCCAGCCGGCGTGACGGTGGCGATCGTCGGCGACAACGGCGCCGGGAAGACAACCCTCGTCAGCCTGCTTGCCGGACTGTGCCGGCCAGACTCAGGGCAGATCCTGGTGGACGGGGCCGACCTGACGAGACTCGACCCGGAGGCCTGGCGGCTGCGCATCTCGGCCGGCTTCCAGGATCACGCCAGGTTCGAGTTCACCATCGGGCAGGCCGTCGGCCTCGGCTGGCTCCCGCACGCGGCCGACGGTGCGGTCGTCGCCGCAGCGCTGGACCGGGCGGGTGCGGCGGACCTGACGACGCACGGGCCGGCCGGGCTCGCGACGCAGCTCGGCCCGTCCTGGCCGGGCGGGATCGACCTGTCCGGCGGCCAGTGGCAGAAGCTCGCCATCGGCCGGGCCAAGATGCGGTCAGAGCCGCTGCTGTTGCTGCTCGACGAGCCAACCGCGGCAATCGACGCGGAGACCGAGCACGAGCTGTTTGCGCGGTGGACGCGGGCCACAGCGCAGGTGCGTGCGCGGACAGGTGCCATCACCGTGCTCGTATCGCACCGGCTCGCCACCGTGCGGATGGCGGACCTCATCCTGGTGCTGCGCGACGGCCGGATCTGCGAGCGGGGCAGTCATGACGAGTTGCTGGCGGCAGGCGGCAGGTATGCGGAACTGTTTGAGTTGCAGGCGCGCGGCTACCGGTAACCCCGCCACCGGCGCCCGCCACAAAATAGCTACCTGATGCAGGAATCTAACGTTAACGTCAGGGTTATAGCTGAGCGACAGCGCAAGATTGCGGCAGTGTGGCCCGGGCCGATAACGTGCAGCCGGGGGTAGGAATCCGGCTGGCTTGTCCGGCCCGGCGCCGCACGGCGCAGGGGTGACGGAACGGCGGCAGGAGGTTATGGACAAGGCAATCCCGCTCGCGCTTCTGGCCAGTCTGTGCACGGCCACGTCCTCGGTATGCCAGCGCCTTGGTGCCCGGGATAGCCAGCCGGCGCCCGGACTGGACATCTGGCTGGTGTTCAGGCTAGCGCGGCGCCCGATCTGGCTGGCCGGCATCGCCAGCATGATCCTCGGCTTCGTCTTTCAGGTTACGGCGCTGCATTACGGCGCGCTCGCGCTGGTGCAGCCAATTCTCGCCCTTGAACTTCTTTTCGTCTTCGGCTACATGGCCTTCCTGACCTCGCGGAACGTCCGGCGCCGGGACTGGCTGGCGGCGGCCTCCATGTCGGCCGGGATCGCGTTGTTCCTGTTCGCGGCGTCGCCGTCCGGTGGCCGCCAGCACGCGCCGGCCGACTTGTGGGTGCTGGCCGGCCTGCTCACGCTCGCCGTCGTGCTGGCCGGGCTGGCTGTCGCCACCTGGCGCCAGCGCCGCGCGCCCGCTGCCGTGGCGCAGCGCGCCGCCATCCTCGGCTCGGTGACCGGCATCTCGTGGGGATTCGTGGCGGCCGTGATCAAGGAGTTCAGCTATCACCTGAATGGCGGGCTGAGCTCGATCTTCTCCAACTGGTCGGTCTACGTCCTGATTGGCGCTGGCGCGGCGAGCCTTATCCTCGCCTCGCATGCCCTCGCGGCCGGGCCGCTGGCCGCCTCCCAGCCGGGCTTCACGATCCTCGACCCGCTGGCGGCGAGCCTGCTCGGCCTGTTCCTGTTCGGCGAGCATTTCGGTGCGACGACAGCGGACCTCGCTCTGGAGGCGCTCGCGCTGGCATTGCTGATGTTCGGTGTGTCCGCGCTCAGCCACAGCCACCTCATCGACGGCGAGGATGAGGCCGCAGCCGCCGACGACGTCGACGGGCGTGTCGTCCGGCAGTCGCCGAGCACGAGCTAGCGCCGGGCACAGCCAGCGCCGCAGACAATTCTGTGCAAGCGTTCGGCCGGTCGGTACGCTCAGCCCATGGCTGAGGCGTACATCGCCGGCGCGGTTCGCTCCCCGGTCGGCAAGCGCGGCGGCGCCCTGGCCGCGACCCATCCCGCCGATCTCGGGGCCGCCGTCCTGACTGCACTGGTCAGCCGCACCGGCATCGACCCTGCTGCTGTCGAGGACGTGATCCTCGGCTGCGTGGATACGGTAGGTCCCCAGGCAGGCGACATCGCCCGTACCGCATGGCTGGCGGGTGGTCTTCCCGACCACGTGCCGGGAACGACAGTTGACCGCCAGTGCGGCTCCTCGCAGCAGGCGGTCCACTTTGCTGCTCAGGCGGTCATGTCAGGCACGGCCGACGTGGTGGTGGCCGGCGGCGTTCAGAACATGAGCGCGGTCCCTATCTCGTACGCGATGACGGCGGGCCAGGCACTCGGCTTCGCTGATCCGTTCCGCGGCTCGGCCGGCTGGCAGCGGCGCTACGGCGATCAGGAGGTCAGCCAGTTCCGGGCCGCCGAGATGATCGCGGAAAAGTGGGACATCAGCCGCGACGACATGGAGCGCCTCGCGGTCACCTCGCACGAACGCGCCCTCCGGGCAGCGGCCGAGGGGCGCTTCGACCGGGAGATCGAGCCGGTCTCCGGGCTTGCCGCGGACGAGCCACCGAGGCCGCCGGACTGGGCGAAGATCCGCTCGCTCCCGCCGCTGGCTCCTGGCGGCCGGCTGACCGCGGCGGTCTCCAGCTCGATCGCCGACGCCGCAGCCGCGCTGCTCATCGTGAACGACAACGGCCTGCGCGCGCACGGCCTGACGCCGCGGGCCAGGATCCATCATCTGTCCGTGCGCGGCGCCGACCCGGTCTGGATGCTGACCGCGCCCCTCCCGGCCACCGCGCATGCGCTGGCTAAGACAGGACTGACGCTGGCCGACATCGACCTGGTGGAGATCAACGAGGCATTCGCCTCGGTGGTTCTCGCCTGGGCGGCGGAGTCGGGAGCGGACCTTGAGCGCGTCAACGTCAACGGCGGCGCCATCGCGCTCGGTCACCCGCTCGGCGCCACCGGCGCGCGGCTGATGACCACGCTGCTGCATGAACTCGAGCGCACCGGCGGACGCTACGGCCTGCAGGTCATGTGCGAGGGCGGCGGCCAGGCCAACGTGACGATCATCGAGCGGCTGGGTTGATACGCACCCCAGGAGTCATCCCGCCGAGTAGCGGCTTAGCGACGTCGCGACGGCTGCAGCCAGGGGTGCCGATCCGGCCCGCGGAGGACGCCAGCGAGGACCGCAGTCACCATCCTGCGTACGGCGTCGTCGTCAGGCGGCGTCCCGGTGCGGTCGGCGAACAGCAGGTGCGCGGCCCCGATCAGCGTCGGCGCCAGCGCATCGACGTCCGCGCCGGGGGCGATGCGGCCACGTTCCCGTTCTGCGGTGAGGTAGGCAGCGGTCATGGCCACGGCTTCGGTCAGCACCGGAACGCCTGCTGGCAACGCCAGGCGCAGCCGGGCGCGGAGCTCGTCCCTGAAGGTGATGAGCGCCACCACAGCCACCGCAACAGAGCTGAAGAGGGCGCTGAGCGCGTCGGCGAGGTTCCCGACGACCGTGCCCGTGCCGGCCGCCTCGCGCAGTGCCGCTGCCTGGCTGTCCAGCTGGTCGATGCGGTCGAGGATGTGCTGCGCGAGGAAGTCGTCGAAGTCGGTGAAGTGCCGGTGCAGAACGCCGGTCGCGACGCCTGCCTCGGCGGTGATCGTCCGGGTGGTCAGCCCGCTCGGCCCGTCCCGCAGCAGGATGCGGTCGGCGGCGCCGAATAGCTGCGCTCGCACATCGCGGAGAGCCACGCCGGTTGGCACTGCTACCTCTTTCGCTGGCTGCGAACGCAGCGGGTGCCTTACCCGCCAGCGTTGACGAGTGAACCAACGCCCACTATATAGTGGTCGCATGTCCACTCTACCGCAGGAGGGAACGCCGTCCCCGGCACCCGCCGCGCACCAGATGCGCCAGGTGGCCGAGTCGTTCGGCGGCGACGCAGCGCGCTACGACCGCACCAGGCCCGCCTACCCGGCCGCGCTCATCACGCGGATCATCGCTGCCAGCCCGGGCCGGGACGTGCTTGATGTCGGGTGCGGCACTGGCATCGTGGCTCGCCAGTTCGAGTCGGCAGGATGCGCCGTGCTCGGCGTCGAGCCGGACGCGCGAATGGCCGAGTTCGCCAGCAGCACCGGCGTGCGGGCCGAGGTCGCGACGTTCGAGGCCTGGGATGCGGGAGACCGGATGTTCGATGCGGTCGTCGCCGGGACTGCCTGGCACTGGGTCGACCCAGTCGCCGGCGCTGCCAAGGCTGCTCAGGTGCTGCGGCCTGGCGGCCTGCTCGCGCCGTTCCACCATGTGTTCCAGACCCCGCCCGAGCTAGCCGGAGTCGCTGCGGAGGTCTACCGCCGGCTGCTGCCGGACTCACCGTTCAACCTTCGCGGCGAGCACAGGTCGGGCCTTGAGCGGTACCAGCCGCTGTTCGACAAGATTGCCGGCGGGATGCGGCAGGCGGGCAGGTTCACACAGCCGGAGCAGTGGCAGTTCGGCTGGGAGCGGACCTACTCCCGGGATGAGTGGCTGGACCAGATCCCGACGCAGGGCGCCTTCACCCGGCTTCCGCCGGAGCAGCTAGCGGAGGTGCAGAACGCGGTCGGAGCCGCTATCGACAGCATGGGCGGCAGCTTCACGATGACCTATACGACCGTGGCCGTGACTGCTGCGCTGCAGCACCCCTGATCAGGCCGGCCATCCGGCCGCTGCGCTCAGCCGCGCTGCCGACTCGGCCGCTGTGCGCCCTGTCGTGTCGATGAGCAGATCGCCGAGCCCCGCGTGGTCAAGCGCCGCGGAGTCCTGGACAGCCTGAGCTGCGACCGCCGCCAGGAACTCAGTCGACTGACCGGCGAGCGGATCGCCCGGCTGCAGCCAGCTCCCGCCTGCGCCGCGTGCGGCCACGCGCAGCCTCAGCTCATCGCTGTCCGCCCGCAGCCGGGCCAGGGTTACCGAGGCACCCGCCAGCGCCTCGGCGTAGATCCGGAAGTCGGCCGCGCTGCTCATCGGTCCGACAGCGATCAGATGCGTCGCGCCCGCAGCCTGATAGTTCCGCCAGATGGCAGCCAGGTTGCGCGCCTTCAGGCGGTGACTGCCCGGATCGTCGCTGGCGCCAGGGCGGAGAAACGCCAGCTGGTCAAGGTCAAGATAGGCAGCGGTGAGCCCTGCACTGAGGCAGCTCATATACGCGGGGAAGCCGATCGTGGATTTGCCGATGCCGGTCGGACCGGTGATCAGGAGCACCTGTCCGCCGAGTGGCCGGTAGTCCTGCGCCGAACTGCGAGCGCCGGAGCTGCAGACCTCGGAGCTGCAGGCCTCAGAGCTGAGGATCTGCCCGCCCGCAAGCTCGCTGCTGAATCCTGGCCAGTCCCTGCAGGCGGCGCGGACCGCTGCGGCAACCTCGGCGGGCGGCCTGCCGGTTGTGTCGACGACCGCATCGGCGAAGCTGCTCTGGTCCATCAGCCGGACTTCGTCCCTGGTTAGCTGGAGCATCTCGGCGAACCGGTCGTCATCAGGGTCGCGCTTGCCGGCGAACCGGCGCACGACCTCCTCGCTGGCGCCGCGGAGCCGGCAGATCGTGACGTCGGCGTCCGGAATCAGTTCAGTCTGCAATCCCGCCGGGTCGAGGACGCCGTTGGCGATCAGGCACTGCGCGCCGGACATCCGGAAGCTCGGGATCACCGAGCCGACGTTCTGTGCCTTGACGTAGTTGCGGTCAGGATCGCCGCGAGGAGCCGGGTAGCACATGCAGTACTGATCGGTATCCGCGAACGCGACGCGGACGCCGGCAGTTGCCAGTTCTGTGAAGAGCCGCCAGGAGACAGTCGATTTGCCGACGCCAGCGGGGCCGGTCAGCCACAGAACCGGAAGACGGTCAGTCACGGAACGCTCCGGGCAGATGGTGGCATCACGCCCGCGATCGTCGCAGCGGCACCGAACCAGCGGCAAACCGTTTTCCTGCTTGTGCTGACGCCGCGCGAAGCGCAGCCCGCAGCCGGTCTAGCCTGAGTGGGTAGCTGCCTAAGTGGGTAGCTGTCTGCCCGGCTGGCGCTACCGGCACGTAACCAAGCCCTGGAGGTACTCGTGGCCGCACCAACCGCCGTCCACCCTGAGATTGACCTGAGCACGGCTGGTGAGCTTGGCCAGCAACTGCGGGTCGACTCGGTGCGGTCAAGCACCTCAGCCGGGTCGGGCCATCCGACCTCCAGCATGTCCGCGGCTGACCTGCTCGCCGTTCTGGTGACCCGGCATCTGCATTACGACTGGGATGATCCGGAGAACCCGGACAACGACCACCTCATCTTTTCGAAGGGCCACGCATCCCCGCTGCTGTACTCGGTCTACAAGGCTGTCGGCGTGGTCACCGACGAGGAACTGATGACGAAGTACCGGCGCTTCGGGTCACGGCTCGAGGGGCATCCGACCCCTGAGCTGCCGTGGGTGGACGTGGCCACTGGCTCGCTGGGCCAGGGGCTGCCTGATGCTGTCGGCATCGGCCTGGCGGGCAAGTATGTCGAGGAAGCGCCGTACCACGTGTGGGTGCTGTGCGGCGACAGCGAGATGGCCGAGGGATCGATGTGGGAGGCACTCGACAAGGCCTCCTTCTACAAGCTGTCCAATATCACCGCCATCATCGACGTCAACCGGCTCGGCCAGCGCGGACCGACCGATCTGTCCTGGGACACCGACACCTACCGCCGGCGCGCGGAGGCGTTCGGCGCACGGGTGATCGTCATCGACGGCCACAATCTCGGCGAGATCGACCGGGCCATGAGGCAGGCGACCCAGGACAGTCACGACCAGCCGACCGTGATCCTGGCCCGCACCATCAAAGGCCGCGGCTTCTCTGAGGTCGAGGACAGGGAAGGCTGGCACGGCAAGCCGCTCCCGCCTGAGATGGCCGAGCGCGCCGTCGCCGAGCTTGGCGGCGAGCGGCACCTGACAGTGCGCGGCCCGAAGCCCGACGCCTCGTCGCGTCCGGCGCGGCCCAGCGCGGACGGCTCCGGAGTCAAGCTGCCGACCTACTCGGTCGGTGACAAGGTCGCCACGCGCATGGCGTACGGCCAGGCGCTGGCTGCGATTGGCGCCCGCAAGGATGTGGTCGCCATGGACGGCGAGGTGAGCAACTCGACCTTTGCCGATCACTTCGCGCAGGCGCATCCCGAGCGATTCTTCGAGATGTTCATCGCCGAGCAGCAACTGGTGGCCGCGGCAGTCGGCTTCAGCGCACGCGGCTTCAAGCCGTTCGCCTCGACCTTCGCAGCGTTCTTCAGCCGGGCCTACGACTTCATCCGGATGGCATCGATCTCGCGGGCCCACATCAAGCTGGTCGGCTCCCACGCGGGCGTTGAGATCGGCGCCGACGGGCCGTCGCAGATGGCCCTGGAAGACCTGGCCATGATGCGGGCCGTTCACGGATCGACGGTGCTGTACCCGAGCGATGCCACCAGCACGGTCGCGCTCGTGGCTGAGATGGCGGACCTGGACGGCATCTCCTATATGCGCACCACCAGGGGCGCCTACCCGGTGCTGTACCAGTCGGACGAGCAGTTCCCCGTCGGCGGCTCGAAGGTGCTGCGCAGCAGCGACCACGACCAGGTGACGCTGATCGGCGCCGGAGTGACCCTGTATCAGTGCCTTGCGGCAGCTGACCAGCTCAAGGCCGACGGAATCACGGCGCGCGTGGTCGACGTGTACTCGGTCAAGCCGATCGACACTGACACGCTGACCGCCGCAGCGGCCGCCACCGGCGGCCGGATCGTCGTCGCCGAGGACCACCATCCCGAGGGCGGCCTCGGCTCCGCGGTTGTCGACGCACTGACCGGCGCCGGCCGCGCCGAACTGTCCGTCAGGCACCTGGCGGTACGGAACATGCCCGGCTCCGGGACCAGCGCTGAGCTGCTCAATGCAGCTGGCATCAACGCTGAGCACATCGCCGCCGCTGCGCGCGACCTGACGATGTAGGCTCGCCTATCCCGGTGGGCTATCTGCCTAGCTCCATCGCCATCGCCCCGTGAGGTGAGATCGCGCTAGCCTGTCCGGCGGGAGAACTTATGACCGAGCCGGAGACGTACCCGCTGCCCGCGC
>Ga0335074_10017372_pt1 | contig 10148 bp, 7 predicted proteins | sample Lox_Sample_23_FD_206715 | JGI IMG/M metagenome (GOLD analysis project Ga0335074, IMG submission 206715) | Soil microbial communities from Loxahatchee National Wildlife Refuge, Florida, United States - Lox_Sample_2.3 | ecosystem: Environmental > Terrestrial > Soil > Wetlands | place: USA: Florida...
GCATCGCCACCCGGTACGACAAGCTTGCCACCAGCTTCCTCGGATTCGTCTTGCTAGGATGCATCCGCATTTGGGCTAGGTTTGTCCACAGGGCCTAGTGCCATTATGACGTATTTCTATTTGCGTCGGGATAACTGTGTAATTGCCATCTCCATTCCTGCGCCGCAGGAAGAGCATTGCATGGTCTCCGCTGATGGCATTTAACACATGTGCGGCGGTGACCAGCACGAAATAGGCCCGGTTTGGTTCTCCTTTCACCGGTTTGCCCAGAAGAAAGATAGTCCCGGAAGTTTCTTTGCCCGGTGCAGCATCCGGGCCAGCGATCTCGAAGGTACTGTTCATTAACAGTGTCGCTATATCCCGTGAGAATGCCACTTGGTCTTGTATAGCGAGCGCTGCAAGAGCGAAGGTGAGAAGGCGGACGACGGGGAGCATCACAGGCGGACCCCCAATTGCGGTCGATATGGTAAGCCAATATACTGCCTTTCCTTTCTTACGCGAACAAATCCACGGCGTATCAGCCCATTTTCTGCCGGGGTTTGGAAAAGGCTGGGGAGTGTTCCTCGCGGCGGTGCATGCGGATCGCTCAGGCAGCATAACGGGAGCCGTAAGGCTCGGCGAAGAAGCCTTAGCACCCCAAAACGTTCTGCCGCCAATACCCGCGCCACATCGCCGACATTGTTCGGGCCTACAGGCAAAATCGCCCGGGCCATGTCACGCTTTCCTGTTGTCCCGGCGGTCCCACGAACGTCCCCATCCGGTCGGCGCAGGCATGCCCAGCCTAGCCATGTCATTGCCAGGAGTGGGGTGAGGGAGCAAACCTCGTTCGAGCGCGTGTTGGGACGGTCCGTGCGCCTACTTGACCCGGGTTGCTTCGTCCCGCCGCGCTTCGCTTGCGGTCCTCGCAATGACATGAGAAGGCACGCCTGCGCTAACCGGATGGCAATACCCACGAAAACCGGCTTCCAAGCGAAGCGGAAGCGGGGCACATAGGGCCATGCCCACATCGTCCGGACGCAGAAAAACGGGACGGCGCCGCGCTGCGTCCGGAACCCGGAAACGCAAGCGCGCCGTGGCAACACGCGTATTGCATGGTCTCGGGCTGGTTTGGGACCTGCTGCCATTCCTGCTGCTGGTTGCCTTTGCCCTGACGGTTTTTGTCCTTGATCCGGCCGCGGTGGCGCACCTGGCGTGGAGCGGTGCGGCCGGCGCGTTCGGCCCATTCGTCCAAGTCGCCGTGTTGACGGTGCTTCTGGTGGCCGCTGGACTCATGGCCTGGGCCTTCTGGCCAGAGGCGACCGAAGTACCAGCGCGCCGAAAGTCCGAAGGTGCGACAAGAGGCCGGTCATCGCGGGCAAAGTCAGATGCCGCAGGTGACGCGCCAAAGCCCCGCACGCGCAAGCCACGCACGCAAGACCGCAATACCGAGGACCCGGCGGCTCCAGCTGAGTCGGCCGCCGTTCCCGCAGCGGTGCCGGCAGAAACCGGCACGGCAGCGGAGACGGAGCCTGTTGCAGCCTCCGTCACGAAGATCACCCGCTCACCGTCGCGCAACGGCAGCGCCAACCGCAAGGCGGCACGGGCCCGCCAGGCAAGCGCGTCCCTCGCCGGTGCCGACGGGCCCGGCTGACGGCGGCCCGATCCGCGGGCCGCCTATTTCCTGTGGGCGGCCACCTTCCGGATCGGCTTTTTCGGAGCTTCCGCGACTTCCTCGCTGCACACATTCAACGAGGCTGGCACGAGGTTCTGCCCGGCCGCGAACGCCGCGAGGTCGTCGGAGGCCTGGAGCGCCATCACCTCCTGAAAGATCACGCCGTTATGGGCGCAGAAATCGGTGCCCAACCTGGTGCCGGCGCTGGACTGTGCGTTGGCCAGGTCGGTGACGAACCGATCATGCTCGTTCTGCGCGCGCCGCCCAAAATTCCGCTTGAACCAGGCGTCCATCTCCTGCTCGTTCGACATGAGGGCCGGCCGGTAGCGCTCGATAAAGGCGTTGTATTGCGCGTCGTCGGAACAACCGGTCGCCAGCACCATCATTTCGCTGCGCAGCGCCTGCACGTCGAAGGCGGCGCGCGTGGTGGGCGGAAGGCACTGCATTTCCGCGGCCGCCTGCTGGCTGATCAGCAGGCCGGCCGTGGCAAAACTGGCAATCAAGCGACGCATCAACGTCTCCCCGGTAGTCTGGTGCCCTTCTATCCGGCAGATCAGCCGCGTTGGGCAAGCGCGAATATCATTACTTCCGCAAGGCTGACGTGCACCGCCCGGTTTGCTAGAGGCAGTCCAACGGACAGGGGATTCCGGCAGCGTGGCAGGCGGCGAGCGCATCGCGATCGGCAGCATTGGTGTGGGCTGCCTGGTGCTGGCGCTGAAAGCGGCGGCCTGGTGGGTCACCGGTAGCGTCGCCTTGTATTCCGATGCGCTGGAAAGCACGCTGCACGTCGCGACCGGCCTGCTTGTGTTAGGTGCGTTGCGGTTCGCCGCGAGGCCGGCCGACGCCAACCATCCGTTCGGCCACAGCAAGGTCGAGTTCTTTGCCGCCGTCATCGAGGGCGTGCTGATCGTCATTGCCGCCCTGTCGATCTTCGATCAGGCTTGGCTGACGTGGTGGCATCCGCGCAAGCTGGACATGCCGGTGGAGGGCATCGGCCTCAGCGCCGTCGCCACCGTGCTGAACGGTGGGTGGGCGCTGGTCCTGCTGCGCACCGGCCGGCGACTGAGGTCCCCTGCCCTGCACGCTGATGGGCGGCACCTGCTGGCGGATGTGGTGACGTCCGTGGCCATCGCCATCGGTGTCGTGCTGGCTGTGCTGACCGGCTACCTGCCGCTGGACCCGATGATCGCCGGGGTTGCCGGCATTTACGTGCTGTGGTCGGGCATGCGGATGATTTCCGGGTCGGTGGGCGGACTGATGGATGCCGCGCCGGAACCGGCTGTGCTCAGCCGGATTCGCAATCTGGTCGCCGACAGCGCCACCGGCGCGCTGGAAGCGCATGATCTGCGCACGCGACAGGCGGGCCGGGTGACGTTCCTGGACTTCCACCTCGTGGTGCCGGCGGACATGACGGTCGCGGAATCGCACGCGATCTGCGACCGGATCGAGGAGGCGTTGCGCGCGGAAATGCCGCATATGGCGGTGACGATCCATGTGGAGCCGCCGGAGAAGGCCAAGCAGCACGGCGTGCCGGTGTTGTAGGGCCGCCGAAAACCTCTCCTGCGTAGCGGGAGAGACGGACGCGCGAGAGTGCCGGGGGCGATCAGAAGGGCACGCCGGTTTGCTGCCTACCGACCCGATCACCCTCACCCGCGTCGCTTCGCGCCTTGACCTCTCCCGCGTAGCGGGAGAGGTTTCGAATCACACGGCGACGCGCCACAGCTCCGTTGCGTATTCGCGGATTGAGCGGTCGGATGAGAACCAGCCGACATTCGCTGTGTTGAGCACGCTGGAGCGCCACCAGGATGGCTGGTCGTGCCAACGCGTCGATACTTTCAACTGCGCCTCGGCGTAGGACTCGAAATCCGCCGCCACCATGAACCAGTCGTTGCTGGTCAGCCCCTCGATGATCGGCGCGTAGCGCTGCGGATCGTCGTGCGAGAACACGCCGCCGCCGATCGCATCCAGCACTTCCTGCAGCACCGGGCTCGCCGCGATCGTCTCGCGAGGTGGCGGGCCGTTGAGGCGGCGTTCCTGCACTTCCTCGGCACTCAGGCCGAAGAGGAACATGTTCTCGGCACCGACGTGGTCGCGCAATTCGATGTTGGCGCCGTCCACGGTGCCGATGGTCAGCGCGCCGTTCAGCGCCAGCTTCATGTTGCCGGTGCCGGATGCCTCCATGCCCGCGGTGGAGATTTGCTCCGACAGATCGGCGGACGGCATGATGGCCTCGGCCAGGCTGACGTTGTAGTCGGGCAGGAACACCACTTTCAGCCGGCCCCGCAGCGTGGGGTCGTTGTTCACCACGCGCGCCACGTCGTGGATCAGCTTGATGACCAGCTTGGCGATGCGATAGCTCGCCGCCGCCTTGCCGGCGAAGATTTTCACCCGTGGCACCCAGTCGCGCGTCGGCTGCGCGCGCATCGCGTTATAGAGCCAGATCGTTTGCAGGATATTCAGCAACTGGCGCTTGTACTCGTGGAACCGCTTTACGTGCACGTCGAACATCGCATCGGGGTCGATGGCGAGGTTGAGGCGCTCGGCCACCACCATCGCCAGCACCTGCTTGTTCGAGCGGCGGACGGCGCGCAGCTTCTCGTGCAGCGCCGCATCGTCTGCGAACGGGGCGAGCTTCGACAGCGCCTCGGCATTGTCCAGCAGTTCGGGACCGATCGCGTCGATCAGCACGTCAGTCAGGCCTGGATTGGCGTCGAACAACCAGCGGCGGAAGCTGATGCCGTTGGTGACGTTGACGATGCGGTCTGGGTACAGGGTGTGCATGGGGCGGAACACGGTCTGGCGCATCAGCTCGGAATGCAGCGCCGAGACCCCGTTCACACGCCGGGAACCGAGGAACGCCAGATGGCCCATGCGTACGCGGCGGCCGGAATGCTCGTCTATCAGCGAGACTGAATCGAGCGGCGGTGCATCCAGCCGCCGCACGGCGACCAGGCCATCCAGGTGCTCTGCATTGATCTGGTAGATGATCTGCATGTGACGCGGCAGCAGCCGTTCCATCAGCGGCACCGGCCAGGTCTCCAGCGCTTCCGGCAAGAGCGTGTGGTTAGTGTAGCAGAACGTCTCCTTGGTGACCGCCCAGGCCTCGTCCCAATCCACCTCGTGCACATCGACCAGCAGCCGCATCAGTTCCGGCACAGCGATGGCGGGGTGCGTGTCGTTGAGCTGAATGGCGCAATACTGTGCCAGCGTGCGTACGTCCCGATGCTGGCGCAGGTGACGAAACACCAGGTTCTGGAGCGATGCGGAGGAGAAGAAATACTCCTGCCGGAGCCGCAGCTCTTGCCCCGCCGGCGTCTCGTCGCTGGGGTAGAGGATCTGCGAAATGGCATTGGCGCGCGCGCCCGCGGCCAACGCGCCGACATGGTCGCCGCGGTTGAACGCATCCAGCATAATCGGGTCGGGCGCGCGGGCTGACCACAGGCGCAGCGTATTGACGAAATTCCCGCGCCAGCCGACCACTGGCGTGTCGTAGGCCACCGCAACGACGGTTTCAGCAGGGTGCCAGATCGCGCGGCCAGAACCGTCGGAGCCAACCATCTCCACCGCGCCGCCGAAGCCGACCATGTGACTCAGGTCGGGACGGGGGAATTCCCAAGGGTTGCCGAAGGAGAGCCAATTCTCCGGAAATTCCTGCTGCCAGCCGTCGCGGATCACCTGCCGGAACAATCCATGGTCATACCGAATGCCGTAGCCATGGGTGGGGATGGCGAGCGCCGCGAGGCTGTCCATGTAGCAGGCCGCCAGCCGGCCCAGACCGCCATTGCCCAGCGCGGCATCGGGTTCCAGTTCGCGCAGGCGGTCGAAATCCACGTCCAGCTCGGCCAGAGCGGTGCGGATCGGCTCCACCAGGCTGAGATTGTTCAGCGAATCATACAGCAGCCGGCCGATCAGGAATTCGAGCGACAGATAATAGACGCGTTTGCGCCCCTGCGTGTAAGCGGCGCGGGTGGCCGGCACCCATCGCTCGACGATGCGATCTCGGACGGCCAGCGCCGTGGCGATGAACCAGTCGCGCTCGGCCGCGACGATCGGATCGCGGCCGACGGAGTAGGTCAGCTTCGCGACGATGCTGCGGCGGAGGGACGCGACATCCTCATCCTGGGTCGGAAGCGCGATGCGAGGTGCGACACTGCTCGCGCTGCGGGGATTGATGCGGGTACGGGTCTGGCTCATGCCTTCTCCATAGCGCAATTCCGTGCGGCAGGGGCCGGCAATCTGGGCGTTCGCTGCGCTTTTCTCGCCGTGCAGCGGAATTACCCGGCACGTGACGTGCATATTGCGGCGAAAATGGGCATCGCAACCCACTGCGATAGGGGCGGGGACGGATGATGCGCGAAGCCGCTTTCGCGACGCGGTGTCGGCCTGACGGCGTAACAACGCCGCGCGGCGGACATCGGGGCGATGGGAGAGCTGAACAAACAGTCCCGGTCGGATTGAGGCTCGCACGTCCGGTTCCCCGTGCGACCGAGGTTGCTTCGTCGCTACGCTCCTCGCAATGACATGTACCCGCAAATGCTATGACTACGCGCACATGCTATGAGTTGGTGGACCGGGCGATCATTAGCGCCTCCAGCGAACGGCATAGGCCCGTCACGTCGCAAACCGCGCTCGCGCGCAGCCGGTCGCGCAGGGTCCCACGCAGTTCGGCCAAGCGGCCTGGTGTTTCGGGTGCGTTCGCCAGGGCTGCGCCGGCCTTCTGGAAGCCAGCGATGTCCTCGGCGACCCATTCGCCCAGCCCCGCGGCAAGCAGCAGCGAGCGGCTGGTGCGCGCCGCCCAACGGTCGCCGTTGCAGGTGAGCATCGGCACGCCTTGCCAGAGCGCCTCGAACGTGGTGGTGCCGCCGTTATACGGAAACGTATCCAGCGCGACGTCGATACGGTCGTATGTGCGCAGGAATTCGAAATGCGCGCCGCTGCCTTCCAGTGTCAGCCGGTCGGCGCCGATGCCGTGACCGGCGAAGCGGGCCAGCAGGACGGCGCGGTTGCCGGCATCATCCAGCGTGCGATTGCGGAGCAACAGGCGGCTGGATGGAGCGTCGCGCAAGATGGCGGCGTAGGCGGCAATGGTCGGATTCGTCAGCTTGTAGGCCGAGGACAGACAGCCGAAGGTGATCTGCCTCGCCGCGAGCGAGGGCGGCGGCACGATATCCGGCACGGGGTAGAACGGCTGGAACGCAAGATAGGTGCCCGGCACCCGTGCGACGGGTTCCGTATAGTATTGCTCTTCCTCCGGCGGGATCACGACGGCGTCGCCCACCAGGCAGTCGACCTCGCGCATGCCGGTGGTGCCGAACATGCCAACCCAGCACACCTGAAGGCGCGCCGGACGATACAGGAACAAGGGCAGGCGACGTTGGTAGCTGTAGCCGTTGAGGTCCACCAGAACGTCGAGTTTCGCATTGACGATGTGGTGCGCCAGCTCGGCGTTCGAAATCCCGCCCAGTTCCCAGATACGGTCGTCGTCGTGGTCGGCATATCCGGCGGCGGCGGACGGTATGGCACCGTCGGCGAGGAGATGGATTTCGAACCGGGCGCGGTCGTGGGCGTTGATGACGCCCATGTAGCCCTTCATCCAGTTCTGATCACCGAAGAACGCGCTCAGGTAGCCGACGCGCAGCTTGCGCCCAGCTTCTGCCGGTGCGGGGGTCGATGGCTGCACGCCGCGGGCCTGCAAAGCCATCCAGCGCTGGCGCGCCGCCATGACCTGGGCATTGTCCTGGGATGGGGCGCCGGCGGCGATGCAGGCGATGCCGGCGAGAGCCGCCGCGCGCACTTCGGCGCCGCCGATGTCGGCCGCTCGCTGATATGCGGCGATGGCGCCGTCCACGTCACCAAGCGAGAACAATGCTTCGGCCAGATTGCAGCGGGCGGCATCGGCGTCGGCGCGGAGCGCGATCGCGCTGCGCAATGCTTCGGCGGCGTCGGCGTGAGCGTGCAGGGACAGATGGGCGCAGCCGAGACCGTACCAGGCCTCGAACAGGGAGGCGTTGCCGTTCAGGGCGAGGCGGTAGGCCTCGATGGCCTCGTGGTATTTGCGCTCGCCATGCAGTGCGTCGGCACGGCGCAGTTCGGCGGCTGGATCCATTGGCAGGTGCGTCCCGGTTTGCCGCGTGGCATGCGTCTCCTGCGGCGAACGCCACTATGACCATCACCAGACAGCCGTGCCATAGCGCGGCAGGCGGCGCTCAGCTCGTTGCTGGCAGCTTCTCCAGCACGCGCTCGATCTCGGTGGTGACGGCATCGATGTCCGCCATGCCGTCCACCGCGCGCAATATGCCCTGTGCTTCATAGTGGGGCAGGATCGGTGCGGTCTGGCGGTGATAGGCTTCCAGCCGCGCGACGACGGTCTCGCGGTTGTCGTCGGCGCGGCGGGTGAAGTCATGAGCGCCGCAGACGTCGCACACCCCGGGTACCGCGGTTGGCTTGAATGTGTCGTGGTAGCCGGCGCCGCATTTGGCGCAGGTGAAACGGCCGGCGATGCGGTCCACCAGGGCGGCGTCGTCCACGCGCAGCTCGATCACCGCATCGAGCGTCATGGCCTTCTCTGCCAGCATCCGGTCCAGCGCCTGCGCCTGCGGAACGGTGCGGGGGAAGCCATCCAGGATGAAACCGCGGGCGCAATCGGGCTGATCGATGCGGGTGCGCAGCATGCGGATCAGGATGTCGTCGGAGACGAGCTGCCCCGCCTCCATGACCGCCTTCGCCTCCAGCCCGATCGGCGAAGCGGTGGCGACCTCGGCGCGCAGCATGTCGCCGGTGGAAATCTGCGCGATGCCGTAGCGGTCTTGCAGGCGCTTCGCCTGCGTGCCCTTGCCCGCCCCGGGCGGGCCCAGCAGAATCAGTCTCAACGTCTCCCCCTGACGCGCGCCTTCCGAATCAAGCCTTCATACTGGTGCGCGAGGAGATGAGACTGGATTTGCGTCACCGTGTCCATCGTGACGGAGACGACAATCAGGATGGACGTGCCGCCAAAATAGAATGGCAGGCCGTAGTCGCTGATCAGGATCTGCGGCAGCAGGCAGACCGCGACCAGATAGAGGCCGCCCACTGTGGTGAGCCGCGTCAGCACACGGTCGAAATACTCCGCGGTGGCGCTGCCCGGGCGGATGCCGGGGATGAACCCGCCGTATTTCTTCAGGTTGTCGGCGGTTTCTTCCGGGTTGAACACGACGGCGGTGTAGAAATAGGCGAAGAAGATGATCATGGCGGCGTACAGCACCATGTAGAGCGGCTGGCCCATCGAGAGCTGGTTGCCGATGAACTGCAGCCAGCCGGGCGCGTTGCCGCCGGAGAAGCCCAGGATCGTTGCGGGGATCAGCAGGATGGAGCTGGCGAAGATCGGCGGGATGACGCCTGAGGTGTTGATCTTCAGGGGCATGTGGGTGGAATCGCCGCCGAACATGCGGTTGCCGACCTGGCGTTTCGGGTATTGCACGTGCACCCGGCGTTGCGCGCGCTCCATGAAGACGATGAAGGCGACCACCGCCACAGCCAGCACGATGAAGGCGACGATGAACACCGGCGACAGCGCGCCGGTGCGGCCCAGTTCGAGCAGGGACGCCATGGCGCCGGGCAGGTTGGCGACGATGCCGGCCATGATGATGAGGCTGGTGCCGTTGCCGACGCCGCGGGCGGTGATTTGCTCGCCCACCCACATCAGGAACATCGTGCCGCCGACCAGCGTGACGACGGCAGAGAAGATGAAGAACATGCCGGGATTCGGCACGGCAGGACCGAAACTGCCATGCATGCTCTCCAGCCCGACGGCGATGCCGTAGGACTGCACCATGGCGATGAACACCGTCAGGTATCTGGTGTACTGGTTGAGCTTCTTGCGGCCTTGCTCGCCTTCCTTCTTCAGCGCCTCCCAGGAGGGTATGGCTGCGGTCATCAGCTGCGTGATGATGCTGGCGCTGATATAAGGCATGATGTTCAGCGCGAACACGGTCATGCGCCGCAGCGCGCCGCCGGTGAACATGTCGAACATGCCCAGGATGCCGCCGCCGTGCTGGTTCAGCATCTCCCCCATCACGGAGGCGTCCACGCCGGGCACCGGGATATAGGTGCCGATGCGATAGACGATCAGCGCGCCGAGGGTGAACCAGATGCGGTTCTTGAGCTCGGTCGCCTTGGAGAAGACGCCCAGGTTGAGATTGGCGGCAAGTTGTTCGGCGGCCGAAGCCATCGGGAGGTCCCTTTTTCGCTGCGCCCCATTGTCAGGCCGGAGGGCACGGGAGGCAAGGAGAAGGGCGTCTCACCACGAGGGCCTGCGCAGATGGGAGGCAGAACAAGGAAGTTGCACCACAAAAACACAAAGATACGCACAAAGAACTTCGGCCCCGCTCGATGCGGCCTTTGTGCCTCGGTGTATTTGGGGTGACTCCTGTTCTTAACCTTCAGCCGCCACCGGCGCTGCGACGGTGGTCGTGATCGACCCGCCGGCCTTCTCCACTGCCACCCGCGCGGTTGCCGACGC
>Ga0335074_10017373_pt1 | contig 10147 bp, 11 predicted proteins | sample Lox_Sample_23_FD_206715 | JGI IMG/M metagenome (GOLD analysis project Ga0335074, IMG submission 206715) | Soil microbial communities from Loxahatchee National Wildlife Refuge, Florida, United States - Lox_Sample_2.3 | ecosystem: Environmental > Terrestrial > Soil > Wetlands | place: USA...
AGGCGCCGCGACCTGCTGAAACGGTCAAACCTCGTCGCGATCTGGAGAGTTGTCCGATTTCGGCGCCTCAGCGTGCAGATCCGGACGCATCGGCGATCTGGGCCTCGGTTTGTCCGTCTGAGCAGGTCCGGCGAACTGCCAAATCGCGCAAACGGAGGCGGACTAGGAGGCGGACTAGGAGGCGGACTAGGTGAGCTTCGAGACGACGCCGTCTCAGACCGTGGGGCCGTACTTCGCGATCGCGCTGCCGTTCGACGCCGGCCCTTACGTGGTGCCCGAGGGCACCCCCGGCCTGATCCGGATCACGGGTGTCGTGTATGACGGTGAGGGCGTGGCGATCGCGGACAACATGATCGAGACTTGGCAGGCCGACCCGGAGGGACGCTTCGCCGATCTCCATGGCCACGGCGAGCCGTCTCGGCTTCCTGATTTCCGAGGCTTCGGACGGTGCGGATACGAGGATGGGGACGGTTCCTACGAGATCATCACCGTCAAGCCGGGCTGCGTCCCGGGACCGGGGGGGACGATGCAGGCGCCCCACATCGACGTCTCGGTGTTCGCGCGCGGCCTGCTGCACCGGTGTGTCACCCGCATCTACTTCGCCGACGAGGCGCAGGCCAACGCCACCGACCCGATCCTCGCACTCGTGCCGCCGACGCGGCGCGGGACGCTGTTAGCGGATCGGACCGAGGATGGGTACCGGTTCGACATCCGCCTCCAGGGAGACGATGAGACTGTCTTCTTCGCCGTCTGAGGAGGTGCGTGAGGACGCCGACGGCGCGGGCCCGACCGGCCGCTACTTCGTCCAGTCGCTCGAGCGCGGGCTGGCCGTGGTCCGGGCCCTGAACCTGCCCGGCCGCGGCCAGACGCTGTCCGAGGTTGCCCGTGAGACCGGGCTGCCGCGGGCAGCGGTGCGCCGCTTCCTGCTGACGCTCGAGGAGCTCGGGTACGTGCGCTCGGAGGATCGCCGCTTCTCGCTCACGCCCCGCGTGCTGGAGCTCGGATATGCCTACCTCTCGGCCCTGAGCCTGCCGGAGATCGCCCAGCCCCACCTGCGCAACCTGGTGGGACGGGTCGACGAGTCCTGCTCGATGTCGGTGCTCGACGGCACCGACATCGTCTACGTCGCCCGCGAGCCGACCCGGCGAATCATGACCGTGGCGATCTCGATCGGGACGCGGTTTCCGGCCTACGCCACGTCGATGGGGCGCGCGATCCTGAGCGGCCTGCCCGAACCCGAGCTCCGCGCTGTCATCGAGCGCTCGGCGCCCCGCCCGCTCACGGCGCGGACGATCGTCGAGCCGGACAGGCTCGTCGACGAGGTCGCGCGGGTGCGAAAGCAGGGATGGGCGCTCGTCGACCAGGAGCTCGAAGACGGTCTGCGCTCGATCGCCGCGCCGGTCCGCGATCCCCACGGCCGTGTCGTCGCTGCCGTGAACGTGTCGACGCACGCCAGCCGGACCACGCTCGAGACCCTGCGCGGGAAGCTCCTGCCCGAGCTGCTGGAGGCCGTGGCCGCGATCGAGCGCGACGTCGGAGCCGGGTCGCGGCCCTGAAACTCGAGAAAGGAGCCCCAATGAGCAAGCGAGACACCCCGCCGTTCCGGGCCGACCACGTCGGCAGCCTCCTGCGCCCGCCCGAGCTGCGCAAGGCCCGGGAGGAACACGCCGCGGGCCGGATCGACAACGCCGAGCTGCGCGCCGCCGAGGACGAGGCGATCCGCGAGGTCGTGAAGCTGCAGCGCGACGTCGGCTTGCGGACCGCCACCGATGGGGAGTTCCGCCGCGCGTCGTGGCACATGGACTTCATGTACTCCCTCGACGGCGTCACCAAGGCGCCGGGCGACCTGAAGGTCCAGTTCCACAACGAGCAGGGGGACATCGAGTTCACGCCGGCGGCGATGGAGATCGACGGGAAGCTCGGCGTCTCGGAGACGATCTTCGGGCCCGCCTTCGAGTACCTGAAGTCGTGTGTCGGCGAGGGCCAGACGCCGAAGCTGACGATTCCCTCCCCCAGCATGGTCCACTACCGGGGCGGCCGCGCCGCGATCGACCGGGAGGTCTACCCGGACATGGATGCCTTCTGGGCTGACCTGACGGCGGCCTACCGCGAAGAGGTCCGCCGCGTCGGCGAGGTCGGCTGTCATTACCTCCAGTTCGACGACATTTCGCTGGCCTACCTCAACGATCCCCGCCAGCGCGAGCATGTGCGGGCGATCGGCGGCGACGCCGAGCACCAGCACGAGGCCTACATCGCCCACATCAACGAGTCGCTGGCCGACCGGCCGGCGGGGATGTCGGTAACGACGCATATGTGCCGGGGGAACTTCCGTTCCTCGTGGGTGGCCGAAGGCGGCTACGACTTCGTCGCCGACGCGCTGTTCAACCAGCTCGACGTCGACGGGTTCTTCATGGAGTGGGACGACGCCCGCTCGGGCGGATTCGAGCCGCTGCGCTTTGTCCCTCCGGGCAAGGTCGTCGTGCTCGGTCTGGTGACGACCAAGCGGGGTGATCTGGAGGACCGCGACATGCTGAAACGGCGGATCGAGGAGGCATCCACCTACGTCGACATCGAGCAGCTCTGCCTCTCGCCGCAGTGTGGCTTCTCCTCAACCGTGGAGGGCAACACGCTCACCCGCGAGCAGCAGGCCGACAAGCTGCGACTGGTCGTCGAGGTCGCCGAGGAGGTCTGGGGCTGAGCTCCCGAAGTAACCGTGCGCGCGTCCGCCGACGATGAAAGGATGGCGCGCAATGACGGCATCCAACAAGAACCTGGTTCTGACCGCGATGGTCTTTGCCGTCGCGATGACCTTCATCGACCAGACGATCGTCGCGATCGCGATCCCCCATATCCAGAAGGAGCTGTCGCTCAACTCGATCGGCTCCCAGTGGGTGATCAATGGCTACCTGCTGGCGCTGTCGGCACTGTTCGCGTTCGGCGGTCGGCTCGGCGACGTGCTCGGCCGCCGGCGAATGGTCGTGATCGGCGTCGTCGGGTTCGCCTTCGCCTCGGCGATGTGCGGGCTGACCCCGAAGGGGAGCATCGCCGAGGGGTGGATCATCGGCTGGCGCGTGGTGCAGGGTGCGGCGGGGGCGATGATGTTCCCGGCCTCGGTGGCGATCGTCGTGGCCTCCTTCCCGGTGAACGAGCGCGGGAGGGCGATGGCGATCTTCTTCGGGATCTCAGGTGGCCTGACCGCGATCGGGCCGATCGCCGGCGGCTTCCTGACTCAATGGACGTGGCGGGCGATCTTCTGGGTCAACATCCCGGTCGCGATCATCGCGCTGATCCTGATCTATTTGTCCAAGCCCGACAACGAGGCTCGGCCGGCCAAGCTGGACTACCGGGGCACCGTTCTGATCACCGGCGCGATGGGGCTGATCGTGCTCGGGCTCGAGCAGTCGAGCGTGTGGGGGTGGGGCAGCCCGGCAACGTGGCTGTGCCTCGTGATCGGGCTGGCGCTGATGGTGGCGTTCGTAGCCTGGGAGCTGCGCACGCCCGATCCGCTGCTGCGCCTGGAGATCTTCCGTTCGCGTCCGTTCTCGATCGACGCCGCCGCGCTCGGCCTGATGTCGATCGTGTTCGTGCCGTTCTTCTTCTTCGCCAGCGTGTATGCGCAGATCTCACTCGGGCAGAGCTCCTCTCATGCCGGCATCTACCTCCTGTACTGGTTCATCGGATTCGTCGTCGCCGCCCAGATCGGCGGCCGGATGCTCGACCGCCGCGGGGCACGGCCGGCGATGGTGCTCGGCTCGGCGCTCGGCGCGGTCGGCTTCTACCTGCTCGCCGGCAAGCTCACCGACCTCTCGCTTCACGCCCAGACTGGGTACGTGATCTTCTCGGGCGTGGGAGTCGGGCTGATGCTCGGGCCGGCCAGCACCGACGCCGTCAACCGCGCCCCGAGCACCAACTACAGCGAGGTCACCGGGATCACTCAGACGGCGCGCAACTTCGGCGCCAGCCTCGGCCTCGCGGTGCTTGGCGCGATCCTCATCAACCGCAACGAGGCCAACGTCGGTGGGGTGCTGACGCGCGCCGGCGTTCCCAGCGCCGTTGCCCACCGGATCGCATCATCGTTCGGGTCAAGCACATCGGCGAGCGGAGGGGCCGGCGCCTCACATGAGTCCCCCGCGCTCGTCCACCACATCCAGCTGGCCTTCGCCCACTCGACCCAGACCGTCTTCTACATCATGGCCGGCGTGCTGGCCGCGACCTTTGTCGTCTGCGTGCGCGGCCTCCCGCGAGGCCGCGCCGCGATCGCCGAAGCGCCGGCGACAGCGGAGCCGACGTCGACGACTTGAGCGGGTGCGGTTGAGCTAAAGATCGGAGGTCCGTGTCGAAGCTAGATCCTCAGCAGACGTTCATTCGCCTGCCGGAGCGGATCCCATGGTGAATCCCTGAGGGAGCGCCGGAGCACAGCACCGAGGAGGCTGGATGAGTGCGCCCCACCATTACCGCACCGATCGTTTCTGCGTCGTCGTCTCCGGCATCTGGTGGTGCAACAGCGGCGCCGACTTCGATCCCGACGCGGCGGTGCCCGCCAACCCCGGCAGCTTCGTGCACCGGGTTGCCGAGACGCCCCACTACGACGGAGTCATGCCCGGCGCGGCTGAGCCCGCGGTCATCGCGATCAGCGGCATCGGGCCGGTCAATCAGACCTGGATCGATTCAGCGCAACCGGCCCTGCGCAAACTCTGACCGACGAGGCCCTGACGAGCGGCGCTGTGGATCAAAGGCCGGTTGGGGGCGGCACTTCATCCGCAGCTCCTCAGGTCCGGCCTCCTCAGATGCGCAGCGGCCTCAGGTCGGCGTCGCGCGCAGCAGCGTGTCGCAGGTCAGGGTTGAGATTGAGGGCATGGTCGAACTCGCTCAACGCGGCGGCCTGCTCGCCGCAGGCGGCCCACGCACAGGCCAGCCCGTAGTGCGCCATCCCGCGCGCCGGTCGCGCGGCCCCGAGGTAGCGGGCGGTTTCCACGGCGTGTCTGTGCAGCGCCAGCCCACGCTCGGCCTGCCAGTGGCTCCGGTAGTACTCACTGATGTGGTCAAGCGGGTGCCAGAAGCCACGGACCACGATCTCCAGCCACAGCTGGCGCCCACGTAGCCACGGCTCAGGTGCCGGATCCAGCAGGTCGTGGTCGGCAGTGGCGTGGAGCTCGTCGAGCAGCGCCGACGCGCTGGCCCGACTCAGTTCGAACGCCTTGGCGCGGCGGGTTTCGGCGAAGGCAGCGTAGACCTCAAGCGCCGTGTGGTCGACTTGCGGGTAGACGGGCGGCGCGATGCCTTCACGGACGCAGCGTAGGCGGGTCGCCTGCTGCCCCCGGAGCTCGCTGATGTGGGCCACTGTGGCCGGCGCCGACCAGCAGTACGGATCTCCGGGCTCGTCATCGGGCGCCTGCTCCAGCAGTAGAACCTCCTCGCCGGCGGCCAGCCACAACAGGCCCGCGATCGACGCCCTGAGGTGCACGGCGCAACGGCTGTCAGCAGCCATCGTGGTCCTCCGCCGACTCCTCGGGTCTGCGCGCGGTGAAGCGCAGGTCCCAGTTGACCGAGACGGTGATTTGGTCGTACCCGAGCAGCTGCAGCGCGACGAGCAGGCGGGCCGGGTCGATCGGGTTGTAGGTGTCGCCGACGTGGAAGTCGTGGAGCTCTGGGCTCGCAAGGCTGTCCGCACCGACCAGCAACCCGCCGGGGCGCAGCACGCGAAACGCTTCGGCGAGGGTCGCGTACTGAGCGGCCGCCGACGGCAGATGGTGGAGCATCGTGAACGAGGCGACCGAGTCGAAACTCGACTCCGGGAACGGGATCCGGGTGCAGTCGCCGACGACGATCTCCACGTTGGCGGCGTCATACGCCGCCTGCAACAGCGCGGCGGCTTGAGGATCGACCTCGAGCGCGACCAGGTGGTCCACCCTGTGCCTCAGCCACTCGGTGGCCGCGCCCGGTCCCGGTCCGAGCTCGAGCACGTCCGCACCCAGCTCCAGGCCCGACATCAGCGGGCCGATGACTTCATCCTGCAACATCGTCGCCCACTCGGGGCTGCGGCATAACGTCTCGTGTTGTTCGTTCATGACCGCGAACATACGCCCCTTCTCCGGCTTCCGAAAGGGCGTAAGATGCCATCTTGTGTCGCTAAACGGTCAAGCTGACCGAGGGTTATCTCAGCCGTCCGTCATCGTGTGCGACTTCCCGATGACGCGAGACGTGCGCTTCTCGTGGCATTCCCACAACGAGCACCAACTCGCCTGGGCAGCCAGCGGGGTTCTGATCGTGCAGTGCGACACCGGGAGCTTCGTCCTGCCACCGACCCGTGCGCTGTGGATCCCCGCCCAGACGCCGCATGAGACCAGCGCCGGCGGGGTCGCCACGATGCGCTCGGCGTACCTGCGCACCAAGGGCTGCCCGATCGATTGGCCTGGGCCGACGCCGGTCGCGATCAGCCCGCTGCTGGCCGAGCTGATCTCCTTCCTCGACGGTGAGACGGGCGATGCACCGCGGCAGCGAGCGCAGGAGCTGCTCTACGACCTGCTCGAGCCGGTCGCCACGACCGCCGTGGAGCTGCCGATCCCGGCCGAGCCACGGGCACACGATGTCGCCGCCGGACTGCTGGCCGACCCGCGCGATGACCGAACCCTCGCCGAGTGGGGCCACGCTGTCGGCGCGAGCGAACGGTCGCTCGCTCGCGCGTTCGTCGCCTCCACCGGACTGACGTTCGGGACCTGGCGCACCCGAGCGCGGCTCCAGGCCGCGCTCCCGCTACTGGCGGCGGGCGGTCCCGTCGGCGCGGTCGCGGGCGAAGTGGGCTACGAGACGCCGAGCGCATTCGTCGCTGCGTTCCGGCGGGAGACCGGCGTCACACCCGGGAGCTACTTCGCAGCCTGACCGGATCAGGACTCGTCGCCTCTTCGGCCATTGTGGGCCGGACGCAGCGCGTACAGGCCGCCCTGCTGGATGAGCTGATCGTGGCTGCCGCGTTCGACCACCTGCCCGTGGTCGAGTACGAAGATCACGTCCGCGGCTCGGATCGTTGAGAGCCGGTGCGCGATCGCGATCGTGGTCCGGCCCTCCATCACCGACTCGAGGGCCTGCTGGACGATCCGCTCGCTCTCGGTGTCAAGCGCTGAGGTCGCCTCGTCGAGTACGAGCACCTTCGGGTCTTTGAGGATCACGCGGGCGATCGCGAGTCGCTGGCGCTCGCCGCCGGAGAAGCGGTAGCCGCGCTCGCCGACGACCGTGTCATAGCCATCGTCTAGCTCCCGCGTGACCACCGCTGTCTTGCCGGCGCCGAGACGTAGATGTACGATCGCCGCCGCAGTGGTTTGGGCCGTCGGGGGGCGCCGGTCCCAGGAGGCCGCGTGAGACGCGGGCGGAAGATCAGGATCACGAGTCGGGTCAGGTTCGGGTTAGGTAGTTGCCTGGCCGGTTGCCTCGGGCTTGCGCTTACCGCGCTGATCTTGTCGGCGGCTGCATCGCCGGCCGGCGCGGTCAACTCTCAATGCGATTGGCCAGACGCCACGGTGACGTTCTCCGGGACCTACACGGACACCGACCAGAATCCGACCGTTTCGGGCGGCCCGCTTGGCGGCGCCTCCGGTTATGGCGATGCGTCCTACGCGCTGACGCTGCACTGGACGAGCACCGTGACCGGTCCCATGGCGGGTGACCTCGCCCAATGCTTTCCCCCGGACCAGGCCACGCTCGCCCTTAGCGGCTCGTTCTCGTTCACGCCCTCGCCCGGCGCGAGCGATGCGGGCGACACCGCCTGCAGCACGAGCTTCTCCACCAGGCCCGGGGTCACCGAGTACGACTACGCTCTCGGCTTCGCCAACTCTCCCACCGGCGTCCCGAAGGGGAACTATGAGCCGGCGGAGGTCGAAGGCTTCCCGCCCTCCGATGCCGCAAGCCTAGGCGGCGTTACGAGCAGCGACCCAAGTTGCTGGGGGACGCTGGCGATCGGGGTAGGGCCGTCGTTTGATCCGGACTACAGCAGCACCACCTGTGCGAACTATCCCCCACCTGATTTCTCCGGACCCGCCGGAGCCTTCGAAGTCCCGTGCATCGCCTTCGGCTACGACCTCACAACCGGGCAGACGCTCGGGCCGACCTCACACACCTGGTCGATCTCCTACGACGGCTCCGACCAGTACGGTGGGACTGAGTCCACCAGCGGTAGCGAAACGCTCAGCTTCTCTGCCACCTCGTGCTGTGCGTGCTCGGCCGGCTCGGGAACGGCGAGTACCGACGCTGCCGTCCAGCCGGCGCTGAGCGGGCGTCGTGGGCCGGCAGCTTCGGCAGCATCGGCTTCGCAGCCGAATCTGGTCTTCTTCTCGGCGAGGGGTTCCTCGGAGGAAGCTTCCAAGGCTGACCCCCTCGAGTTCGGATCGCCTGGTCTGGCGCTATTCAAGGTGCTCGAGCACAAGGCGGACGCCGCCGGGGTAAGCCTGTATGCGGAGGGCGATAGCTATCCGGCGGTGGATATCCAGCTGGGGTTCTACCTGGATTACGCCAAGCACAAGGCGGCCACCACGCACTACCGCCAAAGCGTCGCCGCAGGCGTCAGCGACGGGGTCAGACAGCTCAAGGAGATGGCCAGCAAACAGGACGCGACGGGGAAGTGCTGGGCGCTCGTGCTGACCGGCTACTCGCAGGGCGCGGAGGTGATACGGCGACTCATCGCCGCACTACCGGACGACATCTCCTCCCACCTCGCCGCAGTCGAGCTGTTCGGAGACCCGTACTTCGTGGCCGGCGACACGTACATCAACGAAAGCGGCGACTACGCCCGCGACGCGATCGGGGTCAGGCAATTCGCCTGGATCAATTTCCACAATGGTCCGGCACCACCGCCCCTTCCCGTCGAGATCACTTACTCCTGGTGTCACTCGCATGACCTCGTGTGTGGCTTCAACAACTCCCTCTTCCGGGGCCTAGGCCTCTTGCCCGGAACCGATGAAGGGCATGGCCACTTCACGTACAACCAAAACGCCTGCGAAGCCGCGGATCAAGTCAGCCGGGCGCTAATCGACCGTCGCGTGTACCTCGGGAGCGGGTGCTAACGGCTCAGAACTCGTGACGGGCGAGACGGAGGCCTCCGATCCGCTCTTCTTCGCTGATCGCGGCCATGGCGGGGACCATCTCGCTGGTCACGAGCCCGCTCTCATTGGTCAGCTCGTCGATGATCGTGAACGCCTGGCTGATGCGCTCGGGGCGGTCGACCACGATTGTGACGACGGGAACGTGACGGTGGACCTGGAGTAGCTTGTCTCCGTGCGGGGCGTGTTCGCCGTGGAAGCCCCACACGCCGCGCAGGCTGGTGGCTCCGGCCACACTCGACTCGCGGAGGCGGCGGACCAGCATCCGGTGCAGCGGACGTCCTTCGTAGCGTGCGGTCTCGGAGGTGTGGATCATGAGCTTCTGCCACATCGCCAGACCGTGCTCGTCGGTTCCCGGGAGTTCGTGGGGTTTGGCGAGCAGTTGTCCGTCACGTTTGCAGACGCGGACACGCTCGAGGGTGAGCATCGGGTGGCGCATGAGCCCGCCGAGCTCGGGAAGAACGCGCGCGATCTGCTCGCCGGGGCCGACGGAGATGATCATCATCGGCACGTCGGCATTGCGTCCAAAGAAGCTGGCGCGCTGACGCTGGCCGTGACTGGTCCCATCGACGCCGAGCAGTACGGTGGCGCCGGAGAGGCCACGGCGGTGCATCAACTCGCAGACGGCCTCGAAGGCCTGGGCACGGTAGACACGTTCCTGCCGGCCGACGTACAGGGTCAGCTTGGTCGACTCGCCGAGCTCCTCGGGAAGCTCTACAGGTCCGATATCGCCCGACAGCATGCGCGCGCGCTCGAGTGTGAGCAAGCCGCGCCGTTTGATCGCCAGCACTTCCGGAAGGAGTTCGTCGACACGCGCGCGGGTATCGACCGCGACGGAAACGACTGGAAGGTCTTCTGAGAGTGTGAGGATCTGATCGGTATGAAGGTGGTGCTTGAGACCAAAGCCGGAGATGCCTCTCAGCAGGATGCTCGTCTGCATCTGGTGCTTGCCGTAGAGGTCGAACAGCTCGTCGGCGAGCAGGTGGTGCTCGGTGCGGTCGCGCTCGCCGAAGTAGGTCGTGAGCTTCAGGCAGTCGTCGTTCACAAGTGGACTCCGA
>Ga0335074_10017374_pt1 | contig 10147 bp, 7 predicted proteins | sample Lox_Sample_23_FD_206715 | JGI IMG/M metagenome (GOLD analysis project Ga0335074, IMG submission 206715) | Soil microbial communities from Loxahatchee National Wildlife Refuge, Florida, United States - Lox_Sample_2.3 | ecosystem: Environmental > Terrestrial > Soil > Wetlands | place: USA: Florida...
CCCCTGGCCCCCGACGAGGCGGAGCTGGCCGAGGAGCTGGTCGCCGACAGTCTGGCCGAGACGAATGGCGCCGGCGCGGCCGACCCGGCTGGGGCTCGTGCGGTGGGTTCGGTCGCCGACGGCCGGGCCGAGACGAATGGCGCCGGCGCGGCCGACCCGGCTGCCGCCAGCGCCGCGGGCCCCGCGGCAGCCGGCGTCATCGGGGTGATCGCGGCCGGCCAGGCTGATCCCGCACCCGACACGGAGGACGGGGGTCCCGCCACCGAGACCGTCGCGACGCCAGCAGGCGCTACCGAGCCAGCCTCGCGCGGATAGCCGGCCAACGATGATCACGCCGCGGAGCCACCGTAAGGCCCTGACCGGGTCGCCGCGGAAGGCCGCCACCCTCCGCACGGCTGCCGCGGTGTCCGCCGTGGCTATCGCGGTCGCGGGCTGTGCCACGCTGCCGACCACCGGGCAGGTGCAGCAGGTCGGCGCCAGCCAGAACGGGACCAGCCAGGAGCAGGACTACTCGCAGCCGGTACCGGTGGGGCCCGGCCTGGGCTGGACCCCCAGGCAGATCGTGTCTGGTTTTCTCGCGGCCAGTGCCAGCTTCACCAACGATCATTCGGTGGCCCGGGAGTACCTCGACTCGGCCGCGCAGCGTAGCTGGCGGCCCGGATGGGCGGTCACCGTGGTGAACAGCATGACGACGGTCCCCATCCCCACGCTGCCCAGGCAGGTGACCAACCAGTCACAGCTGCTGGCCCGGGTCAAGGTTGTTGGGCTGCCGGTGGCGGCGATCTCCGGCTCCGGCCAGTATCAGGCCTACTCCGGGTCGTCGGGGAAGCAGTTCTATCCGTTCACCTTGATCAGAACCTCCAACAGCCAGTGGCGGATCGATCAGCTGCCCACGTCGCAGCTGCTGCTGACCCAGTCCGACTTCCAGCACGTGTACCAGCCGCGCGACCTCTACTTCCTGTCCCAGTCAGGCACGCTGGTGCCCGACCCGGTGTTCGTGCCGCAGCAGGCCACGAACACCGACCTCGCCACCGGGCTGGTGAACGCGTTGCGGCAGGATCCGACCGGTTGGCTGTCCGGCGCCGCGAAGACCGGATTTCCCGCGGGCTTGCGCCCGGTCGGACCGGTGCGGATCAACGGGCCGAACGCCACCGTCGACCTGGGTGGAAAGGCGGTCACCGCTGGCCGGCAACTTGACCGGATAGCCGCCCAGCTGGTCTGGACGCTCGCCACCGGACCCACGCCGGTCCAGTCGGTCGAGCTTGAGCTCAACGGCCACCCGAAATTGATCATGGGCCGCCTGTATCAGTGGCCGCAGGCTTACCAGAGCTGGGTGCCATCTCAGCAGGCCGGGTCCGCCCTCTACTTCATCGGCAGTAACGGGACCGTGCAGGGGCTGCCCGGCGGCGGCCAGCCAGGCCCTGGCCCGGCTGGGCATTTCAGCGTGGCAGGCGCCGCCGGCCTGCCGCCGCTCTCCTCGATTGCCGTCTCACCTAACGGGCGCTCGCTGGCCGGGATCTCGGCCGGAGGCGCCAGCGTCTATTACACCGGGCTCAACCGAGGCGCCGCGGTGGGGAAGTGGAGTCCGACGAGTGGCACCTGCACCTCGGTGAGCTGGGATGCGGCGGGTGATCTGTGGATCACCTGCGGGGGCGGCAGCGTCTGGATGCTGCCGCCCGGCCAAACCGGCGCCGAGTCCGTGGACGTGCCGCCTGGGATCGACGTGACCGACTTCCAGGTGGCGCCGGATGGCGTCCGGGTCGCCATGGTCGTCCGCGAGCCATCTGGCAGCACCCAGGTGCAACTCGGCGCGATTCACAGCGGCCAGTCTGCCTCGGTCGTACAGCCGACGGTGCAGCTCGGCGCTGGCATCTCCGATCCCGACGCGGTGACCTGGTACGGGGCGGACGACGTCATCGTTCTGGCCGGAAGCGCGTCCAACGCGCAGCTCGACGAGGTCCCGCTGAACGGCGGCCAGCCTACCGTGATCACAACCCCTGGCCCTCCCGAGTCGGTGACCGCCACGAGCCCCCAGGGCTCCGCTTCCGTCATCGCCATCGGGGTGTCCGGCGATCGGATGCTGGTGTCAACGGACTTGGGTGCCTTCCAGCCCACGCGGGTCGCCGGTCAGGCGCCGGCCTATCCGGGCTGACCACGGCCCGGCCCAGCGGGCCGCGCTAGTTACTGAACAGTGTTGATTCCGCGCTGGTCCCGATATCCCCATATGTAGTCACGCCCGGCCACGTCGCCGAATACTGCAGCCGTCCCCCTCATGACAATCGGTTCGCGTCGGACTAGCGTCGTGTCATGGCACCCGCCCGGGTCCGTGGTTGCACCGCGCGGGCTTTCCCACTACCGGCAAGCCCGCCGCGGCAAGCCGATGCCAGCCGCAGGCGAAACGGCCCACGTAAGGCGACTTATCGTCGACTGATCACGGTGCGGCTTAGGAGTAAGTCCTGCCCCGCCGGGAGATCCGACGTCTCCCGGGCCGGGAGAAGGGCAGTAGTAGCACAGACGGCTGCGAACCCCTCAGCAGGCGGATGTGGGGTCGAAGACCAGGTCGGCCGGGCGGGTGCCGCGTTCAGGTCCGGGCAGAAGGGGGTTCCACTGTGGACATCATCTTCAAGGGTCGGCACACGGACGTGCTGGATCGGTTCCGCAGGCATGCGACAGCGAAGCTCTCCAAGATCGGGAAGCTGGACTCCAAGGCGATCAGGATCGACGTGGAAGTCTCCACCGAGCGCAATCCGCGCCAGTCGCAGCGGCGAGAGCGAGTAGAGCTGACGATATCCTCGCGCGGGCCGACCATCCGAGCCGAGGCCGCGGCCGAGGATCGCTACGCTGCCCTGGACATAGCCTTCTCGAAGCTGGAGTCGCGGTTGCGGAGGGCGGGTGACCGGCGCAAGTGCCGGCACGGAGCGCACGCGGCCGTCCGGGTCATCGATCTGCCCACGGCGGACGGTGCCGAGGCCGGGCTGCCCGGTGCAGAACCAGAACCGGCGCCCGTGGAACCAGAGAGCGCAACGCAGCACACCGAGGCGGACAGTGCCTCCGGTGACGGCCCGTCGTCAGATGATGGCGTCCCGATCGAGATGGAGGGGAACGGGCCGCTCGTCGTGCGGGAGAAGTTCCACGTCGCCACGGCGATGGCCATCGACCAAGCGCTGTTCGAGATGGAGCTAGTGGGCCATGACTTCTTCCTGTTCCGCGATGCAGAAGATGGCCGGGCCAGCGTCGTGTACCGGCGGCGCGGCTATCAGTACGGGGTGATTCGCCTGGTCGAGGAGGCGGCGAGCGGGGCCGAGGCGAGCCAGGCCAACGGGCGGGCCAAGACGGCGGAGGAATACGCCGCCCGGTAGCCTCGCTTGCGTTGTAGCCGCCCGTCGGCAAGAGTTTGATCACACGGCACCGCGGATCTAAGCACACGTGCCTGCGCAGCGGTGGTACCCGGCATCATCGCAGGACCGGACAGGGAAGGAAGGCGTCATGAGCGGCAGTCCCGGCACTAGCCAGGAACCGCCGGATACGTCACTGCACGCAGAGCCGATCCGCACGATGATCGTTGATGACCACGCCTTGTTCCGCCGCGGCCTGGAGATGGTGCTGGACGAGGAGCCAGACATCGAGCTCGTCGGCCAGGCGAGTGACGGCACCGAGGCGGTCGAGAAGGCCGCCGAATCGCTGCCCGATGTCGTGCTGATGGATATCCGCATGCCTCGCAGCAGCGGGATCGAGGCCTGCCGGGCGATGAAGGAGGCCGCCCCGAGCGCGAAGATCGTGATTCTCACGATCAGCGACGAGGAAGAGGACCTCTTCGAGGCGATCAGGGCCGGGGCGAGTGGCTACCTGCTCAAGGACATCCCGCTGGATGAGGTCGCCGACACGGTCCGCGCCGTGCACGGCGGGCAGTCGCTGATCAACCCGTCCATGGCCGGCAAGCTCCTCACCGAGTTCGCCACGCTGGCCAGGCGAGACGACGAGGAGCGCGTCCAGGAGGTGCCCGCGCCCCGGCTTACCGAGCGGGAGATGCAGGTGCTCAAGCTCATCGCCAGGGGGATGAACAACCGCGACATTGCCAAGGAGCTGTTCATCTCCGAGAACACGGTGAAAAATCATGTCCGCAACATCCTGGAGAAGCTGCAGATCCACTCCAGGATGGAGGCGGTCATGGTCGCGGTCCGGGAAAAGCTGATCGAGTTCAGCTGATCGCCCCGTCGGCCGTCCGCGGTATACCGTCCGAGCCCGTACCGCATGACGCCCCGGCCGTCTCGCTAGCCGGTGCGGTTTCGGACAGTATCGTCAGATTAGGCCGGATATCGCCTTCCGCAGCCGGGGCTCCAGCCTGACCGGCTCTACCCGGCCGAGTTCCACGTTGTCGCAGGCGACCCAGGCCGCCGCCTCGACCAGCGCTCGCGCCATCGCCTCGGTGGCGGACGCGGTGTCGAGCGAGAGCTGGCGCGCGATCAGCGTCCTGCCGCTGCGGGCCGGATCGACGCGGCCGACCAGGCGGCCCCTGGTCAGCAGCGGCATGGTGAAGTACCCGTGCACGCGCTTGGCCTTGGGCACGTAGGCCTCCAGGCTGTGCTCGAAGCCGAACATCCGCAATGTGCGCTTCCGGTCCCAGACCAGGGAGTCGAAGGGCGACAGCAGCGTGGTCCGGTGCCGGCCGCTCGCGGTCCGCGGCTGCCCTGACGCGCCGCACGCCTCCAGCGCGGACGGATCCGCCCAGGCCGGCACGACCGGGCTGGCTCCAGGCCCGGCGATCCCGACCGGCACCAGGCCCGCCGCGGCCGCCGCCTCGTCCGGCGTGATCGCCTGGCCATCCCGGCCCTGGCCGGTGCCGCCCCACCGCAGCCTCTGATAGTCGGCCAGGTCGGCGCGGGTGACCACGCCCAGTGCCCGCCCGGCGACGCCCGCCAGATGAATCACGCACTCGGCATCGGAGAGGTCGGCGGCCAGCAGCTCCGGCGGCAGGACCCGCTCCGGCAGGTCGTAGACCCGCCGCCATCCGGTCCGCCGCGCACAGATGACCCGGCCCGTGTCGAGCAGCCACTCCACCGCGATCTTCGTCTCCGACCAGTCCCACCAGTCCCCGCCGCCGCGAGCCCCGCCTAGCTCGGTCGCGTTCAGCGGGCCGTCCGCCTGGAGCCGGGCCAGGACCTCGCCGCAGGCCTTCTCGGGGATCTCGTGCCATCGCATGCCCCGGGCCACAAATGCCCGCCTGCGGAAGGCGTAGTAGGGCCATTCCTCGATCGGCAGCACGCAGGCCGCGTGCGACCAGTACTCGAACGCCGTGGCCTGGCGCGGGTGCCAGTAGGCCCGTTCAATCCGCTCGCGGGGCACCGGTCCCAGGCGGGCGTAGGCGACCAGTTCGTGCGAGCGGGCCAGCACGCTGATCGTGTCGAGCTGGACCGCGCCGACCCGGCGGAGCATGCTGGGCACCCCGCCCCGTCGTCCCTGGGTGCCGACCAGTCCCTGGGCCTGCAGCGTCATCAGCCGGACGTCATCTGGCGACAGGGTTACCTGCGGAGTGGGATGGAGGCGTGCCACGAGCGAGAGCGTAACCCGTGGCTCTGACATTTCGCGCGATCCCACCGGCCCATAAGCCGCCCGCACCGGGCGCATGCGGCGCCCGTGACTCGTCCGCAGCGGCCATGAGCCGCCCGCGACCCCGTCCGCAGCGGCCCATCAGCCGCCCGCAACCCCGTCCGCACCGGGCTTAGCTGGCTGTTACTCGTGTGACTGGTGAGCCACATGGGGAGGCCGGTGTCGCTCCGCGAGCCTAGGAGGGCGACGTTTTTCATGAACTGGCCCGCGCCATAAGCGGCTCATCTACCACGATCATGAAAAGCAGGGGCGTACCAGGGTCAAACCGACGGGCTGATGATCAGCGGGTCTCCGGCGCGGTGTGGCGGGAGACCACCGGAGGCGCTGGTTTAGTACCAGTCTTCGAAGATGTTGGTGGCCAGCGCGAGCAGGCCGCCTACCACCGCTATGGCTATGCCCAGCCAGAACGCCCACCAGGTCGGGCCGAAGACAAGCGCGAGGCCGCCGGCCACGAAGCCGACCATGATGATCGAGACCGCGATCCAGGAGACGGCGCGGCCATGGAAGGGCGCCGGATAGGAAACGGGGCTTCCCGGGGTCTGCGGCACTTGCGCTGTCTGCGCGGCCAGGCCCGCAGGTCCTGGCCCCGCGGCAGAGCTGCCGATGGTGCCCGGCTCGACCTGGTTCGACATGCGCACTGCTCCTCTCGTCCCCGCCGACTGCCTCGTCCCGCCCGCTGACCGCGCTTATCCGCGCCTATCATTGTGGCCAGGGCCTTCGGCCGGGTGGCAACCGACCCCAGGGTAGCGGCCTGACGGAGAGGACTCGGCTTCACCCCGCGTCTCGCCTACCATGGCTATAGGCACGGTGTCAGGAGCCGGCCGTGGTGCCGTTCGCACGCCCGGCCACCGCGGCGCGGCTGCGGCAGAGCGGCCGCACCGGGCCAAGGAGCCAGACTATCCGCGAGGAGCGCGACGCAAGTGCCAGCCATCATCGATAGTGTCCTCCGCGCAGGCGAGGGCAAGATCCTGCGCAAGCTCAAGCGGGTAGCTGATCAGGTCAACTCGATCGAAGAGCACTTCGCGGAGCTTGGCGACGCCGAGCTCCGCGCCATGACCGACGAGTTCCGGCAGCGGCATGCGGACGGCGAGTCGCTCGATGACCTGATGCCCGAGGCGTTCGCGACCGTCCGGGAGGCCGCCCGGCGGACCCTGGGCCAACGGCATTTTGACGTGCAGCTGATGGGCGGGGCCGCTCTGCACATGGGCAATATCGCCGAGATGAAGACCGGCGAGGGCAAGACCCTCACCGGCGTGCTGCCGGCCTACCTGAACGCTCTGGCCGGCCAGGGCGTGCACATCGTCACGGTCAACGACTACCTGGCCAAGCGCGACGCCGAGTGGATGGGGCGGATTCACCGGTTCCTTGGCCTCGAGGTGGGCGTGATCCTGGGCCAGATGGAGCCGGACGAACGGCGCAAGCAGTATGCGGCCGACATCACCTACGGGACGAATAACGAGTTCGGCTTCGACTACCTCAGGGACAACATGGCCTGGGGCCTGGAGGAATGCGTCCAGCGTGGCCACCACTACGCGATCGTGGACGAGGTCGACTCCATCCTCATCGACGAGGCACGCACCCCGCTGATCATCAGCGGGCCCGCTGACCAGAACAGTCGCTGGTACCTCGAGTTCGCCAAGATCGCGCCGCGGCTGCGGCGCGGCGAGGACGGCGAGGGCGATTACGAGGTCGACGAGAAGAAGCGCACGGTCGGCATTCTGGAGTCCGGCGTCGAGAAGGTCGAGGACTGGCTCGGCATCGACAACCTCTACGAGTCGGTGAACACCCCGCTGGTCAGCTTCCTGAACAACGCGATCAAGGCCAAGGAGCTGTACAAGAAGGACAAGGACTACGTCGTGATGAACGGCGAGGTCCTGATCGTGGACGAGTTCACCGGCCGCATGCTGCACGGGCGCCGGTACAGCGAGGGCATGCACCAGGCCATCGAGGCCAAGGAGGGCGTGCAGATCAAGGACGAGAACCAGACGCTCGCCACGATCACCCTGCAGAACTACTTCCGGCTCTACGACAAGCTCGCCGGGATGACCGGCACCGCCATGACCGAGGCGAATGAGTTCCACCAGACCTACAAGCTCGGCGTGATCCCGATCCCCACGAACATGCCGATGATCCGGGCCGATCAGTCCGACGTGGTGTACCAGACGGTGCAGGCGAAGTTCGAGGCCCTGGTGGACGATATCTCCGCGCGGCACGAGGCGAACCAGCCGGTGCTGGTCGGCACCACCAGCGTCGAGAAGTCCGAGCTCGTATCCAAGGCGCTCAAGCGCAAGGGCATCGCGCACGAGGTCCTCAACGCCAAGTACCACGAGCGCGAGGCGGCGATCATCGCCCAGGCGGGCCGCAAGGGAGCGGTCACCGTGGCCACGAACATGGCGGGCCGCGGCACCGACATCATGCTGGGCGGCAACCCGGAGTTCATCGCTGACCTGGAGCTGCACCAGCGCGGGCTGTCCCCGGTGGACACGCCAGAGGACTTCGAGGCCGCGTGGCCGGAGGCGGTGGAGAAGGCCAAGCGGGCCGTGGCCGAGGAGCACGAGGAGGTCGTCGCCGCCGGCGGCCTGTACGTCCTGGGCACCGAGCGGCACGAGTCTCGCCGGATCGACAACCAGTTGCGCGGCCGGTCCGGGCGGCAGGGAGACCCCGGCGAGTCGCGGTTCTACCTGTCGCTCGAGGACGACCTGATGCGGATGTTCAACGCCGACAAGGTCGCGCACATCATGGAGTGGCTCAAGACCCCGCCGGACGTCCCGATCGAGTCGAAGACCGTCAGCCGATCGATCCGGTCCGCCCAGACACAGGTCGAGCAGCAGAACTTTGAGATCCGCAAGGACCTCCTCAAGTACGACGACGTGATGAACCGCCAGCGCCACGTGATCTACGACGAGCGGCACCAGGTGCTCGAGGGCGCCGATCTGCAGGACCAGATCCGCGGCATGATCGAGGAAGTGATCACCGACTACGTCGCGGCCGCGACCGCCGAGGGCTTCCCTGAGGAATGGGACCTGGACCAGCTCTGGCGCGCGTTCCGGCAGCTCTACCCGGGTGGGATGACGATCGACGATCTGATCGAGGCCGCTGGCGGGGAGCGGGCCGGGCTTTCGGCCGATCTGATCACCGAGGTGGTGAAGGAGGACGCGCAGGCCGCCTACGAGCGGCGCGAGGAGGAACTGGGCTCCGAGGTGATGCGCGAGCTCGAACGGCGGGTCGTCCTGTCGGTGCTCGACCGCAAATGGCGGGAGCACCTTTACGAGATGGACTACCTGCGCGAGGGCATCACCCTGCGTGGTTACGGGCAGCGCGACCCGCTGGTGGAATACCAGCGCGAGGGCTACGACATGTTCAGCTCCATGATGGACGGCATCAAGGAGGAGTCGGTTCTCAGCCTGTTCAACCTGCAGGTGCAGCAGTACCAGGACCCGGTCGTCGAGGAGGCTGCCCCGGGCGCCGCGGTGCAGGTGGGTGGGGTCGTGCCGCCCGCCGCGGGCCCCGGCACGGGCGCGCTCCCGGCTGGACCCGGCGTCGCCCCGGCCGGGCCGGCCGCAGGCGGCGGTCAGCCCGAACGGGGCCGTTCCGGCCAGTCAGGCTCGTCCGGCCGGCCGGGACGCCATTCCCGGTCAACTTCCTCGAGCCGGCCGGGCACGCCCACCCGGCCAGGTGGCCCCGGGGGCCAGGCAGGACCCCCGTCCCCCTCCACTGCGCCGGGTGGCCCGGCCGTTCCGGCGGCCCTGTCCCGCGGTCTCGAACGGCCGCAGCGTCCCGGCCGCCTGCAGTACAGCGCGCCGAGCGATGACGGGAGCGGCAAGGCGGAGCAGCGGGCTGCCTCAGCCGACGGCACCGACTACTCCAAGGTCGGGCGGAACGCCCCGTGCCCATGCGGTTCCGGCCGCAAGTTCAAGCAGTGCCACGGCGACCCGCGCAACCGCTAGCCACCGCGGGCAGTCGGCTGGCCGACCGCTAGCCACCACGGGCAGCGGTCGCTGCCCGACCACGCCACAGGCATCCCGGGTGCGGGACACCGGCATCCCAGTTGACGCTTGGCCCTGGCACCTGTTAATTTTTCTTTGCAGATGCTAAGAGATGCTTCGAGCACGGAGGACAAGGCCGGAGACGCCCTGCTGAAGGTGCTGGCGACGCTGGCCAGCCCGCACCGGATGCGAGTCGTGGCCGCGCTGGCCGGACAACGCAACTACGTCAGCCAGCTCGCCCGCGATCTGGGCATCAGCCGGGCGCTGCTGCAGGTCCACCTGCGCAAGCTCGAGGCGGCCGGGCTGGTCTCGGCCTCCGTCGAGGTTTCAGCGGACGGTAAGGCGATGAAGTTCTACGAGGTGGCACCGTTCGCGCTGCACGTGACTCCTGACACGATCAGGATCGCGGCGCGGACACTGAGCACGGACCACGACCTGGAGACGGAGCTGCGATGAAACCCAGGACCGCGAAGGAAACAGCGATGATCTGCGTGGCCAGTGTGCTCGTGGTGGCGCTGCTGACCATTCCCTTCGAACTGACCTCCGTGGGGCCG
>Ga0335074_10017375_pt1 | contig 10146 bp, 7 predicted proteins | sample Lox_Sample_23_FD_206715 | JGI IMG/M metagenome (GOLD analysis project Ga0335074, IMG submission 206715) | Soil microbial communities from Loxahatchee National Wildlife Refuge, Florida, United States - Lox_Sample_2.3 | ecosystem: Environmental > Terrestrial > Soil > Wetlands | place: USA: Florida...
TCACAAATGGCTCACCAGAACCATGTGGAAGATCTTTGCCATGAGCGTAACGCTGGTAGCGCATTTTAGGGAGACTCATTTTTCTGGCTATTTGCCGGAAGTACCAGGCGGCAGGGGTGCTGGTGCCGGGCTGCTGTCGCGCCGGAGCAGTCCGGACAGCCCGGCCCGAGTGGCCAGGACCACGATGCCGTCGCCCGGCCGGATCAGATAGCCGGATGGCGGCGACCAGTCGACGTCAGAGCCGTCGCCGATGGCCGCGTCTGCCCGCCGCAGCGCTATGAGCCGCAGCAGGCCCGGCTTGTGCACGTCGGCCACAATCCGGCCGGCCAGCCCGCTACCCTCGTCTGCCGCCACCTCGGCCAGCAACAGGACGTGCCGGCCGACTGCGATAGTCCGCAGCACCTGGTGATCCAGCACCGCGGCGGCGAACGCGGGGGCAGCCAGGTACGACGTCGACCGGGACACTGTGTTGCCGATCGTGCGCTGCACGCGCGCCGCCAGGTCGTCGTCGTAGAGCCGGACGACGATCCTCGGCGCGGCGGCTAGCGCTCTGGCGTTGAGCGCGGTCTCCAGGTTGGCGACGTCGCTGTCAGTCACCGAAACCAGGGCCTGGCTGTTACCGATACCTGCCGCCCGCAGCGTCTCCTCGCGTTGCGTCTCACCGATCACAACCCGGATACCCAGCCGCTTCGCTACCGGGATTCCTTCCGCCTCCGCGTTCTTGTCGACGCCGACCACGTCGATTCCGAGATCGTGCAGTTGCTCGATGATCCTGGTCCCGACATTGCCAAGTCCCGCGACAATCACGTGCCCGCCGAGGGGTGCCTGGCTCGCGGCGGCCGCACCAGGGAGGCGAGCGCTCACGATCAGGGCAGTCACCAGCGGCAGGAATGCCAGCCCGTCGAAGGTCAGCAGGAACTGTGCCACTTTTTCGATCGGCTTGACGCCCGGACCGGTGAGCGCCGCGCCTGCGGCGTCCAGCATCGTGAGGTACAGCGCAGTCATGGCTGAGTAGTGCCGGCCGAGCGTCAGCAGGGCGAAGCCCACGGCCAGGATCGCGGTCAGCACTGCGAACGCCAGGCCTATCGTGGTGGAGAAGAACCTGCGGGCCGCGAGTAGCGATGTGAGGAGCCGGCGGCGGCGCTGCCGGGACAGCGGATTACGCGGCGTGCCGTCAGCGACAGCGAGCACCAGCCCGGCAACGGGGTCGTCAGGCGGAAGCAAGTTCGGTGCATCTGCGTCGCTGCTTGCGGCGAGGCCGCAGATGATCTGGTCGGCCCCGACGTCCTGCCGCCTGGCCACGTACATCGTCCGGCCATCCATGTGGACGTGACTCGGAGCCGGCTCGCCGAGTGCCGCGGCTACCAGTGACGGTGCTGCCATCTGTGCCGCCGACAGTACCGCGCAGTCGTTGAAGAAGTTGCGGATCCGCTCCCCGAGCCCCGCATTGAAGATCGTGATGACCAGGCGAACCTGCGGGTGGAGTTCCTGGGCGCGCAGGGCAGCATGCAAGTTACCCAGGTCATCCTGATGCAGGATCGCGAGGCCGCGCGCCGCGGGCAGGTTGGCGGCGAGGAGGGCATCGGCCGTCAGCTCAGCGCGCTCCAGTACGCGCACTCCTGGCATGGCGGCCATGCGGGTGGCAAGGTCGTCTGCCGCGGAAGGCACGATTGCGACTACGGCTAAGCCGTAGCGGGCGGTGAGCTCCTCCGCCATCCGCGATGCCAGTGTGGTCGCCCCGCAGAGAATGACGTGATCCGAGAGTGCGGCCGGATCGTCGCCGGACTGCGAGGGCACGAACCGAGCTTAGTCCGCTGCCGGCTTGTGCACGGCCTCGGTGCTCAGCGCTCGGTCCATACCTCCTGCTCATCTGCTGCCGGGATGCCGGCCACTGACGCTAGCGCCTCGCCGTAGATCTCGTCCGGGTCCAGCCGGCGCAGTTCTTCAGCCAGCAGGTCAGCGATGTCTCGCCGCTGCAACGCGACGTGCCGGTCCGGCTGCCCAGGGCGGGAAAGCGTCGCCACGCGTCCGTCCGGCCGGCTGACCCTGACATCGCCCGCAGCCGTGTCCAGGCGTACCTCAGTTATCCCAGGGCCGGCGGACACTTCACGGACGAACGGGACGTGCAGCCTGCAGCTAAGCCAGACGGCCAGCAAGTCGGCGGTCGGGTTGTGTTCTTCGGCGCTGACCATTCCGCCATAGATCGGGTCCGCCAGCTGATCCACTGTGGCCGCCAGGAGCGATCTCCAGGGCGTCGCCCTTGTCCAGCTCAGGTCGGTGTCGCCGGGCCGGTAACCCGCGCTGAGCGCAGCCAGTGCTTCGGCTGGTGCTCTGGCCCTGGCTGCGTCGGTGACGCGGCGCTGCGCCAGAACTCCGAGTGGCTGGGCAGACGGCACTGCCGGAATGAGACCGTGCCACCAGGTCACCACGGGCGTGTCCGGGACCAGCAGCGGCGTGACGACAGAGTCAGCATGCTCACTCATCGGCCCGTATAGCCGCAGCAGCACGGTCTGGCCCGGCGTGCCCTCGCCCGACCTGATCTCCGCATCCAGCCGCGACGCTGCTCGTGACTCGCGGGCGATTACGCCGAGTACGCGGCACGGGTGCTCCCGCCCGGCCTGGCTAGCCGCGCGGACAGCATCATGCTGGCCCGATTCGTCGGTCATGATGATCAGGTTCAGCACGACACCGGTCGCGGGGACGCCCATCTGGTCCCTGGTTCTGGCCAGGGCAGCACGGATGTCAGCCGTTGTGGTGTCGGTCATGTCGGTCAGCATGTGCGCGTCATCCCTTGCCTTGCCGGCATCGGCGTACTCATAGCCGCCGCCAGGCCCGGCCATCGCGGGCGAGCATCTCGTCCGCGCTGATAGGCCCGGGAGTGCCGGCCGGATATTGCTCAGGCTTATCGTGGTCCGCCCAGAACTGCTCGATAGGGTCGAGGATCATCCAGGACAGCTCGACCTCTTCCTGCCGCGGGAAAAGCGGCGGGTCACCGATCAGTACGTCAAGCAGCAGTCGCTCATACGCTTCCGGGCTCGACTCGGTGAAGGACTCGCCGTAAGCGAAGTCCATGTTGACGTCGCGCACCTCCATGGCCGACCCGGGTACCTTGGAGCCGAACCTGAGCGTCACGCCCTCATCCGGCTGAACCCGGATGACCAGCGCATTCTGGCCGAGTTCCTGGGTGTCGGTGGCATCGAACGGCAGGTGCGGCGCGCGCTCGAAGATGACCGCGATCTCAGTCATCCTCGTCGGCAGCCGCTTTCCTGTGCGCAGGTAGAAGGGCACGCCGGCCCAGCGCCGGTTATCGATGGTGAGCCGGATTGCCGCGTACGTCTCGGTAGTCGAGTGCAGCGGAATGCCGTCTTCCTCGAGGTAACCGCGCACCTCGATGCCGCCCTGCCAGCCGCTCGCATACTGGCCGCGCGAAGTTCCGGTGGCCAGATTGGCAGGAATCTGCACGGCGGCCAGTACCTTCTCCTTCTCCGCGCGCAGCGCCTCGGCCGCGAACGACAACGGCTCCTCCATCGCCGTCAGCGCGAGCAACTGCAGCAGGTGATTCTGGATCACGTCACGGGCGGCGCCGATGCCGTCGTAGTAGCCGGCCCGACCGCCGATGCCAATGTCCTCGGCCATGGTGATCTGGACATGATCGACGTAGCCCCGGTTCCAGATCGGTTCGAACAGCGCGTTGGAGAACCGCATGGCAAGCAGATTCTGAACGGTTTCCTTGCCCAGGTAGTGGTCGATGCGGAAGACCGCGTGCGGCGGGAACACGGGTGCCAGCAACGCGTTGAGTTCCCGCGCGCTGGCCAGGTCATGGCCGAACGGCTTCTCGATCACCACCCGGCGCCAGGGCCTGGGACCGCCGCCTACGGGCTCGGGAGGGCTCGACAGGCCGGCCCGCTTGAGCTGCTCCACTACGACGGGGAAGGCATCCGGCGGTATCGACAGGTAGAAGGCGTAGTTGCCGCCGGTGCCGCGCTCGGTATCCAGCTCCGCGACCGTGCGCGCCAGATGGTCGAAGGCCGCGTCATCGGAGAACTCGCCTTGCACGAACCTGATGCCTTCGCGTAGCTGCTGCCACACCTCCTCCCTGAACGGCGTGCGGGCATGCGCCTTGACGGCATCGTGCGTGATCTGCGCGAAGTCAGCGTCAGCCCAGTCCCTCCGGGCGAATCCGACCAGCGAGAATCCGGGGGGGAGCAGGCCGCGGTTGGACAGGTCATAGATTGCCGGCAGCAGCTTCTTGCTGGCCAGGTCGCCGGTGACACCGAAGAGCACCAGCACGCACGGCCCGGCGAGCCGCGGGATACGGCGATCTCGCGGATCCCGGAGCGGATTGGGTTTCATGTAGTGGTGCCGCCCGCTGCCATCTCGCGGCTGATGGTGTCCAGCAGCTCGACCCAGGAGGCCTTGAACTTGTCCACCCCTTGCTCCTCTAGCACCTTGACGACGTCGTCGTAGTGCACGCCGAGCTCTTCGAGTTGCCGCCATGCCTCGCGCGAGACGTCGTACCTGCCTTGGATGGTGTACCCGTGCAGCCCGGCGGCTGCCGCGGTGGCGTGCATGGTCGCCTCGGGCATGGTGTTGACGGTGTGCGGCGCGACCAGCTCGGTGACGTACATCGTGGCCGCGAATGACGGATCCTTGACGCTGGTAGATGCCCACAGCGGCCGCTGAACCCGTGCCCCCCTGGCCCGAAGTGCGTCCCAGCGCGGTGCTGCATCATCGAACCGCTTCTCGAAGAGCTCGTAAGCGAGCCTGGCGTTAGCCAGCGCAGCGGTACCACGCAGCGCCCGGGCCTCCGGAGTACCGATCTTGTCCAGCCGCTCGTCCACTTCGGTGTCGACCCGGCTGACAAAGAACGAGGCCACCGACGCGATGCTGGCTACGTCCCTGCCGGAGGCCGCCTCCAGGCCCGCCATGTACGCATCGATGACCTGGGCGTAGCGCTCTAGGGAGAAGATCAGCGTCACGTTGATGCTGATGCCCTCCGAGAGGCACTGCGTGATGGCGGGCAGGCCCTCGAGCGTAGCCGGGATCTTGATGAACAGGTTCGGCCGGTCCACCATCCACCACAGCGCCCTGGCCTCGGCGATCGTCTTGGCCGTTTCCCTGGCCAGCCGGGGGTCGACCTCGAGTGACACCCGGCCGTCGACACCGTCGGTCGCGTCGTATACCGGCCGGAGTACATCGCAGGCCCACCGGATGTCGTAAGTCGTGATCGCGCGCGCCGCCTCATCGACGGTCACGCCCCGGACGGCGAGATCGGCCACTTGCTCGGCGTACGCTGACCCGCTGGCTAGTGCCTTCGCGAAAATGGTCGGGTTCGAGGTCACGCCGCGCACATGCATGTCCCGCACCAACGAGGCTAGGTTCCCAGTCGACAACCGTTCTCTGCTGATGTCGTCGAGCCATATGCTGACACCCATCTCAGTGAGCTGAGCCAGCGTGTCTTGCTGTGCAGTCATGTCAATCGCACTCCTCGCCTCGCGCCCTCTGCGTACGGTTGCGGCGCCTGTCTACTCTTACCGCGCCGCGTTGTTGTTTATTTCTCCCGAGTGCCGGCCAGGCTCTCCCTCGCCGCCTGGGCCACTCGCTCGGCGGTGATGCCGAACTCGGCGTAAAGCGTCCGGTAGTCGGCCGAGGCGCCGAAATGCTCCAGGCTGACACTGCGGCCTGCGTCGCCGACGAACTGCCGCCAGCCCAGGGCAATCCCGGCCTCCACGCTGACCCTTGCCCGGACGCGGCTTGGCAGCACCTGGTCGCGATAGGAGGCGTCCTGTTCACAGAACCACTCGACGCATGGCATGGACACCACCCGTGCCTTGACGCCGTCCGCGGCGAGCAGGCCGGCGGCCGCCAGGGCGAGCTGGACCTCGCTGCCGGTGGCGATCACGATGACGTCGGGCTCGCCGTCGTGAGCGTCGGCAAGTACGTAACCGCCCTTCGCTGTGTGCTCGGCGTCAGCGAGGCCGGTCGCGGCTGAGCGGTCAAGCACTGGCAGATTCTGCCTGCTCAGGCAGAGAGCGGCCGGATGATCGGTCCGCTGCAAGATAGTTCGCCAGGCAACCACGGTCTCGTTGGCGTCGCCCGGCCTGACCACATCGAGGCCAGGGATGGCGCGCAGCGCCCACAGGTGCTCGACCGGCTGGTGCGTCGGGCCGTCCTCGCCGAGCCCGATAGAGTCGTGCGTCCACACATAGGTGACGGGCTGTCTCATCAGCGCGGCGAGCCTGACCGAGCCGCGCATGTAGTCGCTGAATACCAAGAAGGTGCCGCCGTACGGCCGGGTGAGGCCGTGCAGCGCGATTCCGTTGAGAATAGCGCCCATCGCGTGCTCTCGGATGCCGAAGTGCAGCGTCCTGCCATAGGCGTTGCCGGGGAACATCCTGGTCTGGTGTATGGCCGGGATGAACGACGGCTCGCCGTTCATCGTGGTGTCGTTACTGCCCGCCAGGTCTGCCGAGCCGCCCCACAACTCAGGCAGCACAGGCGCCAGCGCGTTCAGGGTGGTGCCTGAGGCCTTCCTGGTCGCCACGCCCTTCTCGTCAGCCGGGAACTGCGGCAGCGCATCGGTCCAGCCGGCTGGCAGCTGCCGCGCTGTCAGCCGGTCGAACAGGGCGCGCTGCTCAGGATGCGCAATCGACCACTCAGCGAACTGCGCGTCCCAGTCGGCATGCGCCTGCTTGCCGCGGTCCGCGACCTTGCGCGCGTGCTCGACGAGCTCGTCCTCGGCCGGGAACGAGACGGCCGGGTCGAAGCCGAGGACCTTCTTGGTCGCTGCTACTTCGTCAGCGCCAAGCGCAGCACCATGAGCCGCGCCAGTGTTCCGCGCATGCGGAGCAGGCCAGGCGATGATCGTGCGCAGCGAGATGAACGACGGCGCCGTGGTGGTCTCCCGCGCGGTCTGGAGCGCCTCATACAGCGCCTGGACATCCTCCTGGTAGCCGTCGGCCTGGCGCCAGCTCAGTCGCTGCACGTGCCAGCCGTAGGCCTCGTACCTGGCGGCGATGTCCTCGGACTTGGCGATGTTCGTGTCGTCTTCGATCGAGATGTTGTTGTCGTCGTAGAGCACGATCAGGTTGCCGAGCTGCTGGTGTCCGGCGATCGCCGCCGCCTCGTGGCTTATGCCTTCTTCCATGTCGCCATCGGAGACGAAGGCATAGACGCAGTGATCGAACGGGCTGGCGCCAGGGTCGGCACTGGGATCGAGCAGGCCGCGCTCGCGGCGGGCGGCCATGGCCATGCCGACGGCGTTCCCGATGCCTTGCCCGAGCGGGCCGGTAGTTGTCTCCACGCCCGCCGTCAGGCCGTGCTCAGGGTGGCCAGGCGTTTTGCTGCCCCAGGTTCGGTAGTGCTCAAGGTCATCGAGAGTGAGCCCGTACCCGGACAGATACAGCTGGATGTAGAGGGTCAGGCTGGAATGCCCGCAGGACAACACGAACCGGTCCCTGCCTGGCCAGAGCGGATCGGCCGGATCATGCCTGAGGATCTTCTGGTAGAGCAGGTACGCGGCTGGCGCCAGGCTCATCGCGGTGCCTGGGTGACCGGAGCCAGCGCGCTCTACCGCATCCATCGCCAGGACGCGGATCAGGTCCACCGTCCGCGCGTCATTCTCTGACCAGTCAAGCGCTGCTCGTACGTCGCTGCTCACGCTGCCTCAGGGCCCCTTTCACCTGGACGCCGCCTCGGGTTCCGCGGACGCCGCCTCGGATTCGACCCTATCTCTGGCGGCACAAGCAACCCTGCCCGACGCGGGTTAACAATCGGCGTCAGGCCGGGGGTTGACGCGGTTCACGGGGCAGGAAGCGCGGGCGGCGGGCTGGCGCGAAGGGTGGGCCCGGGTCGGCGGAAGGGTGGGCCTGGGTGGGCAGGATGCGGCCTACGGCAAGGATCGCAGGAACTTCAGCATGGCCAGGTTGACCTCGTCTGGATGGCTCAGATTGGCAGCGTGCGAGCCGCCTTCGACGCTGACTAGCGTTACCGGGCCAGCCAGCCCGGACCTCATGACCTCGGCGCGCTCCATCGGGATCGCAGCGTCGGCGGTGCCGTGGAGTATGAGGGCAGGGCAGCTGATCTCGCCGAGCCGGTCGGTGACATCGTCCCTGTCCATCAGGCAGCGGAACGCCAGCCGGAGGCCGTCGCGGTCGGCGGCCGCCCACTTGGAGAACCACGGCTGATAGTCGACCGGCCCGTCCGGCGGGCCGAGGATGATGGTAGCGACGACGTCCTGGACGGGCGCCGGCCCCTGTTCCATCCAGGTCTGCTCCATCTGCTCGTAGGCCGGAGCGAGGTCGGGATTCTCCAGCCCGGCCTGGCTGTCGATGAGTATGAGTGCGCGCGCTCGGCCCGGTGCATTGAGCGCGGCGCGCAGGCTGAGGAAGCCGCCCTGCGACATGCCGCCGAGCACCGCCTGCTCGATGCCGAGGTGGTCGAGCAGGCCGATGACGTCACTGGCCGAGTCCCAGTAGCTGAACGGGCTGGTGGCCGGCGTGCCGCCGTGGCCGCGCTCGTCCCAGGTGATGACGCGGAACTCGGGCGTGAGGGCCGCGACCTGCGGGTCGAACATGGAAGAGTCCATGAGGTAGCCGTGGCTGAGTACCACGGCAGGCCCGTCGCCCCCGCTGTCGGTGTACGAGATGGTGATGCCGTTCACTGTCGCAGTCGCCATGGCGGACAAGTTATCGCGCGCAGACCGGCCCGGATAGCCCTGATCTCGGGCGCTCAGCCCGCCTCAGCCACCGCGGCTTTCGGCTGCGGCACTTCAGCTGCGTCCGGGCGGGCTCCGTCCGGATCGGTGATCGACCCCCGGTCGCGCAGCGCGTAAGGCAGCAGCAGCGCCGTGATCCAGATGGCTACTGAGCCGGCCACGTGGCACCAGACGAGCCCGGCTGGCAGGCCGCTGAAGTACTGCGTGTAGCCGATGACACCTTGCAGGCCGATGAGCCCGAGCAGCAGCCAGCCGAGCCGGACGGCTTTCCGTGGCGCCGCGGTCAGCCGGAGACCGAGTAGCAGCGCGACCATCAGGCCAGCCAGGAGCCAGCCGATATCCGCGTGAAGCTGGGTCACGCCCTCAAGCGGCAGGTGGTAGCGGGCAACGTCGGCTGCGCCAGCCAGCGGGCCGGTGCCGGTGACTACCGTGCCGGCCGCCATCATCAGCGCGATAGTCCCGACGACCCCGAGGGCAGCAAGCTGAACCGTCCGCGGGACGAACGGCACCGGCCTGCGCGTGCCCTCCTGGCACCGCACGTACAGCCCGACGGTCGCGGCCACTAGTGCCACCGACGCCAGGAAGTGCACCGAGACCAGTGCCGGGTTCAGCTTGGTCAGCACGACCAGGCCGCCCAGCACCGCCTGCAGCAGGATCGCGGCGGGCTGCAGAGCGGCCAGCCAGAGCAGGTCGCGGCGGCGGCCACTGCGCGGGCGGAAGCGCCAGGCTGCGATGAAGACGCCGACCGCCACGACGAAGATCGCCACGGTGACCAGGCGGTTGCCGAACTCGACCCAGCGGTGAAGGAGCGGATCCCCGGTGGTGTCGGCCGCGCCGAGGCTATGAGCGGTGCACGCTGGCCAGTCAGGGCAGCCCAGACCGGACTGGCTGAGCCGGACGGCCGCGCCGGTGAGGATGATGAGCGCCGAGGTGACCACACCTGCTAGTGCCCACCGCCGCAGCACGGCCGCCGACGGCGCCAGCAGTACGTCAGCCCAGGCCGGCCACGGCCCCGGCCGTAGCGTCCCTGTGCTGCCCGAAGTGCGTGTGCTGCCCGAAGAGCCATGGCTGGCGGATGTCCCCGTGCTGCTGGAAGGCAGGTCAGGGGAGGCGGCGGAGGCAGGCACGCATCCCATGGTAAGGGGCGAGGACGAGTTGGGGTGCGCGGACTACTACAGCCGGTAGAAACCGGCGTGCCCGGCATCGGGCCGCCCGGCCGCTATTGGCATCGTCGGGCACGCTGGGAGGCTCTGGGTGACAGTTCTGGCCCGGCGGGAGTCCGGTCGCTGACCGGGAGCGTGACCTCCAGGGTGGTTCCGGCTCCGGGCGGGCTGTCCAGCTGCAGGCGGCCGCCGAGAGCCTCAGCCCGGTCCCTGAGCCCGATCAGGCCGGTGCCGTCGCCGAAGTTGGCGCCGCCGTACCCGTTGTCG
>Ga0335074_10017376_pt1 | contig 10146 bp, 9 predicted proteins | sample Lox_Sample_23_FD_206715 | JGI IMG/M metagenome (GOLD analysis project Ga0335074, IMG submission 206715) | Soil microbial communities from Loxahatchee National Wildlife Refuge, Florida, United States - Lox_Sample_2.3 | ecosystem: Environmental > Terrestrial > Soil > Wetlands | place: USA: Florida...
GGGCGTAACAAACTCTTTCCAGATAGCCCTGCGGATCGGCGAGTCCGTCGACGTGATCGACGCGCAGGCCGTCCGCGCTGCCGTCGGCGAGCAGGCCGAGGATGAGGCGGTGGGTGTCGGCGAACACCTCCTCGTCCTCCACCCGCAGTCCGGCCAGCGTCTCGATGTCGAAGAACCGCCGGTAGGACAGTTCCTCGGCGCCGGTGCGCCAGTAGGCGAGCCGGTAGTTCTGCTGGCTGAGCAGGTCGTCGAGGGCGTCCGGGTCGTGGTTGAGCGCCGCGACCTCGGCGTCGATCGCGGCGGCGATCCCGGGACGGGCCGCGCACAGGTCGGCCAGGCGGGCTCGCAGCACCTCCTTGTCGCGGTGCCGTTCGGCCACGGCGGCCGGGTCGGTGCGGCGGCCGGACGGCAGCCGCGCGAACGCGGCGGCCAGGCTCTCCAGCTCCGCCGATCCGGCCGGGGGTGCCGCTCGTGCCGCCGCCCGGGCCAGCGGCTCGCCCAGGGTGCGGGGCGAGATCGGCGCCTCCTGGTCGTGGTAGCGGACGGAGAACGAACCGCCGCGGCGTTCGACCACCAGCTCGCCGGCCTCGAGCACCCGGCCGTACTGGTCGGCGAGCACGGGCATCAGCACGGTCGCTGTCAGCTTGCGTTCCGGCGGGTCCCAGTCGATGTCGAAGTAGCCGGCGTAAATGCTGGACGGGCCGTTCTCCAGCACGTCCCACCACCACGCGTTGGCCCGGCCGCCGAGCGCCATGTGGTTGGGCACGATGTCGAGGATCAGGCCGAGGTCCGCCTCGGCCAGCCGTCGCGTCAGCCGACGGTATCCCGGCTCGCCGCCGAGCTCCTCGTTCAGCCGTCCGTGGTCGACGACGTCGTAGCCGTGCGTGCTGCCCGCCGCGGCCTGCAGGATGGGCGAGCAGTACAGGTGGCTGACGCCGAGCGCGGCGAGGTACCCGGCGACCTGCGCCGCGTCGTCGAAGCTGAACGCGGCGTTCAGCTGGACCCGGTAGGTGGCGGCGCGCAGGCGGGCACCCGGGGTCGGGGCGGTGACCATCAGTGCGCGGCTCCAGCGGGCGAGGCGGACAGACGGGCGCCACTGGCATGCGCCTCACGGGTCGTGTTCCACCGGCAAGGTGCCCGCCAGGGCCGGCATCTAACCAAGACCTTTGATACATCCTGCAACGTCCCGCCCGGAATGTCGGCCCGCCCTGGCATGGTGGCCGCCATGACCACCTGGAGGCATCATGGTGACTGTGACGATCGCCGACGCCTGGCCCCGGCACGGTCAGGAGTTCACCATCGAGGATCTCGACCGGATGCCCGACGACGGGCACCGTTACGAGTTGCTTGACGGGAGCCTGATCGTGAGCCCGGCTCCTGGATTGCCGCATCAGCGTGTTGCGGCCGTGCTGATTGTGCTGCTGGAGCTGGCCTGCCCGGACGACCTGGTCGTCTTCCCGAACGTGAACGTGCGCTTCGGCGCCTTGACCGCTCTCGAGCCGGACGCCGTTGTCGCGCGCTCTCCCGGAGTGAGCGGCCCGCGCCTGGTTGATACCCCGCTCCTGGTCGCCGAGATCCTGTCGCCAGACTCGGCCATGCGCGACCTGAACCTCAAGAAGGCGGCGTACGAGCGGTTCGGCGTGCCGTCGTACTGGGTCATCGACCCGGACCTTGACCAGCCTTCGCTGCAGGCGTTCGAGCTCGCCGACGGAGCGTACGCGGAGGTGGCACACGTCACCGGCGGCGAGGTGTTCACCGCGCAACGACCGTTCGCAGTGGAGATAGCTCCCGGTCGTCTCGTTGCCAAGCTGCGGACGGGCCGCGGAGCCCGGACGTCAGAGGGGGACGGCGGGCTGGAGTGAGGCGGCGGGCAGGGTGAGCGTGACCCGCAGGCCGCTGGGCTCGTTCAGTGCCGCCTCCGCCGTGCCGTGGTGGGTGCCCGCGACAGTGGCGACGATGGCCAGGCCGAGGCCCGCGCCGGGACGGCCCGATGTGGCCGTGCCGCGGTAGAAGCGGTCGAAGATCCGGGGCAGCTGACCGGCCGGCACCCCGGGGCCATCGTCGCTGACCTCCACGACCACGCTGCCCTCGCGGGCGGCGGCGGTGATGGTGGCCAGCACGCCGGCCGGGGTGTGCGCGCGCACGTTCGCGAGCAGGTTGTCGACGGCCCGGCGCAGCAGTTCCTCGTCGCCGGTCACCTGCAGGCCCGGCTCGACGCACGCGCGCCAGGCGCGCTCCGGGTCCGACAGCCGGGCACGCTCGGCGCTCGCCTCGACCAGTCCGGTCAGGTCGACCAGCTCGCTGCGCCGGACGGGGTGCTGGTCCAGACGGGCCAGCCGGAGCATGTCGTCGACCAGGCCGCTCATCCGCTGCGACTCCAGCGTGATCCGGCGCATGGCCTCGTCGACCTGGCCGCGGCTGGTGAGCGCGCCCTGCTGGTAGAGCTCGGCGTTGGCGCGCAGCGAGGCCAGCGGGGTGCGCAGCTCATGGCTGGCGTCGGCGAAGAACCGCCGGGCCGCCTCCTGGCTGGCCTCGCGCTCGGCCATGAAGTCCTCAATGCGGGCCAGCATGCCGTTCAGCGCCTCGCCCAGACGGCCGACCTCGGTCCCGGGATCGTGCGGGCTGACCCGGCTGGTCATGTCGCCAGCCCTGATCGCGTCGGCCTGGCTGGCCATGGTCTCGATCGGCCGCAGGCCGCGGCGCATGACCCAGGCGACGCCCCCGGCGACGAGCAGGGCGGCGGCGGCCGCGCCGATGCCCAGGATCAGCTCGAGCCGGCCGACGGTCGTGTCGACTCCCGCGAGGCGGGTGACGGCCACGGTGATGCCCCGCCCTGGATCCGGTGCGGCCATGATCCGCAGCGGCTCGTTCCCGCGCCTGCTGGGCACCGTCGCCGCGTGGCCGCTGGCCGCCAGCGCGCTGAGGTTCTGCGGCAGCCGGGGCACGAGGTTCGCGCCGCCGATCACGACCCCGCGAATCGCGATGGCCGGCGACACTCCCCTGACCTTGTTGCCGGTCACCAGCAGGACCGAGAACGGCTGCAGGATCGCCCCCTGCACAATTCTGGGGGGAAGAACACTGCTGAACGGCGTGGCACCCGGTACAGGTTGGACCCGCGGCCGGGCCGGCGCGGACGGCCTGCTGCCCGTCGGTAGCTGCTCGGCGACGGCCACCCGACCGTACAGGGTCAGGACCTTGTCCAGTTGCGCATCGGTCTGGCCGATCAGGTAGGTTCGCGCCGCGGTGACCGCGGCCACGTCGAACGCGGCCAGCGCGATCAGCGTGACCAGGAGCACGCCGATCAGGACCCGGGTGCGGAGCTGGGCCCGGCGGGGCCAGCGCGGCCGCATGGCCTTCATCGCCGCTGCCCGTCGGCGGCCGGGAGTTCGCGCGGCAGCCGCAGGCTGTAGCCGACCCCGCGCTGGGTGTGAATCACCTCCGGGCCGTGCGCAGCGAGCTTGCGGCGCAGGTAGGCGACGTAGGTGGCGACGACCGTGCTGGACCCGCCGAAGTCGTAGGCCCATACGTGGTCGAGCAGCTGGGCCCGGGTCAGCACCCGTCCCGGGTTGAGCATGAGGTAGCGCAGCAGCCGGAACTCGGTCGGCGACAGGTCGATCAGCACGCCGTCCCGTCGCACCTCGTAAGCGTCCTGGTCCAGCTCGATGTCGGCGAACGTGAGCACCGGGCCGCCCGCCCGGTCAGGCCGGGTCCGGCGCAGCACGCTGCGGATCCGGGCGGCAAGCTCCTCCAGCCCGAACGGCTTGGTCAGGTAGTCGTCGCCGCCGATCGTGAGCCCGGTGACCTTGTCGGCCTGGGTGTCGCGTGCGGTCAGGAAGATCACCGGGACCCGGCTGCCGTCGCGGCGCAGCCGGCGTACCAGCTCGAAGCCGTCCAGGCCGGGCAGCATCACGTCGAGGACGAGCAGGTCGAACCGCCGGTCCCGGGCCATCCGCAGCGCGTCGGTGCCGTTGTCGGACGTGGTCACGTCGAAACCCAGAAATCGCAGCGACGCGGCCACCGCGTCGCGCAGGAACGGCTCGTCGTCGACCACGAGCAGCCCGCCGTGATCGGGCAGCAGGCCCGATGCTGGCTCGCCCATCATCACGCTCCCTCTCCCGCGTGCCATCCGATCACCTCATCGCCAGTCCCCGGTGTGATCTGCATGCGAGTTTCATGTGAGCCCGTCGCCGGCGTCGTTGACCGCGCGTCCTCACACCGATCTCACACGCGACCCGCGCGCCGGTCCGACATCCGGCCGGGAGCATGGCTGGCGCCGGGATCTCCGGCCCAAGGATAAGGATGCTCAGGTGAACGACAACATCGAAGCCAGTCGCGGAGCCTGGCGGGGTCGGACGGCGGCAATGGCCCTCCTGGCCGGAGCCGCCCTGTTCGCGCCGGCGTGTAGCGGCGGCTCGCACTCATCAGGGCCAGGCACCACCTCGGCGCAGCAGACCGCGCAGAAAATGGCCGTCTTCGCGCGGTGCATGCGCGGCCACGGGGAGCCGGATTTCTACTACGCCAACCCGCATAGTGTCTCGAACTCATCCGTCGCGGCGTTCAGCCTCGGCCAGGGGTACGTCGTCACGGGAGTGAAACCACAGTCGTCCCAGTTTCAGTCGGCCCTGGCGTCCTGCAAGCACCTGCTTCCGCCCGTGCCCACGCGCGTCCTGACGCGGCAGCAACTCCAGCGCGATGTCAGGTTCGCCCAGTGCATGCGGTCGCACGGTTACCCCGCGTACCCGGACCCGGACGTGCGGAACGGCGAGCTGATCCAGCAGCCGCTTCCGGCCAGCATCGACACGAGCTCGCCCCAGTTCCAGGCCGCGGAGAAGTCCTGCGGCGCGGGAACGTAGCAGTGGGAGCCTGCGGACGCAGCGTTCCGCAACCGCTGGCCGCGCTGGCCAGGGCGGCCGCGCTGACCGCGGTCGCGGTGCTGGCGGCGGGGTGCGGCGCGGGCTCACACGGCCCGGGATCGGATGCTGCCTCCGGGCAGACGCTCTCCCAGCAGCTGGACGCCTACGCGTCCTGCATCCGCGGCCACGGCGTGCCGGACTTCTCTTTCTCCCGCCAGGCCGGCGCCCCGAGCCCGCCTCCTCCCGGCGTGGACGCGATGGACTTTCACGGTTGGATCGCCATGGCCGATCCGACACCGCGGTTCCAGGCGGCACAAAAGACGTGCCGGCACCTGCTGCCGGCGCGCATGCCGCCGACCACCGCGGAACTGCATCAGCAGTTCGTGCAGGCGCTGAAGGCGGCCAGGTGCATGCGGAGCCATGGCTACCCCGACTGGCCCGATCCGGTGGCGAACCTGCCTGCGGCGGCGGCGGCGCCGCCCGGCGTCGACGCCAGCTCGCCGCGGTTCCAGGCCACGGCGAAGGCCTGCGGCGTCGGGCCGCAAGCACCGTCGTGACCTCGTCGCTCGCCTCCGGTGTGATCTGCGCACATGACAACCAGGTAACAGCGTCTGTGACCGTGGTGTAACCGGCCCTGCCGTACACCTGTCAGCGGAGAGCGCGCCTTCAGCGCCCGAGCGCCTGCGCCGACAGGAGGACGACACGTGAGGACGGCAGCCCTCATACCCAGGTATGGCATTGGCCGGGGCTGCCGCGCTGGTATGACGGCCGGTTTGGCTCCGAAGCGTGACGACACGGGCGCGATGGCCGGGCAGCCTGAGCCTGGTGACGCACACCGCAGGCTTCACACCGAACTCCCACGCAACCCGCGCGGCGGTCAGATGCCTGCCGCGAAGGATGGCTCAGACAGCGCGTCGAACCTCCTGGGACAAAGAATATGAAGCAGAAGACAGCCAACCCGGTCGCCCGGCCCGGACGTGCCGGCCCGATCGCCGGCGTCTTGACGGCGGTAGCCCTCCTGGTGGCGGCCTGCGGCGGGAACGGCAGCACCGCTGCGAAGACTGCCTCGAATTCCATCCCGGACACGGAGGCGAACGCGCTGGCCTACTCGCAGTGCATGCAGTCGCACGGCGACCCGGGCTTCCCCAACCCGAAACAGGGCCCGGGAGGAGCCTGGCTGTATCCGGGTACGCCGCAGACGCAGCAGTACATCAGCGGCCCCGCCTACGACACGGCCCAGCGTGCGTGCCGGAAGGTCCAGCCCAACCAGGGGATCACCCCGGCGCAACGGCAGGCCGCGCTCGATCAGCTGCTGAAACTGGCGCGGTGCATGCGGGCGCACGGGATCACGAGTTTCCCCGACCCCACGTCCAACGGCGGGGGCGTCGGCCTCCACATCAACGACAACATCGACCCGAGCTCACCGCAGTTCCAGACGGCAGCGAAGACCTGCCACATGCCCGGGTTCTGACAGCCGCCAGCCCGAACAGAAGGGTGACGTAAGGCAATGAGCAGCACCGATGCACGTGAACAGGCCGACGGGCCGGCCGTGCCGGAGCCGGCGGCCCCGGGCGGCGTGGCAGAACTGTCCGGACCACTGCCGCCCGCGAGGAGCGGCGGCCACGCGCTCGGCGGGCCCGCCACCGGCACGCTCCCGGGGACCGGCCACCGGCGGCGGGGACGCGGCTGGATCGCCGTCGTGGTGGTGGTTGTGCTGGCGGGGGCCGGGCTGGCCGGCGCGGACGCTGCCGGGGTGTTCAGGCCGGCCAAGCCGGCCGGGAGCAACAACGCGTACGCGACCAGCGTCGCGACCGTGCGGCGGGGATCGCTGACCTCGCAAACAGAGGAAAGCGCGACGCTCGGCAGCGCCGGCTCCTATTCGGTGGTCGTGCCCGGCTCGTCGTCCGGCTCCGGCGGGGGGGCGCCGGGATCCGGGTCCGGCTCCGCCGGCTCAGGCACGCAGACGTTGACCTCGCTTCCGCAGGTCGGGCAGATCATTCGCCAGGGCCATGTGATCTACGAGATCAACCAGACCCCTGTGGTCCTGCTGTACGGGGGCGTGCCGTCCTACCGCGACCTATCCGAGGGGATGACCGGCGGCGACGTCCGGGAGCTGAACGCCGATCTGGTGAAGCTCGGCTATGCCACGGCCGCCGCGATGGGACCGGCCTCCGGCTGGGATTACTTCAGCTCAGAAACGGCCTACGCGCTCGAGCAACTGCAGTCCCGCCTCGGACTGACCGAGACCGGGTCGCTGCCGCTGGGCCAGGCGGTGTTCCTGCCCACCGCGATCCAGGTGACCGGGCTGGGCACTGGGGTCGCGGCGGGCGGGCCGGCCAGCGCCGGGTCGGTGGTGCTGACCGGCAGCTCGCTGACCCCGGTGGTAACGATCGACCTCGACGCCTCGCTGCAGACCGAGGTGGCGGTGGGCGACAAGGTTTCCGTCACGCTGCCGGACGGGACCGCCACACCGGGAACGATCTCGCAGATCAGCACCGTGGCCTCGGCTTCTTCCTCGTCGGGCAGCTCCTCATCCCAGAACGGCAACGGCAACGGCAACGAAGGTGGCTCGGGCGGCGGTTCCGGCTCCGCGACCATCACCGTGCTGGTGTCGCTGACCAATCCGAAGGCGGCCGGGAACCTGAATCAGGCCCCGGTTCAGGTGACGCTCACCACGGGCAGCGTGAGCAACGCGCTGATCGTGCCGGTCGACGCCCTGCTGGCCGAGCCCGGCGGCAAGTACGCGGTGGAGGTGACCGGCCCGAGCGGACATCATCTGGTCGCCGTGACCCCGGGCCTGTTCGACGATGCCGCGGGGACGGTACAGGTGACCGGGAACCTGACGCCCGGCGAGCACGTCGTGGTGCCCGGAATATGAGCAGGCACACCGCGACGACTCTGACCGCGGGCGCCGAACGCCTGGCGCCTTCCGGGGCTCCCGAGCCGGTGCTGGAGCTGGTGACGGTCAGCAAGATCTACCCGGCAAAGCCGCCGGTGCCGGCCCTGCGCGAGGTGAGCCTGTCGGTGGCGGCCGGGGAACTGGTGTCGGTGCTCGGGCCGTCCGGGTCGGGAAAGACAACGCTGCTGCACCTGGCCGGCACCCTCGACCTGCCCACGACCGGGACCGTGCGGGTGGCAGGGCTGGACGTGAGCACGCTCGCCGACCGGCAGCTCGCGGGCCTGCGCGCCTCCAGCATCGGGTTCGTTTTCCAGCAGTTCTTCCTGGCCGAACACCAGCAGGTGCTGGACAACGTCGCGGACGGGCTGCTCTACGCCGGCGTGGACCTGGGCCAGCGCCGCGACCTGGCCGCGGCCGCGCTGGGCCAGGTCGGGCTCGCCCACAAGCTCAGCGCGCGGCCCACCCAGCTCTCCGGCGGCGAGCGGCAGCGGGTGGCCATCGCCCGGGCGATCGCGGGACGGCCGGCCATCGTGCTGGCCGACGAGCCCACCGGCAACCTGGACCAAGCCACCGGCGCGGCGATCCTCGACCTGCTCGGCCAGCTCAACGAGATTGCCGGGACCACGATCATGATCGTCACGCACGACCAGCAGGTCGCCGCCAGGACGTGCCGCCAGGTGCGGATGCTGGACGGCCGCATCATCTCCGACAGCTCGGCGGGAGGCGCCCGATGAGCGCGATGACACGCGGGACGCGGGCCGCGCCGTTCGCGCACGCCGGCGCGGAGCCGGCTCCCGCCCGGCTGCGCGTCACCGACCTGGCGCGGCTCGCCGCGGTCGGCATCAGGACCCGCAAGTTGCGGGCCGCGCTGTCCGCGCTGGGGATCGCGATCGGGGTCGCCGCGATCGTCGCGGTGCTGGGCCTGTCCTCGTCGTCGGCCGCCGGGCTGAACGCGGAGATCGCCGCGCTGGGCACCAACCTGCTCACGGTCCAGACCGGGCAGAACCTCACCGGCGGCACCGCCGAGCTGCCGCTCGCCTCGCCCGCGATGATCTCCCGGCTGCCCGGCGTCTACCAGGTGCAGAGCACCGGGTCGACCAGCGTGAACGCCTACCGGTCGCCGCTGATCCCGTCGGTGAACACCAACGCGCTCACAGTGTCCGCCTCGACCCTCGGCCTGCCCGCCACCGCGGGGACCAGCCTGACGCAGGGCGAGTTCCTCAACGCCGCCACCGCCCGCGAGCCGGTCTGCGTGCTCGGCGCGGCCGCCGCGCAGTTGCTCGGCATCGACCGCGTGTTCCCCGGGGAACGCATCTGGATCACCGGCGTCAACGGCACGGGCGGCATGTGGCTCTACGTGGCCGGCGTCCTGAAGCCGGACGTCCTGGCGCCCGACATCGACTCGTCTGTCCTGGTCGGCTTCCCGTTCGCGCAGCAGTACCTCGGCTTCGACGGCCACCCGACCACCGTGTACCTCAAGGCGACCGACAGCCGGGTCAACGCCGTGGACAACCTGCTGGCCGATCAGGCGAACCCGGAGGATCCGAGCGGGGTCAACGTGTCGCAGCCGTCGGACGCGCTCGTCGCCCAGGTCGACGCCAAGAGCGCGTTCAACACCCTGTTCCTCGGCCTCGGCGCGGTCGCGCTGCTGGTCGGCGCCATCGGCGTGGCCAACATCATGGTGATCGCCGTCCTCGAGCGGCGGTCCGAGATCGGGCTGCGCCGGGCACTGGGCGCCACCCGCGGGCACATCAGGATCCAGTTCCTGACCGAGGCGATCGCCCTGTCTCTGCTCGGCGGCGTGGCCGGGGTCATCGTCGGCGCGGCCGCCACCGCGATCTACGCCCGCGGCAAGGGCTGGGCCACGGTCATCCCGCCCGAGGCGTGGGCTGGCGGCCTCGCCGCGGCCGTGCTCATCGGCGCCCTCGCCGGGCTCCTGCCCGCGATCCGCGCCGCCCGCCTGTCCCCGACCCAGGCCCTTTGGAGTCTTTAACGCCCCGGCTTATGCGCCAGATGCCGGCTGATCGGGTTGTACTTCAGCACCTCGACCATCTCGTCCGGGCTGACCTCTGGCTCAGGCAGCGGCGTGGCCGCGTCCCGGACCGGGCGCAGCGCGTCGAGCATCAGCGGCAGGAACCGGCGCCAGAGCGCTGGCCGGACGTGCCGCGTGTACTCGGACACCGCGGCCAGCATGAACTCGATGATCGGAATGTCGGTGGCCGCCAGGTCGGCGCGGACCTGGCCGTCGGCCTGGGCCCGCTTTACCAGGCTGTCGATGGCAGGGCGCATCCGGCCGCGGGCCGAGGCGACGCGGTCGTGTCCCTGCGCGGCGAACAGGAGGATCTGGCGCAGCCCGCGATCGTCCGCCAGCATCTCGGTGGACTGCTCCAGGAA
>Ga0335074_10017378_pt1 | contig 10146 bp, 10 predicted proteins | sample Lox_Sample_23_FD_206715 | JGI IMG/M metagenome (GOLD analysis project Ga0335074, IMG submission 206715) | Soil microbial communities from Loxahatchee National Wildlife Refuge, Florida, United States - Lox_Sample_2.3 | ecosystem: Environmental > Terrestrial > Soil > Wetlands | place: USA...
CAGCCGCGACGGGTCTGGGCCGTCCGGCGAGACTGCCGAGAAACTCCCGCATTCGTTCGCCCGCTGACCGTGACGACTCCCCGTTTCGGAGCACGAAGTCTCGATCGCGAGTAGAGCGGTTCCAATCCGCCGGGCGCGACGGCTTCACACACATGTCCTGCGGTTAGAAGATGGTCGTCATGGTGCGGGCGCTGGCCGCAATCACTGTCTTGGCCGTTGGCCTGCCGATCGCTGGGTGGTTGCTCAGCCGCGGCATGGCGGCTAAGCAGACGACGCAGTCTCCAGGCGGGCTCGGCCCACCCACCGACGCTGCCGACAAATGGCTGATCGAACGACATAAGCTTCCGCTTTGCAGCGCTGGCGAGTGCGGCAAGCCGTTGTGGCGGGCGGCACTCTCATAGCCATCAAGATCGCTCCCGCAGGCATCGGGCTCGTCGTGCTCGGCGTGTGGTTCCTGATAAAGGGGACTCGGGCAGTGAGAATGACTCGGCATGGACCCAGTCGTGCTTATCAGCGCAATGCGTGAGCTGCGATGGCTTGGAGGCTGACATGGTCCGTCGTCCGACGATGGCGGTGACGTCCGTTACGATCGGCGCGCCCGATCCACGAGATCTCGCCGCGTTCTACGCGCGACTCCTGGGCTGGCCGGTCACGGCCAGCGAGCCGGCCCGGCCCGGCATGCCGCCTGAGGATGGCTGGGCTCAGATACGGCCACCCGCCGATCAGACAGGTCTAACGCTCAATTTCGAGTACGAGGCGAAGTTCACCCGCCCCGTGTGGCCTGCTGTTGATGCGGCACAGAACGCAACTCAGCATCTGGACATCGCTGTCGCAGACCTGGAGGAGACAGTGCGCTGGGCGCTTGAGGCTGGCGCCATCCTGGCCGACGTTCAGCCGCAGAAAGACGTTCGGGTCATGCTCGATCCAGCCGGGCATCCGTTCTGCATGTTCGAGGTTGAGTCGGTGCCGGGCCCGGACCAGTAGCCGCTCTAGCTCACCAGAGCTCAGCAGCAAGCAAGGACTCCGGCGATGAGACTGGTGCGGGAACCCAGGAAGGCACGGCTCAGCCAGAAGGCTGGCGTGCTGCTGATGGCGGTGGCGCTGACCTTGCTCGCTGTGTACAGCTGCGCGCAGCAGACCGGCCGAGACGACCGCTCGGGCGCGCCTTACCGGTGCGGGGCAAAGCCAGCACGCACGGGCCGAGGAGCTGCATCAGGCGTGAGCAGCGCTGAAGGTAGTGCTCCGCGTCCACGCCTTTGCCTGCGACCATTGCCACCAGTCTGCTGGCTCGCACTCGCGTTCCGCGCCGAGGTCCGGATGAGCCCATCCGACTGACGGCAGGTCATAAAGCATCGCCGCGAGGCTGGAGCACACGACGTGTCCGGGCAGCACGTTGTGATTGCTCGGCCACTGCCACAACGGATTGATCAGGGCGGACAAGTCCTCGACCTGGCATGCATCCAGTGCGTCCTCGGCTATGCCGACCCAGTCGTAGCTGATGCCGAGGGACTTTGCGGCGCTGGCCAGGAAGGACGTCAGCTGGCCGCTCGCGTTTGGCTTGGGCTGGTCGTGGTTGGACATCGTTAGGGACGCTGACAAGTAGGCACTGCAGTCGGCCGGTCCAACGCCGCCCGGCTGACCCTGGATTCCCATCCATCGGCCCATGCTGTCCTGGTGAGTGACGATCACGACATGGTTGGCAACAGCTGGTTTCCCCACCAGCGCCTCTCCCGCGCGGATGAGATTCTGGACGAGGCCATTGCCGGTCCACACCGCTAGTACGTCGCCGGGCCCGGCAGCCATGTTCGACATGACGATTCCTTTCTGTGCCCTCGGGGAGTCGGCAGACCCTCATCAACCGGCGGCTGGTTATCAGGGCCAAGCTCCGTCCGCCAGGGCGTGCCGATTGCTGGCTCAGAGCCGTCGAAACGGCGTCAGATACATGCCGTTGGCTGCCGGACGGGCCTTCGCCTGCCCAGGACCGCTACTGACGCCTCTGGGCGGCGACCGGTGGGCAGGGCTAGCCAGGCAGGCCGCTGTTACCAACTCGTTATGTGATCGGGTGTATCTGCCCGGGGCCCCGCAACTCTGCGCATGCATGGTGGCGGATCGCTATCTCTGCGGCTGGACTTCCCTTTCTTCCCGCACAGCATGAGATGGCATAGCAATCGCGGGAGCTATTCATGCAGTGGTACTTCGAACCACGTCGCGAGCAGGAGCCTGACGACGACGAAGAAGCGAGCCTAGGCCTCGCAAGCTTTCCCGCGGCTTTACTGCAGAGGCACGGCGCCGCAGTACTCGATCCTCCGCAGGCGGCTGTGGTTTACGGCTGGCCTGCGCCACGGTCGACGGTTTACCGAACGAGAACTCTCCTCGTCTCACCTGAGCTGCTACGAGAGGAGCAGGTCTATCGGGCCATCAGGAATGCGCTCAGCGAGATCGGACTCGACCTCGACGTTCCGGAGCGAGAGGGCACCGACGATCTCCGTCCAGGGCTGCCAGTGACCGTGGTGCTCGTTCCGCGCGCCCCTGCGGACGAAATGGCTGCGCGCCCAGTGGTGGTCGATGCCTGGACTGCGCTGCAGACGCTGCGCGCGGCCGCCACGTCGCCGCAACAAGCCGGACTAACCGCCGAGGCAGTCGCCCAGATCGGTCTGGAGCACCTGCTAATCGGCTCAGCAATCACCGGTAGCCCGGCCAGCGAGGGCGGCGGCGTCACCGGTAGCCCGGCCAGCGAGGGCGGCGGCGTAACAGGCCCCGCGAGCACGGACTCTTATCTTTTCGGTGGTTGCGACGCCCGGACTCCTGTGGACCTGTTCATGGACGCGCCGCCGCGACAGTCTCAAGGTCGCTGCGCGGAACGCTTTGGCCGACGTCCGGTAATCGCGGTACTAGACACCGGTGTCCGAGAACACCGGTGGCTGGATGTGCATAAGGACCCAGCGGCACCTGGTGGCTACCGCACGGACCCCGACGGATTCGTTGCCGTAGATCCGGCCATGCAGAACCTCATTCACGCCAATGGCCAGCTAGCTGCCGGCGCCGGTGACCGGCCGCGCCATCTGATCAGGTATCCGTGGGACCAGCCGCTCACGGCGAATCATCTCATCGGCGAGCTAGATACCGATACCGGCCATGGCACGTTCATAGCGGGGATCATGCGGCAGTCGATACCTGACGCGCAGGTACTGTCCGTACGGATCATGCACAGTGATGGCATCGTGTATGAGGGCGACCTGCTGTACGCCCTAGGCCTTATTGCGAACCGCGTAGCAGCGGCCCAAAGCGGCGACATGACCCTCATGGTCGACCTCGTCTCGCTGTCACTAGGTTATTTCAGCGAGACGCAGGCGGACCGCGCCTACACCTTCGCGCTCTGGCAGGCGATCGAACCGCTCCTCGATATGGGCGTCGCGGTGATCGCTGCGGCGGGTAACTTCTCCACCAGACGGAGGTTTTATCCGGCCGCGTTCGCCGACCTGCCGGCGCCGCGCGGGGTCCCGCTAATCAGCGCCGGCGCGCTGAACCCGAACGGCTCAAAGGCGCTGTTCAGTGATGGTGGCCGGTGGGTAAGGGCGTGGGCGACCGGCGCTGCCGTAGTCAGCACATTCCCAACGGACGTCGACGGCAGTCGGGATCCAGAGGTCAGCATTCCCGCCGTCGTCCCGCCGGGCGTGCCGGTGCCAGGTGAGCGCGCGGCGCTCGATCCGGATGACTATTCGGGCGGGTTCGCGGTCTGGAGCGGGACCTCGTTCTCCGGGCCTGCCATCGCCGGCGTCGTAGCAGCCGAGCTGCTGGCGGGAGCCGAGTCGGGCGGCGGCCTGTCGCTGGCTAACTCCGGCGCGGACGCTGCGGTCAACCGGATCGCACACGCGCTCGAGAACCTGGGCTGGGCGGGTTGATGTCCATGGAATCCCGCGAATCCGTCGCCGTCCAGACCGGGCAGCCGGCTCGGGCAGAACGGATCGCGGGGCTGTTGCAGGCGGCCAGGGAGGGACAGCAAGATGCCGTCGGCCAGCTCGTGACCGAACTGAGCCCCCTGTTGTGGCAGGTAGCCAGGGCGGCCGGGCTCAGCACGGGAGACGCCGAGGACGTGCTGCAGACGGCCTGGTTGCGGCTGCTCGATCACTTGGATGACATTCACGCTGCGGGCGCGCTCACCGCCTGGCTGGTTACCACGACGCGCCGAGAGGCATGGCGAGTACGCGCAGTGGCGCGCAAGCAGGTTCCCTCGGACACCGAATGGCTCGATGCGGTGCCTGACTCGGCCCCTAGTACCGAGGAACTGGCCGTTACTAATGAGCAGCGGCGTCAGCTCTGGGCCGCGCTCGGAAGGCTGCCCGAGCGGTGTCAGGAGCTGCTGCGGATCGTCGCATTCGTACCGCGCCCGGACTATGACGTGGTGGCTGCCGAACTTGGCATGCCGCGCGGAAGCATCGGCCCAACCCGAGGCCGATGCCTCGCCAAGCTTCGCGAGCTGCTCAATAGCAGCGCGGAAGGGACCTTCTAGTGACGAACCCAGAAGCACGCAGGCGGTCGACGGCGAATGAGCCGACGGACGAGGGTGACTTTGCCCTCTTCCACGACATACGCGAGATGTTTCTGGCCGTCGATCCCATGCCGGCAAACCTTCCGGAGCGGATCCGTTTCTCGCTCGCTCTCCGCGAGCTTGAATTCGAGGTCGCTCGACTATCCGCTGAGGAGGACGAGGGCCTACTCGTCGCGCGCGGTGCTGAGCAGAGCCGGACGATCACTTTCGACAGCGAAAGCCTGACGATCATGATCAGGATCGACTTGAACTGCGACGGTACTGCCCGGCTCGACGGCTGGATCGCTCCGCCGCAACGGCGCATTGTGGACCTACGGGCTGGTTCCGACCAGCTTAGGGTCGACGCAGACGAACGCGGGCGGTTCGTGTTCAGCCGGGTTCCTCGCGGCAGCGCCCAGCTGGTTGTCCGCGCCCAGCCCGGACAACCAGGATCCGGGCCGACGGTAGTTACGCCGGCGCTTATCCTCTGAAGCCCGGACAACAGGGGGCGCCAAACGAATGTCCAGTTCTCCGGGGCGTTCGGCTCCGCCGTTAGGATCGCTGGGCCAAGCGGAGAACCAGGCCCGCGCCGCTCATGAACGCGCCGTGAAAGCCGGGGCGTCGTGGCGACCCGCGGTCGCGGCCCGTCACGTCCGGTCGGGCCTGCTGGCGTTGGGCTGGGCAGACGACGGCGGGCTGCCGGACAGGGCCGACATTACTGACGAACACCGGGCCCTGGCCGCAAGGTTGCTGATGAGCTTGGCCCATTACGAGGCAGAACAGGGCCGTACCACACAAGGGCTGCGTCTCCTGGACCGAGCCGAGCCGCTGACCGCCGCGGCCGACAAGGGGGTCCTTCTGCTCCAACGTGGCCTACTGTTCATGCGGACCTGGCGCGATCGTGACGCCCTGCAGCTGTTTGACCAAGCGGTGAACCTGCTGCAGGACTATCCGGACCCGGCCTATTTCGCGCGAACCCTGCTCAACCGCAGCTTCTCACGCCTCAACACCGGTGACGTCGGCAACGCCCGCGCCGACGCGGCCTGGTGTCTGCGATTTTCCGCGGAGAAGGGACTAGATCTCCTCGCCGCCAAGGCAATGCACAACCTGGGCTTCTGCAACCTGCTTGAAGGTGACCTGCCTGGGGCGCTGCGTTGCTTCAGCACGGCTGCGGAGGGCTATCGGTTGACGGCGCCGAGCGCCCTGCCGGTGCTGGCGATGGATAAAGCCCGCGCACTTCTCGCCGCGGGTCTGGCGCTTGACGCGGCCCGTGAGCTGGACAGCGCAATCGCCTCGTTCCGGCGGCAACGGCTTGACCAAGATCATGCCGACGCGGCACTGGCGCGCTCCCAGGCCGCCCTGGCGTTAGGCGATCTAACAGGTGCGCGCCGCTGGGCGGTTGCTGCGCAGCGGCGCTTTAACCGCAGAGCCAATCACGCGTGCGCCGCCATAGCCGAGCTCACCTGGCTTCGAGCGCGAGCGATGTCACGTGGCCGGCCAGAACGTATAGCGGCAGAGGGCCTGATCATCGCCGACCGGCTGCACAGCTGCGGACTCCGGAGCGATGCGGCAATGGCTGAATTGGTCGCCGCTCGCGCGTTGCTGGCGGCTGGGCGCCTCGACGAGGCTCGGCGATGTATCGCGGCAGTGCCGCACGTCGGTCCAGCGATGTCACTCGAGCTCGGCTTGTTGCGCAGGCTCGCCCTGGCTGAGCTTGCGCAGGAGGAGGGACGCACCGGGCCAGCACTCTCCCAGCTCCGGGCAGGCCTGGCAATGGTGCACGCGCGCCGCGGCCGGGTTGGCAGCCTCGACTTTCAGACCGGGGCCGCGGCACTTGGCACTGAGCTCGCGGATGCTGGCCTGCGGCTAGCGCTAGACCGCGCGTCGGCACCGCTGGTGTTCGCCTGGCTTGAGCGCTCTCGCGCGCAGGCGTTCCAGGTCAGGCCGGTCCGGCCTCCGGCGGACCCTGAGGTCGCGGAGGTGCTCGCAGAGCTGCGCCAGCTCATGCGCCTCATCCGGACAGCGGAGCTGAACGGCTTCCGTGACCCGGCCAACATAGCCAGGCGCGCGCAATTGCAGCGCCAGATCAGGGAGCGCGCATGGGAAACTGGCGGCCAGGGCGAGGAGGCCAGCCGAGCGACGACCAGCGACATCATGGCCGAACTTAACCAGAGCAAGCAGAGCATGATCAGCATACTGGTCCAGGATGGCCGGATGGTCGCTGTGGTGCTGGCGAAGGGCTCGTTGCGGCTGATTGGCCTAGGCGACTTCGCCATGGCGGCCGAGGCCGCGTGCAGATTGACCGCCGACCTAGACACGCTCGCCGGGCGACTGCTGCCAGCCCGACTTGAGGCTGTGATCGCTGAGTCGGTCCGCCACCAAACCGAAGTCCTGACGACCGAACTGATCGCACCGCTCCGGCCCTGGCTCGGCGATGCGGGCGTTGTCCTGGTGCCTTCGGGCGTGCTGGCCAATATCCCCTGGAGCCTGCTGCCCGATCTGCGTGGCAGGCCGGTCACGGTGTGCCCGTCCGCTGCTATGTGGCTGACCGCAAAGCGCCGGAGCCGGTCCGCACCGTCCGGCACAGGCCAGGCAGTACTCGTCGCCGGGCCGGACCTGCAGCATGCCGGCAAGGAGGTCACCGAGATTGCGAAGGCCTACCCAGGCTGCCGCCCGCTGCTCGCGGCCGAGGCAACCGTAGACACCACGCTGCACGCGCTGGACGGCGCTCCGCTCGCGCATCTGGCCGCGCACGGCCACCACGACCAGCAGAACGTGCTCTTTTCCAGTCTCGACCTGGCTGACGGGCCGCTCATGGCCTATGACATCCAGGCACTTTCGGCGGCACCCCGGCACGCCGTCCTATCGGCCTGCGACGTAGGCAGGACCGTCGTGCGGCCTGGCGAGGAGGTCCTCGGCTTCACCGCCGCGCTGCTCTACATCGGCACAGCTACGGTCATCTCTAGCGTGACGAGGGTCGCCGACGACGACGCCATGGGTGTGATGACCGCCTATCATCGCGCCCTGGCGACAGGCGCCAGGCCGGCCGAGGCCCTCGCCACCGCGGCCGCTGCGGCGCCAACCAGCTCGTTCATCTGCTTCGGCGCCGGCTAACCTTCAGCAGCGCTGTGACAGCAGCAGCCCCATCATCGTCGGCGACATCGCCGACGTGTCCCGCTTCCCCGGCCGCGGTCAGTTCGCCTCCTGCAACGGCACCGCGCAGGATGATCCTGGCATTGTGTTCTGCCGATCGTAACGGCGCCGGCTTGGCCGCACCGCCATGCCACATGTCAGTGGCCTTCGTCCTATCCGTGGCCGCTCTCAGCTTCCAGCCGTGCGGCAATGCGGGCCCAAAGTAAGCCGGCGCGATGTGTATCTGCAGGTATCTGTAGCGGCAACGGCGTCTCTCTCCGGGTAAGGGGCCGTATGCCAGCCGCCATGATGGGACTTCGTTGTAACTGAGCGCTCACCGCCATTGTTCGCCAGGAGTTCTGTCTCCGGGAAAGCATTCTCGGCCGCTAGAAACTATCGGAGTGCTGGTTCGCGCTAAGGCTGGGAGGACAAGGTCATGCCAGTACCAAGAAAAGTAACCGAGGCTGCACAGAGGCACTTCGCCGAGCATTTCGGCGAAGAAGAGTATGTCATCGCTAGAACGGCGAGCGACACGCACCCGAAAGACAGACGACCAATCTATCTCTTCATGGTTGTAAGACCGGGCGCAGCCAACGAAGGGGTGGTGGAGCTCATTCTGGACGAAGATGCCCAGCATGTCCAGCTTGCGGGCGAGCGGAAAGCGCTGTTTCCTGTGGACGTCAGCCCGGTCCCAGCGGAGGCAATCGAGAGCGTGAAAGTCACCGTGAATCCGGAGGTCAACGATCTCCGGCTCGGTGAATGCGACACCGTCAAAGAAAAGGTAACAGTAACGATTCCGGCCTCAGCCGCAGTGGCCCCGGCCGACATCTACTTCCTGGCGGACAACACAGGGAGCATGACCACGGTCATCGCGGCAGTCCAAGCTGGCGCGTCTGCGATCTTGTCGGGCTTGGGCTCACTGACCGGGCTGCAATTCGGTGTCGGCGAGTACCGGGATTTCGACAACGCAGGTGATACATCACTCGCGTTCCAGAATCTCCAGCCCGTCACCCCTAACACGGCTGCGGTGACCACGGCCATCAATACATGGTCTGCCTCCGGCGGGGGCGACCTGCCAGAGGCGCAGTTCTACGCCCTCGACCAGGTGGCCGGGTCAGGCGCGATCGGCTGGCGGGCGGGCGTCAAGCACATCGTGGTGTGGCTCGGCGATGCGCCAGGTCACGACCCCATCTGCGCGGCAGCCAGCGGGCTTGCTTACGACATCACTGAGGCGTCGGTCAGTGCCAAGCTGGTGGCCAATCAAGTCACCGTCCTGGCCGTCAGCGTCTTCGACGGCTCCGCGGATCCCAACGGGCTTAACGACGACCCGACTGACCTCGGCGGGCCGCTCAACGCGGCCTACACGGCCTGCGGCACGCCTGGTGGGACCCCGGGCCAGGCCACCAGGATCGCCGCCGCCACGGGCGGCATCGTGGTTAACGGCGTCGATCCGTCCGCAGTCGTTGCCACTATCATCGCCGAGTTGAAGGCGCTGCTCACGATTGGCAACGTGCACCTCCAGCCTGCCGGAGCCATCGCCCCGTTCGTTACCTCGATTACGCCGCCGGGCTACGGTCCCCTTCCGGGGGACCAGGTCAACGTGCTGGAATTCGAGGTCACGTTCAGCGGCGACGTCGAGGAGTGTTCACCGCGGGACAGGGTCTTCACCGGCGCAATCGACGTGGTAGCGGATGGCAACGTGGTGGGCGCGAAGCCCACGACCATAACTGTGCCAGCGTGCAAGTACACCTACGCGGTCAAATTCGTCTGCGGCACGCAGGCTGCCTGCGATTGCGGATGCGGTCCAGTACGTCCGGGAACGTATGCGACCGAAATCAACATCCTCAATCCGCACTGCAAGCAGGCCACCATCCTGAAGCGCGTAATCCCGCTGGTGTTCGCTGGGGCGGTCGTAGGCCGGGAACCCGCGCTCGCAGAGGCACGATCGACAGAGAAGATGGTCCTGCCCTCGGGGGCGGCGACCATGGACGACTGCTGCCGCATCGCGGAACTGCTGTACGGCGGTGTTCCCGACTCCGGCATGCCGCCAACAATCGGTTTCCTGGAGATCATCAGTGACGTGGAATTGCAGGTGACCGCCGTCTATACAACGACGGACTCGCAAGGTAATGGACTCAGCTTTGAAGCCGAAACCATCACCGGCAGGCTGGCGTAGCTCATCATTGGGGTCTTCGGGGAACGGCCGGTCGGCAACATCCGGCCAGCCGGCAAGCAAAGCGGACCGGTTCCGTGATTTGGAACCGGCCCGCTGCCTGGCCTAGCAGTCCCGGAAGGCGATCTGCTGTGCCCAGCGCGGATGGCCCGAGGCGATCACGTGCAGGTGCGCGATCCGTCGCTTCCCGCAGGCGTCTGTCTTGATGTAAAACCGCCGCCACGGCCGTCCGTCTAGCTGCGGTGGCGCATAACACCAGCTAGAGTCCGAATCTGGGATCGCTTTTACGAAGGGCTGCCGGCCATCGAAAGCG
>Ga0335074_10017379_pt1 | contig 10146 bp, 12 predicted proteins | sample Lox_Sample_23_FD_206715 | JGI IMG/M metagenome (GOLD analysis project Ga0335074, IMG submission 206715) | Soil microbial communities from Loxahatchee National Wildlife Refuge, Florida, United States - Lox_Sample_2.3 | ecosystem: Environmental > Terrestrial > Soil > Wetlands | place: USA...
TCCAGGTACACGATCGTCATCGTCACCCACAACATGCAGCAGGCGACCCGGGTCAGCGACCGGACTGCGTTCTACTCGGTGCTGCGCGACGACAAGAGCGACACCCGCACCGGCGTGCTGGTCGAGTACGGCCGCACCGCGCAGGTCTTCGAGGACCCGCACGACACCCGCACCCAGGCCTACGTCACTGGTCGCGTGGGATAGCCAGAAAACTTCAAAATCCGCGTATCGAACGGACCCGGCTGACTCCAGCCGGGTCCGTTTCCGTTACTCGGTGGTGGGACCGGGGTTGGGGATGTCGCCCGAGCCGGCCAAGTAGACCACCCGGCGGGCGATGTTGACCGCGTGCGCGCCGAGCCGCTCGTAGTCGCGGGCGGCCTGCGTCATCTCCATCGCCACCGGAATCGACATCTGACCCGACGCGAGCTCGGCGATGAGGCTCGAGTGCAGGTCGTCCATCTCCTCGTCCCGCTCCATGAGGGACTGCGCGGCCGACCGGTCGCGCTGGTACCAGGCGTCGGCGGCCGTGCGCCACATGCTGGACGCGAGATCACCCATCGCCTCGACCAGGCCGCGGGCCCGCGCTGAGAGGTCGCCGGCGAACAGGCGGTTGGCCCGGGCGGCAATGTGCACGACGAGGTCGTGGGAGCGCTCGAGCTCGGGCACGATCCGCAGCGCCGAGAGCAGGAACCGCAGGTCCACCGCGACCGGCGCCTGCAGCAGGATCGCCCGGTTGACCAGCTCCTCGACCTCGAGGTAGAGCGCGTCGATCTCCTGGTCGCGCTCGAGCAGCGCCGTCAGCGCCTCGCCGTCGCAGTCGAGCAGGGCCCTGGTCGCGGTGGGCAGGTCCTCGCCCATCATCGCGAAAAGCTCGATGACCTTGCTCTCGATGTTCTCGAGGGCGTTCTCGAATTCCTGTCGCTGCTCGCTCACGCGGTCAAGCGTAGAACAGGGACGGTGGATCGTTGTCTACACCGGGGTGTACACAACGATCCACCGTCATGAACTCGCGGTTGCTAGACGGCGAACTCGACCGTGGTGACGTCGCCGATCGCGGCCGAGACCTGCTGCTCGAGGCGGACGCCGCCGGGCGCGAGCACGCGCAGCGTCCAGTCGCCGGGGGCGGCGAAGAAGCGGAAGCCCCCGTCGTCGCCCAGCGGGACCTCGGCCACGAACTCGTCGCCGGTGCCGAGCAGGCGGGCGTAGCCGGTGGCGACCGGGTCGCCGCCGCGGAGCACGCGGCCCTCGACGATCGCCTCCTTGCCCGCCTTGTCCTTGGTGATCGTCACTCCGCCGGCCGGCGCGCCGCAGGAATCGTTGCTCACTTGCCCTCCCCGATCTCGATCGGCACGCCCACCAGCGAGCCGTACTCGGTCCACGACCCGTCGTAGTTCTTCACGTTCGGCAGGCCGAGGATCTCGTGCAGCACGAACCAGGTGTGGGCCGAGCGCTCGCCGATCCGGCAGTACGCGATCGTGTCCTTGCCGAAGTCGACCCCCGCCTCGTCCTTGTAGAGGCCGGTGAGCTCGTCGTCCGCCTTGAAGGTGCCGTCCTCGTTGGCGGCCTTGGACCACGGGACGTTCTTCGCGGTCGGGATGTGGCCGCCGCGCTGTGACTGCTCCTGCGGCAGGTGGGCCGGGGCCAGCAGCCGGCCGGAGAACTCGTCGGGCGAGCGCACGTCGACCAGGTTGCGCTTGCCGATCGCGGCGATGACCTCGTCGCGCATGGCGCGCAGGGTGGCGTCCTGCTCGGAGGCGGTGTAGCTGGTCTTCGCCCGGGACGGGACATCGCGGGTCAGCTCGCGCGAGTCGAGCTCCCACTTCTTCCTGCCGCCGTCGAGCAGCAGCACGTTCTGGTGGCCGTAGAGCTTGAAGTACCAGTACGCGTAGGCGGCGAACCAGTTGTTGTTGCCGCCGTAGAGCACGACGGTGTCGTCGTTGGAGATGCCGCGCTCGGACAGCAGCGTCTCGAAGCCCACCTTGTCCACGAAGTCACGGCGGACCGGGTCCTGCAGGTCCTTCTTCCAGTCGATCTTGATGGCGCTGGGGATGTGGCCCTTGTCGTACGCGCTGGTGTCCTCGTCTACCTCGACGATGACGGTGCCCGGCGTGCCGATGCGGGACTCGACCCAGTCGGCGTCGACTAGGGCGTCGGAACGGCTCATTGCTGAGAAACCTCCTTGAGCGGCCCGCCTTACGCGGCGGGCCGGATCCTCTGGATAAACAGGTACATGTGGCAGCCGAGGCAGAAATCGAAGGCCGCGTTGAGGAACGCCGCCGCCAGCGCGAACGCGGCGAAGACGATCCCCACGACCGGGAGCCCGACCGCGAAGCCGATCGCGCCGACCCCGGCGAACACCATGCCCACGCCCTGCGAGAAGCGGGGCGGGGCCTCCGGCTCGGTCTTGGACGGCGGCCCGAGCCGCGGCCGGACCAGGCTGCGGTAGATCAGCCCGTAGGGCGCGTAGCGCAGGCCCGCCAGGGCCCCGATCGCGAACACCAGCGTCTGGGCGAACAGGAGCCAGCCGGCGACGGCGTGCGAGACGCCCGCCGTGACCAGGACCACGGCGAGCACCACGGTGGTGATCGCCGCGCCGAAGCGAGGCCCGCGCGAATCGATGTTCGGCGACAGCTGCCCGCGCGAGCCGATGGTCGGCGAATTTACGGTCATGTCTTGCTCCCAGACGCAGGTGAGATGCTTATGTGCTCCGCCTGCCCCGCGGCTTAACCGCGCCGTTCAGGCAGTCGCAGGCACCGCGCGCGTACACATCGCGGTCGTCACCCGGCAGAAATCGACGGAACGGCGCTTGGTCAACAGCGCATACCGGGCCGGTTGGGAACTCACAGACCAGATGTTATGCAACCGCGACGCCGCTGTCACCCTTCGCCGGGCGGACCCCGACGGTCCGGCCGATACGAGGGATATTCTCCCCTGAGCTGGTAGGAAACTCAAGGCGCACCGCCCTCGGCGAGCACGGCCCCCACGGCCGCGGCCACGTCGGACTTGCGCTGCCGGCCGGACGAGCGGCGCTCGATGACGCCGGCGGGGCCGAGCACGAGCACGGTCGGCGTGGCCATGACCCGCAGCCGCCTGGTCAGGTCCATCCGGTCGGCCGCGTCGATCTCCACGAACGCGACGCCGGGCCGTTCCCCCGCCAGCTCGGCCAGGAGTTCCCTGGTCGGGCCGCAGTAGGTGCAGAACTCGGTCGAGAACTGGACCAGGGTCGCCCGCCGGCCGAGCGGCGCGCCCAGGTCGGCCGCCGTCAGCGCGGTGCCAGGGGCGGCTTCTGGTGCGGAGTCAGCCGGGACCGTTCGATCCAGGATGGGGGTTGACTTGGGCTCTTGGAAGCGGCCCGAGCGGGCGCGCAGCCTGAACCCCACCGCGGAGGCCGCGGCGAGGACGGCCACCAGCACAATCAGACCACCGATCACGGACATAGCAGCGCAGACGGTGCGGGCCGGTATTCCCCGGCCGTCCGCGACTTCCCGCCCGACCCGGTCGACCGCGCGCATGAGCGGCGGTTCAGACGGAAAGGGAGAGCGTCCTCGTGCCGCCGACCGTGACCTGGAAGCCGCGCACCCCGCCGGCCGGCATCCCGGCCGACCCCGGGTACCAGACCGCGCCCTCGTGGTCGTCGGTCACCCAGCCGCCCGCGAGCGTCCGGCTGCCGCCCGGGCCGATCACCCAGAGCTGGCAGGAGGTGCCGACCGGGATGCCGCTGACCTTGACCGCGAGGTCGGTGCCCCAGCCCATCGAGCGGTAATCGACGGTCGCGGACATGCCGTCGGCCGACGTGGTGGCGGCCTGCCACGGGCCGTTCGGCTGTCCCGGGTAGTCGACCGACGCGGCCGGCGCCGGCGCCGGGCTCCCGCCGAGCCGCAGGCCGCCGAACACCCCGGCCGCGACGATCAGCGCGGCGGCCACGCCGACGCTCGCGTCGCGCCAGCGCCGTCGGCGTCGCCGGGCGGCGGTCAGGTCGATCACGGTGGCGGCCAGCTCGGGCGGGGCCTCGCCGCCGCCCGCCCGGCCGGCCGGGCGCGGTCCGTCGCCCGCCGCCAGCGCGACGGCCTCTTCCGTGGTGACCCGGGCGAGCAGGGCGGGCAGGGCCGCCAGCCCGGCGAGCTCATCACGGCAGTCCCGGCAGGTCGCCAGGTGGGCCTCGACCAGCGCGCGCTCGGCCGGGTCGATCGCGCCGAGCACGTAGACGCCGAGCGAGACCCGGGCCTCGGGGCACTCCATGGTCGGCGTCACGGTGCCAGCCCCCGTTCCTGGAGCGCGAGCTTGAGCGCCTTGAGCGCGTAGTAGGTGCGGGACTTCACCGTTCCCGGCGGGATGCCGAGGGTGGCCGCCGCCTCGGCCACCGAGCACCCCCGGTAGTAGGTCTCGACGATGACCGTGCGGTGGTCCGGGCGCAGCGACGCCAGCGCCTCCGCCACCGCCCACGACTCGAGCGTCCGGTCCGCGTCGTCGTGCGCGGGCAGGGTGTCGAACGCCGACTGCCCGACCTCGTTCGGCCGGGACTGCCGGGCACGGTGCGCGTCGACCGCGAGGTTGCGCGCCACCGCGAACAGCCACGGGCGGGCCGGCCGGTCCGCCAGGGCCTCCGGGTGGCGCCACGCGCGCACCATGGTCTCTTGCACGAGGTCCTCCGCCCGCTGTGCGTCGCCTCCGGTCAGGTGCATGGCATACCGGTGCAGGGCGCCGCCATGCTCGGCGTACAACGCCCTGATAAACGCTTCGTCGGCTCCGCGCTCTCCGCTGGCCGTTGCTGCGTCCGGCACATCAGGTAGAACGTGGCCGCGGACGGGGCGGTTCAACGGCGGCGGAAGATTCTGCTTGGCGGCCATCCCCGGGTCGGTGCTCACAGTAACCGATATACCGGTCTTAATCACACAATGCAATCAAATCGACTCAATCAGTTACCATTTGGAAGCAGTGTTTCTCGAGGTGCCGGTGATTCATTTGCGTGAAACACGTCACGTTTGGTGTCCGGCCGACCAGTTTTCCGCTGCTTGCGGAGTTCCGGGTGCTGGCGACGCGCGTTCCGGCCGTCACTCTGGGCCGGCTCAGCCGCCGGCGAAGGGCGGCAGGACCTCGACCACCGCGCCGTCGTCGAGCAGTATCGACTGCCTGGCCGTGCGACCAACCGGATCGGCGTTGACCAGGAAGGACGACCGCGCCAGGACGTCCGCCAGGCGTCCGTCGGGTTTCCGGCTGGCGACAACCGTGTTAAGCAGGTCACTGAGAGTGTCCGCTTCGACCGATTCCTCCTGGACCCCGGCCGCTTCCTTAGCCGCGGCCCAGTACCTGATGGTCACCCTGGCCATATCGGTTATCCTCACTTCAACGGGACCTTGGGCGCTGTTGCCCCCGGGTCCCGTTTGTGTTTATACAGATAATGATGGCGTTCACACGCCGCATGACTGACTGGAGGTGGCATCCGGTGAGCGAGCTGCTGTTGGTAACCGGCGTACTAGAGCCCTCGTCCGAGGTGCTGCCCGCCCTCGGCCTGCTGCTGCACTCCGTCCGCGTGCTCCCGGCCGACGCCTCCGCGCTGGTCGAGGCGCCGCCGGCCGATGTCATCCTGGTTGACGCGCGACGCGACCTTGCGCACGCAAAGAGTATCTGCCGGCTGCTGCACACCACCGGCCTCGACTGCCCCATGCTCGCCATTGTCACCGAGGGCGGGCTGGCCGCGATCAGCGCCGAGTGGAACGCCGACGATGTGATCTTGAACACAGCGGGCCCGGCCGAGGTCGAGGCCCGGCTGCGGCTCGCCACCGGGCGTCGCGCCCAGCGCGCCGCCGCCGACGCGCCCGACGAGATCAGGTCGGGCGACCTCGCCATCGACGAGGCCACCTACTCGGCCCGGCTGCGCGGCCGCGTCCTCGACCTCACGTTCAAGGAGTTCGAGCTGCTGAAGTTCCTGGCCCAGCACCCCGGCCGGGTCTTCACCCGGGCGCACCTGCTGCAGGAGGTCTGGGGCTACGACTACTTCGGCGGCACCAGGACGGTGGACGTCCACGTCCGGCGGCTGCGGGCCAAGCTCGGCCCCGAGCACGAGGCGCTGATCGGCACCGTGCGGAACGTCGGCTACCGGTTCGTCCCGGTCAAGGGCGTGCCGGAGGACCGCGACAGCGCCGATCTGCTCGGGTCGGACGTGGTGATCCCGGCCGACCGGTGACCATCAGCAGCCACCCGCTCTCGCCGGCCGACGCGGGCCGGGTTCTCGAGCTTGCCTCGGCGGCGGCCAGCGCCGACGGGGTCGCCCCGCTCTCCGAGGACGTCCTCCTCCAGGTCAGGCACGGCAGCACGCCGCCCGCGGGCGACATCGAGCTCACCTCCGCCGACCCGGCCGGGGCCGGCCAGGTGCTGGTCGGCTACGCCCACCTGGACGCGCCCGACGACGCCGGGCAGGACGGCGACATCACCGCTGAGCTCGTCGTCCACCCCGCCCATCGGCGTCAGGGATACGGAACGGCGCTGCTCGGCCGCGTGCTCGAGATGGCCGCCGGGCACGGCGTCAGGATCTGGGCGCACGGCGACCTGCCGGGCACCGCGGCGCTGGCCGCGAAGTCCGGGCTGACCAGGATCCGCGCGCTCTTCCAGCTGCGGATGCCGCTGGCCAAGGCGCCGGAAACCGACCCCGCGTTGCCCGAGGGCGTCACCGTCCGCCGCTTCGTTCCCGGCCAGGACGAGGCGGCCTGGCTCGGGGTGAACAAGCGGGCGTTCGCGCATCACCCCGAGCAGGGCTCGTGGACGATGGACGACCTGCGGCTGCGCGAGGAAGAGCCGTGGTTCGACCCGAAGGGCTTCTTCCTGGCCGAGCGCGACGGCCGCCTCGTCGGGTTCCACTGGACGAAGGTGCACCCGCCCTCGGCCGGGGCGGGCGAGCCGATCGGCGAGGTCTACGTGGTCGGGGTCGACCCGGGTCAGCAGGGCGGCGGGCTCGGCAAGGCGCTGACGCTGACCGGACTCGCGCACCTGCGCCGGCTGGGGCTGGCGGAGGTCATGCTCTACGTCGACGAGGACAACACGGCGGCGGTCAGGATGTACACCGCGCTCGGCTTCGAGCGCTGGTCGACCGATGTGATGTACCGGCGCGGGTTGAACTAGGCGCTGCTCGCCGGGCCCTCAGGGGGCGCGTCGCCGTCAGGAGGCGCGGCCGCAGGCCCGCAGGCCGAGCGCGGCGTCGAGTTCGCTCTTCGGGAGCGGGCCGTCGGCGGCCGCAACGGCGGCGAGCACGTCCGTGTAGAGCTCGATCTCGTCGAGCGCCACGTCGTCGTGAACACGAAGATCAACCTGCATCGGAATCGTGTTCACCTCCGTCGGCCGGGCACTGCCTTCCCCGGCCTTCACCTTACGTCGCAGCATCATTCCTCCGCATGACCCATCGGAGTCATTCGCAGACCACCCTTGTGTACGGTTTTACCCGCCTTTCCGATAACGATCCCGCGATTGAGGAGCGGAGATGTTCCGGGTCTGGTATCGGACATCTGGTTACTTTCGACGCCTTGGCCTCATCGTTACGGCCAGCACCATATGTCCGTTTATGCAGCGGTCCATGATCTAATGTCCGCATATCTGAGGGTAACTAACTGATTACAGCTTACGTCGCCCGCGGCGTCGGCGCCATACCACGGCCGCAATTCGGCCGTTTCGGTTGCGGACGGCACCCGCCCGGGGAAGAGTTGGGCAGGTCAACCGCTGTTCGCCCGATGCTCGTGCCGTACCTGCAGCTCACGCAGGGCGCGGCCACCGCTAGACTCCCGGACCATCGTCCCCGCAGACCTCTCAGGACCCAAATCTCGTGAATGAAAACAGTGACCTCCTGCCGAACCTGCTGCACGAAGAGTTCGAGATGCAGATGCGCGGCTACAGCCGCCGCCAGGTTGACGACTTCGTAGCGCGCCGTAACAACGAGATCCGCGAGCTGGAGCAGCGCCTCGCCCGGACTCTCGACGATTCCGAGCACCTCCGCCGTGAGCTGTCGACCGTGCGGCAGCAGGCGCTCTCCGGCCGGCCCGCGCACGAGGAGGTCAGCGAGCGGATCTCCCAGATCCTCAAGCTGGCGGACGACGAGGCGCACGCGCAGAAGAGCAAGGCCGACGACGACATCGCCAAGCAGCGGGCCGAAGCCCAGCAGGAGTCTGACCGGGTCCGGGCCGAGGCCCGCGAGCAGGCCGAGCGGATGCTCACCGCCGCCCAGGAGCAGGCCGAGCGGACGATCTCGGCCGCCAGGAACGAGGCCGACAAGACCCGCACCGCCGCCAAGACCGAGGCCGACCGGCTGACCAGCGACACCAGGAAGAAGGCGGACGCCGCCCTCGGCCAGGCCAAGGGCCAGGCGAAGAAGGTCCTCGACGAGGCGACCGCGCGCGCCACCGCCATCCACGACGGGGCCGAGCGCAGGCTCAACCTGCTCAGCACCAGGCACGCCGAGACCGTGCGCCGCCTGACCGACATCCTCGACGGCGTGCAGGGCCTCGTCGCCGCGGAGGCCGCCCGGATGTCGCTCGAGGAAGAGGTCAACCAGTCCGTCAGCCGGGCCGTCAGCCTGGCCGAGGCGGCCGATGCCGCCAGCGCGGCCGCGGCCGCCGGCGCCGACGATGACAAGCAGGAAGACGACCGGGACCTGGCGATGCTCGCGCCGCCGGCCCCGGAGACGGTCGCGGCCGGCGCCGCCGCGCCGCAGCGGGGCGAGGACGAGCGCCAGCCCTTCCCCCGGCGGTCCGGACTGGGCGGGCGACCGGGACTGCACGCCGCTCAGGACGCCGCCCCCGATCCCTTCGACGGGCCGGTGCCCGTCGGCGGCGGGATGATGGCACCCGGCGGCGGGCGGGGCCCGGCCGGGCGTCAGGGCACCACCCCGCCGCCGCCGCCGTCGCTGGCCGACCGGGCCAGCCGTTTCGGCGGCCCGCAGGACGGCTCGCCGCGGCCCCCGCTGCCGATGCCGAGCGGCAATCCCGTCCCCGGCCTGGGCGAGCCGCCGGCCGACCACGAGGCCAAGCGGGAGCAGCCGAGCCGGACCAGCCTCATCGACCCCGATGAGCCGACCGAGGGCATCCGGATGCTGTAAGCACCAGGTATTGCGACCCGATGGGCGCCGCCGCGATGCGCGGGGGCGCCCATCGTTGTTTTGCGGGGTCAGGCTAGCTAACGTGCGGGTGGCCGGGTCGGCGAGCACGTCGAGGCGCTTGAGTATGACGCCCTCGCGCAGCGCCCACGGGCAGATCTGGAGCTGGCTGAGGCCCATCAGGTCCATCACCGCGTCGGCGACGATCGCGCCGGCCGGCATCTGCCCGGCCCGCCCCTCGGACACGCCGGGCAGCCGGGCCCGCTCGGCCCGGTTCATCGACGCCAGCCGCTCCGCCCACAGCCCGGTGTCGCTGTGCTTGAGGAACCGCTTGGCGTAGAACCCCTCGCTCGACGGCGCCGCCCCGGCGATCCGCGCCAGCTGCCTGAAGGTCTTGGACGTGCCGACCGCGTGATCGACCGCGCCGCCGCGGCGCAGCCCGCCCGCCAGCTTGGCGATCTGCGCCCGCACGTGCCGGCGCAGCGCCCGCACCTCGTCCGCCGGCGGCGGGTCGGCGGTGAACCAGTCCCTGGTGAGCCGTCCGGCGCCGAGCGGCAGCGACACCACGACCTCGGGATCCTCGTCCTGGCCGGCCGCGATCTCGAGCGAGCCGCCGCCGATGTCGACGACCAGCAGCCGCCCCGATGACCAGCCGAACCAGCGGCGGGCGGCGAGGAAGGTGAGCTTGGCCTCGCTCTCGCCGGACAGCACCCGGATGTGGGCGCCGGTCCGCTCCTGGATCCTGGCGAGCACGTCCTCGCCGTTGCCCGCATCCCGGATGGCGGAGGTGGCGAAGCCGATGAAGTCCTCGACGCCGGTGTCCTCGGCGATCCGCAGCGCGTCGACCACCACCTCGGTCAGCCGCTTCTCGCCGACCGACGACAGCGTGTTGTCCCGGTCCAGGTGCGCGGCCAGGGACAGGTCCACCTTGTGCGAGAACGCGGGGAGCGGCTGGCCGCCTGGATGCGCATCGACGACGAGCATGTGCACCGTGTTCGACCCGACGTCGAGTACCCCCAGTCGCATGACTCAGACGGTACCTTCCGCGGCGGGCCGCACGATACTCCCCT
>Ga0335074_10017381_pt1 | contig 10145 bp, 6 predicted proteins | sample Lox_Sample_23_FD_206715 | JGI IMG/M metagenome (GOLD analysis project Ga0335074, IMG submission 206715) | Soil microbial communities from Loxahatchee National Wildlife Refuge, Florida, United States - Lox_Sample_2.3 | ecosystem: Environmental > Terrestrial > Soil > Wetlands | place: USA: Florida...
ACGTCGGCCTGCCGCCCGGTCGCCGAGCCGTCCAGGTAGGCGATCGTCACCTGGTAGGTCCCGGCGGCGGGCACCGACACGCCGTTGAAGGTGAGCGTGCCGCCCTCCCCGACGAAGCCGACCTTCTGCCCGCCCGAGCACGTCGGGCACGCGGCGGCACCGGCCCCGCCGGCGATCGTGTTGGCCGCCGCCTCGGCCTCGTACGAGGTGGCCAGCGGCGGCGCGGCGGCACTGGCGTTAAGCGTGAAGCCGTTGAATGTGGCCTGCCCGGGCTGCCCGGCCGCGTGCGAGGTGAGGAACAGGCCGGCGTCCTGGGTGGCCGCCTGCCCGGGCACGGTGGCGCTGCCCACCTTCAGCCAGGACTGGCCGTCGTAGGAGTAGTAGCCGGTGTAGGTGGACCCGTTGCGGACCAGTTCCAGGTAGACCGGCAGGCTCTCCGGGATGGTGCCGTTGGCCGGGGTCACCGAGTCGATGAAGTCCCCACCGCCCGAGTCCCACTCCAGCTGGATGCCGCCGGACGGCGACTCGAACAGGATCACCCCCTCCGGGGACGTGCCGGACCCGGTGATGTCGTTGCGCACCATCAGGCCGGCCTTGGCGTAACCGGTCATGTCCTGCTGTGCGGTGACCTCGGTCTCGATGGTGGCCGTGCCGCCCACCACGCCCGGCTGGTAGATGCTGCTGTACGCGTCGGCGTCGCTGTACAGGTCGGCACCGGCCCCCTCGATGGCGAACTGCTGCCCGGACTGGCCGAACGCAGCCGGGGCGTCGGTGGCCGAGGAATACGTCTTGTAGGGCGCCTGCACCGGCGAGGTGGTCGTCACGCTGACCGTTACCGAACTTTCCTTTCGCAACGCCAGCCACTGGTAACTGGCGTTCGCCGTGACGCTGCCGCTGCCGAACAACTCCCCCGCCGGGGGCGCCGGTGCGGTCACGGTGAAGCTGGCCTGCACGGTCGCGCCGGGTGCCACCGGACCCACCGATGCCGAACCCGGGGTCACCGTCCAGCCCGCCGGGGCGGACAGGGACAGCCGGGCGGACGGGACCGGCTGGACGCCGTCGTTGGTGAACGAGACGGTGGCCGTGCCCGGCTGCCCGCCGGTCAGTGTCGACAGTCCGGTCTCGGCCAGCGTCGTGTCCGGCGGCACCAGGCCTGCCGCCGACTGGGCTATCGGCCGGATCCGGAACAGGGCGACCCCGTGTGCGGGGACATCAGCCGCGATGGTCGAGCCCGATTCGGTCAGCCGGTGGTGCCACAGATCGTTCAGTAGATAGGCGCCGCTGGCCGGCAGGCCGACGGCGGCGGCCGTGGTGGATACCACCTCAGCCTGGCTGCTGGTGTTGAACAGGCCCGCCACCACGTCGCCGGACTTCTCGGTCTTGGCGAACACCTGGGCAGTGCTGCTGTCCGCGACCCGGGACGCGTCGATGCTGTCCTGGTCCACCGAGAGCACCGCCCGGTTGGTCAGGTAACTCAGGTCGAGCGGGTCGAGGTGGGTCAGGTCGGTGCCCAGGATGAGCGGTGAGGCAGCCAGCGACCACAGGCTCATCTGGGTCTGCCGTTCCGCCGGGGTCAGCCCGTCGTTGCTGCCGTTGCCCAGCTCCAGCGAGTCGTAGTCGTTGAACGCGCCGGGGCCGCCGTATGGCTGCCACTGCGCGACCTGGTTGAACCGGGACTCGACGTTGGCCCAGTCGGTCAGCGGGTAGCTGCTGCCGTTGCTCTCGCAGCCGTAGCACTCGATGTCGCCGCCGGTGCGCCAGCCGTTGGAGTCCTGCGCCCAGGTGCTGGCGTCGGCGATGTTCAGGCTGTTGGACAGCTCCAGGTGGATCGGCCGGCCGGTCTGCCGCAGCGCCTGCGACCAGGCCTGCACGTCCGGGATGTCGAACGAGCCGACGCCGTCCAGCTTGAGGTAGTCCACCCCCCAGGAGGCGAACTCGTCGGCCCACGAGTCGAGGAACGCCTGCGCGCCCGGCTTGCTGTAGTCGATGCCGACCATGCCGCCGCAGTTGTAGTTGTTCTCGTGGACCGATGGCTCGGCGATCTGGTCGGCGGTGTAGGAGGTGCCCTCGATCGGGGTGTTCTGCGCGACCGCCTGCGCGGAGATGCCTGGCGTCACGTAGAGCCCGAACTTGAGCCCGAGATGGTGCACGTAGTTCGCGACGGCCTGGATGCCGTTCTCGCTGCCGTCCGCCGGGAACTTGCTGTTATCAGTGACCCAGCGGCCGTACTGGTCCACGTTCGGGCCCTGGCTGCCCGGGCACTGGTACCAGAAGTCGTCCACGTTCACGTACTGGAAGCCGGCCCGGGCCAGCCCGCTGCTCTTCATGGCGCGGGCCTGCGCTTCGATGCCGGCCGCGGTCGGGTCGTGCCGGATGAAGCTCCAGCTGCTCCAGCCGAGCGCCGGGGTCAGCCCGACCCCGTTGTCCTCGGCCTGCGCGGCGGGTGCGGCCGCCACCGCGGCGACCAGACCCAGTGGGATGAGTGGTAAGGCGGCGATCAGCGCGCGGATCAAGCTCCTCATCCGTTTTACCTCCTTTTGCCCGGGGATGCCTCCTCCTTCGTACTGCGCGGCACAGGTTCGGTCAATATCACCCGTAATTGCACATAACTGCACAGCTCGCCGGTAGGGCTTCGCCGGGGTTGGCTCGCCATCGGCGGGTTTGGGCTAGCATCCTGCGCAGGCTCGAGCGCGAGCAGGTATTGGGCAAGGGGCACGGCGATGAGGTTCTACGGCGAGATGCGGGTGCAGGGCAGTGGCCCACTCGACGGCGCCCGCTTCGACGCGCTCGCCTACGCGCTCGCCGAGATCGAGGAGACCGACCCGGGGGTGAGCGAGGTCGACCTCACCGCCTCGCTGGCCCATGGCTCGATCACCGCGTCGATGGTCATCGACCAGGACTCGCTGGAACTCGCGGTGGCCAAGCTGATGGCGACGGTGCGCACCGCCATCTACCCAAACGGGGACACCCTAGGCGGCTGGAAGTTCCTCACCGAGACGGCCGGGCTGACCGTGCAGCCCGCCGCCGCCCGGGGCGCGGAGAGCCGGACCGGGGATGCGCGGCACGCGGCCAGCCACCTCCCGGCCAGCCAGCTCCCGGCCAGCCAGCTTCCGGCCAGCCATCTCCCGGCCAGCCAGGCCCCCGGCGCCAGGCCCGCGGGCGACGCCGCGGCCGATGGCCGCGCGGCCGACGGCCGGGCACAGGTGCCCCAGCACAGCTGAGCCCGGCCCGGGATGCCTCCGTTCACAGCACATCGCGCAGTACCTGCCGGCCGGTGTCCGGCCGGGGCGCATGGCAGGCCGGGCAGCGCGGCCCGCGGCCTGGGATGTTCAGCCAGTAACCGTCGACCAGCCGTTCGGTGGCCCGGATCGCGGCGATCAGCTGGCCGCTGCTCACCACCGCACCCGGCGGGTTGGTGGACAGCCCGGCCAGCACCTGAACGGCTGGATTCGCCTTGCGCGCCTGGGCCGCCGCGGCGCGGACGAACGCCGCATAGGTGCGGGTGCTGCGCTCCAGGCTCTGCGCCTGCAACTCGATCACATCGGAGACCCTGGCCAGCTGGCCGGCCAGGCCGAGCTTGAGGAACTGCCGCCAGCGCGGTCCGGCCAGGCCGGGCTGGACGGTGGTGAGGTTGAGGGCCGGCGCGACGATGAGCCGCAGCCCGTGCGCCCGGGCCAGGCTCAGCGCGTGCTGGGCGGCCCGGGCCGGGGCAACCTGTTCCGCGTGCGGGGTGAAGGACCAGGCCTCGGGGTCGTAGAGCACGGCCCGGGTGCCGGCCGGGAGTTGCTGCCCGGTGACCGCCTGCCGCAGGCCAGCGACCGCGGCGAAGGTGACCACCGGCACCGCGCCCGCGACGGTGAGCGGCTGCTGGCCGGGCTGCAGGATCTGGTAGACCGGCGACCGGCCCAGCCGGACCCGCACCGCGGGCTGGATGATCATCTGCGCGAGCGCGGCCCGGGTCAGCATCCAGGTTAAGCCGCCGTCGGCTGGCGTGGCCGCCGCCGGCGTGGCCCGGCCGGGCATGGCCGAGGTGGCCGGCCCCGGCCCGGCCGTGGACCCCAGGGCGGCACAGCTGGCCAGTACCGAGCCGGCCGCGGCCATGACGGCGGCGAGCCGCAGCTCACGGGATAGCGCGGCGCCCCGCCGGCCGGGCATGGTCATTGCCGCCACCTGGGTCACGAAGCCAGCTGGACATTGGCTGACATCCCGCTCAGCGGAGTGACCACGGCATGGCCGGTAACGCTGATAACCGCCTCGTAGCTGGCCCCACCCGAGGTGCTGACCGGCGTGGGCGACAGTTCGGTGACCGTGCCGCGCACCCCGCTGAGCTGCGCCGCGGGCACGGATATCGCCGCCGCCTGGCCGACCCGCACGCCCGAGACGGAACTCTGCGGGACGAGCAGGCGCACCTGCCAGCCGCCCGACGTACGCAGCGCGAGGACCGGTGACAGCCCGTTCTTGTTCTTGAGACTGGCCATCGGCCCGCTGGGCAGCAAGGAGAACTGGGGTTGCTGGCTGGGTGCGGCCTGGCCGGGTCCGGTCGCGTTGCGCAGCCCGGCCGGAGTGGCCGTCGCACCGGCCTGGCCGTAGATGGCCACCACGGTGCCCGCCGCCGGGGCGAGGATCTCGGTGGCCAGTACCTTCATCCGGGCGGCCGCGCGGCGCGTCCGGTCGTTGGCCAGTTCGTTCCTGACCGTGGCGATGCTGGAGGCGGGCGCGGACTCGGCCAGCAGCGCGGCGAGATTCGACTTGTCCGCCGCTACCGCCACCCGGTCCGCCTGCAGCGCCGCGACCGCGGCCGGAGCGTCCTCGGTGGCCAGCATCTGGCCCTTCCGGACGGCCTGCCCCAGGCGCACCAGCACCTTGCTCACCCGGCCGGCCGCGCCGAAGTTGAGGCTGGAGATGGCGCTGTTGCTGACCACCCCGGTGAACGAGTGCTGGTCCGCGGCGAGGACCGACGGCACGTAGAGCGCGACCGCGAGCACCGACGCGGCGGCCAGCAGGATCCCGCCCAGCCGCTGCGGCGCGGTGACGTACCCGCGCAACCCCTCCGGGCGCGGCCTCCGGCCGGCCGTCTCCGGATAGTACGGATCGCGGTCTTCGTCCTCTTCGTCCTCATCCGGCTCCTGATCGAGGTCCTCGTCAAAGTCCTCGCTGGGGTAGCGGAGATCCCCGTCCACAACCGCCGGGTACGGGTTCCCGTACGGGTTCTCGTACCGGCCCGGGTACGGGCCCGGGTACGGGTCGTGGCCGGCCGGCACCCGGACTGGCTCATCACGAACCCGCTCAACATCGGCGATCACCAGACGCCGCGCCCCGGGCGCACCCTGATCCTGTCCCGGCTCCCCGGGCCAGGCCGGCGGCCACCGGACCTGGGCCCGCCATGGCCGCCGGCCCCGCCAGCCAGGCTGGCGGGCGGCGGCCTGCGGCGGGTCGGCTGGCTCAGGGTCGTCGTCCTCGATGAGCAGGGACATATCGGTTCACCCCACGTGAGCTGTTATAACGAGGTTATCACGAGATAATTCCTCCAGTTGGCGAATCTGGCAAGATCGTCACCGTTAACAGAAAGCCACCCGATATGAAACTTTCACGGACACCGGGAAAGCTCTCTGATAACGTTAACAACAACCCTCCTTAATTCGCTTTAATGTGGGTGCTTAATGAATATTTCGGTCCTGGCCCTTTCGGTGCTGCTGCTGGTCACGCTCATTGCGGCCTGCCTGCTGCCGGTGGCCGCGGACAGCGCCGAGGACGGCGGGGACGGACTGGCCGAGGTCGTGATACCGCGGCACGTCAAGACCCCACGGTGGCGGCCGCGCACGCTCGCCTTCTTCGCCGTGACCGCGGTCATGAGCCTGGCCTTCCTGGAGCTGCGGCACCCGTCGCCGCCCGTGCTGTACTCAGACGCGGTGAGCAAGGTGGCCGGCGCGATCACCCGTGACCCGGCCACCGTGGCCGGTTACATCGCACGGCTGCGGCCCGCCCTGGTGTTCTTCGGCGTCACGTTCATCACGGCCACCGCCGTGGTGCTGCGGGCCAACCTGGGCCGGCGGCTGGCCGTGCTTGGGCATGTGGTGATCTACCTCGCCATGTCGGTGCTCACCCAGGCCCTGATGATCACGGCCGGCATCGCGTCCGGCTGGCTGATCGCGCCGTTCGGCATCGAGGCCACCCTGGCCAACCTGCTGATCGGCGGCCTGGTCGTGATGCGCCTCACGTTCACCACGTTCGTGCTGCCGCGGGCCACCGTGCTGCCCATCGTGCGCCGCCCGCGGCTGTGGGACACCCTGCTCACCTGCTGTGCGCTGGTCACCGTGGTCACCGTGCTGATCGCGGGATACGCCTACATCTCGGAACTGTCGCACCTGGGCTCGGTGCTGCAGGTGTTCCTGCCGCTGTACGCGGTGAGCGTGCTGTTCATCTTCATGTTCGCCCCGCTGTGGCTGCTCTGGTGGGTCAACCGCAAGCTGCCGCAGCCGGGCCGCTACCGGCCGCCGGTGGACATCATCATCCCGGCCTACAACGAATCGGACAACATCACCCGGCTGCTCGAATCGGCGGACATCGCGGCCGGCCGCTACGGCGGCCCGGTCCAGGTGGTGGTGTCGGACGATGGCTCGACCGACGACACCGCGCGGCTGGCCGAGGACGTGATGGCGGGCTTCCGGCACGCCACCGGCTGGGTGCTGACCGGGCCGAACGCGCGCCAGGCCGCGGCGCTCAACCGGGCCATCGCCGCCACTGCGGCGGAGATCGTCATCCGGGTGGATGCCGACTGTGTGCTGGGCCAGGACACCCTGGTCTATGCCGTGCCATGGTTCGCCGACCCCGAGGTCGGCTGCGTCGGGGCCATGGAAGAACCACGGACCGACACCGTGACCTGGTTCCACCGGTTGCGGGCCCTGGAGACCGCGTTCCAGTTCCGCTTCGCCCGGCTCGGGCAGAGCATGGTGGACGGGATCGTCGTCATCCCGGGCACGTTCACCGCCATGCGGCGCGGCCCGGTCGAGGCCGCGGGGGGCTTCCCGGTCGGCATGAACGGCGAGGACTCCGACGTCACCATGCAGATCGGGCGGCTCGGCTACCGGGTGGTCGCCGACCCGCGGATCCGCTCCTACGAGGATGTGCCGCGCAGCCCCGGGGAATTCGTCGAGCAGCGGACCCGGTGGGCCCGGGCCGGCTTCCACGTGTACGCCCGGCACGTCCCGCTGCGCAGCGGGCTGGCCGGGCCGCGGGTATGGTTCTGGACGCTGCGCCGCGGGTTCTCCTGGTTCTCCATCCAGGCCGGCCTGGTGGCCCCGGTCTTCCTGCTCATGCTGGCGCTGACCAGTCCCGCCTACCGGGCCAACCTGCTGTCGTTCGCCCTGCTCTACGTGGCAGGCGGCGGGGTGGTGCTGGTGATCAGCCTGCCCTACGCGATCAAGCTGGGGTTCTGGCGCAGCATCCTGTGGGCGCCGACCTGGTTCGCGTTCGCGTTCCTGCGCCGGATCGGCACTCTGGAAGCAGCCATCTCGCTGCCGACCCGGCCATTCCCGGACTGGTCCGCCGGTGCGGCGGGCCGGCCGACGGTCAAGCGCGCCGAGCGCCAGCCCGCCTTCCGGGCCTAAAGTCTCCTGCTTGTGCCTTTTCCTATATCGCGGGCGAGAGAAATGCCCGAGGCCGGAGGCCCGGTAAGAATTCGGTAAGAATTCGCATACTGCGAGGGAGATTCGGCGCTTACGCTCGGCACAACCGCCGGGCAGTAGCGCCCGTTTAACCGCGGCCAGCTCCGCACACAGCACAGTGCGCCAGCTGATCGCGCACCACGGCCGCCACCACCTCATGGTCGACCGGATTGCCCGCGTGGCGGCAGGCGAGACCGACCCTGGTGGCCATGTCGGGCACCTCGCCGAGCATGGCGGCCCGGCCCAGGGCGCGGTAGCAGACCCGCGCCGACCGCCATGCCACGGTCAGTTAGCTGCACCACCCTGCTCATTGTCGGCCGCCACCCACCCGCCCGTACTCGTAAGCAGCCGGGTCGCTTCCCGCTGGCCCTGGGCGGAACCGGCCCGGGCGGCGGGGATGCGAGTTGCCGGATCCATCTGGCTGATGCCCATTGCGGCCCGGGAACGGGCGTCCGGTGTGATCACCTCGACGCGGCTGCCCTGCTTGCGCAGGCCGTCGACCTGACTGGCCAGGTCCGCGCCCGGTGGCCTGCGCAGGCCCTCGAACTGCCCGTCCGGACCCGCGCCGCGTTCCGGTGGTGCCTGGCTCCGGCCGCCCAGCGGGGAGAGCACCACGACGTTCGCATAGCCCGAGGCAAGGTCGGCGTTTTCGTTGGAGCGCACGCCACCGTTGATGTAGCGAGTGCCGTTGATGCTGTGCGTGGGGACCAGACCGGGCAGCGCGGTGCTCGCGGTGACCGCGTCCACCAGGTCGACGCCGGAATCGCGGTCGAACGCAGCCAGCTCACCGGTATGCGCGTCGAGGGCCACCACGATCATCGGCCGGTCCGGCCATTCATGGCGGGCCAACCTGGCGGCGACCATTGCGCGCCGCTGTGCCGCCCCGGGTCCGAGTATGGAGTCGCTCTCCAGCCCGAACGCGCCCATCGCACGCTGCAGATCGGCGGCCGAGGTGGCGGCGGCGCCGATGGCCCTCATCCGCTCGAACACCGTGGCCATCGGCAGGGACGGCGGCCGTTCCCGGTGCTGCCCGCCCGGCGCAGCCGGCGGGGACAGCACCGAGGCCAGCAGTTCGGCCGCGGGCGTACCGCTGCGCACCTGCGCTGCCGTGGTGGCCCCGGCCGAGGTGCCGACCACCAGATCCGCGGCCTCGGTCAGATCGAGACCAGCTTCGGCCAGGCCCGCGATGACACCGATCTGCCACGCATTCCCGGCTGCCCCGATAGCCGGGCCGGAAACTCCGCCGCAAACGACGGAGCAACTGTCGCCGGCCGGTCACGACGAGGCCGAGCTCGCCCGGGTGGCCGAACTTGCTCAGATCAGGGCGGGCGGGCGAAGGTAACGTCAGACCAACCGAGATCCGCTGCCCTCAACTGTGAAGAGCCCGTTTAGATGGAACCGGACCAGACCCAGGCCACCTGGTTGTTGTTCCTGGCCCAGCTGCCCAGCTCACCGTCCAGCGCGCGGGTCGCGGTCTGGCGCCGGATGCGCACGGTCGGCGCCACGAGCGTGCTGAACGGCACCTGGGTTCTGCCGCACACCGCGGCGCACGCCCGGGTCTTCGAGGAACTGCTGGAATTGGTGCGGAAGCACCGCGGCAGCGGGTTCGTGCTCAGCGTTTCGGAATCGGCGCCAGAGACGGACGCGGCCATCGTGGCGCGGTTCCGCGCCGACCGCAGCCGGGAGTATGACGAACTCGCCGAGCGCTGTGCCGCCTTCCTGGCCGAGCTCCGGAAGGAGACCCAGGCCGGAAAGTTCATCTTCGCCGAGCTGGAGGAGGGCGAGCAGGACCTCGAGAAGCTGGTCCGCTGGCTGGGTAAGATCCAGCGGCGAGACTTCTTCCCGGGCGACCGCCAGACCGAGGCGATCAGCGCAGTCGAGCGTTGCCGGCGGGCTCTCGAGGACTTCTCCCGGGCGGTCTATGAGGCCGAGGAGGTGCAGCAACCGGCCGGCCCGGGTGCTACCTGGCCGGACCAGGCCGCGGTCGGCCCAGGACTGCGGCTTACCACCGATTTCCCAGGTCAGCGAACCCAGGCATAGTTTCTGGGGTCTTGGTCGAAACCGCTGAGCCCGGCGAATCCGGCGTCATCGGCCAGGCCCGCGGCCTTCGCGCAGTCCAGCAGGTATGGGGGGCCCAGCCAGCTCGGCCGCGACCTTGCGCCACGCGGCCAGCGCGGTGTCGATGTCGGCCGTGGTCACGTCGGCATGGGTGAGCATGCGCAGACGCCCGGCCACCATTGTCACCAGCACCCCGTGCCCGGCCAGCCGCTGCTGCCATTCCTGCACCGGGTGCCCGGTCCGGGTGACGTCGACGAACAGGATGTTGGTCTGCACCACCGCCGGGTCGATGGCTCCCGGCATGGTCTCGGCGATGCCCTGGGCCAGCCGCTGGGCGTTGTCGTGGTCCTCGGCCAGCCGTCCCGGGCCGTCGCGCAGCGCGACCAGGCCGGCCGCGGCCATCACCCCGGCCTGCCGCCAGGC
>Ga0335074_10017382_pt1 | contig 10145 bp, 6 predicted proteins | sample Lox_Sample_23_FD_206715 | JGI IMG/M metagenome (GOLD analysis project Ga0335074, IMG submission 206715) | Soil microbial communities from Loxahatchee National Wildlife Refuge, Florida, United States - Lox_Sample_2.3 | ecosystem: Environmental > Terrestrial > Soil > Wetlands | place: USA: Florida...
CTCGGGGGCGGTGCGTGCGAGTGCGGCGAAGCGGACCTCGGACTCGACGAACTCCGCCACCGGGATGGCCGGCGCCTTGCTGTCGAGCGAGAAGGGCTGGCCCTCCTCCGAGGTCGTCGGGCGATAGCGGTAGAGCGGCCAGTACCCCGAGCGCACGGCGTCCTTCTGGTGGCTCATCGAGCGCTCCATGTCGATGCCGTGCGCGATGCAGGTGGAGTAGGCGATGACCAGGCTCGGCCCGTGGTGGGCCTGTGCCTCGAGCAATGCCTTGGTCGACTGGATGTCGTTGGCGCCCATGGCGATCTGGGCGACGTAGACGTTGCCGTAGGAGCGTGCGATCGCCCCGAGGTCCTTCTTCGCCGTCGCCTTGCCCGAGGCGGCGAAGCGGGCGAGGGCCCCTCGCTGGGTCGCCTTGGAGGCCTGGCCGCCGGTGTTCGAGTACACCTCGGTGTCGAGGACGAGCACGTTCACGTCGCGACCCGACGAGAGCACGTGGTCGAGGCCGCCGAAGCCGATGTCGTAGGCCCAGCCGTCGCCGCCGACGATCCAGACCGTCTTGTCGACGAGGTAGTCGCTGAGGGCGAGGAGATGACCGGCACGACGCCCTGTGGCGCTCCCGTCGAGCAGAGCCGAGAGACGCTGCTTCAGGTCGGCGACGCGGCGGCGCTGGGCGAAGATCCCGACCTCGCTCTCCTGGTCGGCGTCGAGGATCGCCGTCGCCAGCTCCTCGCCGATCTCGCCGGCGAGGCCGGCGAGAAGATCGCGGGCGGCCCGGTTCTCGGCCTCGAGGCCGAGGCGAAGCCCGAGCCCGAACTCGGCGTTGTCCTCGAACAGCGAGTTGGCCCACGCCGGGCCGCGGCCCTCGCCGTTCACCGTCCAGGGCGTCGTCGGCAGGTTGCCGCCGTAGATCGACGAGCATCCCGTGGCGTTGGCGATGATCAGGCGGTCGCCGAAGAGCTGGGAGAGCAGCCGCAGGTACGGGGTCTCGCCGCAACCGGAGCAGGCGCCGGAGAACTCGAACAGCGGCTCGAGAACGGCCGCCCCCTTCACGCTGTCGTGGGACAGCAGGCTCCTGTCGAGCTCGGGAAGGTCGCGGAAGAAGGCCCAGTGCAGCCGCTCGTCGTCGCGGTGCTCGAGCACCGGCTCGAGGTTGATCGACTTGTGGCGAACCTCGGTCTTCGAGTGCGCCGGGCAGATGTCGACGCAGACGCCGCAGCCGGTGCAGTCGTCGGGAGCGACCTGGATCGTGAGCAGGTGACCCTCGAGGTCCTTCGAGCGGAATGCCTTGGAGAGGAACCCCTCCGGAGCCCCCTCGAGCGCGCCCGGCTCGTAGACCTTCATCCGGATCGCGGCGTGCGGGCAGGCCATCGCACATTTGCCACAATCTGTGCAGATGCTCGGATCCCAGATCGGGATCTCCACCGCGATCGCCCGCTTCTCGTAGCGGGCCGTGCCCGATGGGAAGCGCCCGTCGGCGGGCAGCGCCGAGACCGGGAGCGAGTCGCCTTCCCCCGCCATCATCACCGCGGTCACGTCGCGGACGAACTCGGGGGCGTCGAGCAGGCCGGAGTGGGTCGCGAGATGGACGTCGAGCGGGTCTGGTTGCGCCGGGAGGACCCGGACGAGGCCGGCGAGGGCCTCGTCGATGGCGGTGAAGTTGCGCTCGACGACGACCTGGCCGCGCTTGCCGTAGGTGTGCTCGACGGCCTCTTTGATCGCGGCGATCGCCTGCTCGGTCGGCAGGAGCCCGGTGAGGGCGAAGAAGCAGACCTGCATCACCGTGTTGATCCGCGTCCCGAGGCTCGCCGCGGCGGCGACGGCCTGGGCGTCGACCACGTAGAGCTCGATCTGCTTGTCGAGGATCTGGCACTGTACCTGCGGCGGCAGGTGCTGCCAGGTCTCCTCGGGCCCGTAGGGGCTGTTGAGGAGCAGCGTCGCCCCTTCCCGGGCGAGCTCGACCACCTTCACCCGCTCGAGCAGGTTGAACTGGTGGCAGGCGACGAAGTCGGCTCTCGAGACGAGGTACGTCGAGCGGATCGGGCGGTCGTCGAAGCGCAGGTGCGACACCGTGATCGAGCCGGATTTCTTCGAGTCGTAGACGAAGTAGCCCTGGACGTGGCCGCCCGTCGCCTCGGCGATGATCTTGGCGCTGTTCTTGTTGGCCCCGACGGTGCCGTCCGCCCCGAGCCCGAAGAACACGGCCTGGAAGGTGCCCTCACGTGCAGGCAGGCGGAAGGAGGTGTCGGGGCTCAGGCTCGTCGAGCTCACGTCGTCGTCGATGCCGACGGTGAAGTGGCGCTTGGGGTGCTGGCGGGCGAGCTCGTCGAGGACGGACTTGACCATCGACGGGTCGAACTCCTTGGACGAGAGCCCGTAGCGCCCGCCGATCACCCTCGGCGCCGAGCGGAACGGGGACTCCCTGCCCTCGGCCTCGGCCGCCTCCATCGCCTCGTCGAGGGCGGCGCGCACGTCGAGGTAGAGCGGCTCGCCGACCGTCCCCGGCTCCTTCGTCCGGTCGAGCACGGCGATCGCCTTGACGCTCGGAGGAAGGGCGGCGACGAGCTGAGCTGCCGGGAAGGGGCGGAAGAGGCGCACCTTGAGCAGGCCGACGCGCTCCCCCTCCGCCGTGAGCGCCTCGACGGCCTCCTCGGCCGCCCCGCAGCCCGAGCCCATCAGGACGACGACGCGCTCGGCGTCCGCCGCGCCGCAGTACTCGACCACGCCGTAGTGGCGCCCCGTCCGCTCCTCGAAGGCAGCCATCTTCTCCGCGACGATCCCGGGTACGGCGGCGTGGAAGGGGTTCGACGCCTCCCGGCTCTGGAAGAAGACGTCGGGGTTCTGCGCCGTGCCACGTACGTCGGGGTGGTCGGGGCTCATCCCGCGGCCACGGAAGGCGAGGACGTCGTCGTCGAGGACGAGGGCGGCGAGATCGGCGTCCTCGAGCGGGGCGAGCGTCGCCAGCTCGTGGCTCGTCCGAAAGCCGTCGAAGAAGTGCAGGAACGGCACGCGCGAGGAGAGCGCCGCGGCATGGGCGACGAGGGCGAGGTCTTGGGCCTCCTGGGGCGAGGCCGAGCAGAGCATGGCGAAGCCTGTCGAGCGGGCTGCCATCACGTCGGAGTGGTCGCCGAAGATCGAGAGGGCGTGCGTGGCGACGCTGCGCGCCGCGACGTGGATCACGCTCGGAAGGAGCTCGCCGGCGATCTTGAACATGTTCGGCAGCATCAGCAACAGGCCCTGGGAGGCCGTGAAGGTCGTCGCCAGCGCTCCCTTCTGGAGCGCCCCGTGCAAGGCGCCGGCGGCGCCTGCTTCGGACTGCATCTCGACGATCTCGGGGACCTGGCCCCACAGGTTCGTCCGGCGTGCTGCTGCCCAGTCGTCGGCGTGCTCGCCCATCGGCGAGGACGGCGTGATCGGGTAGAGGGCGATCACCTCCGAGAGGGCGTAGGCGACGCGCGCCGCAGCCTCGTTGCCGTCGATGCAGAGGTCGTGCCGGGTAGCCACAGGAGTCCTCCAGGTAGGATCTGCCTCCTTTCTACGTGAGGTCAGGGACGCGTCTGTAGGGCACTTGGTCCCCTTCCTGCTGGTTGCCGTCCAGCTCGCCAGCTCGGTACCTTCGCCAAGAGCTCGGCGGAGTGGCTGGACGAGCGCCATCGTCGGGTCGGCGACGTGGATCCACCCCGGGGCGCGGCCTACCGGAGAGATCGGGTCCCTGCGGCGGCGGACCGGTTCGCTCGATCCGACGGGAACGGGCTGCGACGGAGGGCGCGCGCTACGACGCGCTGCTCGCCGACGGCGCCCGGCCTCTCGCCGATGCGTGCCAGGCAGAAGATGTGGAAGGGGGACAACGCCCGCAGTGCCACGACCTCCAGGCCGGCAAGGGCACACAGCTCTGCCACCGTCCGTGTGGTGAACACGTGATGATGCAGGCCTCGGTGAACGAAATTCTCTCGGCAACGCTTCTCGAAGGCCTCCCTGTCCTGGGGCGCATCCGGATCTCGACCCAGGTCGTGAAGCGCCAGGATCTCCTCGAGGTGGGAGAGATCGTCCTCGGGCGTCGCGCGCTCTGCGTCGCTCCTCAGGTGCTCGGCCGTCGTCGCCGCACGGCGATGGTCGAAGGTGCCGTCACGGTGCGGAACGACCAGAAGCACGTACCCGCGGGGGCGTAGGACCCGTCGCCATTGTGCCAGCGCGCCGAGCGGATTGGCGATGTGCTCGATGACATGCGAAGCGAGCACCACGTCGTATGACCCGTCGGCGATCCCGCCGAGCTCCGCCGCCTCGCCGACGATCAGGCGTGCCGGCGAGCGCAACTCTGGTATCTGCCCCGCCGACCAGAGCGTGTCCTCGGCATAGTCGAGGAGGTCGAGCGAGCCGAGCTCACGGTAGATGGGCAGTCCGGTCCTCGAGAGGAACAGCTCGCTGGGACCGCCGATCTCGAGCGCCGAGCACCCTGCCAGCTGGCGTGCGATGTCAGCGAGCGCAAGATGGGCGCGCACGACCCGCGCCTGGCGGCGAACGACACGGCGGGCGCGCTTGACAGCCACGACGAGGGGAGACGGAAGGACCCGTTCCAGCCGATCCCTCCCCCGCGCGGTGTACCGGTCTCGGCTCATCGCGCGCGAACATTAACTGCGGGACCTGGCCGGACGCGATGCGCGGGCGACTCCGCCCGCAGCGTCGCGGAGATCAGCCGGCCGAGGGCGAGGCCGAGACAGCGGCCGCTGGCGCTCGGACCGCCGCGGCACAGCGACGGCTGCACCTGGCGAAGGACGAGGAGTCGCTCAGGCGGGCGGCGAGACCTTGGGGTCGGCGACCCGCAGGGCGACGAGCTCGAGCACCTCCTCGACCGCACGCACCTCGGCACAGCCCGGGCAGAGCGCGACGTGGCCACCGCTGTGCTCGGCCTCGACCGGGCCGGCGAAGCCGCAGCTGCAGGAGAGCACCGTGGGGACGCGCTCTATCTCGAGCGCCGCGCCGACGAGCACGGTGCCGACCGCCAGCTCCTCGAAGGCGATCGCCAGCTCGGCGCCGTCGATCAAATCGCCACAGCGGACCCGCACCGCCGAGACGGGGCGGCCGGCGGCATGCAGCTCACAGCTCTCGACGAGCTCGGCGACGAGCGAGAGCTCATGCACCGCAGGCGACCTCGCGGCCCGGGGGATCGCCGACGACGTCGCGCGCCCCGTCGAGCGCCGCCTGGCACGCCGCGGCGAAGGCGGCCTGCACCACTGGGCTCAACCCGGCACCGATCTCGAACGAGCCGGCGCCGACGCTGACGAGCGAGACGGCCGGCGTGACCCCGTAGAGCGCCGCGCAGAGCGCGAGCAGCTCCTCGAGGCTGCACCCGTGCGAGAGTGGTGCCCCCGTCGCCGGAGAGGGCCCGGGCCCGAGGCGCTCCACCCGCACGGCGCCGGGGGGCAGCGCGCTCGAGGCGTCGACGACGACGACGCGCCGCGCCCCGACGAGCTCCTCGACGAGCTCTGGAAGGAGCTGGCCGACCTCGAGCACGCGGGCTCCGCCGGCCTCGAGGTCGTCGCCGACGGCGGCGGCGACCGCCGGACCGACGCCGTCGTCGCGACGCAGCGGGTTGCCCACGCCGACGAGGACCACGCCCTCGAACGGCGGCCGCTCACGAGCACCCAGCCTGGCGCGGGGCACGGCGCTCAGCGGGACAGGCGGCGCACGAGCCCGCCTGCGGGATCGAGTATGTCGATGACGAGGGGCATCTGGCCGACGGCGTGCGTCGAGCAGCTGAGGCAGGGGTCGTAGCAGCGGATGACGCCCTCGATGCGGTTGAGCACGCCCTCTTGCACGTCCTCGCCGTGGATGTAGTGGCGCGCCACCTCGGTCACGCTTCGGTTCATCGCCAGGTTGTTGTGCCCGGTGGCGATGACGAGGTTGGCCCACTGCACGAGCCCGTCGTCGTCGACGCGGTAGTGGTGGATGAGCGTGCCCCGCGGGGCCTCGGCGACGCCGACGCCCTCGCTGGCGTTGACCTGGGCGCGGGCGCGGACGTGGGTGTCGAGGATGTCCGGCGCGCTCAGGATGTGCTCGATGGCGTCGATGCCGTGGATGATCTCGATCAGCCGGGCGTAGTGGTAGTGGAACGAGCTCGAGGGATAGCGCCCGAGACGCTCGCGGTAGTCGCTGAGCTCGGCGTCGCTCGCCGGCAGTCCCATCCGCTCGACGACGTTGAGCCGGGCGAGCGGCCCGACGCGGTACATGCCCTCGGGGTACCCGAGCGGCTTGAAGTAGGTCGACTTGAGGTACGACCAGGGCTCGACGCGCTCGCCGAGGTAGTCCCAGTAGGGCTTGGGATCGACCCGATCGGCGAGCACCCAGCCGTTGTGGTCGACGACCTTGAGCAGGCCGTCGGACCAGGCGGCACGGTCGGACTCGTGGACAAGGCCCATGTACAGGCTCGGGAAGTTCCCGAACTGCGCCGCCTCGTCGACGAGATCGGCCAGCTTGGCCTTGTACCACTCGATGGTGCGCCGTGCCCGGGCACGGGCCTCAGGGACCTCGGCGAGGATGGCGTCGCGCTCGCCGACCTCGAGCGGGCGGCTCACTCCGCCCGGAACCACCCAGGCCGGGTGGATCCGCTTGCCGCCGAGGCGCTCGATGATCTGCTGCCCGAAGCGGCGAAGGGCGATGCCGTCGCGGGCGAGGTCCGGCGCGGTGGCGAGGACCTCGACGAGGTTCCGGCGGGCCGGATCGGCGTCGAATCCGAGCAGCAGGTCGGGCGAGCTCAGGTGGAAGAAGCTGAGCGCATGTGACTGCACGATCTGGGCAAGGTTGATGATCCGCCGGAGCCGCCGCGCCGTTGGGGGCACCGAGACGCCGAGGATCTCGTCGCAGGCCTTGGCCGAGGCGATGAGGTGGCTGACCGGGCAGATGCCGCAGATGCGTGCCATGAACGAGGGCATCTCCGACACCGGTCGGCCTTGGCAGATCCGCTCGAACCCGCGGAACTGGGTGACCTGGAAGTGGGCGCCGGCGACACTGCCTCGATCGTCGAGCTGCACGCTGATCCGGGCGTGACCCTCGATGCGGGTGATCGGCTCGATGACGATCTCGGTCATGTCTCGCACGCCTTCCTGTCCTGTCCGGGCTGTCCTGGCCGAGCACGGGCCGGCGTGGACTGCGCCGGTCGAGCCTGCGCCGTGGGGGGCCGGCGCGCCACAGCGCTCAACCGAAGCGGGCGGTGCCGGCCACGTCCGCCGTCCCCTCGTCGAGCAGCTCGTCCAGTGTCTGGTAGATGAGGTCGGCTGAAGGCGGGCAGCCCGGCACGAAGACGTCGACCTTGACCACGGCGTGGACGGGGCGCACCAAGGGGAGCAGCGCCGGCAGGTCCTTCGTCGGCACGCCGGGGTCGAGCGTGACGTTCTCCAGATAGGCACGCTCGAGGATCGCTGCCGGCCCGATCGGGTTCCGCAGGCCCGGGACGTTCGTCGTCACGGCGCAGTCCCCGAGCGAGACGAGCAACCGGGTGCTCCGCCGCACCTCGAGGATCCTACGGAGGTCGTCCTCGGAGCTCACCGCCCCCTCGACGAGGGTGATGTCGACATCGGGGGGGAAGCGCTTGGTGTCGACGAGTGGACCGAAGACGATCTCGGCGCGGCCGGCGATGTCGATCAGCCGCTCGTCGAGGTCGAGGAACGACATGTGGCAGCCCGAGCAGCCGTCGAGCCAGATGGTCGCCAGCTTCGGCTTGCCACGAGCCGGCACCGCGCTCACCGCTGCCTCCCGTGCTCGACGAGGAAGGGGATGTAGGGACGGGTCCGCTTGCTCTCGGCAACCGAGCGCCCCTTGACGGAGAGCGCCCCCGTCGGGCAGACCCGTACGCACTTGCCACAGCTCGTGCAGGTGTCCGACTCGCCCCAGGGCACCCCGAGGTCGGCGATCAGGCGCGCTCCGCTGCCGCGACCGCGGATGTCCCAGGTGTGCGCCCCTTCGATCTCGGCGCAGACACGCACGCAGCGCGTGCACAGGATGCAGCGGTTGTGATCCATCACGAAGCGCTCGTGACTGGCGTCGACCTCGGCGACGGGGTGCAGCAGAGGGAGGTCGAAGTGGGTCACACCGTGCTCGGCGGCGAGACTCTGCAGCTCGCAGTTGCGGTTGGCGACGCACACGGCGCAGACGTGGTTCCGCTCGGTGAAGAACAGCTCGAGGATCTGGCGGCGATAGGACAGCAGCGTCTCGGAGGTCGTCTGGACCTCCATCCCTTCCTCGATCGCCGTGACGCAGGCGGGCAGCAGCCTCGGGGTGCCCGTGACCTGCACCATGCAGAGCCGGCAGGCGCCGACGTCGGTCAGCCCGTCGAGGTGGCACAGCGTCGGGATGCGGATGCCGTTCTCCTGGGCGACGGCGAGGATCGACCGCCCCTCGGCACCGGCGACGTCGCGCCCGTCGATCTTGAGGGTGAGGATCGTCATCGAGCCACCGCCGCCTCGTCCTGCTCGGCCCGGGTCGTGCCGAGCTCGGCGGGCGCCTCGCCGTCGATGCGGCAGACCCCGGCCGGGCAGCGCCGCTCGTCGATGTGGGCGAGGTACTCGTCCCGGAAGTAGCGCAACGTGGCGAACACCGGGTTCGGCGCCCCCTGGCCGAGCCCGCAGAGGCTCGTCGTGCGCACCGTGTCGGCCAAGCGCTCGAGCGTCACGAGGTCCTGACGGGTCGCCAGGCCACGGCTGATCTTGTCGAGCAGGCCGTGCAGCTGCACCGTGCCCGCCCGGCAGGGGACGCACTTGCCGCAGGACTCCTCGCGGCAGAAGTCCATGAAGAACTTCGCCACGTCGACCATGCAGGTCGACTCGTCCATGACGATCATCCCGCCCGAGCCCATGTACGACCCGGCCGCCTTCAGCGACTCGTAGTCGACGGGCATGTCGAGCAGCTCCTCGGGCAGGCAGCCGCCACCCGGCCCGCCGGTCTGCACGGCCTTGAAGCGCCGCCCGTTGGAGATGCCCCCACCGATGTCGAAGATGATCTGGCGCAGGCTGAGCCCCATCGGCACCTCGATCAGGCCGGAGTTGACCACCCCGCCGGCCAGCGCGAACACCTTCGTGCCCTTGCTGTGCTCGTCGCCGATCGAGGCGTACCAGGCGCCGCCACGCCTGATGATCGCCGGCACGCTGGCAAGGGTCTCGACGTTGTTGATCAAGGTCGGCTTGCCCCACAGCCCCCTGGCGGAGGGGTACGGCGGGCGCGGCCGGGGTGTCCCCCGACCGCCCTCGATCGAGGCGATGAGGGCGGTCTCCTCGCCGCAGACGAAGGCGCCTGCGCCGATGCGCAGCTCGACGTGGAACTCGAAGCTCGTCTCGGCGATGTTCGAGCCGAGCAAGCCGGCTCGCTCGGCCTGGCGGATCGCCGACGCCAGGCGCTTGACGGTAAGCGGGTACTCGGCGCGCACGTAGACGTAGCCCCTCGACGCCCCGACGGCGTAGGCGGCGATCGCCATCCCCTCGAGCACCTGGTGCGGGCAGCTCTCGAGGACGCTTCGGTCCATGAAGGCACCGGGGTCGCCTTCGTCGGCGTTGCACACGACGTACTTGCCGTCAGGTCCTTCGGACTTGGCGACGACCGTCCACTTGAGCCCCGTCGGGTACCCCGCCCCACCGCGACCGCGCAGCCCGCTCGCCGTCAGCTCGGCGACGACCTGTGCGGGGGTCATCGCGGTGACGGCCTTGGTGAGCGCCTCGTACCCGCCGGCGGCGACGTAGCTCTCGACGTCCTCCGGGTCGACCTTGCCGCAGTGCTCGAGCACGACCTTCACCTGATCGGCGTAGAACGGGTCCTTCTCGAGCAGGCGCACCCGTGCGCTGCCCGGCCCGGCAGCTCCATCGGGTGCAGGCTCGGCATCAGTGCCGGCAATGGCAAGCGCCGCGACGAGCCCGTCGAGGCCGGCGCCACCGGTTGCCTGCACGTCCTCGTAGAGCCGCCCCTGCTCGGGCACGGCGACGAGTGGACCGGCGGCGCACAGCCCGAGGCACCCGACGCGGCGCACCGCGACGTCGTGCAGGCCGCTCGCCTCGACGCGCCCGCAGACGACGTCGAGGAGCTGGTCCGATTGCTTGGACAGGCAGCTGGCGGCCTGGCAGATGTTGGCCGTCACCCGCACCGGCCCGGCGGGGAGCAGGGGGTCG
>Ga0335074_10017383_pt1 | contig 10144 bp, 10 predicted proteins | sample Lox_Sample_23_FD_206715 | JGI IMG/M metagenome (GOLD analysis project Ga0335074, IMG submission 206715) | Soil microbial communities from Loxahatchee National Wildlife Refuge, Florida, United States - Lox_Sample_2.3 | ecosystem: Environmental > Terrestrial > Soil > Wetlands | place: USA...
GGCTCCGGCATCTGGTCGTAGACCTTGCGCAATGCCGGCGCCATTTTGTTGGTCAGCGTGCCGGCGACGATCATCACGTCTGATTGGCGCGGCGAAGCGCGCGGCGCGAAGCCGAAGCGTTCGGCGTCGTAGCGCGGCATCGACATCTGCATCATCTCGACCGCGCAACAGGCAAGCCCAAACGTCATCCACATCAGCGAGCCGGTGCGCGCCCAGGCGATGAGATCGTCCGCCGCCGCGACGAGAAATCCCTTGTCCGCGAGTTCGCCGTTGAGACCGCTGAAGAACGGATCTTCCGCGCCGCCCGGCCGTCCCGAACGCGCGGCAACCATTCCCTGGCGCGGTGTGCGGATCGCGGGTTCGCTCAGTTCCATTCGAGCGCTCCCTTCTTCCACTCATAGATAAACCCGATCGTGAGCACCGCAAGGAACAGCATCATCGAGCAGAAACCGAACAGGCCGAGCTTGCTGAAGGCCACCGCCCACGGGAACAGGAAGCTGACTTCGAGATCGAAAATGATGAACAGAATGGCGACCAGATAGAACCGCACGTCGAATTTCATGCGCGCGTCGTCGAAGGCGTTAAAGCCGCACTCATAGGCGGAAAGCTTTTCCGGATCTGGCTGTTTGAAGGCGAGCAGGAAGGCGGACAGAAGAAGCGCCAGCCCAATGCCGGCCGCCACGCCGATAAAGATGACGAGCGGCAACCAGCCGAGCAGCAATTGATGGAGCGATTGAGTCATCATCAGCCCCTCCGGCCGGCCGTCGCCCGACGGCCATTGTCTCTAGCTCCGGAGACTCTCGCTCCGGAACACGCCCCCCATGCGACGGTTCCGGGGGAAGCCGGAACCGCGCTGATTTGCCCCAAATCTAGAAGCAGATTCGCGCCGGAAAACTGGCCTTTTTGACCCTTAGCGCAGTGCACAAAAAGGTGCAAGGCGGGTCTGTGCGCGGAGCTCATGACCGCGGTGCCGGGGCTTCGCAGGAGGCACGAATTGCGCCCATAAAGCGCGCGAAACGCAGCAGCCAAGCGGCTCTAAATGCTTGAAATCATGGCGGGAGCGACGGGACTCGAACCCGCGACCTTCGGCGTGACAGGCCGACGCTCTAACCAACTGAGCTACGCCCCCGCGGGCGCGGTGGCAGTTAAGGCCCGGCTTCCGGCGAGTCAAGGATTCGGGGCCAAAATCAGCCTTTCGGACTTGCCTTGGACACGCCATAGAGCAAGCTCAGATAGCGCGTGAGGCGAGAAAACATCGGTGGAATCGGCAAAACAAGCGTGGTCAGTCGAAGCCGAATCGTCTAACTGCATCGATGTGACGGGCACTTTTCGCCCGCCACCGTTTCATCGAGGAGGGTCAAATGGCGACCAAACCAGGCACAACCGTTACACTAAAGCATCTCGCGGCAAGCCTTGCGGAAGATAATGAGCTTTCGAAAAAGCAGGCAGAAGCCATCCTCGGCGGTCTGGTCGGCCAGATCGTCAAACATCTGAAGAAAGGCGAGCGCATCCGCATCGGCGGGCTGGGCATTCTGCAGGTGCGCAAGCGCGCCGCCCGCATGGGCCGCAATCCAGCTACCGGCGAAGCCATTCAAATCAAGGCGAGCAAGAAGGTGGCCTTCCGCGCTTCGAAAGAGCTGAAGGAAGCGATCTAATACCTAACGACGGACCACGGATGACAGATGACGGAAGGCTCCGACCTTCCGTCGTCCGTTTTTCGTCGTCTGTTGTTGCCCGATTGGTGGGCGGTGACGGATTCGAACCGCCGACATCCTGCGTGTAAAGCAGACGCTCTACCAGCTGAGCTAACCGCCCTGCGACCAGATTTATCTCCGCAGGACAGCGACGCGCAAGTATGCTGTGGGTAAGCGGTTGTGCGCAGTTCATCGGTGGACGGCACTTTTTCTTAACCAGCGGCAACATCGTGGACGGCGGCCGAGTCGAATGATGATGCCGCAAGCAGTGAGGGAATGGTCGCTCGCGATGAAGTACTGCCTGAGAGGGTCAATCATGCTTCGTGTGTTTGTGTTCGCGACCGCCGTCTCATTGTCCGCGGGGACGGCAGTGCTTGCGCAATTGCCGCCACAGCCACCGCCGGTGGCCAATCCGCTCGGACAGGGCACCGAGCAAGAACGCGCCGCGTGTCATCCCGACGTGATGAAATTTTGCCGGCAATTGCTCAGGGACAACGAGGACGCGGATGTTTTCGCCATCCTCGATTGCCTGCAAACGAACCGGAACAGAATTAGCGGCGCCTGCCAGCAAGTGCTCGCCAGTCACGGCCAATGATCGAACCGGGCGGCGGCGCCTGACAGCGCGCAGCGCGCAGAGCGTCGTGCCGACTCAATCTGCCGCCCGAACGGCGAGCGCGCTTTGATCGTTATCGGCGTTAGACTGCGAACCACCGGCATGCGCGACATGCTTGGCAAGCCGCAGCCACGACTACGCCAGGGTCAGCCAAAGCATCTTGTCTCTACGGTCGGCGGTAGCGTGCGCCATGGCCACGCATTTTTCCGCCCATACCCGATGATTCTGAAAACTCGCCGTTGCGCCGTCTCCGATTAACGCGACACCGCTGCGCATAGGCACCGGGCGAGCGCGGCGGAGAGGGGATCATTCGGTGGCCGGATGCACGCGTGCCATGCAACAATAGCGGCGGAGAAATCTTCCTCCCGCTGGCACCCCCGGTTAAGAATCTTCTTACCCCTCAATCCCATGGCATGCATTTCGCGATTAGCTGCACTGCAGCAAAATATATGGTGCAGTGCACTCTCGCGGCTATATTCCGCGCACGATTCCCGCTCTTACCGGGCCCCTGCCGGGGAAAGGACTTGGATATGTTTACATCGATCGCCCGCCTCTTCCACGCTTGGAAGCGCTATGGCGCAGTCAGGCGGGAGCTTTCCCATCTCAGCGACCGCGAATTGGCCGACATCGGTATTACCAGATCGGATATCGAGCGGATTGCTGCCGATCAGGCGCAAAACTGACGCGCAGCTTGCACCGTTGTTCCGGTGGCCCGCGGCTTAGCGTTTGAACAAACCCATGATCTGCGCTTTGGCTAGCGTATTGAAATGCAAGTTGAAGCCGACGACCGCCGCAGATGTCTCGGCTTGCACGTTGAGCTTTTCAGTCGCCACGGCGAACACGGTGAAAAGATAGCGGTGCGGATGGTCGCCTTCGGGCGGACACGGGCCGCCGTAACCGGGTGCGCCGAAATCGGTGCGGGTCTGCAAAGCACCCGCCGGTAGCGTACCGCCCGCGTTGCCAGCCCCCTCCACAAGCTCGCTTGCGCTCGCCGAGATGTTTACCACCAGCCAGTGCCAGAACCCTGACCCGGTTGGCGCGTCGGGGTCATAGCAGGTAACGGCAAAGCTTTTCGTCCCCGCCGGCGCGCTCGACCATTTCAGATGTGGCGATTTGTTGCCGCCGGCGCAGCCGAAGCCGAAATCGCTCGATAAGATGAAATCACTCGGCAAATAATCGCCATCCTTGAAACTGTTGCTGCTGACCGTGAACGTCATAGGCTGTCTCCTTTCACAGCAAGCATCCGCTGCCGCCAAATCGCGTGAGTCCGGTCGCGTAAGTCCGGTCGTGGTCCGCGTGATGGGCTCGCGCGGCAACATTAGTCGAGCGCGACCGTGCCGGAAAGCCGACATTGGCTGTGCTCGGCCGTGCATGCTAACCGGACGTCATGCCCGTTCTCGCCCTCACCGACGCGGCGGCGTTGCTTCCGGCGCGTGGCGCACTGATCGGCCTCGATCTCGGCAGCAAAACTATCGGCGTTGCCGCGAGCGATCCGGACCGTCGTCTTGCGACCCCGGTCGAAACGATTGCCCGCGACCGCTTCAAGCCTGACGCCGAACGACTGATGGCGCTGGCGAGCGACCGCCGCGCGGTCGGTTTCGTGCTCGGGCTGCCGGTCAACATGGACGGCACGGAAGGACCGCGCGCACAGGCCACCCGCGCCTTTGCCCGCAATCTGGCCAAGCTCACCGAACTGCCGATCGCATTATGGGACGAGCGGCTGTCGACCGCCGCGGTCGAGCGCGCGCTGATCGCGGCCGACGCGAGCCGCAAGAAGCGCAAAGCCGTGATCGACCAACATGCCGCCGCTTACATCTTGCAAGGCGCGCTCGACCGGCTGGCGAAGCGTGTGCCGTCACCGTGAGGGTCAGAGTTCCGGCAGCGCGCGCTGCAACAGGACGTCCGCCGTCTTGATGTCGAGAGCGTCCGCGCCATAGAGCGCGCTGTGCGGCGAAATAAGCCGCGTGGCCACGAAGGCTTCGGCCACCGCAACCGGCGCGGTCGCTGCAAGCGCGGCCGCGGCCGCCGAAGCTGCAAGCTTGCCGACTGTCACCCGCGCAGCGGCTTCGCTTTCGACTTCCTCTGGCGGTTCGAACAGGGCGGTTTCCGTACCGCTCAGGCGAGAGCCTTCGCGCTCCAATTGGGCAAACAGCGCGCCGGCCTCCTTGTCGCGCGCAAGCGCGCGCAGCACGTCGAGACACATCACATTGCCCGAGCCCTCCCAGATCGCATTGACCGGCGCCTCGCGGTAAAGCCGCGGCAACACGCTCTCCTCGACGTAGCCGTTACCGCCGAGGCACTCCATCGCCTCGTAGATGAAGCTCGGCGCCGTCTTGCAGATCCAATACTTCGCCGCCGGCGTGACAAGCCGCGCATAGGCCGCCTCGTGCGGATCGGCCGCCGCGCGATCGAACGCACGCGCCAGCCGCATCACCAGCGCCACGGCGCCCTCCACCTCCAGCGCCAGATCGGCCAATACCGCGCGCATCATCGGCTGATCGTAGAGATGCTTTTGGAACACCGCGCGATAGCGGCAATGGTTTACGGCTTGCGCCAGCGCCATGCGCATGAAGCCGGCCGAGGCAAGCGCGCAATCGAGCCGCGTCAACTGCACCATCTGGAGGATGGTGCGGATGCCTGAGCCCTCGTCGCCGACGCGCAGCGCGAACGCGCCGGCGAACTCGACTTCGCTCGACGCATTGGAGCGGTTGCCGAGCTTGTCCTTGAGCCGCTGCAAGCGCAACGCATTGACCGCGCCGTCGGGGCGAAAGCGCGGCACGAAAAAGCACGTGAGCCCACCCGGCGCCTGCGCCAGCACCAAAAAGGCGTCGCACATCGGCGCCGAGAGAAACCATTTGTGCCCGGTGATGGAATAACTCTCGCCGGTCGGCGTTGCGGTGGTGGAATTGGCGCGCACGTCGGTGCCGCCCTGCTTTTCCGTCATGCCCATGCCGAGCGTCATGCCGGACTTTTCCCACCACGGCCGGAACGTCGGGTCGTAGCTCCTCGTCACCACCTTCGGCGCCACCTGCGCCAGGAGCTCCGGCGCGGCCGAAAGCGCCGCCAGCGCCGCGCGCGTCATGGTGATCGGGCACAAATGTCCGCTCTCGATCTGCGCCGCCATGTAATAGCGCGCCCCGCGCGCCACTTCCGCCGGCGCGGCCGCGCGCTTGCCGGCCGGCGTCCAGGTCGAGGCATGCAACCCCGCCGCCACGCTTACGCGCATCAGATCGTGATAGGCCGGATGAAATTCGACCACGTCGCGGCGGAAGCCTTTGGCGTCGAAGGTGTAAAGCTTGGGCGGGTTCTCGTTGGCGCGCCGCGCCAGCGCCGCCATCTCGGCGGTCCCCCATTGCCGCCCGAACGCCGCGAACGCGTCGGCTTCATGCCCGTCGCCGTTAGCCCGTACCGCCTCCTGCAGCGGCACATCGCTCGAAAATAAATCGACGTTTTCGTAAGGCGGTGACTGGTTGAAAACCTCGTTGGTATCGAAGCGTGGGACGCTTGTCATGGCGGTTCGCCTCCCGGTTCGCCATTGTAGCATGTTCGTTACGGGCTCAACTTCCGGCTTGGATATCGCTCGGCGGCTGACAGCGGGCTTGCCCGACGGCTCGAATTGGGCCTATAGCAACGCTTTGATGACGAAACCCCAGCCGCTCACGCGCCACATCGTTTCGATCAACGATTTGACCAATAAGGAGATCGAGACGATCTTCCAGGTTGCGGCGGGTTTTTTGAAGGAACTCGCGGACGAGAACGTCCCCTACCGGATCGGGCGCGGCAGTAACGTCGCCTCCAAGTTCATCCTAGCGAGCCTGTTCTACGAGCCCTCGACCCGCACGCGGCTGTCGTTCGAGAGCGCCATGCTCCGGCTCGGCGGCGCCAACATCACCAGCGCCGATGCGACGGTGAGCTCGGCGGCCAAGGGCGAGAGCCTCGCCGACACCATCCGCGTCACCAGCAATTACGCCGACATCGTCGTCATCCGTCATCCGCGCGACGGCGCCGCTCGGCTTGCTGCCGAATATTCGCAGATCCCGGTGATCAACGGCGGCGACGGCAGCCACGAGCACCCGACGCAAACATTGTGCGATCTGTTCACGCTGCGCTCGAAGAACAAGGGCTTCAAGAACATGAAGGTCGCCATCGCCGGCGACCTCAAAGGCAGCCGCACCATTCATTCCTTTGTCTACGCGCTGGCGCGCTTCGGCGCCACCATCGATCCCCTCCCCGCTCCCGGCATGGAGCTGCCGGCGCACGTCGACCGCCGCCTGCGCGAGGAGTTTCATTGCCGCATGGTCTCGAAAGCGCCAGAACAGGCCGATTCGATCGATGCGCTCTATGTCACCGCCGACCAGCCGCATCAGCTCTCCCTCTATGCCGAGTCGGAAATCGATTACGGTGTGGTGCTGCGCAAGAAGATCGACGCCGTTTACGTCACGCGCTTCCAGAAGGAGCGCTGGACCGAGCAAGAGCGGCCCTATCCGAAGATCGATGCCAAGTTTCTCGACGAGGCGAAATATTCGCAAGCGAGCGTGATGCACCCGCTGCCGCGCGTCAACGAGCTCGACGCCGCGCTCGATACCGATCGCCGCGCTATCTATTTCCGTCAAGCCGCCTATGGCGTGCCGGTGCGCATGGCGCTCATTTCGCTGCTGCTGCAGCTGCACGAGAATAAATCGCTGCACAAATTCGCCGGCGGTTTTGCCAAGCCGGAACACCCGCTCTATGTGCAGCGGATTGGAACGGGTATCTCCTGCACCAATCCGAATTGCATCAGCAACGATCCCGCCGAGCGCCAATACGCCGCCAACAAATTTTATGTCATTACTGACGACTCGCCGCAGCGCTGCATGCTGCGCTGCTTCTATTGCGAGACTGACATCGAGGCTGCTGCGGCGGCGCATGTCGTCGTCGGCGACACGACGCGCAAGACCTATGCGCCCGGATTAGGCGCGCTTTTGCAAGCGCCCGCCGAAAAATGGAAGCACCTTATCGTCCATGACAGCGACGCCGACGCGGAAGCCGCGGGATTTCGGCCGCGCGAGCGCGGCAAAAAGGCCCGCGCGGGATAGATGCTTCGTTTCGTCACTCTGGGGCGCGGGCGGTCGCAGACCGCAAGCCGCGAACGGCGACGGCCCGGGCCGCTCATCCTTCGAGGGCCGCCTTGCGGCTATCTCAGGATGACGGAACACTAAGGCGCATGCACCTTGCCCTCGCATATGCCGCATCTTTCGTGTTCGGCTATCTCTGCGGCTCGATCCCATTCGGCGTCCTGCTGACGCGGCTATTCGGCGCGCCGGATCTGCGCGCCATCGGCTCGGGCAATATCGGCGCCACCAACGTGTTGCGCACCGGGCGCAAGGGGCTTGCCGCCGCGACGCTCCTCGGCGACATGCTCAAAGGCACCGCGGCGGTGCTGATCGCCGGCTGTGCCTTCGGTCATGAGGCAACGATCGTCGCCGCGGCGGCCGCCTTCCTCGGCCATGTGTTTCCAGTGTGGCTGGGCTTTCGCGGCGGCAAAGGCGTGGCGACCTATATCGGGGTGCTGTTCGGGCTCGCTTGGCCCACGGCGATTATCTTCTGCGTGGTCTGGCTCGCGGTCGCGGCGCTGACCCGCTACTCGTCGCTTGCGGCGCTCATCGCCAGCGTCGTGGCGCCGGCCTATCTGTGGTGGCGCGGCGACACGCGCGACGCAGCGCTGTTCCTATTGCTCTCGGCGCTGTTGTGGATCATGCACCGTGCCAACATCGCGCGGCTGCTGCAGGGCACGGAAGGCAAGATCGGTGCCGGCGCCAAAAGCGCCAGCAGCGCCTGAGACGGCTACTGCCTGCACTCGCCGTCCAAATGACAATAATGCCCGGCATGGCAATAATGAAAGTGTTCGGATGTACCGGCGTGACATTCGCAGGTTTTTGCCGTCACTAGACCCTCGGGGCAATGCGGAAAGCGCATGTACTTGACGGCTGCGAGCGCGTCCTGCGCCAACAGGCAGGTGAAGGCGCAAGCAACAACAATCACAAGCTTGGTCATATTTCCCCCCGGGGGTTTGATCGCCGCACCCGCATGCGGCCTACCACAACGCCAGTCTAAAACCTATCGCCCTCGAGGACCACCGGCAGCGCCCTCCCGCCGGGCGCACGTTTTTGACCTACCGGGCCTGCGCTTTATACGTATGCTTGCAAGCGAGCGCGGCAACGCCGGGCGGGTGGGGGCGTGGGGCGAGGTGAGCGTAGACACGAAGGGCGTCCAGCTGACGGACGAGCAGCGGATCGATTGGCTCCGCCTCATCCGCAGTCCGAATGTCGGCCCGCGCACCTTCCGCGCGCTGATCAATCATTTCGGCGGCGCCCGGGCGGCGCTCGCCGCACTGCCGTCGCTGGCGCGCCGCGGCGGCGCCCGCGGCGCAGTGGAGATTTGCTCGCGCGCCGATGCCGAACGTGAGCTAGCTGCGGCGCAAAAACTCGGCATCACGTTCGTGGCGCTTGGCGAGCCCGCTTATCCGCTGCGGCTGCAGATGATCGATGACGCGCCGCCGTTGATCGCGATCCGTGGGCAGATGCGGGCACTATCGTTGCCGATGGTGGCGATCGTCGGCTCGCGCAACGCCTCGGGAGCGGGGCTGAAATTTACCCAAATGATCGCGCGCGAACTCGGCGAGACAGGCTTCGCCATCGTCTCCGGGCTGGCGCGCGGCATCGACGCGGCGGCCCATCGCGCCAGTCTCTCGGCCGGCACGATCGCCGTGCTCGCCGGCGGACATGACCGCGTCTATCCGCCGGAAAATACCGGTCTGCTGGGCGACATTCTGCAAGCGGGCGCCGCGGTCGGCGAAATGCCGCTCGGCTGGGAGCCGCGCGGACGCGATTTTCCCCGCCGCAATCGCTTGATCTCCGGGCTTTCGCTCGGGGTGGTCATCGTCGAAGCGGCGAAACGCTCGGGCTCGCTGATCACCGCGCGGTTTGCGCTCGAGCAGGGTCGCGAAGTGTTCGCCGTTCCCGGCTCGCCGCTCGATCCTCGCGCCGAGGGAACGAACGGGCTCATCAAACAAGGGGCGACGCCGGTCACCGAGACCTCCGACGTTGTCGCCGTCTTGCGGCCGATCATGGAGGAGAAGAAGCTTCCGGCGCGCGAGCCGGATCTACCGGGCGACAGCGAAGCGGCCGACGACTTTGAACCGGCGCCCGACGAGCGCGCGCGTATCGTAGCGCTGCTCGGCCCGGCGCCGATCCAGATCGACGATCTGCTGCGATTGTCGAAAAGTTCGCCGGCGGTGGTGCGCATGGTGCTGCTGGAACTGGAAATTGCTGGGCGGCTCGAACGCCACGGCGGCGGCCTGGTGTCGTTGGCGTAAATCCGGACCACAACGCTATCAGATCAAACCGCCTCTTCTTCGTCATGCCGGGTCGCGCCCGGCATGACGCGCCGAAGAGAGCGATCAAGGTCGGCCGTGAGGGCCAATCAGGTCTTTATTTCAGTAGTTTAGGCAGCAGTCCGAGTTGTCGGCCAACCAACCGATCGACGAAGCGCTTCGGCATGGTGTGCGTTATCCAGTCCTGCAACGGTTGCGGCGAAACCGCATAACGGACCTTCGGCTTGGCCGTGGTCAGCACCTTGAGCACCGCCTGTCCGACCCGCTCCGGCGGCAAGCCGCGCCGGCCGATCGTCAGCATGTAGGTTCGCAATCGATCAAGCGCCGGCCCGTACGGCGAATCGGCATACGGCGAGATGTCGACCTGCTCGGCCTTATCCCAGATCGGCGTCGCCACCGCACCCGGCCCGATGAGAATGACGTCGACGCCGAAAACCAGCAGTTCACGCCGCAAGCTCTCGGATA
>Ga0335074_10017384_pt1 | contig 10144 bp, 21 predicted proteins | sample Lox_Sample_23_FD_206715 | JGI IMG/M metagenome (GOLD analysis project Ga0335074, IMG submission 206715) | Soil microbial communities from Loxahatchee National Wildlife Refuge, Florida, United States - Lox_Sample_2.3 | ecosystem: Environmental > Terrestrial > Soil > Wetlands | place: USA...
GCGACCGACATCTCCCGCAAAGCGCGAGAGGTGATTCATAATGCGAACCGGACTATTGGCAAAAAAGCTCGGCATGACGCGGATCTTCCGCGATGACGGTACGCATGTGCCAGTCACCGTGCTGCATCTGGATAACGTGCAGGTGGTCGCGGCGCGGACCACGGAGCGCGACGGCTACGCCGCCGTGCAGCTTGGCTGGGGCAAGGCGAAGGTCAAGAACGTCACCAAACCCAATCGCGGCCATTTCGCCAAAGCGAAGGTGGAACCGAAGGCGAGGCTTGCCGAATTCCGCGTGGCCGAGGACGCGTTACTGGACCCCGGCGCAGCGCTGTCGGCGGCCCACTTCGTGGTGGGCCAGCGCGTCGATGTCGTCGGTACCAGCAAGGGCAAGGGCTTTGCCGGCTCGATGAAGCGGTGGAATTTCAGCGGGCTGGAGGCGAGCCACGGCGTCTCCATCAGCCACCGCAGCCACGGCTCGACCGGCAATCGCCAGGACCCGGGCAAGGTCTTCAAGAACAAGAAGATGGCCGGGCATCTGGGGCAGGAGCGGGTGACCACGCTCAACCTGGAAGTCGCCGCGGTCGATGCCGAGAAGGGCCTGATCATGCTGAAGGGGGCCGTCCCCGGCGCGAAGAACGGCTTCGTGCTGGTGCGCGATGCGGTGAAACGCGCCCGTCCGGCCGATGCGCCGTATCCGGCCGCGCTCGCCGGTACGCCGGCCGCCGCTGAGGAATGACGCCGATGCAGGTCGCGATCCGAACGCTGGACAACGCCGAGGCCGGCACGGCCGAACTGCCGGATGAGATCTTCGGTGCAACGCCGCGCACCGACATCATGGCGCGCGTCGTGCAGTGGCAGCTCGCCAGGCGCCGTGCCGGCACGCACAAGACAAAGGGCCTCTGGGAGGTGCAGGGCACCACGAAGAAGCCGTATCGCCAGAAGGGCACCGGCAATGCTCGCCAGGGCAGCCTGCGGGCGCCGCAATTCCGTACCGGTGGCGTGGTGCACGGACCGGTGGTGCGCAGCCACGAATACAGCCTGAACAAGAAGGTGCGGCGGCTGGGGCTGATCTCGGCGCTGTCGCAGAAGCAGGCCGAGGGCAAGCTGGTTGTGCTGGACACTGCGGCCGGCGAGGGCATCGCCAAGACGAAGGAGCTGGCGCGCAAGCTGAAAGCGCTCGGCTGGAGCTCGGTGCTGATCGTCGATCACGCGGTGGATGGCGGGTTCCTGCGCGTCAGCCGAAACATCAGGGGCATTGACGTGCTGCCGACCATCGGCGCCAACGTCTATGACATCCTCCACCATGACGTACTGGCAATCACCGCTGCCGGTGTCGAAGGACTGAAGCAGCGGCTCGGCAACGGCAAGGCTACTCCGCCGACAGAGGAGGGAGGCGAGGATGAGCGCAACGCTACCGAAGCGGCGTAAGACGCTGTCGCGCGAGGCGATGTACCGGATTATCCGCGCCCCGGTGATCACTGAAAAGGCAACCCGCCTGTCGGAGCACGGCCAGTACGAGTTCCGCGTCGCGCTCGAAGCGAGCAAGCCGGAGATCAAAGCCGCCGTCGAGGGCCTGTTCGGCGTTGAGGTGCTGGCGGTGAACACGCTGGTGCAGAAGGGCAAGGCCAAACGATTCAAGGGCCGGCCGGGCCAGCGCTCCGACATCAAGAAGGCATTTGTGAAACTGGCGGCCGGCCAGCAAATCGACTTCACCACCGGCCTGGCGTGAGACGCAGACGATGCCGTTGAAAAACTATAACCCGGTTACCGCAAGCCTGCGCGGCACGGTGCTGATCGACCGCAGCGAGCTGTGGAAAGGCAAGCCGGTCAAGACCCTCACAGAGGGCAAGATCGGCACCGGTGGCCGCAACAACTACGGGCGGATCACCTCGCGCTTTCGCGGCGGCGGGCACAAGCAGGCCTATCGCTACGTCGATTTCAAGCGCCGCAAGTTCGACGTACCGGCGACAGTCGAACGGCTGGAATACGACCCGAACCGCACTGCCTTCATTGCCCTGCTGAAGTACCAGGATGGCGAGCTTTCATATATCATCGCACCGCAGCGATTACGTGCGGGCGATATCGTGGTGGCCGGCCGGCGGGTCGATATCAAGCCCGGCAACGCGATGCCGCTCGCCGCGATCCCTGTCGGCACGATCGTCCACAACGTGGAGATGAAAGCCGGGGCGGGCGGCAAGATCGCGCGCTCGGCGGGGACATATGCGCAGCTTGTCGGCAAAGATGCCGGCTATGCGCAGATCAAGCTGATGTCGGGCGAGCTGCGGATGGTCCGGGCCGAGTGCATGGCCTCGATCGGCGCCGTGTCCAATCCGGACAACATGAATCAGAAGTTCGGGAAGGCGGGTCGCTCGCGCTGGATGGGGAAGCGTCCGCACAACCGCGGCGTGACGATGAACCCGGTCGATCATCCGCTGGGTGGGGGCGAGGGACGGTCGTCCGGCGGGCGTCATCCGGTGACGCCCTGGGGCAAGCCGACCAAGGGCCACAAGACACGCTCCAACAAGCGGACGGACGCCATGATCATCCGCCGCCGCAGTAAGAGGAAGTAGGCGATGGCACGTTCCGTCTGGAAGGGTCCGTTCGTCGATTCGTATCTGCTGGCCAAGGCCGAGGCGTCTCGTGTCTCCGGTCGCAACGAGATTATCCGCATCTGGTCGCGCCGCTCGACGATCCTGCCGCAATTCGTCGGCCTGACCTTCGGGGTCTATAATGGCCATAAGTTCCTGCCGGTGCAGGTGAACGAGAATATGGTCGGGCACAAGTTCGGCGAGTTCTCGCCCACGCGCACCTTCACCGGACACGCCGGCGACAAGCGGGCGAGGCGGTCCTGAGATGAGCAAACCTGGATACCCACGCGCTCTCGCCGACACCGAGGCGCAGGCAATCGTACGCAACCTGCGGGTCTCGCCGCGCAAGCTCAATCTTGTCGCCGGGATGATTCGTAATTTGCCGGCGGCGCAGGCGGTGGCGACGCTCACCTTCAGCAAGCGTCGCATTGCCGGGGCGGTGAAGAAGGCGCTGGAGAGCGCGATCGCCAATGCCGAGAACAACCATCATCTGGATGTGGACAAGCTGGTCGTCTCGCGCGCCGAAGTGGGCCGGGCGATCGTCATGCGCCGGTTCCATGCACGCGGGCGCGGGCGCGCGTCGCGGGTGGAGAAATGGTTTAGCCATCTGAAGGTCGTCGTGGCCGAGCGCGAAGTAGAGTCGACGCGGGAGAGTTCGTAATGGGTCACAAGGTGAATCCGGTCGGGCTTCGGCTCGGCATTAACCGCACCTGGGATTCGCGCTGGTTCGCCGGCGACGATTACTCGACGCTGCTGCACGAGGATCTGAAGCTGCGCGGGCATCTGCGCGAGAAGCTGCGCGGAGCAGGCGTCTCGCGCGTGGTGATCGAGCGGCCGGCGAAGAAGCCGCGCGTGACCATCTATGCGGCCCGGCCCGGCGTGGTGATCGGTAAGAAGGGCCAGGACATCGAGGTGCTGAAGAGAAGCCTCAGCAAGATGGCCAACGCCGAGGTGGCGCTGAACATCGTCGAGATTCGCAAGCCGGAGATCGATGCGACGCTGGTGGCCGAGAATATCGCCCAGCAGCTCGAGCGTCGCGTGGCGTTCCGGCGGGCGATGAAGCGGGCCGTGCAGTCTGCCATGCGGCTCGGCGCACAGGGCATCCGGATCAATTGCGGCGGCCGTCTGGGTGGCGCCGAAATCGCGCGCGTCGAGTGGTATCGCGAGGGTCGGGTTCCGCTGCACACGCTGCGTGCCGATATCGATTTCGGCGAGGCCACGGCGAAGACGACCTATGGCACCTGCGGCGTGAAGGTGTGGGTGTTCAAGGGCGAGATAATGGCGCACGACCCGATGGCGCAGGACCGCCGCGCCGCTGAGCAGGCGCCGCAGAGATGAGCAAACGTCCGTCATTCCGGCGCAAGCGGGAATCCATGCAACGGCACAACGTCCGGGGCGCCGCGATGGATGCCTGCTTCCGCAGGCATGACAACCGAGGACAGCACTGATGCTGCAACCGAAGCGGACCAAATTCCGCAAGGCACACAAGGGTCGTATCCACGGCAACGCCAAGGCGGGCACCCGCCTCAATTTCGGCACCTATGGGCTGAAGGCGATGGAGCCGGACCGCATCACCGCGCGACAGATCGAAGCGGCGCGGCGCGCCATCACGCGCGCCATGAAGCGAACGGGACGCGTGTGGATACGGATCTTCCCGGACGTGCCGGTTTCGATCAAGCCGGCCGAGGTGCGCATGGGCTCCGGCAAGGGCAGCCCGGAATATTGGGTCGTCCGTGTGGCGCCTGGGCGGATCATGTTCGAGCTTGATGGCGTGACTCCTGATGTGGCGCACGATGCACTGACGCTCGGTGCGGCGAAGTTGCCGATCAAGACCAGGATCGTGCAGCGGATGGGAGACGCGTGATGGCCAAAACGCCGCAGAACAAGGCTTCCGACATTCGGGCCAAGACGCCGGACGAGCTGACCACGTTGCTGCTCGACCTGCGTCGCGAGCAGTTCAACCTGCGCTTCCAGCGTGCCACCGGCCAGGCCGAGGGCACTGCGCGGATCCGCACGATCCGTCGCGAGATCGCACGGGTAAAGACGATCATGGGCGAGCGCCAGCGCGCCGCCATCCAGGCGCCGGCCGGCGCCGCGAGCTGAAGAGGACTCCCGAGGCGATGCCGAAACGCGTGCTCACCGGTCGGGTGACCAGCGACAAGATGGACAAGACCGTCACGGTGCTCGTCGATCGTCGCGTCATGCACCCGATCTATAAGAAATTCATCCGCCGCTCGAAAAAGTATGCGGCACATGATGAAGCCAACCAATGCAAGGTCGGCGATCTCGTGCGCATCGAGGAACACCGGCCGATCAGCAAGCGCAAGGCGTGGCTGGTGATCGAGCGGAACGGCGAGCCGTTGTGGGGCCGCAAGTCGGAGACGGCGTCGGCTGAAGCGGCGCATGCTGAAGGAGCGGCGTCATGATTCATCCGGAAACCAATCTCGATGTCGCCGACAATTCCGGCGCGCGCCGCGTGCAGTGCATTAAGGTGCTGGGTGGCTCGAAGCGCAAGACCGCCTCGGTCGGCGATGTGATCGTGGTCTCCGTGAAGGAGGCGATTCCACGCGGAAAGGTGAAGAAGGGCGACGTGCACCAGGCGGTTATCGTGCGCACTGCGTTTCCGGTGCGCCGGCAGGACGGCAGCGCGATCCGCTTCGATCGCAACGCCGCGGTGCTGATCACCAAGCAGCAGGAGCCGATCGGCACACGCATCTTCGGCCCAGTAGTGCGCGAGCTGCGCGGGCGGAAGTTCATGAAGATCATCTCGCTGGCACCGGAAGTGATCTGATGGCCGCGCGCATCCGCAAGGGCGACACGGTGGTGGTGACCACCGGTGCCAGCAAGGGGCGGCGAGGGGAGGTGTTGCGGGTATTTCCCCGTGCCGAGCGCGCCCTGGTGCAGGGCGTGAATATCGTCACCAAGCACACCAAGCCGCGCGGGCTCGGCCAGCCGGGCGGCATCGCGCACGAAGAGGCGAGCATCCACCTGTCGAACCTGAGGCTGATCGATCCCAAGAGCGATGAACCGACCAAGGTCGGGTTCCGGGTGCTGGACGACGGGCGGAAGGTGCGCATCGCCAAGGCAACCGGCCAGGTGATCGAGGGCTGAAACGATGAGCGGCAGCAAGACGGCACCGAAGAAGGGCGGCGGCAAGGGTCAGGCACCGGCCGGCGCGGGGAAGGGCGGCGGATCGGGCCAGCCGGGCCGGGGTGCACCGCCGCCTCGCAAGGAGGCAGCGCGGGAGCGGCAGGCAGCACCCGCTACTGGTGCCGTCGAGGCGCCAGTCGCCTCGCCAGAGGAGATGCCGCGGCTGCAGAAGCGCTACCTGGAGGAGGTGCGCGAGAAGCTGCGGGCGGAGTTCAACTACAAGAACCCGATGCAGGTGCCGCGGCTCGAGAAGATCGTCATCAACATGGGCGTGGGCGAAGCGACGGCGGATCAGAAGACGCTGGATTCCGCAGTGGCCGAACTGACCGCGATCAGTGGGCAGAAGCCGGTGAAGACGCTGGCCAAGAAGGCGATCGCCGGATTCAAGATCCGCAAGGGGTTGCCAATCGGCTGCAAGGTGACGCTGCGCAAGGCGCGCATGTACGAGTTCATGGACCGGCTGATCACCATCGCCCTGCCGCGCGTGCGGGACTTCCGCGGCATCCAGGGCAAGGGCTTCGATGGGCGAGGGAACTTCGCCATGGGGCTGAAGGAGCAGATCGTGTTCCCGGAAATCAATTACGACCGGGTGGATGCGGTGCGCGGGATGGACATCGTGTTCGTTACGACGGCCAGGACGGATGCCGAGGCGAAGGCGCTGCTGAAGGCATTCGACTTGCCGTTTGCGGGTTGAAGACGTGGATGGCCGGGACAAGCCCGGCCATGACGAGAGTCACGACGTGAGAGGGTAGAGAGACACAGCATGGCCAAGACCTCGCAGGTCAATCGCAACGGCAAGCGTGAGCGTATGGCGAAGCGCGACCGTGCCAAGCGTGCCGCGCTGAAGGAGATCCTGATGGATCGCAGCCTGCCGGTCGAAGACCGGTTCAACGCCTCGCTCAAGCTCGCGCAGTTGCCGCGCAACGGGGCGGCCGTGCGGGTGCGGCTGCGTTGCGCGCTGACCGGGCGGTCGCGCGGCAACTACCGCAAGTTCAAGCTCTGCCGCATTGCGCTGCGCGATCTGGCCTCGTCGGGGCAGATTCCCGGCATGGTCAAGGCGAGCTGGTAAGGGGGCGGTCGATGTCATTATCGGACCCTCTGGGCGACATGCTGACCCGCATCCGCAACGCGCAACGCGCGCGGCATACGTCGTGCGTGGCACCGGCGTCGAAACTGCGTGCCAACGTGCTCGACGTGCTGAAGCGCGAAGGTTACATCCGCGGCTTCGCGGCGGAGGAACTGCGGCCGGGCGTGGCGCAGCTTCGCATCGAGCTGAAATATGCCGAGGGCGAACCGGTGATCAAGGAAATCCACCGCGTGTCCACCCCTGGTCGGCGGGTGTATTCCAAGATCAAGGAACTGCCGCGGGTCTATGCAGGCCTGGGCGTCTCCATCCTGTCCACGCCGCGCGGCGTGATGAGCGATTCTGAGGCCCGCGCCGCCAATGTCGGCGGCGAGGTCCTGTGTCGCGTGTTCTGACGTAGGAGTGGGCGATGTCGCGCGTCGGCAAATATCCGGTCGAGATCCCGGCGGGTGTGCAGGTGGCGATTGCCGGCAACCTGCTCACCGCGAAGGGACGGTTGGGCGAGTTGCACCTGAAACTGACCGATCAGGTCGAGGCGAAGGTGGATAGCGGGAAGGTGACGGTGGCGCCGCGCGGCAGCGAGCGGCAGGCACGCATGATGTGGGGCACGACGCGGGCGCATGTCGCGAATATGGTCAAGGGTGTATCGGCCGGGTTCTCGCGTTCGATGGAGATCACCGGGACGGGCTTCCGCGCCGCGGTGCAGGGGAAGAACCTGGTGCTGAACCTCGGCTACTCGCACGACGTGGTGTTTCCGATCCCGGAGGGGATTCGGATCGTTTGCGAGCGTCCGACGGCGGTGCGGGTCGAGGGCATGGACAAGCGCCTGGTCGGCCAGGTGGCGGCGGAGATCCGCGAGTTTCGTCCGCCCGAGCCATACAAGGGCAAGGGCGTGCGCTATAGCGACGAGGTCATCCGGCGAAAGGAAGGGAAGAAGAAATGAGGGCGCACGACTTCCCCCTCCCCTTGCGGGAGGGGGTGGGGGGCCGGGACGAGGTCGGCCCCGTATCTCGTCCCGGCCCCCTCCCCCAGGCCCCCTCCCGCAAGGGGAGGGGGGACGTATGAGCCACATTCAGGATCTGCGCCTCCGGCGGCAGCAACGGGTGCGCTTCTCGCTGCGGCAGAAGGGAGCTGGGCGGCCGCGGCTTTCGGTGTTCCGCTCCGGCAAGCATATCTACGCTCAGGTGATCGACGACTCGGTCGGGCGCACGCTCGCCGCCGCATCTTCGATAGACCGAGCGCTGCGGGCCGGCTTGCGGACCGGGGCCGACAAAGCCGCCGCAGCGGCGGTCGGCAAGTTGCTGGCTGAACGGGCACTGGCCGCGGGAGTGAAGGAGGTCGTGTTCGACCGCGGCGCTTATCTTTATCACGGCCGCATCAAGGCGTTGGCCGACGCCGCCCGCGAAGGCGGGCTGGCATTCTGAGGAAGCACGAGCATGGCACGTGAACCCCGCGAGGGCGGCCGGCGCCGCGACCGAGGCCAATCCGGCGCCGATCGCGAGAGCGACGACGGACTCGTCGATAAGCTGGTCACCATCAACCGCGTGGCCAAGGTGGTGAAGGGCGGCCGGCGGTTTGCCTTCGCCGCCCTGGTGGTGGTCGGCGACCAGAAGGGCCGGGTCGGTTATGGCGCCGGCAAGGCGCGCGAGGTGCCCGAGGCGATCCGCAAGGCGACCGAGCGGGCCAAACGCGGCATGATCCGGGTGCCGATGAAAGAGGGCCGCACGCTGCATTACGACGTCGAGGGACGCTACGGCGCCGGGGCGGTGGTGCTGCGCTCGGCCTCGGCGGGCACGGGCATCATCGCCGGCGGGCCGTTGCGCGCGGTGTTCGAGTCGCTGGGGATCGGCGATGTAGTGGCGAAATCGCTCGGCAGCCGCAACCCGCACAACATGGTCAAGGCGACGTTCGCGGCGCTTGGCAAATGCGCCTCGCCCCGCTCGATCGCCAGCCGGCGCGGCAAGCGGGTGCAGGACATTCTGGGACCGCGGCGTGAGGCTGTGACGGAAACGGAGGCGCCGGCCAATGCCTGAAGCGGGCAAGCGGATCCGGGTGACCCAGGTCGGCTCGGCGGCCGGACGCAAGCCCGGCCAGGCTGAGACGTTGCGTGGGCTCGGGCTCAACAAGATGCACCGGACGCGGGAGCTAGAAGACACGCCGGCGGTGCGCGGCATGATCCGAAAGGTGGCCCACCTGGTGAAGGTGGAAGGCGAGTGAAATGAAGCTGAACGAAATTCGCGACAACCCGGGGGCGCACCGGACGTCGAAGCGGCTCGGGCGCGGGATCGGGTCGGGGAAGGGCAAGACCTCCGGCAAGGGCGTGAAAGGCCAGAAGGCGCGCACCGGCGTAGCGCTGAACGGGTTCGAGGGCGGGCAGATGCCGATCTACCGCCGCCTGCCGAAACGCGGCTTCTTCAATCCGTTCCGAAAGGTGTACGCGCCTGTCAATCTCGGGACGCTGGAGGCGGCGATCGCCGCCGGCCGGATCGATGCCGGCCAGCCGATCACCGAGGAGAGCTTGCGGGCAGCGGGCCTGGTCCGGGGCCGGCGAATTGCGGGGGTGCGGCTACTGGCGAAGGGCGAGATCACACGTGTGGTGACGATTACTGTCAGCGGTGCCTCGGCCGCGGCAATCGAGGCGGTACAAAAGGCCGGTGGCGCGGTTACAACAACGGTCGCAGGCGGTATGGAAGAGAAGGCTGGGCGGTCCGAGCAAGAGTAATACCGGCCGGTCGAAAGATTGGCTCGTCCGCGCTGGCGACCACACCGTCATGGCCGGCCTTGTGCCGGCCATCTCCGGCCCCTTTGGCACGCGGGCCGAAGCGTCATTCTTTCCACCGCCTGCTATAAGAGTTGCGAGCCTTCGTTACTTTTGTCCTTTGGCCACCCATTTCTTGGCGGCCTCGAGAGTATTTTCGATCCGCTTATGGAGGTGCTGATCAATTAGCGGCGTCGCTGAGAAAGCTTCCAGCGTCTCGATATCGTCCGCCGTGTAGCCTTCCGCGGCAAGGATCCTATTTAGGCCGGCCGTGATCCGCTGACGGACCGCCGTTACGCGACCATCGAGGTTCTGAAGGTACTTGATGAAGTCAGCGCAAATCGCCTGTCTATTTTCGGTTTCTTTATTGCGCGATAGCATCCCGGCTTTCGCCTGCTGACACGCGAGCACTGCGCTGCGTGCCTCCTTGATCGCGCCATCGATATCCGCGTCGGCCGCATGGCCTTGCTCGTCGAGCTTAAGTCGTTCGCCGACACGCTTCATGGCGGCGAGCATCAGTTGAACCGAGCCCTGTTCGTTTACTTTTTCGCCCTCGAGTCGTGC
>Ga0335074_10017385_pt1 | contig 10144 bp, 7 predicted proteins | sample Lox_Sample_23_FD_206715 | JGI IMG/M metagenome (GOLD analysis project Ga0335074, IMG submission 206715) | Soil microbial communities from Loxahatchee National Wildlife Refuge, Florida, United States - Lox_Sample_2.3 | ecosystem: Environmental > Terrestrial > Soil > Wetlands | place: USA: Florida...
GCAACATCTTCACCGCTTGGCTCGGCGACCATTCGGCAACCGCCGCGCGGAAGCGCTTCGCTGACGCGCGCATCCCGACCTACGAGACGCCGGAAGCAGCGATATCGGGCTTCTTGCACCGCGTCCGCTATCAGGCAAACCAGGCGCTGCTGTTGGAGAGCCCGCCGATGCGTCCTGCTTCGTCGGAGCCCGATGTCAAAAGGGCGGCAGAGGTTCTCGAAACCGCGCTGGCTGCCGGTCGATCGTGGCTCGAGCCCGTGGAAATCGCTGCCATCCTCGCGGCCTATGGCATTCCGCAACCATTGTCCCGCGAGGTGGAAACAGCCGAAGAAGCGGCCGCGGCAGCCGCCGAACTTGGCCTTCCTGTAGCATTGAAGATCCGCGCCCCCGACATTACGCACAAAAGCGATGTTGACGGCGTCGTGCTCGACCTGGCCGATCCGGCGAGCGTGCAGTCTGCCGGGGCAGCGCTGTTGGCGCGCGTGCGGCAGGTGCGTCCGGACGCCCGCACCGATGGGCTCTTCGTGCAGCAGATGATCCGCAGGCCCGGCGCGGTCGAGTTGCTCGCCGGGCTTAGCGAAGACGCCGTGTTTGGGCCGATCGTCGTATTCGGGCAGGGCGGCACGGCGGTCGAAGTCGCGCGTGACAGCGCCGTGGCGCTGCCGCCGCTCAATCCGCTGCTGGCAAAGGCGCAGATGGCGCGCACGCGCGTCTGGCGGCTGCTGCAAGCCTATCGCGGCAGGCCGCCCGCAGCGATCGAGGTGATCGCCGACGTGCTGATACGGCTCGGGCAGCTCGCGGCCAACCACGCGGAAATTCGCGAAGTCGATCTTAACCCCTTGTTGGCCGACGCGGCCGGCGTCATTGCCGTCGATGCACGGATCCGGATCGCCGCTGCTGCGGTCTCCGGCCCGGCTCGGCTCGCGATCGCGCCCTATCCGAACGATCTCGAAAGCAACGAGACCAGTCGCGACGGCACAGTGGTGCAGATCCGGCCGATCCGGCCCGAAGACGAGCCGCTGCTGCACGATCTCGCCGCCCATATGAGCCCCTCGGATCTCCGGCTGCGGTTTCTTGCCCCTGTCCGCGGCCTTACCCATGGGCTCGCAGCCCGCTTGACGCAGATCGACTACGACCGTGAGATGGCGCTGCTCGGGTTCCATGATGGAGTCGTCCTCGGGGTCGCGCGCTTTTCCGCCGACCCCGACTACGAGCGCGCCGAATATGCGATCGCCGTGAGGTCCGACTGGCAGCATCGCGGCATCGGCTATTTGCTGATGACGCGTTTGATCGAGGTCGCGCGAAGCCGCGGCGTCGGTGAACTCTTCGGCGAAGTGATGCGCGAGAACCAAGGCATGCGGCAAATGTGCGAAGCGCTCGGCTTCACGATCGCGGCCGATCTCGACGATCCGGCGCTGCTCCGGGTGCGGAAGCGATTGGCGCGCCTGATGGGGGTCGGTGACCTGATCGAGCTGGGCGCGGCCAGAAATCCGACGCCCGATCCGGCTGGAATGGGCGGATCGCGTAGCGTTCATTTGATGCCTCGATAGCCGCAAGACCGGCTGCCAAGCTGATAAAGAAGGGGAAGCCTCGCGACGCTTATTACACTCGCGCATCCCGGCTTAGTGTCGGCAGACCGCGGATCTCGGTCACTCCGGGAACCGACCACGCGACGCGCTCGATCACTTCGCGTCCATGCGGTGGCACGGCGCGCATCGAGACCGGAGGAACACCGCGCTGGCGCAGTCTCACATTGATCGGCATGAGATGGCCGGGTGAAGCCGGGCCGATACCGATGCGATGCTTCCGCTTCGCCGTCGAGCCGGGCGATCCTGACGACGGCGTCGCCATCGAAAGAGCTTTGCCAGCGGAACCAGTAGATTTCCTCGGCAAGGACAGCGGCAATCGCCGTGAGACGCAAATGCTGAAGTTCTGATACGCAAATCCTCACGGCATCGGTCTTATCCCGCTAATCTGCGCCCCCCCGAATGGCGAGTTTCGACCCGCCCGGCGGCTTCTCGCGTTCTTTCGCCAAATGAAAGCAAGTGAACGTGGCGCGCGGATTTACGCACTTTTCTTAGATTGGCATAAACGCCGGTTAAAAGGGGAAAACGATGCTCGAAGCTGTTCGGGAAATTATCGGCCGTGATCGCGAGCCACGGGCGAACGCATGCCTACGTCGGTTCATAACGGGTGGAGCGGCCGGCCTCGTCGTCCTCGCCGGGAGCCTTGCGTTCGGCGCGGCTGCGCAGGCCGATGTTGACCCAGACCGCTACTTTCGCAATCACCCAAATTAATCCGAATGAATTTGTCGACCAGCTGCAATTCAATCAGCTGAACCCGTCGGTCGGCACTCTCCAAGAGATCGCGATATCGTGGAGCGGCAGCCAGGAGGATTTCGTCACGATCGAGTCGGCAACGGGCGGCGCTTGGAACCTCGATCTGGCCAACGATCTGCGTCTGTCCGATGCCGATACATTTGCGCTGCTGGCCAACGCCATCGATCCCGACCTGAGCGGGGTTCTCGGGGCGAGCAGCCCATCCCCTCTTCAGGGCGGCCCTATGACATTCACTGGCGGGACCGGCATTTTCAGCACCGACAACGCACTCTATGAAGGGACCGGCACGGTCGATCTGACGCTGACCGAGGGGGTCGTCAATACTCTGTTCAACAGCGGACCGAGCGACGTGGAAAGTTTTGGCGGCAGCAGTGCCTCGTCCGGCACGGTCGATCTCGATTACATCTATACGCCGACGACCGCAGTCCCCGAGCCGTCAAGCGCCGCGCTGCTCACAAGTCTGGGAGGTCTGATGCTCATCGTCGGCCAGCGCTATCGGCGGAAAAGGCTCGACCACGCAGCACCGGTCGCCTGACGGGATCCTGCCTGTTGCGCACGGACGGCGAGCATCGGCGAATTGCGTGACCGCCGGCCTATCAATTAATCCGGCCGGAGATGCTGACCGCTTCAACAGTCGAGCGCGAGTGCAATGAAAAGAATTGCGGATCGGGCGCTGGCAACCATCCTGATCATCACGACGTTGCCGCTGATGGCGGCGGTCGCTTTGGGCATCAAGGCCTGTGGTGCCGGCCCAGCGGTCGTCCGGGAGCGCCGCGTCGGGCCGGGCAATCGGGTCATCGGCGTGCTCAGGTTTCGCACGACGGTGAACGGCGCGGTCCCGTGCCTTGCGGACCCGCCGCGGATGACCGCAATCGGGCGCTTCCTGCTGTACACGTGCATCGCGGAAATGCCGCAGCTCTTCAACGTGCTGCGCGGCGAGATGACCCTGGTCGGCAGCGGCATCCCCCGACCCGGTTTCGTCGACGGGTGATCCCGCCGGCGGCAGGTCCGCTGGTAATCTGCGTTGCGGGCTTGGCGGTGCAGTCGCATCGAGCGCGTCGGGATGGTCTTCGGGTGGGCGAACGTCGCCAGAGTGGAGGAGTTGCTTACGTGTACCAGGCCCGCCACCGGTCACGCGCCCCCGTCCGCTTTCGCCTTGCCGTTCATCCGCCGATCCGTGTTTGCGTGCGGCGCTTCCCACCTGGTTGAGGCCACTCCAAGTAGGACGCGCGATCCTCACTCCTTTGCGGCCGCAATCAGTCCGCAGACGATCGATGCGCCCGATACAGCGATTTATTTTATCCCGTGCGTTGTTTATTGGGAGGTGGGTGCAGCAGGACTCGAACCTGCGACCCGCTGATTAAGAGTCAGCTGCTCTACCAACTGAGCTATGCACCCGCCGCGGGCGGCGCCGTCTGTAAGGCGCCGTCTATAACAAGCGCCCCGCAGGTTGTCGATAGCGCACTCAGTGCGACAGCCCGACCGGCGCGTCGGCCGGGGCCGTCCGTGCCGGTGCGGAGGCCGGGACGGAGGCCGGCCGGATGCGCGGCGCCCAGGTGAAGCTCGACGACATCGCGTAGTTCCATACCACCGATACGGCCGCACCGGCGAGCCCGGCGAGCCACCACGCCTGATGATCGCCGTTGAGATAGGAGGCAACGCCGACATTGGCCGCGGCGCCGGCACCGCACACCGCATAGAACGACACCAGCCCCGTCCACAGGCGGCGGCCGCGCAGCCGTCGGTCGCGATACGTGAACAGGTTGTTCAACATGAAATTTCCGGTCATCGCGACCCAGGTCGCCGCCGCCTGCGCCAGCGAGAAGGCGACCAGCAGCACGTGCGTCGCAAACCACAATGTCAGCAGGTGCGTGCCGATGCCGAGCGTGCCGATCATCGCAAACAGCAGAAACCGCACCGGGAGCGCCGGCCCAACCAGCTTCTGCAACAGCAGCATCAGGTATTCCCAGGCGACCATCGCGTCGAGCTTGCTCTCGCCGTGGAGGCGCGGGCGGAACCGCAGCGGCACTTCGGCAAAGGCGAGCGGCCGCGGCGATGAAGCGAACAGGTCCAGCAGGATCTTGAACCCCTGACCCGACAGCGACCGCATCGCCGCGCCGAACGCCTCGCGCCGGATCACAAAAAAGCCGCTCATCGGGTCACTGAGATCGGCTTTGACGACGAGGCGACCGAGCCGGGTCGCGATGTCGCTGATCATGATGCGCGAATGCTGCCAGTCACCGACGCCGCCGTCGCCGATATGCCGGCTGGCGACAACGATATCCAGCTGCTCCGCCTTAAGCTTATCCAGCATTGCCGGCAACAGATTTTCGTCGTGCTGCAGGTCGCCGTCCATGACCGCGGCAAACGGCGCGGCGCTGGCAAGAATCCCTTCGATACAGGCGGAAGACAGGCCGCGTCGGCCGAGCCGTTGCAGGCAGCGGATATTGGGCTGCCGCCGCGCCAGCGCGCGCACCGCATCGGCAGTGCCGTCCGGCGAATCGTCATCGACGAAAATCGCCTCCCATGCGGTGCCGGCGAGCACCCGGTTGAGGCGCTCGACAATGACGGGCACGTTGTCGCGCTCGTTCAGCGTCGGGATGACGATCGCCAGCTGGGGCGCGCCGGCCGCGGACGCCTCCGCATGATCGGGCGCTGTGCCCGTCAACGTCTCGGCAATGCGCATACCCGCCTTTTCCGCCCGCGGGGCTCACCGGGGATTGCCCTACATCGCGTCGCAGGCTAGGCGGAAAAAGTTTCCAACTCCTTGACTCCGCGGCGCGGCCCGTTCGGGTGGCCGGACTCGGAGAGAAGATCGGCCAGCGACAGCGGCCGCAGGTAGCTGCGCTCGAAATCGGCCAGCGCCGACAGCTCCTCGACGTCGTCAATACTGACGATCTGGTCCTTGATCCGCACCAGGCCCTCGTCGCGCAGTTCATGCAGGACGCGGTTCAGATAGGGAACGCTGAGGCCCACCGCGTCGCCGATCATCTCCTGGGTCAACGGCAGGCGATAGGAGCGCTCGTCGGCGAGGCCGACCGCTTGCAGCCTGACGAGCAATTCGAGCAGGAAATGCGCGACCCGCTCGCGCGCCGAGCGCCGACCGACCGCGATCAAATGCTCGGCCAGGATCGTCGACTCGCAAGACGCGCGCCACAGCAGCTGCGCGGCCAATCGCGGATGGCTGTCGAACAGCCCAACGAGGCGGGACACCGGGATCGGGGCGACCGTGGCGTGGGTCAGCGTTTTGATCGAATAGGGCGCACTGGCGAAGCGGCAGCTGATGATCCCGGCGAAATCGCCGGGCAGCAGCACGCTGAGGATCTGCCGCTGGCCGTCGCGCAGGATGCGGTAGCGGATCGCGATTCCTTCGGTGATCAGAAATACCGCGGAGCACCGCCGCCCCTCGCTGATGATCTCCTGGCCCGGACGCAGCGCCCGGCTGACCGCCTTGAGATCAAGCAGCAGGACCGCCTCGCGAGCAAGCTCCGGCAGCGACGGCGTTAACCTGCGGTTGAGGTGCAGCTGTCGTGACGGCACCACTGTTGCGGATTCGGTTCGCACCGCTTCCCCCCCGTTCAACAATTCCCGGCGTTGCCACGGCTGTAGCGCTGCTGCGTCAGCCGTGTTGCCTTTTTGCCACGTCGCCCGTCGTTCCACGGTACGCCGTGGTCGAGATGCCCTTACCAGACCCAGACAATCGACGAATTTCTTCTTGTTGAACAGGACCCTACCACCGAATCGACGGCGCCGCATTCTGATAGATGAATCTGATGGCGCAAGGACAGGTTCGCGCGATCGCCACAGGTTCCCTCCGCATGTCCAACCGCAGGTTCCGGATGCTGCCGGCCAACCGGCCGACAACGCCGACCGCAGCACTGGTCAGGGGGAAAACCATGAAACACCGGCGCAACGCGATCACCGCCGCCGGCATTCTGTTCTTCGCGGCACCACTCGCCATGGCATCGCCGGCGCTCGCCGGCGATCTGACGGCGGGGTCTGCCGCGACGGCGCCGATGACGACCGGCACGACCGGTGACACCACGGCGGGGTCTGCCGCAACCGCATCGACACCCGCGACGACGCAGGACGAACTGACGCAGCTGCGGGCCAATCAGGAACTGCTGCAGCAGCGGCTCGACCAGCTCGAACAGATCGCCCAGGTCGGGCCTGAGCGTCCGCACCTGCCGCCCGGCACCACGTCGCTCGCGGGCAGTTTCCCGCGGTCATTTCTGATCCCGGGCACCGACACGTCGATCAGCATCAGCGGTCAGATCGATTTCAGCATGACCGAGTGGTTCAACGGCGGCAATGCGAACATCGCCAACACGGTCGTCCCGACGGTCTATGGCAATGCCTATGTCGGCGGCCTGCCGCTGGCGGGGACCGCCGCGGCGGAGCGCAGCGACGACGTGTTCGGCGCCACCGTGTACAACTCGCGCCTGCATGTCGAGACGCGAACGCCGACCGCCTTTGGCGAAGCCGATACCGTGCTCGAGTTTGACTTCGGCGATTGCGCGGCCGGCGGCGCCAGCAGCCTGTGCTCCAATGCCACCGCCGCCGTCGATCCGCTGATCCCGCGCCTGCGCCTCGCCTACGCGACATTGGGTCCGTGGATGTTCGGGCAGAACTGGGGCATCGGCTTCGACCTGGCCGCGCAGCCCGAACTGTTCGACACCGGCGGCACGGTCGGCGGCTGGGGCATCGCCCGTATACCGGAGGGCTCCTACACGTTCGCGCTGCCGACGGTTGCCGGCCAGGCCAGCCTGCAAGTCGGCCTGATCATGCCGCAGAGTTCGATGGCGTCGTCGGCGGGCGGTCCGGTCGCGAACGACACTGAGGGCGTCGGCGCAATCGGGATAATCGGCTGCAACGGCTGCGAGGAGTGGCTCAGCGAGAACCCGCTGAAAAACGAGTGGCCGGACCCGGCATTCGCGCTGACCTGGCAGCAGCCCTGGGGGCATCTGCAACTGCATGGCGCCTTGCACGACACCTACCTGGATGACGGCGCCGGCCTCGACCGCAGCTATCTCGGCTACGGCGGCGGCTTCAGCGGCGATGTCCACCCGTTTGCCTCGTTCGGCTGGCTCAAAGACGATGTCGGCTTCAACGCCCAGGCCGGCCAAGGCGAAGGCCACTATGCCGCGAGCGGCAGCCCGAGCAGCTTCTTCGAGGACATCGCGACCAATTTCGGCGGACCCGGTTCGGGCTGCTACGGCGCGGCGCCGACGGAAGTCGGCTCGATGAACCCGCTGGGCTGCGCGGCCACGGGTCACAACGCCTCCTTGGTCGCCGTCGCACTGCCGACCGAGTTCGGTGCCGAGGCTTGGATCCAGCACTGGTGGACCCCGACGGTCCGCTCGACCGCCGATTTCGGCTTCGAGCATCAGGATCTCGACATGAACCTGATCGGCTTCAGCACGCTGACCGACGGCCTCAACAAGACGGAGGAGTTGGCGCACGTCAACCTGATCTGGAGCCCGGTGCCGTTCGTCAACACCGGCCTCGAATTCTTCTGGGGCCGCCGGGTCACGGTAGCGCATGACCCGACGAGCAACTACGGCACCGAGGCCGGCCTCGACTACGACTTCATCATGAAGTTCTAGGCAGGTCAGCCGCATTGAACGCGATTGCTGCGTCGTCGCTCCTCGCAATGGCGGCTTCTTCAGCCGTCATTGCCGGCGAGGCGCGGCAATCCGGCCGAGAGAAAAAATCGAATTCAATGAACCCTGCGCTAGGGAGGCTCCGATGATCGAATTGATCGAGGAACTGCCTGACAACGTCGTCGGCATTGTCGCGCGCGGCCGCGTCACGAACGAGGAATGCGATACCGTGCTGCGGCCGGCGATGGAACGGTCGCTGAAGCGGCACCGCAAGGTGCGCCTCTATTACGAGGTCGCCTCGCGTTTTCCCGGCGCCGGCTGGGAGAATTTGCACCTTGCCGTAAAGAACTTGCCGCAATGGGAGCGCATTGCGATCGTCAGCGACACCGGCTGGGTGCGCCACACGGTCAACGCGCTGCGCTTCCTGCTAGCGAGCGATGTGCGCGTGTTCACGACGCTCGAAGCGCCGGCCGGTCGGGAATGGATTGCCTCACCGGAAGACGATGTCCTGGAAGCGGCGGTCATTGCGCATGTTCGAGCGCCGCGGCCGCCTCGTCACGCTTCGCCGCCTCGATCGCGGCGGCCTTCTGCTCCACCAGTGCGACGAGGTGATCGACAATATCGGCGTCCTTCAGCCGGTGGTCGGCAATCCCGCTGAGGTAAACCTGATGCGTGTTGTTGCCGCCGCCGGTGAAGCCGATGTCGGTCTCGCGCGCCTCGCCCGGGCCGTTGACGACGCAGCCGATCACCGACAGCGTCAACGGCGTCGTGATATGCGCCAGCCGCTCTTCCAGCACTTCCACGGTCTTGATCACCGGGAACTGCTGCCGCGCGCAGGACGGGCATGAGATGACCGTGACGCCGCGCCGCCGCAGGCCCAGCGATTTCAGCATGTCATAACCGACCTTCACTTCCTCGACCGGGTCTGCCGACAGCGACACGCGGATCGTGTCGCCGATGCCGGCCCACAGCAGCATGCCGAGGCCGATCGAGGATTTGACCGTGCCGCTCCTGAGGCCGCCGGCTTCGGTGATGCCGAGGTGCAGCGGATAATCGCAGGCTTCGGCAAGCTGCTGATAGGCGGCGACGGCGAGAAACACGTCGCTCGCCTTGCAGGAGATCTTGAACTCGAAGAAATCGTTGTCTTCCAGGATCTTGGCATGGTCGAGGGCACTCTCGACCATCGCTTCCGGGCAAGGTTCGCCGTATTTTTCGAGCAGATCTTTTTCGAGCGAACCGGCATTGACGCCGATGCGCATCGAGCAGCCGTGGTCCTTCGCCGCCCGGATGACCTCGCGCACCCGCTCGGCCGAGCCGATATTGCCGGGATTGATGCGCAGGCAGGCGGCGCCGCTTTCGGCCGCCTCGATCGCCCGCCTGTAATGAAAATGAATGTCGGCGACGATCGGCACCGCGACCTGCCGCACGATCTGCTTCAGCGCCAGCGCCGATTCCTGGTCCGGGCACGACACCCGCACGATGTCGGCACCGGCGCGCTCCAGCGCCTTGATCTGTTCGACCGTCGCCTGCACGTCGCTCGTCACGGTATTGGTCATCGACTGCACCGTGATCGGCGCGTTGCCGCCGACCGGCACGTTGCCGACATGGATCTGACGACAGGCGCGGCGGTGGATGTCGCGATAGGGTCGCACGCTCATCGGTTAACCTCGTGGCCGCTTCCGCCTCGGGATATAGAACGCTTCAATGACGGAAAAAAGACCGCCGCGCGGCGATGCGCAATCCTCACCCGTGCACCGCGGTGCCGGCGAGCAGGGCCTGCGGATCAAGCACGACATCGCGGCGCAGCGCGCCGAGCGGCCCGAGCGGCGGCGCCGTCTTGCCGTCGACCGCGATCGTCAGCGCGCCGGCATTGCCGACGCGCATGACGAGGCCGGGCTGCGGCGGAACGCGGTATGTCTCGCCGGCCTTGAGCACCCGCGAGAACAGGATCGAGTCCTTGGCGTCGCGTATCTCGATCCAGCAATCGGCGACGGCACGAACGTCGATCTGCCCCGTCGTCTTGCCGTCGATGTCGCTCGCCGTACCGGCTGGCACCGGAGCGTCTGCCGGTACGATGCGGGCGGGCGGCGCGGCCGACGCCGGCTTTTCCGGCCGGCCGGCATCATCCGCGCCGGTGCCGGTCGGCATCGCCGGGTCGACGGATGACGGCGCCGGCGGCGCGACTTCGGGACTGGCCGCGGT
>Ga0335074_10017386_pt1 | contig 10144 bp, 12 predicted proteins | sample Lox_Sample_23_FD_206715 | JGI IMG/M metagenome (GOLD analysis project Ga0335074, IMG submission 206715) | Soil microbial communities from Loxahatchee National Wildlife Refuge, Florida, United States - Lox_Sample_2.3 | ecosystem: Environmental > Terrestrial > Soil > Wetlands | place: USA...
GTCCGCGGGCACGGCACTTTGACCGAGGCCGACATCAACTCCGCCATGCGCGAGATCCGGCTCGCCCTGTTGGAGGCCGACGTCAACTTCAAGGTGGTCAAGACCTTCACGGAGGCGGTGAAGGCGCGTGCCCTCGGAAGCGACGTGATCGGCCAGCTGAATCCCGGCCAGCAGGTGGTCAAGATCGTCTCCGACGAACTGACCGCGCTGATGGGGGGCGAGTCGCAGGAGCTGCCCTTCGCCTCGAGTCCGCCGACGGTGCTCGTCATGGCCGGGCTGCAGGGGTCGGGCAAGACGACGGCTACGGGCAAGCTCGCGCGCTACCTGCGCGAGCAGCACGGTTCCTCGGTGGCGGTGGCCGCCTGCGACGTCTACCGCCCCGCGGCGGTGGAGCAGCTGATCAAGGTGGGAGCCCAGGCTGGGGCGGCCGTCTACGAGCAGGGGACGGATGTCGATCCGGTGAAGATCGCCGCATGGGCCCGGGACCGGGCGCAGACCGAGGGCAAGGACGTTCTGATCATCGACACGAGCGGCCGGCTGCACGTCGACACCGAGCTGATGAAGGAGCTCGCCAACATCAAGAAGGCAGTGCGGCCCGACGCGGTCCTGCTGGTGGTCGACGCGATGACCGGTCAGGACGCCGTCCACGTCGCCGAGGAGTTCAGCCAGGCCGTCGACTTCGACGGCGTCGTCATGACCAAGCTCGACGGAGACGCGCGCGGCGGCGCCGCGCTGTCGGTCAAGGCGATCACCGGGAAGCCGATCCTGTACGCGTCCACCGGCGAGAAGCTGGACCAGTTCGAGCGCTTCCACCCCGATCGGATGGCCCAGCGGATCCTTGGCATGGGCGACGTGATGACGCTGATCGAGAAGGCCGAGCAGGCCTACGACGAAAAGCAGGCGGCGGAGCTCGAGCGCAAGTTCCGCAAGCAGGAGTTCTCGCTCGACGACTTCCTGGAGCAGATGCGGCAGATCCGCCGGCTTGGCCCGCTGCAGAACCTGATCGGGATGATCCCGGGGATGAGCAAGGAGCTGCGCGGAATGAAGATCGACGAGCGGGAGTTCGATCGCCTCCAGGCCATCATCCTGTCGATGACGCCGCAGGAGCGCCGGCACCCGGAACTGATCAAGGGCTCGCGGCGCCTGCGGATCGCGCGCGGATCCGGCACCAACGTCCAGGCCGTCAAGGCCCTGATCAAGCAGTTCGAGCAGATGCGCAAGCTGATGCGGTCGGTGGCGCAGGGGCGGATGCCGGATCTCGGTGCGCTGATGCGCCCAGGCCGCTGATCTCGGTCCGGGCGGCGCTGATGCGCGCCGGGCCGCTGACCTCGGTCCCGGGGCCGTTGATGCGCGCCGGGCCGCTGACCTCGGTCCCGGGCCGTTGATCCGCCAAGTGCGCTGACCGAGCCCGACTTGGAGTACAAAACTGCCCTCCTGGGTCACTTTCTGACTCCAAGTGACTGGATCTGGCCGTTCCCGCTACCCTGAGCCGTACCTATGGCAGTCAGACTTCGACTTACGCGTGTCGGCGGGCGCAAGAACCCCATCTGGCGGGTGGTCGTCGCCGACCAGCGTTCCAAGCGCGACGGACGCGTGATCGAGACCGTCGGCCACTACAACGCCCAGACCGAGCCGTCCACGATCGTCCTCGACGAGGAGCGGATCCGAGATTGGCTGGCGCGTGGCGCCCAGCCCACGCCAACCGTCCGGAAGCTCCTGCGCACGCAGGACATTCGGTGACGGGCGGGCCCTCGTCACCCAGAGAACTGCTCGAGTTCCTGGCTCGGGGGCTGGTGGACGAGCCGGACGCGGTGAGCGTCAACGAGGTGCGTGAGGACGATGACACCGTCGTGCTGGAGCTGTCGGTGGCCCAGGACGACTACGGAAACGTGATCGGGCGCGGCGGCCGCACAGCTAACGCATTGCGCACCCTGGTGAAGACCGCCGCGGTCCGGTCCGGAGGCCGGGTGTTCGTCGATATCGTCGACAGCTGAGCCGGGCGGGCCGGAGGGCCGGTGGCGCAGAGGGGTCTTGATTGGCTGCGAGCCGGGCGGGTGGGCAGCCCCCACGGCCTGGACGGAAGCTTCCACGTGATCGAGGGCAACCCAGCCCTGCTGAGGCTGGGGGACACGGTGATGCTCGGCGGGGAGCCCCGGCGGATCGATCGGCGCGCCGGGCACGATCGGCGAGTGATCCTGCGGCTCGAGGGCTGCGCGGACCGAGACGGGGCGATGGCGCTGCGCGGCTGCGAACTGCTGGTGGCGCGCAGCCATGCGCCCGCACTCGAGCAGGACGAGTGGTGGGCCGAGGAGCTGGAGGGGTGCGCCGTTCACGACCATGGGCGCCCCGTCGGGCGGGTGTCTCGGCTGCTGTCGCTTCCGTCCTGTGAGGTTCTGGAGGTCGAGCGCAGTGAGGGCGGTGAGACGCTGCTGGTGCCGCTGGTCGGGGATGCCGTCCGCGACGTCGACGTTGATCGGCGCGTGATCGACGTCGACCTGAGATTCCTGGGCGAGGCCTGACCGGCCGGGGGGCTTGTCATGGAGATCGACGTCTTCACGCTGTTTCCCGAGGCGTTCGGCTGGTTCGAATCCCAGCGCCACGTGCAGAATGCCCTGCAGCAGGGAAGCCGGCTGAGCTACATCAACTACCGCGATCACACTCCTCTGAGCGCGGGACAGGTCGACGACACCCCGTTCGGCGGCGGAGCGGGGATGGTGCTTCGCGTGGACGCAGTGGAGGCGGCGCTGAGGGCGCGCTATGACCTGGACCCGGCGGAGCTGCCGCGCCGGCGGCGGGTACTGGCGCTGACCCCGAGCGGCCGCGTCCTCGATGACGGATGGGTGGACGAGCTGGCGGGCGAGCAGGCGCTGACCGTGCTGTGCGGACGCTACGAGGGATTCGACGAGCGCGTCGTCGAGCACTTCACCACGGACCAGCTGTCGATCGGGCGCTATGTCCTGGCCGGCGGCGAGCTGGCGGCGATGGTGGTGTGCGACGCGGTCCTGCGCAAGCTGCCCGGCGCGCTTGGCCACGGCGCCTCAGCGGTGGAGGAGTCCTTCAGCGTCGCGCTGGACGGCGCGCCGGAATATCCGCACTACACCCGTCCGGCCGAATTCCGCGGCTGGCGCGTGCCAGAAGTGCTCCTCTCCGGGCACCACGCCCGGATTCGCGAGTGGCGCCTGGAGCAGGCCCGGGCGCGCGCTCAGTTTCGTCCGCTACCATAGGCCGCCTTCCGCTGTCAGCTGCGACGCGCAGGCCGCCCGTCGCGAGAGATAAGTGTGTCAGCGGCAAGCCGGACCTGATCCATGAGCACCGTCATCGAAAGCTTGGAGCGCGCTCAGCTGCGCCGTGTGCCGTCATTCGACGCCGGCGACCGGCTGCGCGTCCACTTCCAGGTCATCGAGGGGACCCGGCGCCGCACCCAGGTGTTCGAGGGCGTCGTGATCAAGCGCCAGGGCCATGGCGCGCGGGAGACATTCACCGTGCGCAAGCAATCGTTCGGAGTGGGAGTGGAGCGCACCTTCCCGCTTCACTCGCCCAAGATCGAGCGGATCGAGGTCGCGGCCCGAGGCGACGTCCGGCGGGCCAAGCTCTACTACCTGCGCGGCCGCGTCGGCAAGCGCGCCCGGGTGCGCGAACGCCGCTTCGTCGGACTGGAGCAGGTCGTGGATCACGAGCTGCTCTACGGCGAGGAGGCCGCTCCCCCGGCCGCTGAGGTCGAGGAGGCTCCCGCGGTCGAGCTGGCCGAGGAGGCCGCCGCTCCCGAGGTCGCTGAAGCCGCACCGGAGGCCGAGGAAGCCGCACCGGAGGCCGAGGCGCCTGCGCAGGACACCACGGCTCAAGTGGACGACACGTCGGCTGCCGGCTCGGAGCCGACCGGCGCCGACGAGGCTTGACCAAGCGCAAGAAGTCGCTCGGCGGCTCGATCGCCGAGATGGTCATCATCGTGGTGGTGGCCCTCGGGCTGGCTCTGGGCATCCAGGCGTTCCTGATCAAGCCCTACCGCATTCCGAGCGGCTCCATGGAGCCGACGCTGGCCATCGACCAGCGAATCCTGGTCGATCGGATCGGGATGCACTTCACCTCGCCCCACATCGGCGAAATCATGGTGTTCCACCCGCCGGCCAACTACACGACCTGCGCCGATCCCAACCAGGGGAGCAACGGAGGCGAGGGTGCGGGGGACGGGCAGGCGTGCGACGTAGCGCAGAAGACGCCGTCGTCGGTGACCTTCGTCAAGCGGGTGGTGGGGCTGCCGGGCGATCACCTCCAGATCGTGAACGGCCGCGTGATCCTGAACGGCAAGCCTGAGAACGCCCCATACATCGTCCGCTGCAACGGCGACCCGGCGTGCAACTTCCCCAAGACGATCGTGGTGCCGAAAGGCGACTACTACATGATGGGCGACAACCGCCCTGACTCGGAGGACAGCCGCTTCTGGGGGCCCGTCCCTCGCGCGTGGCTGATCGGCCAGGCCTTCTTCACCTACTGGCCGCCGGATCGGGTCGGCTTCCTGTAGGGGACGCTGGCGGTGGCTCGCGGGAAGGGAAAGCAGCCTCGGGGGGTGGTCGGGAGCATCACCGAGTTGGTCGTCACGATCGCGGTCGCGATCGGCCTGGCCCTTCTGATCCAGGCTTTCATCGTCAAGCCCTACCGGATCCCGAGCCCGTCGATGGAGCCGACCCTGGCGATCGGACAGCGAATTCTGACCAGTCGCCTGAGCACCCATCCCGGCATCGGTGACGTCGTCGTCTTCCACCCCCCGGCGGGGGCCGACCCGGCAGAGCCGGTGTGCGGCAACCCCAGCCAGGGCACCGACCATGCCCAGGCGTGCGACAGGCCAACTGCGCAGGAGTCCACCCAAACTTTCGTCAAGCGGGTCGTCGGACTGCCGGGCGACCGGATTTCGATCGTCAACGGGCATGTCGTGCGCAACGGCAAGACGGAGAAAGCGCCCTACGCCGAGCCCTGTGGTGGCGGCCCGAACTGCAATTTCCCGGAGACGATCACGGTTCCGCCCGGCGAGTACTTCATGATGGGCGACAACCGTGGAGAGTCGGACGACAGTCGTTTCTGGGGGCCCGTGCCGCAGAAGTGGATCATCGGAGTGGCCTTCTTCACGTACTGGCCACCCGACAGGATCGGCACCCTGTAGCGGGCGCGCCCCGGCATGAAGCGTCGCCCCCCGGGCCCGAAGCTGTTCCGTCACGATCGCGGTCTGGGCTGCCGCTTCGTCGCGGGTGCTGACGAGGCCGGGAGGGGGTGCCTGGCGGGGCCGCTGGTAGCGGCGGCCGTGCTGTTCGATCAGCAGCGGCTGCGTCCCGCCGACATCCGCGCGCTGTCGGCATTGAACGACTCCAAGCGCCAGACGCCCGCCGCTCGAGCCGAGCTGTATCCGATCATCCTGCGTGTGGCGACCAAAGTGACGGTCGTGTCGCGCTGCGCTCCAGGGATCGACGAGCGCGGACTGCACGTAACCAACCTGGCGGCGCTGCGGGACGCGCTGCGAGCCGTGGCCCGCACTGGATGCATCTGCCTGAGCGACGGCTTCGCCCTGGGCGACATCGGCTTCCCCCACAAGGCCGTGATCGGGGGCGATGCGACCAGCGCCGCCATCGCCGCGGCTTCGGTGATCGCAAAGGAGACGCGGGATCGCTACATGCGCCGCGTCGACGCGCAGCACCCGGGCTGGGAGTTCGCCCAGCACGTCGGCTACGCCACCCCAGAGCACCGCGACGCGATCGAGCGCCTCGGAGTCACCCCGCTGCACCGGATGTCTTTCCAGTCGGCGGCCTACCAGCAGCTCTCATTCGGCTAGAACGCTCCCTCCAGGTGGTCGAGGCGCACCAGGCCCCCCGCGGGGTCCAGTGTCACGCCGATGGCGTCGAAGCGCAGCTCGTCGACGCGGGGGCGGTCGCGCCGCTCCGCCAGCCAGCGGGCCGCCATCCTGCGTACCTGCTTGCGCTTGCCGTGCCGAACTGACTCCAACGGATCTGAGGTGGCCGAGGATGACCGGCGCGTCTTGACCTCGCAGAACACGAGCGTGTGGCCGTCGCAGGCGACGATGTCGAGCTCTCCCCAGCGGTTGCGGAAGTTCTGCTCGACGATCGTGAAGCCACGGCGGACGAGGTGCTGGGCCGCCAACTGCTCGCCGGTGGCGCCGAGGCTTCGGCGGGGGTCCTCTCGGCTTGGTTCGCTTCGGAGCGGTTCATCGTTCATGACCGCGACGCTACGTCGCCCCGGATCACATCTCTGCAACGGGGTGTGACATCACGATCTCAGTCCGGGCTTCGTTGACAGAGTTGAGATCAGGCGTGCCTGTCGCGTAACCCTCCCCGTCCTAGGGTCGTTGCTGTGCTCGCCCGTGCCGCCACGTTCGCAATCGACGGGGTCGACCCTCGGCAGATCTCGGTCGAGGTGGACATACGTGGCGGGCTGCCGGCCTTCACGATCGTCGGGCTGGGCGACGCCGCCGTACGGGAGTCGCGGGAGCGGATCCGCGCAGCGATCCTCAATTCGGGCTTCGAGTTCCCGCAGCGGCGGATCACGGCGAACCTCGCGCCGGCTTCTCTGCGCAAGGCCGGCCCGGGTTTCGACGTGGCCCTGGCGCTCGCCGTGCTGGCGGCCAGCGGACAGCTCGACCCCAGGGAACTGGCTCGGGTCGCGGTGTTCGGCGAGCTGTCCCTGAGTGGCGAGCTGCGCGACTCTCCTGGGGCGCTGGCGATCGCCGAGGGCAGCCGCCGGGCCGGATTCAAACGCCTGATCGTGCCGTGGGAGCGGGCGCAGGAGGCGTCCCTGGTCGACGGCCTTCAGGTCGTCGGGGTCGACGGACTGCGACGGGCGGTCGACGCGGTGAACGGAATCGGCGTGCCCGCAGGGCTTGACCGGCCGGTTGGGGGGCACGCGACCGCCGGGCTTGCCGGGCCGGACGCGACGACCTCGACGCCCGGGCCTGACCTGGGCGACGTTCGCGGTCACGCAATCCCGCTCCTGGCGCTGCAGGTGGCGGCTGCAGGGGGCCACAACGTGCTGCTGGAGGGGCCGCCAGGCACGGGCAAGACGATGCTGGCGCGGCGCCTGCCGTCGATCCTGCCGCCCCTGACGCGTGAGGAGGCGCTCGAGGTGACGCGCATCCACAGCGTGGCCGGCCTGCACAGCGCCGGGCTGATCGGAACTCGACCGTTCCGCGCCCCCCACCACACGATCTCAGCCGCCGGGCTGGTGGGCGGCGGTTCACCGCCGCGCCCGGGCGAGGCCACACTCGCCCATCACGGGGTGCTGTTCCTGGATGAGTTGTCGGAGTTCGCCCGGACCACGCTCGAGGCGCTCCGCCAGCCACTGGAGGACGGGCACGTCGCCATCGTCCGCGGACAACGGGCTCTGGTATTCCCAACCCGATTCATGCTCGTCGCGGCTACGAACCCGTGCCCCTGCGGCTTCGCGGGGGTGGGCGACAGGTGCTCGTGCGCCGAGGCCGACCTGCGCCGGCATGCGCGGCGCCTGAGTGGGCCGCTGCTTGACCGCATGGACCTGCTGGTCACGGTACATCGCCCCAGCGACGCCGAGCTACGAGGCGGCACGGCAACCACCTCGGCGCAGGCACGCGCCAAGGTCAGCGAGGCACGGGACCGTCAGGCGGCGCGTCTGCGGGGGACGGCCGCGAACTGCAACGGGGAGCTCGACGCCCGTCTGGTTCGCGCCACGGTCCGGCTAGAAGGTGGCGCCCAGACGGCCTTGGGACGCGCTTACGACACGGGCACCCTGTCAGCTCGCGGCCGGCACCGCGTGCTGCGGGTCGCGCGGACGATCGCCGACCTGGACGCGCGCGATCGGGTCACCGAAGCCGATCTCCTGCTTGCCCTCAGTCTGCGTCAGCGGAGCGCCGGTGATGTTGCCCTCGCGGCATGAGCCCATCAGGGATGAGCCCACGAGGGATGAGCCCATGAGGGATGAGCCATGAGGGATGAGCCCATGAGCGGTGCCTGCGACGATTGCCTGGCCCGCAGCTGGCTGCTGGAACGCGTGTCTGGGCACCTGGCTGTGGCTCGAAGCCGGATCCAGATCCTGCTGGGGTTGGACGACGAACCGCTCGTGGCGGCCGTGGCCCCTGGCCAGCGCCGGGAGATCCTCGGGGAGCTGGCCCGATTCTCGGCCGAGAAAGCCCGGCGCCGCGCCGAGACCTCCGAGCTGGAGCTTTTGTGCCGCTGCCAGCCGAGATACCCGCCGAGGCTGCGAGCTCTGGCCGCGCCCCCGGCGGTCCTGCACGTCGCCGGCGGGCTCGAGCGGTTTCTGAGCGCCTGTGCGGATGAGCCGGTGGCGGTCGTGGGCGCCCGGCGTGCCTCGTCCTACGGGCTCGAGATGGCGCGGGCGCTCGGGCGCGGCCTGTCAGCGTCCGGCTTGGGGGTCGTTAGCGGCATGGCGCTCGGGGTGGACTCGGCCGCCCACCTCGGAGCAGTCGAGGTCCATGGCCCGACGATCGCGGTCCTGCCCGGTCCGGCTGATCAGGCGTACCCGGCCAGCCGGCGGCAGATGCTGAGATCGATCCTGCGGACGGGCTCGGCGATCAGCGAGCTTCCTCCGGGGTCGTCCGTGCGGAGCTGGTCGTTTCCAGCCCGCAACCGCACGATGGCCGGGCTGGCGGCGCTCACGATCGTCGTGGAGGCCACCGCCCGCTCGGGGTCGCTGGTGACAGCGGAGCTGGCGCTGGCCATGGGCCGGCCGGTGGGAGCGGTCCCGGGCCGGACCACGAGCCCGCTGGCCGAAGGGACCAACGAGCTGCTGGCCCGGGGCGCCCATGTGGTCCGCCACGCGGGCGACGCGCTGGACCTCCTGTTCGGCGCGGGCGAGCGGTCAGCGCCGGATCTCCGGCCCCCGGTGAGCGCTCACCATGCGGTCGTCCTGGCCGCTCTGGCGGCGGGGGAGGCGCCGGGCGGCGCCTTCGCTGCGGCGGGATTGTCACCGGCTGAGGGGCTAGCGGCCCTGTCGGCCCTGGAACTGGCGGGGCGGGTGCGCCGCGGCGCCGGAGGCCGGTTCACGGTGGTCCCCTAATCTCAGCTGGCCATGGCGCCAGAGCCGCACCGAGGTCACCCTCGCTTCCCGCGCGTGCTCTCGATCGCCGGGTCGGACTCGGGCGGCGGGGCCGGGATCCAGGCCGACCTCAAGGCGTTCGCGGCCTGCGGCGCGCACGGGATGACGGCGATCACCGCCATCACGGCACAGAACACGGTCGGGGTAACGGCGGTCCACCACGTGCCGTCGGAGATCATCCTGGCCCAGGTCCGGGCGGTGGCGTCGGACATCGGCGTCGACGCGGTAAAGATCGGGATGCTGGGCACGACGGAGACGATCCGCGCAGTGCGCCTGGCGCTGGAGGAGTTGGGGGAGGACGTCCCGGTGGTGATCGACCCGGTGATGGTCAGCGAGTCCGGCGCTGAGCTGCTCGAGCCATCGGCTCGCGGCGCGCTGATCGAGCTGCTGCTGCCACGGGCGAGTGTGGTGACGCCCAACCTGCCCGAGGCGCGCGCGATCGTCGCTGCCGCCGCCGCCGGCCGAGGCTCGGCCGTCGGGAACCCCCTCACCTCGGGAGGTGACGAGACCGAGCGGCTGGCACGTTCCGTGTACGCGCTCGGTCCGGGTGCGGTCGTGGTGACCGGCGGGCACCGCGACGTCGCCAGCGACGTGTTCTTCGACGGCACGAGCCTGGTTGAGCTTCCCGGCGAGCGGCATCCCGGCGGGGCGGCTCACGGTTCGGGCTGCACCCATTCGAGCGTGCTGGCGGCACGGCTGGCCTGGGGAGACGAGCCGCTGGCGGCGGCACGTGCCGCGCGCGAGCTCGCCGCCCGCGCCGTGGCGGGCGGCCTGCGTACGATCGGCGCCGGCCCAGGACCGGTCGATGTCCTCGGCCTCGAGGCACGCTGGGGCTGATGTCTGGAGGCACGCCGGGAGCGATGTCCGGGGGCACGCCGAGAGTGATGCCGGGGGCACGCCGAGACCGACCGCTCATGCACTAGGACGACTTTCCGGATAATCTAAGTCTAGTAGGTCGGGATTCTGTGTTTTAGGCGCTGACCACGATGGCTCGGCGCCCACGATTCTGGAGGTTCGTTTGTCCAACTGGAAGCCGCGGGCGCTGCTGTTGCGCCTC
>Ga0335074_10017387_pt1 | contig 10142 bp, 8 predicted proteins | sample Lox_Sample_23_FD_206715 | JGI IMG/M metagenome (GOLD analysis project Ga0335074, IMG submission 206715) | Soil microbial communities from Loxahatchee National Wildlife Refuge, Florida, United States - Lox_Sample_2.3 | ecosystem: Environmental > Terrestrial > Soil > Wetlands | place: USA: Florida...
GGATCCCGAAGCCTATCTGCGGGAAGTGATGACTCGCATCGCCGACCATCCCATCAACCGGATCAAAGACCTGCTGCCTTGGAATATCAATCTCACACATGCCGAAGTGTCCCCTTAACCCATTCGTGGACACTTAGCAAGACGGTCTATCTCGGACGCTTACGTTTCCGTCGGCCATGTTCCCATTAAACTGTCATTCGCCAAACATCCAGGCTGTGCATTGCGGGGCAGCGAGATCACATCTTTGCAATCATATAATTCAAGAGTGAATCTAGAATTAAATCTGAACCGGGTATCGCCGGCAGCGAGAGATAAGGGCCCCACGCCTCGCGCAGCATTTGATTCAAACGCTTTCGCATGCCGGCCTTGAACAGATGCAGATCCGCAGCGGGAACATCTTTTAGTCGCAAGCCGTCGAGACGATGATCGATCGGACGAACGTCGTTCGGTGTATAGCGGAATGGGCCGAGGGCGTCGGCCGCCGCCAGTGCTGGGTCCAGCAACACTTCTTGCGCGTGCTTGCGTCCGACATCGTAATCATGATCACGAAATTGTTGGTCAAAAAATCCCAAAAATGCCTGCAATCCGGCGCCCGCCAGTTCACTCTCTTGCGCGATCACGCCATAAATCGTCATGTGATCGCGTGCCCCCAGCCCAGCCGCCGTCTCAAACGCCAACACCGCGTCGCGAAATGCTTCTGCCTGTCCGGGGACACTTTGAAGCAGATTCATCTCAACCTTGTACTGGGTCGCAATCCGTGTTTGCGCGTCAGATAATTTTTCTGGCTCAGTCGCACCGGGAGACAGGTGCTCACCATTCTGGAAAAACAGGTTGAGCAGCGACACAGCTGTCTTAGCCAGAGCTGGCACATCGATTTCTCCGTGGGCGATGGCCTGTTGCAACTGCCCAGCTCTCTCATCCAAGAGTTCAATTCGTCGATTCACGCCCTTTGCAGTAATCCAATCTTGAAACCCCGATTGTCCCATCACAACGTCGATCAGTCGTTGAGCTAAACGAAAATAATCGGCATTAGCGGCGTGAAAATTGTCGTTGACGGCGGGATCCTTCGCGTGAGGCGACACGAACAAGTAGAAGCGCCGTTCTTGGTTCATGTGCTGGTCGATGAGATCGACCAGATTCTTCGCCATTCCCAGAGGTTGATTCTGTAGGATGCCACCGTCAGAGTAAGTAAACTTAGCCGGATCGTGATCCCATTCTTCCAAATTATCGGACGGGTAATCGGCGGTCTCCTGCTTCGCAGATCGTTGTACGTCCTGTGCTCGGAAGGCCACCGGAAATGCTCCGCACGCTACTGCCGCCTGCCGAAGCGGCTCCCAGAAGTCCCGATTGTCGCAACTTGACGCAACGACTTCACGCGTCAACTGGTCTCCGTACTCGATATATACGAATTTGCTGCCAGGAGTTACGGGATAACCGTAGCCAACTCCATTCAGATTCGTAAGGGCCACTCCCACTCGAAGCGAGTCCTTCACCCCAGCGTGCTGTTTTCGAGCTGGTGGTGGGATCGTGGCGTAACGCTGTTGCAGAGCCTCTTTGGAAATGGTTTCAATGAGATTTGAGGAAAATAGAGAATCGAGGGCGAGCTCGTCTTCCTCGGTCGCTTGCAAGCCTTCCAGGCTGATTCGCTTGACCCACAAGTTATATAGCGGATTATCGTAAGGACCAACAAATTCTTCGGCGCTGTAGATAAGCTTCTGCGCCAGAACAATCGCAGTCATGCCGCCTGCCGAGGCTCCTGTCAGCACATCAATCAGTATGCGCTCGGCGTCGACCGTTTGCAGATTTGTATTGTGCTGACGAATCGCGTCCAACACCTCAAACAGCACTCCTGCTTCGTAACTTCCAAGAGAAACCGCACCAGCAATGGTAATTGCAAGATTCTTCGGCATGATCGAACCTATTCTCCAGGGTTCTCAGTAAGCACGAGAGGAATGAGTTGTTGAGCTTAGGGTCGCAAGCCCGCCTCGAACAGCTCTGCTTCCTGCTCTCGTCGGGTTCGAAGGCCATTCCCGAGCGGCCACAATCGCTCCATGGAACGAAGCAACCCAGGAATTCTGTCAAAGTGGCCCGACGCCACCGCGTCGCGAATGTCACGCATCTCATGCCGGTCCCCGGGATGGCTCGTGGAATCTGTCATCGACGCACCGCGGTTGTAGACCAGGCTCACCAGCATTCCAAAGCAAAGTGGCGGTAGCCCCGGCGGATTGCCAAATGCCTGTTTCGTTTTGTTGACATACGAGGGTAAGCTCGTGCCAATGAACAATAGCCAGGCACTGTACCAAGGAATAATGATTCCGCTGACTCCGGCGATGGCGGCTGCTGCAGCCGCACCTTTCACTCCCATGCAAGGCTTCAAGGCCGCAATCTGGACAGGCGCAAGTAGATGCCCCCAGTCAGCTTCCATGCCAGATTCGTATCCCAAGTCGTAGCCAACTCCGATGGTCACCCCACTTGCGCCCCCCGGCCACGTAGGTCTTGACGCATGGGCGTCGTAATATTCCCTGCTCGACACCTCCTCCCGGCAAATGAAGGACACCGCCCGCGACGGTATGTCGGGGCATGGTTCAGACAGCGCGAACAGTTTCTGCCAAGTCGGGCCATCTACCACCGCCGAAACCGTAAGTCCCGACCTCGTCTGAAACTCCCGAACCGCGACTTCTGTTGCGCTGTCAAACTCCCCATCGGCCCGTAGGATCGCGCCATCTCGGTTTAAGAGATCCTGGGCTCGAGCCACATCAGGCCCTTTGTCTCCCCGCTTTAACACCGGGTTGTCTGCCACAAACCCAATCCTCCTCCGTACCCGGGCTGCACTAATCGGGTGCCACAGTTGCGTTTGCCACAGGTCCCATTGCAGAACCCGTTGCTTGAGGTCCACCCGAATAGACAGCACGCAATTACCATTAGAGCGGCGCTCTGGGAGCGCTTTGCGAAGTACTACAGTTCAAAACTCTGATGCTGATATCACCTATACTTTCTTCCTAGCCTTGAGGTGGGTTTGACTCATCAGCTCAAGAATGAACCCTCGTGTCACGCTGCTAGGGCGCGAGACGTTCATTGTGGTATCCGTTATGTATTCAGCATCCCCGGTCGCGCTCGCATCCCGCAGCGGTTTGCCTTCGGCGTCGAGCCAAGTAAATGTGCACCCTGAACTGAAGTTTGCGCCTTTTACAAGCACTTTCGCGGGGTCAATTCCCGGAGCTGTTGGCAAATTCGGGACATCGTCGATTGTCAATGGATCGGCCGGGAAGATGACATCCGCGGCCTGCGCGTCCGCATTGACCAAAGTGAGCGTGTGGGCACCAACTACGTAGGGGTCGGCCTCACTAATTGTTACTGCAAGAGCAGAGCAGAATTTAGTCTGGGGATCAGGTGTGCCCTCAATCTTAGCCAGACTGTCCCGGATTGCATCACCGTCGATTTTGATCTTGGCAGCCGGATCGAGGTTCTCCCCTGTCAATTGCAGTTTGAGGACCGTCTGATCGCCTGTGCCCGTAACGGAATCGACTTTGACGCCCTTGATCACTGGTCCTGGCTTGCGCGCGAGTTTGCCGGCGAGATAACCGGCAGAACTAATGCCCATCAAGTTCATGAAGCCATCGGGAATTCTTGGCAGGTTGGAGAGCGTCGTGGGATCGCTTTTGAAAACAATGGTGAGAAATGTGAAAACGCCCGTAACGGTCCAGACCACGAACTGAAGCCTTTCGGGTGCAACCACACCGCCCGAGGTGATGAAGTCGGCCAGTGTGGGATGAATCGCGCCCGAGCCCTTGGAGCCTCTGGTGCTGGTTATCCCCGTTGCAAGCACGCTGGTAGCTGCGCTGTAGAGAATAATGCCTGGAAGACCGTCGGGAATATCAGGAAACGTTGCGCTACCCTGGATGATGCTTCTCGAGACGGCGAGGAAGATGTAACCGAGAATCGCCGCTAAAGTCCACGCGTAGAACTGGCATTTTGACAAGCTGTAGGTTTGTGTTTCCTCATCGAGGAAGAGCGCGGTGAGCAGGTTAGTACCGTTGCCACCATTTGACCGCATGGTCTTGCCCCGGGCGGCTAAGAGCACATACATGAGTACTACAAGCGCGACTGTGATCCCGATAGCGTAGTTGCGCGGCGTGTTACGAGTCGCGTCGACAACATCAATATTCTGGGCAACAGATTCGGCTCCGTTATGAACCAGCGAAACAGTCTGCTTGCCCGCAAATTCGGTGAGGAAACTCTTCCCCGCCAGGATGAAAGCGATCTGGCCATTCGATGATTCCCCCAATCGGAAGCAGCTTATCTCGCCTTTCAGTGGATCTTCTGTGCTAGTGCATGGAGGAAGAGCACGGCCCCCGAAGTGAATGGAGTAACCGGAGACGTACGCGAGCGTTGGGGGGCCGAGGAAGGTCAGCGTCCGAGTTCCATTCTGAAACAAGTCCTTCGGATCGACACCGGTGACCTCTGGCCGTACCTTGATATTCTGTGGCGAGGTAATGTTGATCGGCGAAGGAGAGGAATTCCCAGCCTTAACATTCTGCTGTGAGGCCGCGTTGGCTTGTGTTTGGCTGGCATTACCCGTACTTGCCAAAGCGGTGAGTGCATATGTGCCGGTGCAGGCGTCAGGTGGGATGCTGAAGGAAAAGGAGCGGGTCCCCGGGTTCTCGACGGGAGGCACAGGGATTTCGTCGCAAGAAGGCGGAGGATTGGTCGCTGCGGCGCTGCTAGCCGAGGGCGTCAAAGTACCAGAGTTCGAAGCCTTGCCGATCGGCGTGAGACTCAAGGTAATTATCAATCCCTGTGGCAGGTCGGCTGCGGTGGTGACTTGAACGGTAGCGCCCGGCAAGACACTTAGGACTCCCTGTGTCTGACCGCGGGTAGATAGTACCGAAGCAGTCAGCAGAAACAACGGATACAGGCAGAATCTCTTCATCTTCATCGTACTACCTTACGGTCCGCAATTTCCTACCTGCATTCCCACTTTATACAGACGTCGGAGCCGCTGTCCTTTCTTGTCTCGACACAGACCAAGGTTCCGCTGCAGGCCTGAAAAGCGGCCTGCTGCGATCCGGGTGTTTGCATCGATCCATACTCGCGCAACAAATCGCCCGCCTCTGCAGCTGTTTTCGGTGCTTGCTTTGGGTCGATGATGATCGTGCCGAAGGCGGGCTTATCGTTTAGCGTCCCAACTTGGCCCTCTATATGTATCGCCGTTTTCGAATTGGCATTGTCTGGCGTGATTGGTTTTTCAAGATGGTACTTTGATCCGTCATGAGATAACACAAACGAATTTTTTGGAGCCGTCACTTCGGACTTGGTGCTCGCATTCGGGCTCGCCTTCGCCTGGCCGCTCGGCTTGGGAGATTGTGCTGATAGCTGTGCAGCAACAATCAAGAGGATAACAACAGAAGGTTTCAATACTTGTGACCTCATATCGCCTCCTGAACTTTCAATATGATGAGTAGGAACAACACGCAAAATAATGTCAAAATGCAATAGTCGACAATTGTAGGAAAAAAAGTAATGGACGGCGGAACAATCAGAATTCTGAGGCCCCACAGGGTCGCGAAGAAGCCGATCGATTTTTGTAGCAAATCCTTGGCATCTGTGAGGCGAACCAAGTACCCAAGGAATGCAACAGACAAAATCAAAAAAACAACGCTTACGATTCGCACAAATAAGCGTCGCCCGAGGTGCACGACAACCTCTCTGCCGCCCGGGTGGAGAGTGGCATCGGCGATGAGATTCGGATCGGCAAGGTTTAAATCAAGGTCAACGATTGAAGCGTTATCTGACTTCCCAATACAAGGCCCAGCTGGATTGTTCGCGCATGCTCGAGGGTCCAAGTTAATGCGATAGGAATCGAAAGGATACAAGATTTCCCGTTTGGGCGAGGATACAGGCAAGCTTACCTCGTGACAGTCCAGCAGGACCCCTGAACTGTGAGTCTTACTCGCGTTCAGGTACTCGTAACTATTGATGACCGGGCAGTCACTGCGACTTGGATTCTTGGAATCTGCAAAAAGCCAATGGGTGGGATTCGCATTATCATTCAACGTAAAAGAAACATCGTTTATGTCTTCTGCGCCAACTGCGTTAAGCTGAAACGTGACGCTTGTTCTCACGGAATGCGAGACCGTATCGTACCGAAGCGAATTTAACGCCAGAGTTCCTTGAAAGTCTGTTCCCTGCAACGGTTCACGATGTACGTGGACTCCCTGCTGAAATTCCTTCCACCCTAAATCATAGATGAGTAGCAGAATCACAACAACAAACGTAACTTTAATTACTCGCTTCACAAACACTACGCCCTCGCAATCTAAAGTTCCGTACGCACAAAATCAAGAGATATTCACCTCACTCGGGAGCTAGTTACTCTAACGTTCGATGCCAAATTGCTATTCAATCAGGGAACAACCGATCGCCGTTGTTTGCCACTGCAAGAGCAGCGGCCGATCGCGTTTTCGACATCAAGCATTGCGAGGCTTTGAGTCTGTGATCTATTGGCCCGAAGCTCCCCCAAAAAGCTGCTTGAGCTGCGATAGGTCATAAGTTAACCCAAATTGCCCACCGAATGAGTGCTTGTCAAGAAGGTCTGTCTTGTTCGACCACTTTGCTGCGATTGGAAATTGAGCAGTTCCGATCTTGAGCGTGATCTTTCCCTGTACAACGCCGAGCCAGCCCTTGGTACCCATAATGAACGACTGTGCGTTCGGCGGCAGTGTGATTCCTGACGGCACGCTCGATGAATTGAGGACAATTACCGACGGCGAGTTTTGCCATTGGCAATATCCAGCGATGCTCCATGAAGGCGAGTTCGTTGAATTCGTGAAAGATCGATCGAATTCGAAAGAGCCTTGCGCGTCCCGGAATAACCCATAGCTTGCATTCGCCGGTCGCTGGGAACCGTAAATCGAGGCAGCAAAATTCACGTTCAGAATACCGGCGCCCGCGTTCCATGCCAGAATGCCCCGGAAATCGTGGGTATCCGGCTGGCTTTGCGGCCGGTTATACACATATTCGAAAGTGAACGGCACCCCGGCGGCGGTGGCGATAGCTTGACGGTAAAGTGCCGCATTGGTTTCCGCAGCAGAAGTGAGGTTACCGGCAGCTTTGGCCAAATCGCTCAACTGGACATTGTGTTGGCTCTCAGCTTCCGCAATCGTATCATTCAGGCACTGGTCCAGCTTCCGGATCGTATCGGCAAGTGTGTCCGTTGTGCTGTAGTTATTGCACGTGGGAGGCGAGATGTCGGTGAAGTACTTCGTAAATGCTCCAGCAAGCGACGCCTCATTCACGAGCTTCGTCAATTGCTGTGCATACGCTTGTTGGAATTTTGCGTCCTTAGGGTCATATTTATTCTCGAACTGATAACGCGCCGTCAACGAGGACAACTTCGTAGCAGTCGTCGGCGTAGACGCTGTTGTGGCAGGAACGGTGCCTGAGGTAGCCGACGTGCTAAGCGGCACGGAAGTTGAAGACGGCGAGCTCAGATTGAGAGTTGCGGATACAGTGACATTTTTGAGAAACGGAGTTCCACCATTTGAATAAATCAGCGGTCCCGGACTGCCTCCGACAAACCGCACTAATTGATCGACATTGCCTTGAACCGTGGTGGTATTCCCGTTCTGCGTCTGTGTGAGTGCGCCAGACTGGACCGCCAGGGCGAGGAGTTGCGGTGCTCCGGGTTTCGAAACGAGGTTCGTCGATCCATCGGCCGACGGGGGTGCCCCTTGTTCCTTATCCAGACGTTGCGATTCCAATTGAACGAATGTTGCAGCCTGGGCCGCCAAGTTCTTAAAGATGACCGCCTGTGCTAGGGGCACAGCATTCGTCTGAGGACTCTCCAATGCACCTCGCCCGGCATCGGAATCCCCCGCGTTTGCCGGCTTTAGAAATGCCGCGATTTTTGGACAGAACGGATTCGCGAGGTGCATACGGGTGGCATTGTTGCATTCTTTCTCGATGGCGACCTGTTCCGCTTCCGCGTTGGCGCCAGCCGCTTGGCATAACGCCCGGGCACTGATCAAGAGAACCACTGTAAGAACAGCAAGAACAGTCAGATTCTTCATCTTCGACCCGCTATTTCGGCTTGATTTCGATATCACCGACACTGTCTCCCGCCAGGAAGCTCGCTAACATCTGCGTTGTACCGTCTGCTCCGACTTCAACGATGCTCCAGTTATCTGGGTTGGCAGGCGGGGTTATTGCCACATTTAGCGTGTGGCTTTTGTTATCGTCGGTGATTGCGAATGTAGACTGGTTGTTGGTAACCGTGATCACGGTGTCATCTGGGTAAGCCGCATCGTGCATCTTCGTCGCGTTGCTGTTGATTGACCGGACAGACACGGTAACATTGGCTTTAGCTTTGCCCGTCCACACACCGGTGCTTACCGGAGACAGCACAAAATTACTCATAATTCCTTTCTAGGAGGGGGACCGTCGCCATTCTCCTCAGCCGCGTCCAAAGTAGAGCCTTTGCCCCTCTACCTTCAATCTCACTGTAATTGCCGATGTAAGAGTGCGTTTCTGGCAGACCGAATCAAAAACACTGTAAGCCATACTTCTTCCGAAGGAGGTCGTTGCGTCAACTATCCTTTGGACACCTCAGCGCTTAGGGGAAGCGAAGCAAGCAAGTCGACTACGAGGCAGGCGCATTATCCCCGCGTGAGTTATATGTGTCAAGAAGAAACGTCTTAACTGTTACAAAATCCGAAACGTACGCTTTTCGGTCCTCACGACTTAATTCCCGATTGTCTTAATAAAAGCCATCGGTTCAATAGCATCAGCGATAAAAGCCTGTTCGGCTTTTGTAAATGACTGTTTTCCTCGCCGGAGTGGGAGTGTGTGCTTAGGGGATTGCCTGAAATGTGCTACTCTGTAACTTCGCTAGCATCCGTTGGCTGGAAAGCGATCTAGTCCAAACGTGGCCGTGAGGATTCGCGCATCGGCCACGCGCTTATTTTCGTGACAGCAGCAACTGGAGCGATGTTCGCCCGCCTCCTTCTTATTGCCGCTCCGGGTGCTAAAAGGACGGAAGCGTAGGACTTGGCTCCCAGGACACAATCGAAAGCCTCCTGGTATGGGAGGCTTTTCCTCTTTCCGGAAAAGCGTCATGAGCAACAGCAGCGAAATCGTCGCGATGCTCCGAACCTCAGAGCTACGACAAAGCATCGTGCGAAGCCTGTGCAGTTCGACGGTAGCATTGTTCGCACTATTTCCTGGAAAAGGTGGTGCTCGGCTTGAATTGGCTGGCTCCGGCACGCTCGTGTTCACTGGCAAGTCGCACTGCATATTAACGGCCGCGCATGTGTGGGAAAAGGTTCTTAAGAATTCCGCGAAAATCGGAATCGAATTGACGGATAACATCAGTCACCGATGCCTTTTTGCAACTGTAACAATGGCTCCGACTGTGTTAAAGCCCGATTCCGGATGGAGTGAGTGGGGACCAGATTTGGCTCTCCTCCGAATTCCACCGCATCGCGTCGGGGGGATAAAGGCTTTTAAAGTCTTCGAAGATGTGAAGACACCCACCAAAGCGCCGGACTTTAAAACTATTGGAGGCTGGGTAGCAATAGGTGCCCCCGCGGAACTCGGAAGTTTCACTTCTACTCATGCGGTAGTGCAAGTTAGCGGTCGCTTCGTCGATCCCGAGTACCATAAAAGGAGCCCATATGATTACTATGATTTTAAATTGGACACGACCGCTCCGCAGATGCCTAGCACTTTTGGCGGAATGAGCGGGGGCGGTCTCTGGAAAGTATTGGTTTACTGTTCGCCGAAAACGGGGCAAATCGACTGGGTCCAACGACTAAAGGGCGTTATCTATTACGAATTTCCCCCGCAGAATGGGTTTCGTGTAATTCGCTGCAACGGACCGCAGAGCGTTAAAGCAGTAAGTGAAATGCAACAGTAGGGAGCGACACCGTCGCGGGGCAAGTCACCAGCGTCATTCGTAGTCCCGCACCGAGAAGTCATCTGCGACGGCATTACGATCCGGCTGTGCAACGCGTATTGTGGGGGTCACGATTGTGCCGGAGAAGAGCATGAAGCAGAAGCAGATGGGATTTCCCGCAGGCTGGGAGTGCAAACGAGAGCCTAACCGAAACAAAGTCAGCCAAAAGACGGCGGGCACCGTATACGCA
>Ga0335074_10017388_pt1 | contig 10142 bp, 7 predicted proteins | sample Lox_Sample_23_FD_206715 | JGI IMG/M metagenome (GOLD analysis project Ga0335074, IMG submission 206715) | Soil microbial communities from Loxahatchee National Wildlife Refuge, Florida, United States - Lox_Sample_2.3 | ecosystem: Environmental > Terrestrial > Soil > Wetlands | place: USA: Florida...
ACCGCAGGCTGCGACTCGTTGGTCTGCGAGCCGACCTCGACGCGCTGATCTGTTGCGACGACGTCGGCGGCATCGCCAAGCCGGATAGCCGCATCTTCCATGCTGGTTGTGCCGCGCTCGGGGTGCAAGCGGATGAGGCCGCCTATGTCGGTGACGATCTGGAGGTCGACGGGCGCGGGGCCGCGCTAGCCGGCCTAAGCGCTTACTGGCTCAACCGGCGGACCGACGCGGTCAATCGGGAGATCCCCACCGTGCGCGACCTAGTCGAGTTCGCGTCCGCCGCGATCGGACGGGCCTGATCCACTGAGAGAGGGCAGTCATGACCCTGAGAAATCGCGTCGGCCATGAATCCGAAGGCGTAACCGTGGTTTGTGATCCCGGGATCGACGACATGCTCGCACTCATGCTGATTACCGGTGCGGGCCTGGTGCCGGCCCAGGTAGTCGCAACGGCGGGCAATGCTCCCCTGCCGGTGACCGTGGCCAACTCGGCGGCGATTTGCGCGATGCTGGGCCTGCCCCTCACCGTCGTCGCCGGATGCGATCGCGCGCTCGCGGGCCCCTATCCCTGCTGGGGCACCAAGTTCCACGGCGAGGATGGCCTGGGCGGAGTGGCCAGACGGCTCACGGCGGAGCATCCGCTGGCTCCCGCCGAAGCGGCTAGGCCCTTCTTCCCGGCGGTACTCGGCGGCCGGGTCATTGCCACGAGTGCGCTGACTCCGGTGGCGCTGGCACTGCGGGCCGGGTTCGCTCCTTTGGTGACCTGGATGGGCGGCGCGCACGAGGCCGACGGAAACATCACCGCGGTCGCAGAGTTCAACGGCTGGCTCGATCCGGAAGCTGCCGAAGAGACTCTGCGCTCGGGGTGCTGCGAGGCGATGGTGCCGCTCGATGTGACCGAGAGGGTGGCCTGGACCCGGGCCGACCTGGCGGATCTAGCGACTGTGGGGCGCCTGGCGGAGGTCGCTGTGAGCGCGTGTGGCTGGCTCCACAGGTTCGGGCCGGTGACGCTGCCCGACGTGGTCGCCGCGGTGGCCTTCCTGCGGCCAGAAGTATTTGGCTGGCAGCAGTTCCTGGTGAGGTGCGACACGGGAAATGGCCTGACGCGCGGCATGACGACCTGCATTCCTGGCCGGGGGCGACAGGTGAACGTCGCTGTCGAGGTAGACGCACGGGCGGTCAAAGACATGCTCGCCACGAGCCTGGCCGCTCTGGGGTGACGCAAGCCGGCCTATCCCAGGCCCTCAGTGCTCCGTCAAGGACACGGTGACACTCGCGTTCGGTATGGGCATGCTCGCGGCCTCGGCGTGGATAGCGTGCCGGGTCGATGGCGTCAACGGGCCGGTCGCCTTGATGTTGACCTGGCCGCCGCGGCGGCCCCACGCGCCGACGATGCGGCCATCTACCACGAGTCCGTGGGGGTGATGCCAGTCCTGCAGCGGCGAGTGGCCGTTCAAGCCTGGGCCGACGAAGAGCTGGGTGCGATCCTGCCCGAACAAGCGCAGGTCCGAAGCGACCAGCAGCCGGACGCCACGCATCGGCCCGGCCGACCTGAGGGCGGACTCGTCGGCCGCCAGTACCCATGCGTCGTGACCGGCCAGGTCGACCGGCACTAGCTCATCGGCTATCAGGTCGAATGTCTTCCTGGCTTCCTGCGCCCGCACTCCGGCCCACCAGGCGAACGCGGCGGGCGTGGTAGGGCCGAACGCGTGTACGTGACGGCGGCACAGTTCGAGCCGGGCCGTCTCCGGATCGATCGCGGGGCGTTCGCGTTCTCGCACATACAGGGCGCTCGTCGTCCACCGGACCGCGATCCGCCCGGTCGCGCAGGCTATCCGCGCCACGTGCCCGCCCGAACCGGGAATCTCCTGGCCGTGCAACGCACGGCACGTCTCCTCGGCCAGGTCCTCGATAGCCTGCCGTGCCTGCGGATCGCGGGGCAGCCGGCCCACGGTGAATACCCCGAAGTCCTTGGCAGGAAGCACGTACACCGCCTGGCGGGGGCTGTAAGTCTGGATCAGCCGGGAATCCTGCCAGGCAGACGGCTCGCACTTCTCCACCCGGGCGTGCAAGCCCAGCAGCGCGTCCCGCGGAGCGGTGTCCTGGAGCCCGACGTAAGCGGCCTCGACGTACGAGTCGGCCGCGAGGCGGCTCGAGAGGTTGTTGACAACGAGACGGTAGTTCACCGCTTGCGCACGCGACACACTCAGCACGACTCTCCTCCGCCTCGGGGTTCCGGGGCTACGCGGACATGCCCGGCCGGGTGAGCATGACCGTCTCCACTGCCCAGGGCCTAATGTCGAATTCCGCCCGCCCGTTCACCACCTGAACGCGCTCGGCGGGCTCTTCGGCCAGGGAGGCCAGCGAGCACTGCGTGCCAGGTGGCAGCCCTTCAAGCACCGCCCTGACGCCGGACCCCCGCCAGTCCAGCACCCGGCAGATCACTGCGTCACCCGAGTCGGCCCATTTGACCGCGCTGACCATAGCCCCCGAACCCGGATCCAGGACCGGCAGCGGGCGCCGGCAGGTCTTCCCGCGCGGCGTCGGCTGAGCGCTCTCTCCTGGGGCCAATGCCAGCGCTACCGGCTGGCTCAGGCTCTCCGCCAGCACCGGGAGGCGTGCGTCACGCCAGGTTCCCCGGTGGGGCACGATCGAGTACCGGAAGACGTGCGAACCGAGATCGGCGTCAGCAGCCGGGTCGTAGGCGCCCCTGAGCAGGCTGACTCGCAGGCGCGGCCCCAGCGCATCGTAACCATAACGATCCTCGGTCACGATGCCGAGTCCGTAGCTGCCGTCGGAGACATCGGCCCAGCGCTGCATCGGCGATTCCTGGCCGTTGCCGGCGCTCTCGACGACCCCTGCGGGTGCTCCCACGTGCACGCGGGAGCGGGGCAGGTCGGGGGTGAATGCGACTTTCAGGCCAGCGGCCCCTTCCTGCCGGTTGCTCGGCTCAGCCCAATCGACGGTGGTAGCGATGTCGAGTCGGGCCAGATCCCGGTAGACCGTCATGTCCTGGACGATGGTCGTACGGCCAACCGAATGCGTGGTGCGCAGCACCGCGCGCAACGGCCCACGCTCCACCCATGACGTGCGCCCGGTGTAGGTCAGGCTTGTCTCGGAGAATACTTCGTGAAGATGCCACGCGGACATCACGTGCGGCCGTTCCCTGAAGATCTGCAGCACGTTGAGGCCGAGTTCGGGCCGGGCGGTGTTCGAGAAGGTCGTTTTCCTGGTCGTCCCGTAAGCCACCAAATCGCGCCCACCGGGCATGACCAGCGACACGACAGCGCCCGTGTCTCCTCTGACGACCGCGGAGAAGAAGCGGTTGCGCATAGTGAAATAGTCTTTCCTGCTCTCCTCGCCGTCGAAGACCTCGGCCGCCAGTTTCTCCCCGCAGCGCAGGGCATCCGGGTCATCTGGCGGCAGCTGGCCCAGTCGTGGGCCCAGCCGGTAACCGGTGACGCTCCACGGCGGGATGCGAGCGAGGAACCCCATACCTTCTCTGCACAGCTGGACGGGCTGCGGACCATGCTCCAGTGAGATCACCGATTTGGCCTGCCAGCCATGCACCATTACCCACTCTTCCCGCGCCCACGGCGTCGGGTTGATCAGGGCGAGGTCCGCCTCGCAGCCGGCGGCCAGAGCCTCGACCGCCTCGTCGGCAACCTGCCTGACGTTCCGCTCCCAGCCCGGCGTATCCACTGCCAGCCGCTGGTAGATGGGCGCGATCGCGGTGCCCGCGAGTGTGTCGTGGTTCTGCGCCAGCAGCAGCTTGCGCCAGGACTTGGCGAGGATGGGGCGGCGGTCCAGGCCCGCCATGCAGCAGAGAGCCTCAGCCTGCTGCAGCATGGTCTCCGCTCTCCGGTTCGCCTGTTTCGCTGCGGCTTGCGTGGTGTACGTGGCCTCGAAGATAGTCGGCGGCGCGCCGGAGAACGTGAGCAGTTCCTGTTGTGCGGCCTTTTCAGCGAAACGCTGCAGGGTCGTGCAGCGGGTTCGCGGCAGTGCCGGGTCTTCCGCCAGCGCCTCAAGTCGCCGTAGCCCTTCCAGGACGTCCTCTCCGGTATGCCCGTCGATGTCAAAGAGCACCAGGCCTGTATCCAGCCCGCACCGCCTGGCCTGTGCGGCTGCGTCGGCGACCCGGCTGGCCAGCAACTCGCCGTCATAAGAGTCGGTAACGATACCTGTCACAACGGAACCGTCCGGGCCGGCCCAGCGGTACGCCGGAGGGTACTGTCCTGGCAGCGGGTGGCACCGAATGTGGTAATACGCCGAGATGCCGGATCTGACGAGCAGCTGGGGCATGGTCGCCGCGTGACCGAACGTGTCGCTGGCCATGCAGACTTTCGGCTCGGCGTCCAGCAGTTCCTCGCCCGATCTGCGTCCCAGCACCAACTGCCGCACGATCGATTCCGTCCCGAGCAGGTTTGCGTCATGCTCGACCCAGGTCGCCGTTACCGGCTCCCACCGGCCCGCGCGCACCCATTTCCGGATTTCCCCGAACAGCGCCGGGTCTTCGGTGTGCAGCATGTCGTATACAACCGACTGGCTGAGGCTGAAATGCAGGTTGCTGTCCCTCGCCAGGAGGTCGACCGCGCGAGCGCAGATGGCCTTTACCGCTCGTTTCGTCTGCTCCCACGTCCACAGCCAATCAATGTCTACGTGCGCGTGGCCCACGAGATAGACATCCGGCAGCGGGCCGAGCGGCCTTCCTTGGGATTCCGCCAGGTACTGGGTGATGGAACGGGACAGCGACTGCGCCGTCATGGCTGAGGCGTCCGGTATTGCCCGCTCGAGTTCCCGCGCCATCGCATCGCGCGCCGCCGGGTCGTCCAGTGACTCCGCTATCAAGAAGACCCTGGACCAGCAAGCATCGGCCTTGTGCCACTGGTCACGCAGCCGCGATGTGGAGAATGCCAGCTGGAAGCCATATGCGATGAGATTCTCCGGGACGTTGATGGCTATTGTCAGGTTATGCTCGCGGCCAGGGGAAAGCTCGGAAATCACGCTGGTCATGATCCTGCCGCGGGCGATCGGCGGATCATGCAAGACAAGGACGTCGCGATCATCGCACACAAGTCTGAAAGGGAAGCGGCTGAATACGTGACAGTTGAGGTCGTCTCCGGCAAGCGAGATATTCGCAACGCTCTCCGGCACGGCAATTTTCGTTTCCAGGATTATCGTTTCGCCGGCATTTGGCTCAAGGCCGATGAAATGACCAGCCGATGTCTGTATGATGACCCTGCGCGATCCGCCGTTTACTACCTTCCAGCGCTGAGGAGGAAATCCGAATTTTGCGCTGGTCAGCATGTCGCGCATCGCTTCAAGTTTAGCCGTAAGCATATCGTCAGGGGGCGATGCGTCGAATGGCATGCGAACTCCTGCGAGCAAGGTGATTAGTCCTGGCTGCCAGGCGCCTTATCGGATAAGACGTTATCAAGGCGGACAACAGAAGTAAATGATCGCGGAACGGGCGAGCGCCAACGTGTGTGGCGGTCTCGGCCAGCGCCTGGGATCACCGGCTCGAGTTCATTTACTTGACGTCCGTTGCGGTACAGAATGTGTGCATGGGTGACAGTGACGGAAGCTTCGGCTCGCTCTTCACTTTCACGGTAGGCGGCAGATCATATGAACATCCTGAGGAACTGAAGTACGGCACCAACCCCCATCACAAGTGCGTACGCCTGCGTTCCGATGGGTCCCGTGATGTGTGCACTATCGCCGACGAGCATGTCGGCGCGCTGTCAGCCACCAATATGCATGACATCGACCTCGGGCTGCGCATGCTGATTCCCTACCGGGAAAACCCGGCCGTCGCGCTTGTGAAGCACGTGAATCCCACGGGGATGGCTATCGCTCATCCGGGAGCGACGGGCCCCGAGGTTTTCCGTGCGGCGCGGGTGGCGGACCCGGACGCAACTCACGGGACAGTGGTCACTACCTGCAAGGTCGACTCATCCCTCGGCGAAGAGCTGCTCGCACACCCGGCCCATGTGCTGGCGGCGGCGGGTTTTACCGATGATGCACTCCGACTTCTCGGCAGCGATGAGTTCTGCACCCGGATGCGTTCGCTCCGGCTGGTCGAGATCGACACGGCTCTGGCGGTTAATGGCCAGGACCTGCAAGCGTCGACGCTCGTCGACGGAAGCCTCCTGGTGGAATGGCATAGCGCGGTCGCGCCTCCGGAGAGATCGGCGGTGCGGAACCCGCCCCCGGATGAGTGCGCGTGGGCCGCGGCGTCGTTCGGCTACCACGTCGCGCTGCACTGCAGGACGTTGTCGGCGGTCGCGGTCAGCGGGCTCAAAGTGATCGCCATAGCGAGCGGGTATGTCAATTCGCTTCATGCGCTGGAAGCCGTCCTGGGAACTCTGAGCCGCCGGCGGCATCTAGTCGACGAGAGTCTCCCGCTCGTCCTGGCCAGTGACGGGCATTTCGCCATCGTCGACCCCGTCCCGCTGCTGCGGCAGCACGGGATCAAGTATTTCGTCGCAGCAGGGGGCAAGGCAGAGGAGGAGGACCTCATCGGCCGGGCGGCCGCGGCAGGCGTGCACGTCACCCTTACCGCCCGGCGGGCCTTCAGGCACTGACCCCAAGCGGAGCCCACTAGCGGATCACGAAGAATAGCTGGCCGGAGGAGATCCATAGTGAGTCGGCGTGCATTGATCACCGGGATAACGGGCCAGGACGGCTTTTACCTGGCTGAGCATCTGCTCAGGGAAGGGTACGAAGTATGGGGCCTGGTTCGCGGGCAGTCAAATCCCCGGGCAGCGCGCATTCGTGAGCTGCTCGAGGGCGTGCGGTTGGTGAGCGGGGATCTGCTCGATCAGGGCAGCCTGATCTCCGCTGTTTCGAAGGTGCAGCCAGAAGAGGTGTATAACCTCGGTGCCATTTCCTACGTGCCGATGTCATGGCAGCAGGCAGAATTGACGGCCGAAGTAACTGGCATGGGTGTCCTGCGGATGCTTGAGGCTATACGTGTATATAGCGGGATCACAGCGTCGAGGACCCCGGCGGGCCCGCAGGTGCGCTTTTATCAGGCGTCATCATCGGAGATGTTCGGCCAGGTCTGCGAATCGCCGCAAAACGAGAAGACGCCGTTCCATCCGCGCAGCCCTTACGGGGTGGCGAAAACATACGGGCATTTCCTCACCCAGAATTATCGCGAGTCGTATGGAATGTGCGCGGTCTCTGGGATCCTCTTTAACCATGAGTCCCCGCGGCGCGGGACGGAGTTCGTTACGCGCAAGGTGTCGCTCGGAGTGGCCAGAATCAAGCTCGGCATGGCGACTGAGCTACGGCTGGGTAATCTCGCTGCCCGACGGGACTGGGGATTCGCCGGAGACTATGTGCGGGCGATACACCTGATGATGCAGCAGCCGACGTCGGCAGACTTCGTTATCGGGACGGGAGTCACTCACACCGTGCTTGAGCTGGTCGAGCTCGCGTTCAGCACCATCGAGGCTGACTGGCGTGAACACGTGACATGCGATCCGGAGCTGACCCGCCCGGCTGAGGTCGATGCGCTCTGCGCGGATGCGGCCAAGGCCCGCGATGAGCTCGGCTGGCAACCGGAGATCGGATTCCCTGAGCTCATCTTCATGATGGTGGAATCCGATCTCTTGCTGATGTCCCGTGGCGAGCGCGCGGTAGGACTCGTGGGACTCGATGCGTTCGGGGGGTGACCTCGCGGAGACGCCGGCGGGTCAGCCCGGTGGTCGCGCTGGCGCAGGCTCCCATCTTGCCCCCACCATGTCCCGGGCGATCTCGGACTGCAGGGCGGCCGGAGCCGCCAGGAACGCCCAGTGATCTCCAGGCAGCACCACGCGCCGGATCGCGCCGTACGGCTCCCATCCGCCGGTCTCGCCAGCCGGTATGTTCCCGTCGCCCTGCCAGCCGATCACCGTCACATCTGATTTATACCGGTATGTCGGGCCGGGCCGGTAACGCCGGTAAGCGGCCACATCCGCGCGCATCACGTCCAGGGCCATGTCCGCGAGCTCCGGGTTGACCTCGGCACCGCGCGCCCGCGCCATGTCGTTGACGACCTCAGCGAGCGCTGCGCCGTCAGCGTCCCGGATCCGGGGGAACGTGTAGCGATCCGGGCTGACCATCGCCGACGCGAACAACCGCCCTGGCACATCGTGGCCCCGTTCAGCGATCGCTGCCGCGGTCTCGAGGCCGATGACCGCGCTGCCGCAGTGCCCGAAGAAGCCGAACGGCCGGTCGAGGAACGGCAGGAGCGCCTCGGCGATGTCGTTCGCCAGCTGTTCGTATGTGAACGGGGCCGGTTCGCGGAGCCGGTTTTCCCGCCCAGGGAACTGCACCGGGCAGACTTCGATCCCCTCGAACCGCCGCGGCCACTGGTAGAACATCGAGGCGCCGCCACCGGTGTAGGGGAGACAGAACAGCAACGCGAGAGCATCCTCGCGAGGGGCTCGCAGCAGCCACGGCCGCCCCTCGTTCATCCTGGCCAGCTCGACCTCCTGATAGCTTTCCTGCCGCACGAAGCCACACGCCGTCGCCGCGGCAGCCGCGGCGACGGTTAGTCGAACATCGCCGTCATCGTCTCGTGGGTCTGCTTCTTCTGGGTGTCCAGCGTGCTGGCCCAGCAGGTGTTGAGGATGATGCGGGTGCGGTCCTCGGACAGCTCGATGGTGCGGTGCAGGGTCGTGTCCGAGCGCAGGAAGTAGAGGTCGCCGGTGCCATGCGGGTATGTGCGGATCGGGTAACGCGCGAGGTACTCCTGCACCCGCGGGTCCTCCTTGCACCAGTCGGTGTGCGGGATGCACTGCAGCGCACCCCCGACCTCGACCGACGGAGCCTCGATGATCCAGATAACGGTGAAACTGAAGTCACCCCAGTGCCATCCGTGGGTGTCGCCGCGCTTCTCCTGCTTGATGACGACGAACTTCTCCTCCTCCCACGGGCAGGGCAGAACCGGCTCCCGGGCCAGCCGGCTGAGGAAGTTCATCAGCAGCTGCGAGTTGTAGACCGCCTCGATCAGCGGGCTGTCCTTCGCGATCGACTTCTGGCTGACCGTGCTCATCTTCCGTGGGGTGTTGCCGGTTTCCGGTATGAGGATGTCGATGCGGCGGGCATGCAGGTCAAGCAGGCGGTGCACCTCCGCCGCGACCTCCGTCTTGAGATCGTCGGAGATGAGGTCGGCCAGCTTCACGTAGCCGTACCGCCGGAAGTGCTGGGACAGGAGCCGGACACCGAAGTTATCGGCGAACGCCCTCTCCAGGTGCTGGCCGATACGTTCGTCGATTACGCGCTGCACCTCAGGCTGAACGAGCTGTGCTGTGCTCACTTTTACCGCGCCCTTCGGATTGGTGATGGGGAGGTGGTGGACCGGGTGGTGTTGACGAGCGTCGACAGCCGCACCGTGGGGTCATCGGCCGCGGCTGCGAGCACGTCGCACAGCTGGTCGAGACGGGCCGCGATCTCCTCAGCACCCCACAGGTCGCGGGCGTACTCCAGGGTCAGTTCCCACCGGTCACCGGATCGCGCCGTGTACAGGGACAGCTCGTACCGGCTGGCGTCCATCGCCACCGGGGCACCCTCTACGTCGCAGCCGGGGATGGCCAGCTCGAGCTGGGAGTAGTCGACCCAGTCGGAAGTAACCTGGAACAGCGGCATGCGGGCTGGATCGGTCCAGCCACCGTTGCTGCGTACAACATGGCTGAACGGCAACCGCTGATGCTCGTAAGCGGTCAGCACGGTGGTCCTGAGCCGGGCCAGCAACGCCTCGAATGCCGGATCACCGCCTGCGTCGATGCGCAGCGCGACGGGATTAACGAAGCAGCCAAGCACGTCCTGCGCACACGGCAGGTCGCGGTTGTCCGCGGTGGTGCCGATGAGCAGGTCACGCTGTCCGCTCCAGTCCGCGAGCACCGCCGCGAATGCCGCGGTGGCGACCATGAATCCGGTCGACCGATGCCTCGCCGCCAGCGCATCCAGCCGGTCCCGCACGATTGTGTCGACGGTGCGGATGACCGAACCCGTATTCCGCCCAGCCCGGCGTCCGGTGGCCAGCCGCAGCGGCTCCGCCCCAGCGAGCTGGTGCCGCCAGTAGTCGGCGACCGTAGCGGCTTCCGGCCCGCTGAGCCAGGCGGCCTCCCAGGCGGCGTACGTGGCGGGGTTGGT
>Ga0335074_10017389_pt1 | contig 10141 bp, 14 predicted proteins | sample Lox_Sample_23_FD_206715 | JGI IMG/M metagenome (GOLD analysis project Ga0335074, IMG submission 206715) | Soil microbial communities from Loxahatchee National Wildlife Refuge, Florida, United States - Lox_Sample_2.3 | ecosystem: Environmental > Terrestrial > Soil > Wetlands | place: USA...
CCAAGCCTGACCATCTCGTCGACGGCATCCGGGTCCGGATCGACCAGGTCGACGTGAACACGGTTCTTCGCCCGCCTCGGATCGGGCACCTTGTTGAAGTACCAGGCCGGTTCCCGCCGGTCGCCGTCGGTCCCGCCGATGGAGGCAAAGAGTTCGCTGCTGCCCTGGTCGAGCGGGCGGCCGAGCACCGCCGACCAGAAGGCCGCCAGCCTGAGGACATCGTCGCAGTCGAAGGTGATGTTGCCGACCCTGGCCACCATCGCATCCTCCTCCGGGCGTCGGAGGGATGCTTGCACCGCTGGCGCTCGCCCGCAACCGAGATTTCGCCTTACCATCCTCCGCATGGAGAGCACCGATGCCAGCCGGATACTGACTGACCACGGCTATCTCACCCGGGTGCAGTACCGGGACGACACGAACCTGATGGCTCGTCAGTCGATCTACGCATATCAGCAGCCGCAGATCGACCTGATGGGCACTGTGCTCGACCTCGCCGGGCTCGCCGGCCGCGAGACGGTCGTCGACGTCGGCTGCGGCAACGGCCGCTACCTGGCCGCACTGGCCCGCCGCGGGCACGCGGGCCGCCTGCTCGGCGCTGACCTGTCACCCGGAATGCTCGCGATCGCCAGGATCGCAGCTCCGCCAGCCGCGGTGGCGGTCGCCGACGCGGCGATGCTGCCGCTGGCTGACGAGGTCGCCGACGTCATACTGGCCCCTCACATGCTCTACCACGTGCCAGACCGGGAGGCCGCGGTGGTCGAGTTCCGCCGCATCACACGGCCCGGCGGACAGGTCCTTGTGGTCCTGAACGGGACCGATCACCTCGCCGAGTTCGGCGAGCTGACCGCAGAGACGGTCGCCGCCCTCGGCCTGCCCGATCCCGGTTTCCGGGTCGAGTACGGGACCTATCTGTCGATGACACTCGACGACGGCCAGCGACTGCTGGCGGAGGTCTTCGACACGGTCGAGCGGCACGACTTCATCGCCCGGTTGGTACTACCTTCGGCCGAGCCGGCGGCCCGCTACATCGGCAGCATGCGGGCCACCCAGGCGATGCCCGACCCGGCCGCCTTCACCGCAGCCGCGGTGGCAGGGATCCCGTTCGGCCCGGACGGCAGCTTCGTTGTGACCACCCACTGCGGCCTTCTGGTCTGTCGCTGACCAACTCGCGGGCCAGGCCGAGAACGCGTCGGGCTCGACAGCCACTAGCGGTCGGCGGCGCCTTGCGATCGGCGGCTCACTGCGGCGGCAGCAGCACGAGCGCGCGGTTATGCGGGCCCCTGAAGTCCAGCGTGACTCGTTCGGACGGGCCGTAGCCGGCGTGATGCTTCTCGATGGCGTCAAGCAACTGGTCGCGGCCAAGTTTGGTGTCACGGGACCAGAAGTTGCAGCATGGCACGACGACAACCGGCCGCACCAGCGCGGAATTGACGACCTCGCGCAGTGCGCTGTCTGGGTGCAAGCCGATGATCACGTCGTAGTAGCTCGCCATGTCTGCCCTGTAGTCCTCAGCACGGCTTGAAACGCCGCGAAGGACCCAGCCGCGCGGATCGACCACGTCGCAGTCGATGTTGTGCCGCTTACGGAGAATCCGGGCCAGCATCCCTTGCCCGCCAGCCACGTCAGCAGCGCTTCGGGCCTGAGGGAAACGGGCGGCGGAGAAGTCGGCCGTGGCTTCGAACCGCCGTTCGTCACCATGGAAACGGTGCGTCGTCATCCGCAGACCACAACCCCGATGCTTCCTCCCGGCCTCTTTCACCTATTTTCTCCCACTGGACCGGCCGGCCGCGCATAGGGTCATGCACCCTGGACAACTAGGCGCCATGGACTTGCACGAACGACACCAGCTCGATGTAACCGCGCGGGTGCAGAAGGTAAAGGCGAGGGCCCGCCCGTGGCGCTCGATCTTCGCGCTGCTGGTGGCCATTGCCGGCGCTATCGCCGCCGAGGCCTCCAGGGTGAGCGGCCTGACCGGGCTGCACTCAGCCGACCAGACCGGCCGGCTCATCTACATCTGCGGCCTGGGCACGTTCTTCGTTCTGGGCCTGGCCGCGGCACTCGGCTTGTCGGCCAGAGTCCAGTCGGCCTCTCAGGTGCTGATCGGTCAGGCGCACGCCGGCGTGCTGAGGTACGCGCTCGCGCTCGTCGGCATCTTCGCCATACTCACGTTCTCGCTGGCAATCGCGCGGATTGACGTCAAGGAGCTGCTGGTCAGCGGGGCCGTACTGGGCGTGGTGCTCGGCATCGCCGCTCAGCAGTCACTGGCGAACCTCTTCGCCGGTCTGGTGCTGCTGTTCGCTCACCCGTTCCGGGTCGGCAGTCGCATCCGGCTCAGGGCCGGCGCGCTCGGCGGCCAGATAGACGGCCTGGTCAGCGACATCGGCCTGACCTACGTCCGGCTTGAAACGGAGGACGGGCCAGCGCTGCTGCCCAACATGCAGGCGCTCGCCGCCGTCGTGCTGGCCATCCCCGAACCGTCGGCCGCCCAGGCGGCTCCGGCCAGCTCGGTCCCTGGCCGCACCCGCGAGTGATCAGACCGCGCGCCACCGTGCCTCGCACCAGGAGTACACGCCGAAGGTCACGAGCCCGAGTGCGACGACGACGAGCAGCCACGGACCCAGCGGTGTGTGCGCGAGGGCTCGGAGCGCGGAGTCGATGCCCTTGGCTTGCCGGGGGTTGGCGTCCTGGGCCGCGATGATCAGGAAGATCCCGATGGTGCCGAAGACGACGCCGCGGGCGATGCCGCCGACCTGGCCGAGGCGCGTCACGACCTTGCGGGTGCTGACCGAGGCCGAGCCCATGCGCAGGTGCTTGAGGAACTTGAGCTTGTAGGCCCGGTAGATCGTGTACAGGCCGGCGATGACGATGACGATGCCGGCGATGGCCACGATCGCCTGGCCGCCGGGATGCTTCAGCGCGGCCGCGGTCAGGTCCTGGGACTGCTTGTCACTGGACGAGGGCTCCCCGACGCCGAGCGCGTACTTGAGAATCCCGTAGGTGACCACTCCGTAGAACACGGCCCTGGCCAGGTTAGACAGGCGCTTGCTGGCCTTGCGCCCGCCATCCTCGCTGCTGCCCCAGATCGCCTCGGTGAAGCGCCACAACGTCATGCCGGCGAATCCGATCACCAGCAGCCACAGGAGGATAGCGCCGAACGTGGTCTGGGCGACCAGCCGGACGGCCCCGGTGCGATCGGCCTGCTGGTGGGATCCGTTCACGGCGATCTCAACGGCGATGATGCCGATCAGGATGTACATGGTGCCCCGCGCGGCGAGGCCGGCTCGGGCCAGCCAGGCCATGGCCGGACTGCTGGATGTCCGGCGGGCTGACCTCCGGATGCGAATTGTGCCGCGGTGTGCGGTCCGCGTAACCATATTCCTACCTCCAGTTAGTGCTTGATCGGCGCAGCAGTCTCAGCCGGCTGGTCGCTCTCTGAGGACGGCCGGTAGACCAGCAGCTTCTTGGGGCGTTTGACCAGGCTGATCGCCGCTCTCGCCTCCGTCGCCTCGCCGTCCAGGCAGAGAGCCACCGGACCGGAGGCCGAGGCAACGCGGACTGACGGCGCGGACCAGGTCTTGTAGACCCGGCAGCGGCCGAGCGTGCCGAGCAGGACCGCCGCGACGAGCCTGGTCCTGGCGAGCGGCTGGGAGCCGTCGACCAACCGGATGTCGAGGGTTCCGTCGGCCAGGTCGGGCCGGTACGTCGGGGCGGCACCCGACGGCTCGTACCGGCAGTTTCCGGCGAACAGCAGCCAGACCTTGCGACGGCGGCCGTTGACGAGCAGTTCTACCGGCTGGCTGTGACGAAGCACGTGGACGAGCGCGATGAGCACCGCGGGCCACTTCCCGATGCTGCGCTCGACCTGCTCGCGGGCCCGGACCAGGTCCACATAGACGCCGGTGCTGGCGGTGTTGAGGAATGCCTCGCCGTCGGCGGTAGCAACGTCTACGAGCACGCTGTCGCCGCCGCGGAGCGCAGCCAGCGCGTCATCTACGGACGCGACGCCGAGGTCGGCGGCGAAGTGGTTGAACGTCCCGGCCGGCACGACGAGCAGGGGGAGCCCCGCGTCGGCGGCGATCCCGGCCGCCAGCCGGACTGATCCGTCTCCGCCGGCCACCCCCAGGATTCTCGCCCGCGCCGCCGCCTTGCTGAACAGGTCATCCAGGTCGTCGTCGGCCGTCGCCGCGATCACCTCGGCCTCAGGGAGGCTGTTGCCAAGTGAGTCAGCCAGGTCGCCGGATGCGTGCCCCGCGCTGCAGTTCACGATCAGCACCAGGCCCGCGCCATCGGGCGATGCCGGGCCATCCCGGCGCGGCCTGGCCGCGACGGCTGGCACCGCCGGGCGCCGCGCCCACCACCGCAGCGTCAGCAAGCCGGCCGCGGTCCCGAGCGCGAAGCCGGCCATGACGTCGGACGGATAGTGAACACGGGCGATGACGCGGGAGGCCCCGACCACGGCCGCGAGCCCGCTGACTGGAATGGCGAGCGCGGGAACCTCAAGCGCGACCCCGGTGGCGAACGCGGCCGCCGAGGCAGCGTGCCCGGAAGGGAACGAAGTCGTGAAGGGCCGCTTCGGCGACCGGCCTTCGGCCGTGACGACAAGCTCCGGCCTGGCCCGGCCGACCAGCTGCTTAGCGATGATATTGGCGGCGGTGCTGCCGATCGCCATCCCGGCCAGGCCTCTTAGTGCCGCGCGGCGTGTCCACTTGCTCCGCCTGGCCCCCAGCCCGGCCGCCAACGCGAACCACAGCCCGCCGTGGTTGGCCATGCCGCCAAGTCGGAGCATTGCTTGGTCAAGCGCGGGCCGGTTGGCCGTTGCCAGCCAGCTGAGCAGTTCCTGGTCGGCCGCGGCAATCTGCTGGCGTACGCTCAACTCGCGCGCTCCCGGCTCGGTCACGCCGCGGCTTCTGATTGCCGAGGCATGCGCCCGAGGTACCACGCACGGGGCTGACTACTCATCAGCAGGCGAATGAGATAGGCAACCGCGGGCAGAGACACCGGCCTCCGTCCGATGCACCGTGAGGAGTCCGTGAGTCAGCAGTCGATCGACCGCCAGGCGGTTACCCGCCATCGAGCCACTCTCGTGGGCGGCTGCTGCCTGCTGACTCTGGCGGCGGCCTTCGCGGGAATCATCCGCGCCTACATCGCGCACCCTCCGGTGGCAGGGCTCGACCTGGCCTGGCTGCGTCTGGTCACGCGAACCCGTAACGGCGCCCTTACTGAACTGTTCAAGGTGCTGAGCCTGATCGGCGGCCCGGTCGGAGGCACGATCATTGTCGCCGCAGGGTGCGCGATGCTGCTCATCGTGGGCCGGTGGCGCACGGCGCTTTACGTCGCGCTCGCTGAGGCATCAGGATCGCTGAGCTCGCAGCTCGTCAAGCATTTCGTGCTCCGCCACCGGCCGCCGCACCCGCTGGTCTCCGCCGACGTGGGATCGTTCCCGTCCGGTCACGTGATTACGACGCTCGCGGTCGGGCTGGCGCTGGCCTTCGCCTTCGCGCGTCCCGGCCACCGCCGGAATGCCCTGGCCGCCGTCGCGGCCGCGACCCTGGTCATGATGTTCGGCCGGACCTACCTGGCCGCGCACTGGCTCAGCGACACCTTCGAGAGCGTCCTGATCGCGGGCGGGCTGGGCCTCGTCCTCTGGTGGATCTTCGAACCGGCCCTCGCCTGCGATCGCGGGCGATCCATCCGTTGCGGCACCGCTCTGAGTCACCTGCTGCCCGGCGTCGCGAAACGGCTGGAAGGATGTCGGTAGCTCCCCGCGGCCTTGAGGAGAACCGGTGCCTGTTCGCTTTCAGCTGGTCATCGACTGTGCCGACGCCGACCGACTGGCTCGGTTCTGGGCCGCCGCGCTTGGCTACGAGCTCGCGCCCGTGCCGACTGGATTCGCTACCTGGAACGACTTCTACCGCGCACTAGGGGTGCCAGAAGCGGATCTGGCCGAGGGGGCGGACAGGATCAGCGACCCGGATGGCCACGGGCCGAGCATCTGGTTCCATGTCGTCACCGATGTCAAGGCAGCTAAGAACCGGCTGCACCTCGACATCCATGCCAGCGGCGAGCGAACGGACCCGATTGAGACTCGCCGGGAGCGAGTAGAGGCCGAGGCCAGCCGGCTGGCCGGCCTGGGCGCGACCATCACCGGCGCACTGTCCGAGGAAGGCCTCGACCAGTACGCGGTCGGCATGAAGGACCCGGAAGGCAACGAGTTCGATATCAACTGACGAACTCGGCGGTCGCGGCTATTCGGGCTTGGCGTGCGTGTGCAAGTAGAGGTCACGGAGGACGCCAAGTTCGGCCCCGTGGTGGATCTGCTCGTCAAGCTGGTGGAGCACGAGCGATGCCCCGTCGGCCTCGGCATAGGGGCCAGCGACAGGGCCCATCGGCGCCCACCAGGAAGCTGTGGGCAGCTCCCTGAGCAGGCCAACAGCCCGCTGGCATCAGGCGTTGGCCCGGCGAAGGCGTTCGGCTGCTTGTATGCGGAGCGCATCGCCGGACACGGGATCTTCGCCGTGCAGCGCTTCCAGTCGGGCGTTGTACGCCGCAGTCCACAAGCTGGCCGCCCACGCGACGTCCTGCTCCGCCACCGTGAACGAGCGGCCTCTGCCGTTCTGATAGGCGATCAGGAACGCCTCGGAGCTCTCGATCGGTGCCATCGCGGGCGGACCGGAACTAGCGAATGTCCCGGACGGCTATGTCAACGGCGTGCGCGGGAACGACGTCCTGGTCCTGGGCATCGAGGCCCTCGATCACCGGCCACACCCCGGGATCGGTGTGATCCCAGCGCACCCAGGGCGGGTTCGGCAGCGGCGGTGTGACGGTCACGTCGGCCAGTTCAGCCATCAGCCAGGCGAACACCTCCGCGTAGCGCGCCGCCACCTCCGGCGAGTCCCCGTCCAACATCTCGCCACCGGGCCGGAACTCCTCGGCGTGCACGGCCAGCGACTCAACGCCGGTCACCGGCGTCAGCGGCCTGGCGCACGGAAATCCGCGGTCGGCCAACCGGGCCTGGGCCGCTGCACACGACGCGGCCCGACCGTCATCGGCGCACGCCTTGACCACGACGTCGATACCACCCGCGAGGCGAAGACCGAACACCATCGAGATCTGCTCCAGCTGCTGCTGGTACCGGAACAGCACCTCGGTGGGCGCGCCGCTCAGACGGTGCAGACACCAGGCCGGCAACCAGTCAGCAGATCGTCCAACGGCACAATCAGGACCGTACGTCATTGACGACTGGGCAGAGCGAATGCCCTGACTGTGATCTTTGGCCGTGGGCTTCCGCGGCCGCGCTCGACTGGGCCGAACGCAATCGCGTTGACGTCTATTCGAGCGTCCGGCCCCGAACCCTGCATCGGTGCGCGTGCTTGAAAAGGTCGGAATGCGGCCAGGGTTGGGGTCGCCGTGGACGACGCACGTGGTGCGACCGGTCAGTCGCGCCCACGCTGCCCGGCATCGAACGACACCCTCAGGCGGCATCGCGCCGAGGTCGACCCTCGTCCCGGTCTCGGCGTGCAGAAGGCCGGTCGACGATCGCCAGCCCGGACGTTGGGGCCAGCCCTGCGTGACCCGATGCAGCTGCCGGAGTGCGCCGGCGACGCGACGCCAGTCAGCCTCGGTCTCGGGCGGTCCGCCCTCCACGTAGGTCATCACCACCAGACCGTAACAGGCCGGTCTCCCACGCGAGATCAGCGTCGCTGCGCTAGCCCAGACGACCGACCGCGAGGTGCCCCTTGACGCGTACGCTCCACACCTGGTTGACGCCAACTCCGCCAGTCAGCGGTTCGATGCGAACGACGTCGTCACCCCACTGTTCGAGCGCTTCCCATCCCACGGGCCACATCTTCGCAGAGGTCATGAAGCGCTCGATCAGCACCGCGAACACCTGGCAGCCGTGGTGCCCCGGTGCCCGCGAGCCAGTGGCACGTCAGTGTCACGGTGACCTTCCGTTCTCAGGAAGGCAGGCACCGGATCGGCTCCTGCTCGCGCGAGCATCGCGCGGGATCTGCGTCGGATGGGAGACGAGTCAGTGGCGCGGGTTAAATGCCGTGCTGCAGTTGGAGCTAAGAGCATCTTGACCCGTCGCGCAGCAGACAGTGGAGGGCCTGGACCCGGAAAAGTGCGCCGTGACCAGGCCATCTGGGCACTCCGGGGCGGCTTCAGATGGTGTCAGTTTAGCTTGACGCGCTTGTCAGTTTAGCTTGACACGATCAACTGTCAGTTTATACTGACAGGCGTGGACCTCGAAGAACTCGGCGTGAATCTCTCGTCGGATGACCCGGCAATCGGCCTTCGCGCCTCGCTGGCGCTCCATCGGCTGGCTGAGCGCGTCGAAGCGCACCAGGTCGCGGCGGCCAGGGAAAAGGGCTGGTCGTGGCAGCAGATCGGAGACGCTCTGGGCGTCACCCGCCAGTCCGTGCACACCAAGTACAACAAGGAGTGATCATGACCACCGAACCCGCCGGGCAAGAGGTCCATCACGCGTGGGCCATCTACCTGCAGGCCAGCGAGGAGGCCCGCCGCCGGGGTGATCGCCGGACTGGCACCGATCACATCCTGCTCACCTTGCTGGAGGATCCCTCGATTGAGGCCGTGCTGGGCGTAACCCTCCAGCAAGCTCGCGAGGCCCTTGACTCGCTCGATCGGGAGGCCCTGGGTGCCCTGGGCATGGTCTCCGGCGCCGACGTTCCCGCAGTGCCGATGCGCGCCGTCCCCAGGAAGCCGAGGCTCAGGGACGTCGCGAAAAGGGATCGCTTCCGCATGACGCCCGCGGCCAAGAAAGTGCTTGAGGAAGCGTACAGGCCCAAGGGTCATCGGAAGCTCCAGGTCACCGGCCCCGAGGTGCTGGCCCAGATCCTTGGTCTCCAGCCCCCGGATCCTGCGGCGGTGCTGCTGGGCGCTCTCGGGGTGAACGCGCCCGACGTCCGGCGCCGGCTAGCCAGCTATGTCGCTGTGCCGTTCAGCGGTCAGCCACGCCGATGACGCCGGTCCTCGAAGCCGACTCGCTGACCAAGCGCTTCGGTGACGTCCCGGCGGTCACGGATCTGTCATTTGCGCTGAAGGCCGGGACGATCACGGGCTTTCTCGGCCCCAACGGCGCCGGCAAGACGACAACGTTGCGGATGATCCTGGGGCTGGTAGCGCCGACGAGTGGACGGGCGCGGGTCTTCGGTCATCCGTACGCCGAGTTGCCGCGTCCAGCGTTGCGGATCGGTGCCGTGCTCGAGGCGACCGATTTCCATCCCGGCCGCTCGGGCGATCACCTACGGATGCTCGGGCAGGCCGTCGATGTTCCTGACTCGCGTGCGGACGAGGTGTTGCGCCTGGTGGAGCTGGGTGAGGCGGCCCGGCGGCGTGTGAAGGGATATTCGCTGGGGATGCGTCAGCGACTCGGGCTCGCGGTGGCACTACTGGGTGACCCGGAGCTGCTGATCCTCGACGAGCCGGCCAACGGGCTTGACCCGGAGGGCGTTCGCTGGCTACGGGACTTCCTGCGCAGGCTGGCCTCAGAGGGCCGCACGGTGCTCATCTCCAGTCACGTCCTCGCCGAGGTCGCGCAGACGGCCGACCGAGTGCTGATCATCAGTCACGGGCAGCTCGTGCTCTCGTCCTCGCTGGTGGAGCTGACCGCCCGTGCCGGCGGCGCTGTTCGCGTCCGCAGCGCCGATCCACAGCGGCTCACTGCCGCGCTGCGTGATGAGGCGCTGCAGGTGACGACGGGTACCGACCACGCGCTGCTCGTCCAGGGAGCATCGAGCGAGCGGGTCGGTCAGATCGCCTTCGCCGCGGGCGTCCCGGTTCACGAGCTGGTCAACGATGGCGGCTTGCTGGAGGACGTCTTCCTCGAACTGACCTCGGAGGCATCGGCATGATCGCGCAGATCAGGGCAGAGCTGCTGAAGATTCGCTCGACGCGAACCGCGCTCGGGCTGATCCTCGGGATGATCGCGTTGATCCTGCTCTTCACGCTGCTGACCGGGCTGCTCACCCACCCGAGCGGGCTTGCGAGCAAAGAGGACCAGCGTCAGCTGCTGAGCCTGGGCAGTCTCGCAGACGTGTTCTCAGCACTTGCCGGGGTGTTGCTTGTGACGAGCGAGTACCGCTTCGGCACGATCCGTCCGACGATCCTGTTCAACCCC
>Ga0335074_10017390_pt1 | contig 10141 bp, 4 predicted proteins | sample Lox_Sample_23_FD_206715 | JGI IMG/M metagenome (GOLD analysis project Ga0335074, IMG submission 206715) | Soil microbial communities from Loxahatchee National Wildlife Refuge, Florida, United States - Lox_Sample_2.3 | ecosystem: Environmental > Terrestrial > Soil > Wetlands | place: USA: Florida...
CCTTTCTCTATTTTATTCGTATCTGTTATATGTATCGTTACCATCTCACCATTTGTTACATTATGTAACCCTTTGATATATACTATACCATCATTTATTCCAGATACTATACCTATATCTTTATAATGGTACTCTAAATAATTTACTTCTTCATTCATTTTTCCTTCTTTTTTTTATATATTATTTCTATTTTTTCAAAAATCATATTTTTAATATTATAAATACTGAATAATAAAAACTGTCTATAAAAAAAAAATAATTAAAAAACAATGCTATACACATTACTAAACAAAAAATCAGACAAAATATAAAAATATAATATGAAGAATGAAGAATCAATAAATAATACAAAAAAATTTATAAAAGAGTTAATTATTTTAATAATACTAATACTCATATTATATTAAATTATTTTTTCACTTTCTAATAGATAGCTTCTAAAAAAAAAACTTCTTTTAAATCGTAATTTGAATAACAAAAATTCAAAAAAAAGATATAATAATATATATATATATAATAACTCAAATCTATTATACAATAAATATTTTCATAATACTTTTATTAAATGATAAATATTTTTTGAAACATCATATATTATATAAAATGGTTTTTTTCAAAAAAACCATTTTGAAAAAAAAAAAAAAAAATATAATAGCCTAATATAAAAATAATAATATATAAATAATCTATATATAACTAAAATTTTCCGTAAATCAATCAAAACTTCTTTATCAGTTAGATCCTCCTTTAATGCATACATTAATTTTATTATAAATGCATACCATTCAGTAAAATCTACGTAAAAAACAAATAAAATTCTTATTATATTTTTACAATAAAAATATAATAAGAATAATTTTTCAATTAATAAAATTAATAACCCTTTAATTATATCTATTATTACATAATAATATAGTTTTAAACTAAATAAAATATAATTCTCATTTAAAATACACAAATAGATATAAGTTATAATATTTATTATATATAAAGTTAATACATTTATTATAAAATATTGAAACTTATATCTATTAATATTATAAAAATACAAAAAAAAATTTAAACCACCATAAAATTCGTCCATATAATTATGTATATTATAACTTATATTTGTTAAATAATAAAAATTATATTTTATTTTATTATATATTCTTATACGTAAAAATAATATAATAAAAATAATAAAAAAATAAAAATGTAATAAAAATATAATAAATAAAATCTTTCTAAATTTTGAAATATTTTTAAAATATTCTATCAATACAAAAAATTCACAAAAAAAAACTAATATAATACAATACAATAAATAATTACTTAATAATTTTTCTATATTTATATTCAATTCAAATACTATTATACTTACTATATAAATTAATAGGTTTTTTCATTATTACTGTATTACGCCTTATTAAATATCTCATCCTTCCACAATATATATGTTTATTTAACCATTTTAAATTCACATTTTTAAATAAATTAAAATTAAAAAAAAAACCTAAATATTTAATTGTTTTTTTTAAAATTAAATATTTAGGTTTTTTTTTTTTAATAATTGAAACTTTTTTTTTTTTTATATATTTTTTTTTAGGTTTATAACTACACATATACCTAAAATTTTTTAAAAATATTTCTTTTTTTCTTTTCAATATATTATATAACGAAAAATATATATTTAAATATGGTATTTTATATAACTCATCATGCAAACTATTATTTACAGATGCAACATCAATTTTATTTATAATATACTTTTTTATAGATGGCGTTTTTTTTTTTTTTATTTTTTTTCATAATTTATAATCACTAAGTTTTAACATAAAATTTTTTCATTCGAAAACCCTAAACCAATCAGTCCTATATATTCTAATACTATCAACTATTTTTTTTTTTATACCATTATTTATCAAATATCTCATAATCGTGTGTTTAAAAACTAAACTTCATAAAACCCTCTTACTATAATAAAATTGATATTCTTTTTTTTTATTTTTTTTTGTTTCATAACTTATGAAAAATTTTTTTATTAATTCCTCAACTTTTTTTTTTTCAACTTTTGGTATGTTTATACCATAATATATAAATAAATCTTTTTTTGTAAAATTTTTACAGAATTTTATTCTATAAGTCCTTCCAAAAATCCTATTAAGAAAAAACATAATATTATTATATCCTTTAAATCCTACTCTTCTCGTAATTCTAAACTTATACTTATAATAAATGAAAAATCTTTTTACCATTTTTCTATATTTTTTATTTTTTTTTATTTTACCATAATATATTAATTTTCTTTTTAAACGTTTAAGTAAGAATCAACTTTTTACCACCTTGAAATAATATACATTCTTTAATACTAGTCAATTATATAAATCCGTCATTTCTTTAAATTTAGATATATATTCTGGTTTATAATTACTAAATAACATCATATTTTTATCTATAATACTTTTACATTTACTGAAAGAAGATAACGAGTTTCCTCTAAATTGATTCATATATAATTTTTGATTTACGAATCTAATTCTTTTAAACCACACTAATACGTTCTTAAATTTTCATAATAATATATAAAATGATAGTAATAAATTAAAAAATAAAACAGTTTCATATCCATAATCATTACCTCCTACGGGAAATGAAAAAACATGAATCTTTATATCTGTATCAACTATACCTATTGACTCAACCTTACCTTTTAATGATTCATTTGCTACCATATTACTAATCTTTGCATTAGTCACTATTACACCGCGCGGTCAACTAAATCTAGAATATAATCAATAATTCATTGAATTAGCTAATTTTTTTTTATAATACAAAAGTTTTATATCTATCATACACGCCTCTATTATATTTCAAAAATTTGTCAAAAACCCACGAATCCAAAGATTATTACAAAAAAATTCACCACAAGATATGCTAATATCACGTAGCATATCATGCTTTCCAACATCTAGATTCACAAACCATATAGGTTTCATAGACAAAACACTAATTTTTAAAAAAAATAAACCATATCATAATATATGCAAACTTTTATATAGATTAACAATACAAAAATTATCTCTAAAATTTAAAATTATTCACGCAGCAAAAAAATGTCTACTGTTCATACTACTACCTATATGAAAATTATAACGCAATAATAACTCTAAGTTTAAAATCATTTTTTATTCTATAAAACCAACCGCTCTATAAATATCAAATCCAAATGGATTTATTATATCTTTTTTCCTTGGCAACCTTAATAATAATATTAAAAAAAATGATAATGATATATACATATATTTAGGTATACAAAAACACATAGCACCTCTTATTAAACGTTTATAAAACGACCAATATATATAACCTTTATGTAATATCCTAAAACCCACCAAATCCATTGGTTTAACACTATAATATATTAAAGAATAAAAAATTTTATTTATCCATAAATTACCACTTTTTACAAAAAAAATAGTTTCAAATAAATCAGACATTAATGAACTCCTATATAAAAAAGAAGGTAATTTACATTCTAAATAATATAAATAATTTGACTCACAAAAACCACTTTTCTTTTTAGCTTTTCAATACATACGTTTGAAATGTCTATATTTATATATAATATAAAAATACTTAACTAAACGTATACTAGCGAATAATTCTTTCAAATAATACTCTTTATGTACCCTATATTTAGTTGTTAAATCATATATATAATATGGTGTTCTTTGTGACCTTCTATCCAATTTCTGCAAAAATTTATTAAAAAAATATAAACAAGTTCTATGTACCCTTTTAGAAGGTTCTATCAAAAAAAAAAAAGAAAGATTCTCTATATATATGTCAGAAGCATTTGATTCTTCTTCTATTATTTTTGTTTTTGTATTCATTATTTTTCAATATATGTAAGGATATGCTCTTTTAAAAAAATTTAATCTCTTAAATGATCCACGCTTAGAAAAATATTCTAAATTATAATCAAAAACTTGACACTTTTTTATAATTAAATTACTTTTAACTATACCTCATATATCAACTTTAAAACGTTTATATAATAATAATTTTTGTTTTATTAAAGATGCCATTTAAAATTATTTAATACTTTTTTTACAAAAAAATTTTAAAAATATGGTTTTTAAATTTAAACAACTATGTAAATTCATAATATAAATTAATTTATCTCAATTAAATATAATACTTGATTTTAACATCACCATTTTAAATCTTTTTAAACTATAAATCTTTATATAAATCAATATAAAACTAAAAAATATAAAAAAATAAAAAAATAAATTAGAAAATATAATACTTTTCATATAAAAAACTTTAAAACTTGAAAAATATTTAAAATTATTTATTTTATGAAATCAATAATAATAAGGACCAAGAGGTAATAAATTATAAAAAATACGAGGAGTTCTCATAAAACCACGTAAAGATTTTCTCATACGTTTTTTGTCTTTAATTCTTAAATAATTTGGATCCATAAACTGTCTTCTATACGATAGACGATGATAAAAACTAAATTTCTCAAAAAATTTACAAAAATTATGAATAACCTCAAATTCACCTAATAACGATCTTAATAAACAACTAAATTTAAAAATACTTTTATATTTAATATAACATATATGATAATGTTTTAAAACAAAAAAAAAAAAAAAACAAGGAAAAAACATTAACCAATAAAATAAACATGCAAATAATAATTGATAATCATCAAATATTATATGCCTATAATAAAGATTATTTCTTTTTATAAGACTAAAAGTATCATAATCTTTAAAACATAAAAAATACGGTATTTTATTTTTAAATACTATATTATCTACTAAATTAAGATAAGTCTTAAAAATTTTAAAAAAAAATTTTTTTCTTAATAAATTACTAGTTACTTTTAAAGGATCTAACTCTTGAAATTCTGCATCATGTAAATAATATAAGAAAGAATTTCACTTTTTACAATTTACAAATTTATATAATAAATTTCTTTTAGAAATAAATAATCATTTATAATTAAAATTATTAAATTTTTTTTTTAAATAATAATCTTTATAAAATCATTTTATGTAATAAATAGGTTTACCTAAAAAGAAATTAATACTTTTATTTCTAAATTTTCTTCAATAACTTTCACCATTTTCTAATACAGTATATTCATTGTTTTCATTTAAAGACGATACATCTATTAAACTTGGAAAAAATATACGATAAAATCATGTTAAAAATATATATATAAATACAAAAAAAAGTATATATATGATATAATAATATCTTAAAAATTTTAAACCTAATAATCTCATATTTAAAATTGATAAACTCAATTGCTTACCACTAAATATTTGAGATATCTTATCAAACATATATATATCATTATATACAAAATAAAATGTACGTAAAGAATATAAATGTATAGAATTAAAGAAAAAAGATAATTCATTATGCCTCTTTAAATAATTAGTATGTCTGAAAGGTAAAGCTTTTCAAAAAGGATACCTATGTGCCTTATTCTTTCTAATCTTCCTTTTTCTTTTACCTCTTTTATAATATTTATCACTATGATCTAAATAAAAAAAACCATTTTTTATATCAAAAATATAAAAAAAAATATTCTTTAATGTTAGCCCTTCTCCTCAAGTTTTTAACATAATAGATTTTAAATCTAATTTTAAATCTATTACCTTATCGTTAAATTTTATACCTAAATCTTTTAGGTAATAAAATAATTTTAGTAATATTAATTTTATTAAAATTATTTTATTACCTAAATTATCTAAAGATAATAATATCTTTATATAATAAAACATAAATTCTCTCACAAAAAAAAGATTTAAATACCATAAAACCACAAAATTTAAATTACATAAATATATCTTTAATGTATCCATCACATTATTTAAAATTATACTTTTTATATTATCTATTATTAAATAATAAATATCTATATATAATTTAAATTTAAATAAAAATTTATATATCTTTATAATTAATAAAAAAAATATATTAAAATCAAATTTATAACTTAACCATCATAATAAAAATTTTTTTTTTACAAAATATTTCGTTAATAAAAAATCTATAAAAATTTTTATATAATAATTATAAATAAATCAAAACGGAATCCAACGAAAATTATATCTATTAGAACGCCTTGTATCTACATTCCTTCAACGCTTTCTAAAACGTAATTCCAGTCCCAAACTTTTAACTATAGTTAAACGTAATCTTAGCTTTTTAAGATTAAACCATTTTTTTTTAATATTCCTTCATTTCCTATTTAAAAAATAATATAAACCATAATTTTTTTCTTTCAATATATACGATAATTTATAAATATTATATAATATTTTATCATAATATTTAAATATTAAAACTATCACAATTCTATAATACTCCATATGTAATATACTACAATACCTAGAATTACCATAATTATAATAATTAAAAAAAGTTTTATTAGATAATTCACTTCACCTAATATCATTATCATAAAAACTTATATTTGTCAATAAATTACCACAATTATCGTTTATTGAAGTACAATTTAAAAAAAAATTAAAAATAAAAGAATAGTTATAAGTACTTATAACTTCTGAATTTTTAAAATAAAATAACGATATTTTATTATTTTTACTTGACTCATAATAATAATTATTTTGTCAAAAATATAATGAATTTAAAGGACTATGTCACAATAAATGTTTTATATAATAATTTATAGAAAATGATTTTAAATATTTTAATAAAATATTACCAGTTTTGTATTGAGATCTTAAATACGCAAATTTTTTTAATTGAAATATTTTACGATAAATCTTTCTTTTAAAAGTTATTACTTTTTTTAAATTTAATTCTCTTATTTTATAACCTGCTCGTTTACCCTCTATCTCTTTTTTAAATTTTACCCACAATAAAAAAAAGTCTTTAAATTCAGATAAAAATAATTCTATTTTTCTCATTCTAACTAAAGTAATAAATAATAATCTTCTACGAATATATTTAAATAACCATATACCAAAATATGGTTTTTTTAAATATAAAAAACTTGGTAATATTTTTGTATAATCCATAGACATATTATTATAATATTTTAATAATAAAATAAATTTTATAGCCAATTTTCTATATCTTACATACCTCTTATACTTGAAAAAAAAAAATCTTTTTTTCATATACAAAGATCTCTTCCTTTCGCTCAATTTTAAATCTAACAACTTATCATTTATATCACTAGGTAATAATAAATTATGTTTTAAAATTCTAAATTTATCAAATTTTCTTCAGAAACGTTTTACAGATGAAACCTCTTTTAAAGCCTTACGATAACGATTTATATTTATTGTTAAATCCATAAAAATTCTTTTATTTAATAATTTACTTGCTACAAAAGGTATTATTTTAGACTTTAATTTTATTAAATTATTCGATTTTTTCATCAAAAATTCACCTTTTATTCTAAAAGGATACCTTTTTTCTCATTTACGTCTTTTAACAAATTTTTTTTTTAAACTTACATTTGCTGGAGGATCCGCCCAACTAACAAACATAGTCCTACCTGATTTATCCGTTATATTCCTACCCCTAACAACTGTCAGTTCATATAAATCTAATTCTTTAAGATCATACCAATGTTTACCTCTCAATTTTAAAAATGAAAATGCATCTATTGGTGATTTATAAAAATTAATGGATAAATTAGGTACTTCAATATAACCTTTTATACTGTTTAATAAACCAGTATAAATATAATTACTTTTTTTTACAAGACCTAATTTCTTATTAATAGTTTGAATTAAATGATTAAATGAATGCATTTGTTCTCTTCAATTATAAAATAACATTTTGCTTTTAAACATTTTCATCTTATAATAATCAATAAACTTAATTAAATCAAAATACATATGTTTATCATATAAAGTTTCATACCTATATTTATTTATTAAAAGCATCCTAGGCCTAGCTAGGCTAAATCTTTTAATCTTCCATAAATCTTTAAAAGGAACTTTATATTTTTTCCATCTACCTCATTTGTCTTGAGATTCTTTATATTCTTCTATATTATAATTATAAAATTTATTAGATGAATAATTATATAAAAATGGATTTGTTTTTAATTCTAAATTCATATGTGATAAATTTTTATAAAATTGTATCATTTTACCCTTTCTTTCATAATGTAGACGTTTACGAGATAATACTTTATAATATTTATATTTTAATACTCGCGACAACAGAAAATAATTTTTATGTCAAAAAAAACTATGTTTTTTTAAAAAACGTCTCACTCTATGTTGAAAATAAAAAAATTTTTTTCACTTTTTACCTCTTTTAGAGCCATTATATTTAGAAAAAATTTTTTGCAAAAAAGAAGTATCCTTATCAATATAACCATCTACATTATACATTAATGGATATATACCTTTTCTAGTTTTAAAATAAACATTATTTAATGAATTACACAAATCATTTGATAATTGATTATAAAACTGATTATCTATAATATTTAAATCTGATAATTTATTTGAAAAATTTATCAAAAAATAAAAATTACGTTTATCTACCATTTGAAATTTTAAATGTCTTAAACTATTCCTAAAATTAATATAAGGAAAATATAAAAGATAATGATCGATTAAAGCTTTAAACATAAAAGAAAAAAAAACAAAAAAATTTAATATAAATAAAATTATTAATATATATAACATTTTTTTATAATTTTTTAACAGAAATAAAATTATAATTTTTATTATTGTTAAAAATATATATATAAATATATATAACATATTAAATATTATAATTTCTATACAATAATAAATTAATAATAATTTATCTTTTAAATTAATTATAATATTATTAACCCAATTTTTTTCTGTAAACCTATTTATTAAAAAAATAACCCTAAATAAATTAAAAATATACTTATAATAATTATTTAAATTATTTTTATATTTATATTTGTAATATATACTATATATTAAATTTATAAAATTACTTAATAATAAAATTATAAAATATCCTTTTTTAAGGTATTCTGACACATACAATAAACTACCTTTAAAAAAAGGATATTTTATATTATATGAATATTCAAAACTCATTCCTTCCTCAAAAAAAGGATCCCCTTTTTCAATATTTATCATAGGAATTCTACCTTTAGAATTAGTAGCATAAAATGGCAAATAGTCTCAAATAATTGATTCAAATCAATTATTTTTAATAAAATAATAAACATCAACTAATTTATAAAAAAAAGTTTTTTTATAATAAATCAATATATATATATATATATTATTTTTTATAAACATATATATATATATTAAATCAGTTTTATATAAAAAAACTTTTATTATATTAATATATATATATAATAAACTATACAATACAATTAAAAAAAATCTATATATATATACATGTATATATTTCCAATACTCAATATATATATAATAACTACTATAAAATGCTTTAATACCATAATGCTGATCATACTCATTAGCTTTATAATACATATTATATCTAAAATTTCTTATTATATATATTATTAAAAGTACTAAAAAATATGCTATAAATATAATAATACTTAATATTAAGTACATAATATAATAAAGACGTAATCTCGTTTTTATCATATAATATAAAACCATAAATAGAGGACTATATATAAATATAAAAATTATTATATTAATCATTAATTATAAACTTTATTTTTTGCATATCTTTTTTCAATGGTAATCTCCAGATACATATATGAACTGGTTTCTTAATGCACTTTGATGATTTTTTAATCATCATAAATGTCATTTTAATAGCTTTTTTACACTAAGAGGACTCGCTTCTCCATAAACCATACATTTACTTTGTTCTTTATAAATTAGACATTTACATCTTAGAACACCATATGATATTATTTTATAATTGTTTTCAATTCTTTTTAATCTGTCTATATCTAATAGTGTAGATTGTAATGTATTTTTTCATAATACTTCTTTTAATATTTTATTTTTATCAACTTTATCCATATTTAAATTAACCGGTATACTACTTTTTTGTACATCAACTCTATTTTTACCTTTTAAAAAGTTTCTTAATCAATCTATAGTAAATCTTTCTACATATATACCTGTAGGCTCTAAATCACCCTTCATCATATTATACCTAT
>Ga0335074_10017391_pt1 | contig 10141 bp, 2 predicted proteins | sample Lox_Sample_23_FD_206715 | JGI IMG/M metagenome (GOLD analysis project Ga0335074, IMG submission 206715) | Soil microbial communities from Loxahatchee National Wildlife Refuge, Florida, United States - Lox_Sample_2.3 | ecosystem: Environmental > Terrestrial > Soil > Wetlands | place: USA: Florida...
TACACCAAAAAATACATACAAAATAGCTTTTTAGTATCTAGCTTGTTTATTAATAAACTGTATCTGAAATTTTGTTTTTGAATGTTTAAAATATAATAATGATTTTATGAATACGCGATCTTAGTTTATTATGTATTGTTCTTAATTTAGTATTTTTTTGTGTGTGCGAGTTTTCGGATTTTTACATAGTTTTTAATATTAAGAGTATTATAATATATAATTATACCATAAGCTGTGAAATTTATTTCTATAGCATAAGTATAATATTTAAAAAATAAAATGTAAGTTTTATTATAATTTAGAAAAGTTATAGAATTTATTCGTTTGTATGGTAATTTGTATGTAAAATGGTATTCGCTTATTTTAAAGATGATGCAACTTATTATCACCTATAATAAAAGACTTTTATCTTATTCAAATATAAATCTACTCAATTTGTAAATTTCATGGCAAACAAGCTTGTTGTTGTCGAGATATAAAAACTTAAAAATGTCGTCTTTGATGGATTTTTGGTGAGGATGAGCGTGCATTGACTTGGGTCGTGCACTGACCAGGGAAATCGGTTAGTGCTTAGGGCCTCAGGCATATGCACCCGAGGTCCGAGCTCTTGGGACACCGTTTCTCCGATGATAGCCCGGTAATAAAAAAGTGTATAGATATCTGACCTTCTCCAATGCTTTTCATTAGGTAGCAAGCTTTCTTCATGTTTACACGGCCCTTCTGCGGAAGAGTTGGCGCGGCGTTGAGCTGGAGCTCCCGCACGACCATGCCGATCAAGGCGAAGGTTCAAAATCCAGCGTTTGTTCGAAAGGCGCATGTTAGTATTAGATATTCATATCGAGATTAGCCTGCTAATTCAAACTCAGATGGCTTCTACAGCAGATCAAGATGAGGTCATCAAGGAATTACCTGGAGACGAGGAGGAAGATGTGCTTTTCAATACGATATACGGCCTCCGGACAATCGAGCTCAACCGGCCAAAAAAGCTCCATTCTCTCAATGGCTCAATGATTCGAAAGATAGTACCAAGATTACGAGAATGGACGAAATCGGATATGGCAAATATAATTGTAATGAAAGGTTCAGGCCCCAAGGCATTTTGCGCTGGAGGGGACGTCGCGGCCCTCGCACAATGGAATATGGAAGGACCCGAGGGTCAGCAGAGGTCAACGGAATACTTCGGCCTTGAATATAAGCTGGATCATTACATCGCAACATATCCAAAGCCACTGGTAGCGTTCATGGATGGCATTACAATGGGTGGGGGTGTTGGATTAAGTGTGCACACCCCTTTTCGAATTGCTACTGAGCGAACTGTTTTCGCTATGCCGGAAACCACCATTGGATTCTTTCCTGATGTTGGAGCATCCTTCTTTCTCCCAAAAATGAACGGAGCAATTGGTACATATCTTGCTTTAACCAGCGAGAGGCTGAAAGGTGTAAATACATTCTATGCAGGCGTTGCCACACATTATATCCATTCGACTTCTCTCCCAGCACTCGAGTCTCGTCTGGCTGAGCTTCGGTTTAAGGACTACGACAGCCGAAACACAAAGCTGGAAATCGTTGACTCGACTATTGAAGAGTTCTGCACGGGTTTACCTCATGATGAACCTATTCTTCTTGGTGGTGCTCTTCGTGAAGCGGTCGATCGTTGTTTTAGCCTTAACAGCGTCCCAGAAATTATAGCTGCGCTCCAAGCGGAGACTGGTGATACCAAAGCGTGGGCCGAAAAGACACTTAAAACCCTCCATGAACGGTCTCCAACGTCTGTGTACGTTACATTGCGGCAGATGCGTTTGGGAAGGTCTTGGTCCATTAGTGAGACATTTCAGCGAGAGTACCAGATGGCGGCAAAATTCATGAGGCATCCGGATTTTACGGAAGGCGTGTCAGCACTGTTGATACGGAAGCCGGCAGAAGGGCAGCCAAGGACACCACCGAAATGGCAGCCAGCATCCCTGGAAGAGATCAAGCCGGAAGACAATATTGCTGATTCCTTCTTTGAGGTTGATGGTGGGCAGAGGCTGAAATTGCTCAGCGATATTGACTATTCCCGTTATCCTCATGCGAAATTCAGCTTGCCAACAGAAATCGAAGTGGAGCATTTTGTGAAGAGTGGCGGAAAAAGTCTGCGGAGCGTGGTTGATTATTTTGTGGCATTGCGGAATGGAAAACAAGGGGTCAAGGAGGTGGTTGAGGAGATTGTTAGAAGGAAGACTACAACGGAGGAAGGAAAGGCAGTCTGGATTAGCACATAAATGAGGCGACATACATGTATTGATTGTATGATAGTATGTAATAATATCCCGATGCTGAAAGGGATTTGTTGATGAATAAGACCTCAGCATTTAATGTTATTGCGAAAATTTTTTTGATGAACACAAGAAAGTGAGCATAAGTTAGTGTAAGCGTCTGAATGCCTAGTCATGTGATGTATGAAGTTTATCTCGGAATTACCAGCCTATAAATGTCTGAGTCATCGATAATTTAGCGCTGATCATCGAAACATCATCCGAGCCGAGTATATAAAGTAGATGGAACACCCCAAAATCTATGACTGAGAAATCATCTACGTTGGGTGTGCTGGAATCCCATCTGAAAGTCTCGTCCTAACACGGCCAGACAGATTACGGTAACCCGTAGATCCGCTTGCCGCAAGGCTGGCTAGCGCCGAGGCTAACCTAGCCTCGCTTAGTCGCGCCCACTGAACGCGTGCCTATCCGGCCCAGCCTTCAAGAAGTCAACGTGATCCAAGTCAACTGAACGCCTCAACCATCAATTCTCATATTTTGACCTGATATTATATATAATATTCCCCGGTCCCATCAGCATTACGGATATCAAATTATAGTCACAATTCAGAGTGATTAGAGTTTTTTTACAGGGATCCTATAACGCGTAAATACAACACGCTCCAACCCGATGAGAAGCCACGAGAGCTGTCGGATCACAACATTTCTTGCTCACTTTCCCCTCGATCCCGTTACCAATTACCTCTCGTAACATCTGGGGAGCTTCACGCGATTTAGGGCCTCTCAGAGCCTGACATTGCGGCCACTACAGGCTCGCAATGTCGTCCCCGAGTGCATTTCCTGGAACTCCACAATGGCAACCTCCCGTAGCACAACAAACCTCGCGGGCGGGCAGCAATGAAAATGAAGAGGCTGGCGTGACTGTCAAACCTATGAGGTGTATGTGTACACGGAAGTGAGGTACGCAGTATGATATTCAGGCTAATTTGTGCTTTTCTTTACAGTGAAAGTTCTTTACACATTCGATGACCAAAACAAAACCAATTGCCTAGCACGATGGCCCCAAGTCCTTCAGATCCGAACAGTGGCTATGGACGAGACAACTTCAATTGGCGTCGTCGAGTTGAAGACATGCATACAAGCAATCGTTCAATGCTCCCCTGAACTTGTAGCCAAACTTGGCCAGGACTATACGGTTTACGCTTATGATTATTCCGAATATGATAATCCTCTGGTGGGACAAGGAATGCTATCATGGGCTCTAGCAGCGGCTTCGCCAACGCCAGACGCCCCTGCCAATCAGTCACGACAGCTCATTACCGGACGCGTTTGCAAAAACATCCAAGGGCTATTCTCAAATGGCGTGGCTGAGACACTTGAGGTCAAGCTCCGACTGGTACCAGTCCCAACCGTCCTCCAAAGCGAATACCTCAGCAGCATGGAAAAGTATAGAGAGCTAAGCAAAGTGATGCCGCCTGGCTTCGACCACAATGAATGGTTCTCCTTCCTCCAGTCGAACCCAAATATTGCTCAGATGGCCAATAAAATTAATGGACCAGTTCCGACCACATCAAGTCAGAGGGAGGGGTTCAGTATGGAGGTCGTGAATCAACTGCTTAGTCCGAGTCTCACACATAATTCAACAGATCCTTTCAACAATCCCCAAAGTTCGGATCTTGGTCCAAATGAAGTCGGAGACCCTGCACCTCTCAGTGGCAACAAAGCTGCGCAGAAAACATCCCGGCCATCTTCTAGAGCTTCAGTCAAAAGACCTTACAAGCGCCGCGCAAAGACTGTCGTTACTGGTGGTAACACGTCTGGTTACGAAGAAGGCACTGATGGAGACGATGGCCCGACTATTAAGAAGAGGGCCAAGATTACCAAGGCGGATTGGAACAGCAAGTCTTCATTTGGATCCACGTCTGAGTCTTTGAGGGTGACTGCTAGTACTGCTGGTTCACTTAGACTTTTCAGGCCTATTGCACTTGCACCTGCACCCGCTCCCAGCGCCGGCAGCCACCTACAGGAAATTCCTAGAGCCCCAACTCCTGTTCCAGGCATGTCATCCCAAGCACCAAATCGTGATCGTGCACCTTCACAAAGTGGCTTACGTCGCGACTCTATTGCATCGCAGTATATGGACCCGCAGCGGCGGCAGTACAACTCTCCTTACCAGCAGCCTGGAACTACACCCGAGTCACAAGAGCAGATACGACTCTCAATTGAGTCAGCAATGACCTCCCCAGAAGGAAATGATAGCCAAGCTGATACTCCACCGGAGTTTGGGTCTTCTCCACCTGTGCTCAGGACAGCATCGCCGCATCAATTCAGCCCGGCCCCGTCGAGCCCTATTCTCCCTCAGATGCCAAGGACAGATTCTGGTTTTATGAGTGGCGATTTGAACGAGCTCTTCGATGATGAAGACGAAATGCGGCCAGTACAAGAAGAAGATGTTGCGGTGGTCAAAAAGTATAGCAGGCGTAAAAGTAATTATCGCCCTGCCCCTCCTCGACCTGAGATCCATCACGGATTTGCTATTGAAGAGGTCACTCCTGGTCCACCAGAGCTATTGCCTACGAAGATGCTTCCAAGGAACCCGAGGCCAGTGCGGGCACAAGCCTCTACACTACGTGCAGATAGTACCATGTCTGATGATGGATTAGCTATATCTGAGCCTAAGACGCAACCTGTGACTACGCCGCAACCTTCCGCTATACCAGACATCGCGCCTATTGTCCCGGCACCTGCGGTCGTGGCTGAAGCCCAATCGGTCTTGACAGAAGCCCAAAACTCGCCACACGAGTCTCGGGAATTTCCTGGCTCGATTTCAGACGCGCCACTTCCTGCTCCTCCAATGACTAGGCCGGCTTCACGAATGCTGAGTCGCACCGCATCAGTTGGTTCTCTAACGTTGCCAACTGTTGCTGCATGTGATCCACTCCCTACAAACAACCCTCAGTCTGAAGCACCTCAGCCGGCGACAGACATACCAGCTCCTAGTGAGCAGCCAGAAAAAACTGCGGTTGTGTCAGCCGGCACGATCGCGAAAAAGAATGCGATACGTCAAAAATTGGAGAATGCCATTGCGAATGGTGAAATGCCTCCTTTTTGCAGTAACTGTGGCGCGATAGAAACCCCCGCGTGGCGAAAAGCGTTCACGCAGGACTTCAAGGGCGATCCAGGCTACCATGAGTATTCAGATGAGCCTGGGAGGGTTACTGCCATTGACATCTTGGAGAGAGATCAAATGGGAAGACCCACCGCGTTCAAAATCTTCAAGAAGTATCTGGCACCAGGTGAAGATAAGCATGCGTTCACCGAGGTTATATTGTGTAATCGTGAGTTATACTTATCTGAAACCCCTAGGTTCTTGCTAATCGTTGCAGCTTGTGGAATATGGCTATCGAAATACAAAAGTCAGCGACCCGAAGACAAGTGGGAGAAAGATAAGGAGAGACAAAATCAAAGCCAGACTGGCGAAAGAAGACCAACAGAAAAAAAGAAGCGTGAGCGTTCTTCCAAGTCGAAGAAAGCCCAGACCACTTATCATGGTGACGCAACATCTGAAGCATACTTCCAGTCTGATGCACTTCTTCCTGTTGATCACAGACCAGTGAATGAAGTATCTCAAGACTCGCAGTACCAAATAGCCCCCGCATCAACAGACCACCAGGACACAGAATCGCTTGGAAAGCAACGAGCTTCTAGCTTTCGGCCAGCCAAGCGCATTATGAAGGCAATGACATCGGAATCCGCCTCAGCAGCTCTCAGACGTGCAATACAATCAAGTCCAGCGAGATGGCTAGGCACCCAACACAGTCCGATCGAGTTGGAAGAAGATTTAGGGTCTACAAGGAGACTTCTGTTCCCTTCTCCACGTAAAGATGAGGGTTCAAATGTACTTGGTGAGGTAGCTACCAATGTCATTCAGCCGCCAGTGAGCTTTCACAGTCCACTCTCCAGAAATAAAGATCTAGCTGTTGAAACTGCAGATAAGGAAAACTGTCCTCCAACGCCTTTATTCGATGACGGAGATGAGGAGCTTCAGAAGTTATTTGAGGAAGAGTTGTTGCGACTTTCCCGTCCAATGACCCCGGTACAAAAATCAACGGGACCCAGCCCATTCAAGACACCTACTCGTCCAACTCCAAATCATCGGCCTATAACACGGAGCATATCTAAGTCGGCACGGCCAACGCACGATATTCAAATGCTACCACAGCGAACACCCAGTAAGACACCAAGCACCATAGCACGTCGACGAAGTCCGCGCAATCATCAGAGTGTAGCCGAGAGTCCGTTTACAGTCACCCTGAACAAGCTGCTTAGCGAAGCAAACGACAATCATAATGTTGCGAACGATTCTCTTTCTGGTCATCTTGATTTCGGCCTTGACTTATCAGGGCTGCCTGATCTTGGACACTCTAGTGCTGGAGGACTAAGCAGTGATGCGCTGACATTCCAGATGCCCGGCTTCGACCCGAATCATGACTTTTTCTCAACTGATATCCCGATGCCGAGCAGTCCGCCAAGGCTCTTTGATTTCTACGAAGATCCCATGACGATGGGGACGCACGAGATGGATAATATGGATAATTCTATGTGGAGTGATTTTAACATGGATGACGGTGCAATGCAAGGCCTGGGTCCAGGACTTGTTATTGATGTCAATGGTCATACGACCCTTGACATGAGTACCAAAGGCCAGGAGGAGTTGCCAAACATTAAAGTGGAAGCGAAGGAGACGCCTATTAGGGAGCTTCACAATGAAGCCGAGCTCAAGGAAGGGGCGCAGAAGGATTGAGAATGGTCGTCATGGCATACTAGAAAGGCGTTTAATGAGCGAGCATTTGTTTACACTACATTAAAGGCGTTCGAGCGTGGGTGCCGGAACCCAAAAAGCTAGAGACTCTCATTGTCAGGCGTTTGGCATTAGCACATTGCATTGGATAACGGAGCATTCAGTCATCTGACCCGTCTGTCAAAATAGAATGACAGTCGATAGCATTCGACGAAGGATTGTTAGAGAATACAATTGCAGAAAGTTTTCGAAACAAAGCTCTTTCTGAATTCTAACCCTCACATGAGCACCGAGGAGCAAATTCCCCATGCATAATAATCCTCCAACGTCCAGTCTCGTCCTTTTTCAATCTCCTCATGCCTTGACTTAATCCCGGCATTTCATTAGATACTCACACATCGCCGGCACCTGAGCCATAGAAAATCTCCTTGTAGCGATGTGTAGCATCCACAACTGCGTCGACGGCTGCCATATCTGTTTCCGGGTTAGCCCATATCTACCTAGATAGTAGGGAGAGGGACTGCAGGGGAGGGTAGAGCTTGATAGGAAAATTTAGGCAATGCAGTCGAGAGAGCAAATTTTGGGTTATCACAAGAGAAGAAGACAAACCTAGATTTGGGCCTAGATCTGTTGCTTGCAGGACTTTGATGGAGAGGTCTTGGTTGACCTTCCCGACGATCTCGATGGCATTGCCAACTGTTAGGTGGGAATCCTGTCGTTCCTGTTAGCTTCCGACTGGGGTTGAATGGTGTTTCCGAAGACACAATAGGGAATGTCAGTTAGATTTGGATTTCATCAACGACCCTGGTTGAAATTATATTGCACAGACACACATAGATCATAAGTGCAGAAACGCCCGAGCACTAAATCTTTCGTCATTGGCAGGATTCCTTGATCCTTCCTACCAAAGCGTGAACAGAGTAGAGCGTATGACTAGGCCCAGCCTGAGAAACCATAGCTCTTTAATGATAAATGATAGACTCAAGAAGACAGCAAGGAAGTTCCAAGAAAACAGGAGTCACGGACCCGATTCAAGTGCGCCGTAACATTTCCATTCGAGTCCACCGTCGCCTGCTCGCCTCTCAGCTGTACAACCTTGCCGATAAGTCGGACAGTCTGATTTATGAAAGAGTCTAGGTACGATGAGTTGATTCTTGGGGTCGCGATTGCTTCTGCCATTTCGAGAGTGTGGATTGGGGAGTCTACAGGGATGCTTTGGTGATGGGTGGATCGCGTTACGGTGCGGGAAACGCGAAAGCACGTGATGGGCGGGGTCCATTTTAAGACCCATTTTCAATGGTCAACGATACCTGGTCTCTTCACCTCACCTCACCTCACCTCACCTCACCTGTATACCAACGTTGGATGAAGGGTGTGTTACTTCGGACTTATTTTACGAACTTCTGCAATGTTCAGGAGGCTCAGAAGTGCAATTGTCGATGGTGATCAGCTGTGCCCCTAAGCAGGCGTTTCGTACGCTTTTCGCCTGACTTCCTCTTAGCCCTCCCAAATTAGGATACAACCATCTCATTATCAGCCAAAATGAGGTATCTGCATCTTGCCATATACTTATTTCATTCCTCAGCTTCTCGTAGCTCTCGCTGAATCCGTTCTGCCATCTCATCATTTGAACGTCTATCCATTTCCGCTTTCTTTTCAAGTCAGCTTCATATCTAGCTACCTTACGAATTAGTAGCAAAGACTCACCTTAGCCCACCAATGTGCAAGCTGTATCATAGCTATCTCTTGGGCTAAATCCCTGTCTTCGACAAGCCAAGTCTATCTGCAATTAGCCGTGCAAAAGTGGCGGAAGCTTTCAAGGCCAAACACGTACGGCAATGGTCTTCCACATGTCCTTCTGAAACCATAAGGCCAGAACACAAACGAACAGAATGTTAACGGTAATGAAGGTAAGCCGCGGCTCGCATGAAGTGGTTGCAAGGTAGTAAGAGAGGGGTACGCCACAGAGGAGGTCGAGGATGACTTTGGTAGATTAACAAACGGCAGTGCTGGCAATGAAAGACTTACAGATGGTATCACTAGGACGGAACATATTCGTCATTTTCACCGCAGAGCTTTGTCCCAAGAGCAGTGGGTAAAGGCTTCAGAAATTCTACAACTGAGAAGTAAGTGTGGTAAAAAAAAAGACCTCAGCGTTTCCGTCTACGACTTCAGGAGTGAAGCGAAAATCCTGGCTTTTAACTGGGCACCTAGAAATATGTGGAAGCCTTCTATTAACCGCATTAGCCACGCCTGGCTTGAAACAATACTCTCAAGGCTGCTTTGGGGTGGAGGTTCTATTTGACGTTTACCAACAAATGATGTGGTTTAGGCATGGCAACGGCAGGTTGCATTGGGGCAAACTCCTGCATTGTAAGCAAGTCCAAGTATAGTGATAAGATTCACATATCAACGCTTTTTCTGCAGCTTCAAAATTAAATTGCCCCATAACTCTTTGCTTGTAGATTGTTAGGGACATTATTTGGCTTCGAACACTATTCAAACTGCGATAATAAAAAAATATGCATTGCGGGACTGAGGCTCTCTAAGTTGTCGAGGACTTGGATACTGTGCATATTCTTCTTTACGATAGGAAGAAATCGTTGCCATCGAAAGGGTAGTCCACGGATTATGAGGTGAAGTTCAATATATTTCTCTAATGGCACACAGTTGAAGATTTCCTTTAATTGACAGTCTCTTGTGAATCAGTTATCTCCTGTCGATCAACAGTTTGCTCTCGGTTTCTAGTCTTATACTGATATCAGGGTTTGACAGGAGGAAAAGACTGCCTTCTCGATACCAGGCGTCTTCCTACAACAGGCCTGGCAGATAACATATTCTCTAACTATCGGATCTACTATGATTAGACAACTCTTTGCTTTTCTTCTGCCCGTCCTGAAAGGCGAAGTCCGTATCTGTCTCATTCTCGGCTTGTCCATGCCAATGTCATCCATTTTGATACTTTCCCCAGAAGAATTGAGCTCTTTGAGCCTCTGCTGGGCAAGTCTGAATCTTTTTGGCCATCTTCGAGTGCCTCTTTTTTTTTCTTTTCTTTTTTTTAAAAAAAAAATACTTCACTTTTGAC
>Ga0335074_10017392_pt1 | contig 10141 bp, 4 predicted proteins | sample Lox_Sample_23_FD_206715 | JGI IMG/M metagenome (GOLD analysis project Ga0335074, IMG submission 206715) | Soil microbial communities from Loxahatchee National Wildlife Refuge, Florida, United States - Lox_Sample_2.3 | ecosystem: Environmental > Terrestrial > Soil > Wetlands | place: USA: Florida...
GGCCGGGGCGCGGCCAGCGGCTTCGACTTCAGCCTCTCGTTCGCGCTGTTCGCCATCGGTCACCTGGTGGGCCTGTCGGTCGGCATCGCCATGCTGGTGGGGGCAGTGATCGGCTGGGGCTGGGCGGTGCCCTACTTCACCTTGCTGCACCCGCTGGCGGGTAGCGCCTCGGACCTCGCACAGGGCGCGTGGGACCACTACGTGCGCTTCGTCGGCGCGGGCACGATCGGCGTTGCGGCGGTGTGGACGCTGGGCACGCTCGTGCGGCCGGTCGTCGCGGGACTTACAGGCGCGATGCGCGCCGCGCGCGTGCGCAGGGCGGGTCAGGCGCACACCCTGCCGCCCGTGGAGCGCGACATCCCCATCGGCGTGGTGGGGCTGGTGTCGCTGCTGTGCCTGCTGCCGGTGGTTGGGCTGTTCTGGCACTTCAGCGCCGTCAGCGGCCTGGGGGCTCACGCCTGGGCGCTGAGCATGGAGGCCGTGATTTTCGTGGTCATCATGGGATTCCTGGTGTCCACCGTGTGCGGTTACATGGCCGGCCTCATCGGCTCCTCCAACAGCCCGCTGTCCGGCGTCGGCATCCTGGTGGTGGTGCTGTTCGCGCTGCTGCTGGTGGTGGGTGTGAAATCCAGCCTGCCGCCCGGGGCGGGCAGGGCGCTGGTGGCGTTCGCGCTGTTCGTCACCGCGGTGGTGTTCGCCGTGGCGTCCATCGCCAACAACAACCTGCAGGATCTGAAGACCGGGCAGCTGGTGCATGCCACCCCCTCCCGGCAGCAGTGGGCGCTGGTGATCGGCGTTCTCGCCGGCGCCCTGGTCATCCCGCCGGTGCTCGATCTGCTCAATCATGCCTATGGGTTTCTGGGTGCGCCCGGAGTCAATCCGGCACGCGCCCTGCCAGCGCCGCAGGCGGGACTGATCTCGGCGCTCGCGCAGGGAGTGATTCAGAACAATATCGACTGGGGGCTGATCGGCATCGGTGCGCTCATCGGCGCCGGCTGCATCGGGCTCGACGAGATCCTGCGCCGCGCCTGCAAAGCGGTGCGCCTGCCGCCGCTGGCCGTGGGGCTGGGCATCTACCTGCCGACCTCCACCACGCTGATGGTGGTGGCCGGGGCCATCGTCGGCTGGCGGTTCACCCGGCGTGCCGAGCGGGCCGCGAGGCCGCAGGCCACCCGGCAGCTGGGCGTGCTGCTGGCCTCGGGTCTGATCGTCGGGGAAAGCCTGCTCGGCGTGGTGTTCGCCACGGTGATCGCCTTCTCCGGCAATGCCGCGCCGATCGCGCTGGTCGGCCAGCGCTTCCAGACCGCCGGCATCTGGGGCGGCGGCATCGCCTTTGCGGCGCTGATCTGGCTGCTGTATCGGTGGATCGCGCGACTCGCGAGCCGATGACCGATTCAGGCCGACGGCGGCGGCGCGCGGCCGGCGGCGCGGCCGGCCAGCAGACTGTAGGGCGCAAACTCGGGGTGATGCAGCGCCGAGCGGCGTACCGCGACGGTCGTCACCAGAGCAAACTGCCCCGAGACACTCGCGTGCGTGACCCCATCGGTGAACAGCATCCAGGCCGAGCCGGGTGGAAAGCGAATCTCCTCGTAGCCGTCCCGATCGGCCTTGAAGTCGTCGCTGTCCTTCATGTAGTTGTGCAGCCGGCGCATCGCGCGATCGTAGGGGCTCGAATCGAGCGCACGCGCCAGCTCGTTGAAGCGCGCCAGGCGCTGCACCGCGAAACTGCGCAGATGATCGACCGCATTCTTCTCGATGCGCACCCTCAGCCGGCCGCTGGCGTCGAACAGTCCCGCCTCGGCGCCGTGGCGCTCGAGCAGGCGCTGCAGCGTGCCCTTGCTGGCCCACACCCGGTCTTCCCGCTCATTGATGTTGACGAAGAAGCGCAGGATGCGATCGCCGTCGGTGGCGCCGTAGGCGCCCGCATCGATGTGCACGAGCTCGTTGCTCGCGTGCGGCGGCAGATTGCGGCCACGCTCCTGCATGGGACGGAAGCTGCACTTGCCGTCCGTCCACCCGGCGTACAGGTGGGGGACGACCCGCGCGAGAAAGGCGCGCACCGCCTGCAGGTGCTCGCGCAGCACCGCCGTGGTCCGGGCGTGCAGAGCGGGATCCGAGCCGCCCTCGACGTTCAGCCCGGAGAGCCGCTGTTGTCGGGGATGATAGGAGATGTTTTTCAGTCGCAGCCGCGAGGGCAGCTCCATGCACAGAGATCGCAGCGTGGCCTCGTCGGGCAGGGGCACGGGACAGCGCGGGAAGTACACGATGTGATTGCTCTCGAGCGCCGCCGTGATCTCGGCGGCGAGCGAGGCGTCGAGTCCTGCGAGTCCTGCGTCGAGCCCGGCGAGCTCGAAGCGCCTCACGAGCTTCGAGCTGGCGTTCGCAGGAACAGGCGGTGCTGAGGACATCTGCAACCCTCGGAAGACCACCCGACCGCGCCTCCCGGAGTGAGGTCGTCACGAGCCGGCCCAGCATGAGACGACCTGCGGAAGACGGTAGGGCACCAACGGCGATTGTTTTGTAGTCTATCTTACTGGTCCGGTGGTCTCATGGTCGATGTCCATTCGTCCTACGCGCCGACTGCGCGCCATTGCGCAGCGCTCTGATCGCGGCGGGACGAATGGAATCAAGGGCCTGGACCGAAGGCGGGCGAGGCCTCTGGCCGCCGCCTGTCCCGAGGTTCGCCATGCGCCGCATCGACGTGGATGCTCGGGCGCTTGGCGCTTGGCGCTTGGCGATTGGCGCGCGGCGCGCGGCGCCTGCGGCGCGCCCGGTCATGGCGTGGGTGCGGCGGGGCGGTGTCGCTGCGCGACCGCCCGGATGTATTCCAGCAGCTGATCGCGGCGCCGGGGCAGGCTGGCCGGGGGCAGCGGCCGGCCGAGGGGAGGCAGCGTGAGCTCGAGCTCGGGGCGCGCCTTGGCGATGGGGTCGATGCCGCGCGCCTGCGCCATGGCCAGATCGAGGCTCATGGCGATGCGCGCAAAGCCGCGCACGGTGCGCTCGGTCGCGGAGGTCGAGGTCGTCGCGGGCCAGGCCGTCGCGGGCCAGGCCGTCGCCGAGGCCGTGGGGGCGGGTGGGGTGGTCAGGCGGGGCGCCAGGCGCTCGGGATCCGGCGTGTGGTCGCAGATGCGCGCAACGGAGGGCATGCCGGCATCGCGTGCCGTCAGCGCCGGCAGCGCAGTGCCGGGCGTGCCGGGTGTGCCAGGCGTGCCGGGGGCGCCGGGGGTACCCGGGGTGCCGGCAGCGCCGCTGCCGGCGCCGGTGCCGAACAGCTCGCGCACGGTGCTGATGATCGCGGTGTGATCCAGGCACTGGCCCGCAAAGTACTGCGAGCCGAGCGAGCCGGGGCGGATCCAGGGCGAGATCGCCACGGTGGGCACGCGCAGGCCGAGCTGATCGAAGCCGAACTGCGCGGGGTGTTCGGCGCGCCCGCGGTTGCGGTCATCGTCACCCGGTGGGGTTGCGGGCGGCGGATAGCGGCGATCGAAGAAACCGCCATGCTCGTCGTAGGTCACGAACAGCAGGCTCTCGCTCCAGATCGCCGAGGCGCGCAGCGCCGTGTAGATGGCCAGTATGAAGGCTTCGCCCGCGGCCACCGAGCCGGTGGGGTGCTGCGAGTTGCCGTTGGCCAGGCCGCCCTTGAGCAGTCCGTAATCCGGCTCGATGAAAGTGTAGTCGACGTCGTAACCGCCGTTCAGATCCCGGGCGAAATCGCCGGCCGCCGCATCGCCGATCCACCTGAAGTGGCCGGTGTCGAGACGAAATGGATCGATCATGTGCCGGATCGCCAGCACCTGCGGAAAGGCATCCGCATGGTAGACCCGCCAGCGGCGGCCGGCCGCCTGCAGCCGCTGGTACAGCGTTCCATTCTGGAAGGTGAAGCCCAGCGAATCGAGCGTCTCGCACTCGAAGCACTCGGGGCCGGAGGGGCTGTTGTCCAGGCCACCGGAGCTGCCCGCATGCGCGAAGAAGCGGTTGGGCCAGGTCGGCCCCGGGACCGACGCGTACCAGTTGTCGAACAGCAGATACTCGCGGGCCAGGCTGCTCAGCACCGGCAGGGTCGAGGGACCGAACCCCTGCAGGGATACATTCGCATAGGGCTGCACGTGGAAGCCGGAATTGGGCGGGTTGCCGGCGATCTGCGCCTGCACATCCTCGAACTCGTGGGGTGGATCGAGTGCTGCGCGGTCGGCGGCGCCGCTGCGCAGTCCCCATGAGGGGTCCGGAGCATCGATGCCCGGCAGGCCGGAGAGTCCCAGCAGATGATCGAAGGAGCGGTTCTCCATCATCAGGACGAATACGTGCTTGATCGGCGACATGTGCGGCGTGCCGCAGGGCGCGGAACCTCAGGGCAGCCAGTCCGTGCAGCGCTGCACGGCCTTCTTCCACGACCCGCACAGGCGCACTCGCTCGCTCTGGCTCATGGCGGGCAACCAGCGCCGGGCGATGCGCCAGTTCGCGCGCAACGCGTCGATGCCGTCCCAATAGCCCACCGCCAGGCCGGCCGCGTAGGCGGCGCCGAGCGCCGTGGTCTCCGTCGTCGCGGGCGTGACTACCGGCAGGTCGAGTATGTCCGCCTGGAACTGCATCAGCAGATCGTTGAGCACCATGCCGCCATCGACGCGCAGCTCTTTCACCGGCGAGCGGCCCTCCTGCGACATCGCCTCGAGCACGTCGCGCGTCTGATAGGCGGTGGCCTCGAGCGCCGCGCGCGCGATGTGACCGCGGTTGGCGAAGGCGGTGAGCCCGGCGATGATGCCGCGCGCGCCGGCGTTCCAGTACGGGGCGAACAGGCCGGAGAAGGCGGGCACGAAGTACACATCGCCGTTGTCCTGGACCTGCCGGGCGAGGGCCTCGATATCCGCGCTGTGCCCGATCAACCGCAGGTTGTCGCGCAGCCACTGTACCAGCGCTCCGGCCACGGCCACGGAGCCCTCGAGCGCGTAGCGGGGCGGCTCGGAGCCGAACCGGTAGGCGATCGTCGAGACCAGCCCGCAGCTCGAGTGCACCACCCGCGTGCCGGTGTTCATCAGCAGGAAGCAGCCGGTGCCATAGGTGTTCTTGGCTTCCCCGGCATCGAAGCACGCCTGCCCGACCAGCGCGGCCTGCTGGTCGCCCAGGATGCCGGCGATGCTCACGCCGCGCACGGCGGCCAGGGTGGCGGGCGCATACACCTCGCTCGAGGAGCGTATGCGCGGCAGGCATGCGGCGGGAATGTCGAACGCGGCCAGCAGCTCCGCGTCCCAGTCGAGCGTCGACAGATTCATCAGCTGGGTGCGGCTGGCGTTGCTGACGTCGGTGATGTGCAGGCCGCCGGCGGGCCCGCCGGTGAGATTCCAGATCAGCCAGCTGTCCACGGTGCCGAACAGCGCCTCTCCGTCGCGCGCCCGCGTCTGCGCGGTGCCGATCTCGTTGAGCAGCCAGCGCAGCTTCGAGGCGCTGAAGTAGCTGGCGAGGGGCAGCCCGGTCTTGGCTCGAAAGCGATCCACGCCGGCGCCCGCGGTGGCGCCCGAGCTTCCGCCGGCCAGCTCGCGGATGATCGGCTCGGTGCGCGTATCCTGCCAGACCAGCGCAGGGGACAGGGGCATGCCGGATTGCCGGTCCCAGAGAATCGTGGTCTCGCGCTGGTTGGTGATGCCCAGGGCGAGCAGATTGCGCGCCGTCAGGTTCGCGCCGCGCAGGGCCGTCTCGATCACCTCCTGCGTGTTGCGCAGAATCTCCAGCGCGTCATGCTCCACCCAGCCCGGCTGCGGATGGATCTGCGCGTGTTCCCTGCGGGCGCTGCAGATGATCTCGCCGCGGCGGTCGAAGACCATGAAGCGCGTGCTGGTGGTGCCCTGGTCGATGGCGCCGATGTATCTGTCCATCTGCGGACCGGGCTGTGCTTCATACCCGCTTATACCGTCACCCGGGATCTGACCGCCTCCGGATCGGCTTCGTCCCAGGCCGGCCGGCGAGCCGAGGGGCTGATCGCGGCCTGGTGCAGATAGTTGATCGCCGCCTGAACGCCGCCCTCGTGGTGGGCGATGCCGGCCGTCTTCAGGCCGATCTCCACGCCCGCGAGCGTGCCGATCACGATCAGATCGTGGAAGTCGCCGATGTGCCCGATGCGAAACACCTGGTCGGCAACCTTGCCGAGCCCCGCGCCCAGGGACATGTTGCTCGCCGCCAGGATGGAGGCGCGTAACTGATCGGCCGAGTAGCCCTCGGGCACGCGCACCGCGGTGACCGCGGGGGAATACTGCTCCGGCACGCGGCACTGCAGCTCCAGGCCCCAGCGCTGCACGCAGCGCCGGGTGGCCTCGGCGGCGCGCCGGTGCCGCGCAAACACGTGCTCCGGGCCCTCCTCGTGCAGCAGATGCATCGCCACGCGCAGGGCCTGCAGCAGGTTGGTGTTGGGCGTGTAGGGAAAGTAGCCGCCTTCATTGGCCACCAGCATGTCCTGCCAGTCCCAGTAGGCGCGCGGCAGGCGGGCGCTGCGGCTGGCGGCGAGCGCCTTGCTCGACAGCGCGGTGAACGCCAGGCCCGGAGGCAGCATCAGGCCTTTCTGCGAGCCGCTGATGGTGACGTCCACTTCCCAGTCGTCGTGTCGATAGTCGACCGCGCCCAGTGAGGAGACGGCATCGACCATCAGCAGCGCCGGATGATGCGCCGCGTCCATCGCGGCACGCACGTCGGCGATGTCCGAGAGCACGCCGGTGGCGGTCTCGTTATGCACCACGGCGACGGCCTTGATGCGCTGCTCGCGATCCTCGGCGAGGCGCGCCTCGATCGCCGCGGCGCTCACGCCGGAGCGCCAGTCGCCCGGCAGATACTCGGCCTGCAGGCCGAGTCGCTGCGCGACGCGATGCCACAGCGCGGAAAACTGTCCCGTCTCGTACATCAATACGGTGTCGCCCGGGGACAGGGTGTTGACGAATGCGGCCTCCCAGGCTCCGGTGGCGGAGGAGCTGTAGATGATCACCGGCTGGGTGGTGCGGAAGATCGAGCGGATGTCGGCGAGCACCTGGCGCCCGAGGCGGGCAAATTCCGGACCGCGATGGTCGATCGTCGGCAAGGCCACTGCCTGCAGCACGGAGACCGGGCTGTTGGTCGGCCCGGGGACTTGCAGGAAGTGTCGACCTGGCTGGTAGGGCATGGCGGGCTCCGTCGGGGGGTTTCCGAGGTTCAGATTCGGGCCGGGAATTCTAGCGTGCCCGGCGCCCGTGCGCTGTGCCCGGTCGGCCCACTAGCCGGGGGCCGCCACCAGCGCCGCTTCCAGGACACGCGCGACGTGCAGCGCCTCGCGTCCCAGGCAGTCGCGGATCTGGTGCCGGCAGCTGGCACCATCGGCGAGCACCAGGTCATCGCCGCCGGCGGCGCGCAGCGCCGGCAGCAGCGACAGCTCCGCCATGGCGCGTGACACCCCGACGGTTTCCGCGGCATAGCCGAAGGCGCCCGCCATGCCGCAGCAGCTCGATTCGATGGGCCTGACCGTCAGACCCGGCACCCGACCCAGCAGTCTCTCCACGGCCCCCATGGCATCGAAGGCTTTCTGGTGGCAATGGCCGTGCAGATGGGCCACGCGGCCGCCCTGATGCGCGAGGGCAAGCTCGATGAGTCCGCCGCTCAGGTCGGTCTCGAGCAGCTCCTCCAGCAGCACGGCAGCTCGCGCCAGCGGGGCCGCTTCGGCGGCCGGGAGCAGCGCCGCGTATTCATCACGAAAAGTCAGCAGGCAGGCCGGCTCCAGGCCCACGATGCGTGCACCCGCCGCGATCCAGGGCCGCAGCGCATCGAGCGTGCGACGGGCCTCGCGCCGCGCGTTGTCGATATCGCCCACGGCCAGGTAGGTGCGGCCGCAGCACAGCGCCCGCCCGCCGCGCGCGTGCGGGCGGTGCAGGCGATAGCCCGCCGCCTGCAGCACCCGCTGCGCGGCGCGCAGATTCTCCGGCTCGAAGTAACGGTTGAAGGTGTCGTCGAAGAGCACCAGGTCCCTGCCATCGGCCGCGCGGGCGTCGGGTGCGGCGGCGCCGGGTGCGGCGGCACCGGGTGCGCCGGCATCGCGTGCGGCGGCATCGGCCGCGGAGGCGGGCGCGCGCCAGGGCCTGCGCCACGCGGGCAGGCTGCGCTGCGCGCTGAGGCCCAGCAGCTTCTCACCGAGCCAGGCGAGGCCGGGCAGCGCGTTGCGCGCATTGCTGAGGGGCGCGAGCGCGGCGGCCAGCGGCGCATAGCGCGGCAGATGCGCGATCAGCTGCTCGCGCAGCGGCCGTCGATGGCGCGCGTAGTAGTGATGCAGAAACTCGATCTTCATGCGCGCCATGTCGACTCCGGTCGGGCAGTCGCGCCGGCAGCCCTTGCAGGACACGCACAGCTCGAGCGTGGCCTTCATCTGCGGCGCGGTGAAGGCACCGGGGCCGAGCTGTCCGGAGATCGCGAGCCGCAGGGAATTGGCCCGTCCGCGGGTGCTGTGCTGCTCCTCGCGGGTTGCCCGGTAGGAGGGACACATGGTGCCGTTCACGAACTGGCGGCAGGCGCCATTGTTGTTGCACATCTCCACGGCGCCGCCGAAGCCGCCCCACGCGGACCAGTCGAGCCCCGGGGCCCGCGGCTCGGTGACGCGGTAGCCCTCGGCATAGCGCATGAGCGCGCGATCGTCCATGCGATAGGGGCGCACGAGCTTGCCCGGGTTGAGGCGGGCGTGCGGATCGAAGCCGTCCTTCACGGCCTCGAAGGCCTGTGTCAGCCGCGCACCGAAGGTGGGCGCGATGAACTCGGAGCGCGAGATGCCATCGCCATGCTCGCCGGAGTAGGCGCCCTTGAAGGTCTTGACGAGCTCGCAGGCGGCCTCGGCAATCGAGCGCATCTTGCGCACGTCCTGCTCCTGCTTGACGTTCAGGATCGGCCGCACGTGCAGACAGCCGACCGAGGCATGCGCATACCAGGTGCCGCGCGTGTCGTGGCGGCTGAACAGCTCGTTCACCGCGTCGGTATAGTCGGCGAGCGCCTCCAGCGGCACGGCACAGTCTTCGATGAACGAGACCGGCTTGCCGTCGCCCTTCATCGACATCACGACGTTCAGGCAGGCTTCGCGCATCTCCCAGACGCTGCGCTGGCGCGCCGGCTCGAGCACGGGGACGACCGCAGCGGCGAAGCCATGGTCGGCCATGCAGGCGTCGAGCCGGCGCAGGTTCTGCGCGAGCGCCGCCGGCTCCTCGCCGGCGAATTCCACCAGCAGCAGCGTGCACGGATGAGCACGCACCAGCTCGGCGAGCGTGCGCTGGAACAGCGGCAGCTGCGCCCCGAGGGCGAGCACGCTGTCGTCCATGAGCTCCACGGCGGTGGGGCCCAGGCGCACGATGTGCTGCGTCGTGCGCATGCTGTCGCGCAAGGACGGAAATCGGCAGATCCCCAGTACCCGATGGGTCGGCAGCGGCGCGAGCTTCAGGTGCAGCTCGGTGAACAGCGCGAGGGTGCCCTCGGAGCCGACCATGAGGCCCGGCAGGTTGGGCGGCGTGCGCAGCAGCTCATCGAGGTTGTAACCGCCGACGCGGCGCTGCAGCCTGGGAAAGCGCCGCTCGATCTCGTCGCGCTCGGCGTGCGCGAGCGCGAGCATGCGGTGCGCGAGCTCGGGGGTGCGCGCCGCGCCGCCGGCGGCTGCCCCGAATCGCAACGGCTCGCCGTCGGCGAGCACCCCGACGACGCCACTCACGCAGTCCACCATTTTGCCGTAACGCAGGGAGCGCGCGCCGCAGGAGTTGTTGCCGGCCATGCCCCCGAGCGTGCAGCGCGTTGCCGTGGACGGCTCGATCGGAAAGAACAGGCCGTCGGCGCGCAGTTGCGCGTTGAGCCGCTCGAGCACCAGTCCCGGCTCGACCACGATCTCGCCGGCGGCCGGATCGTAGTGCTTGACCGCGTGCAGATGGCGGCTGAAGTCCACGATCAGGCCCGCGCCGAGGGGTTGCCCGTTCTGAGAGGTCCCGGCGCCGCGCGCGATCACGCTCACGCCCTGCTCGGCGGCGATCTGCAGGCTCGCCTGCACATCGGCGGCGGTGCGCGGAAACACCACGCCGGCCGGCATGATCTGATAGATCGACGCATCGGTCGCGTAACGGCCGCGGGTGAAGGCGTCGAAGGCAACCTCGCCCTGCAGCGCCGCCGACAG
>Ga0335074_10017393_pt1 | contig 10140 bp, 8 predicted proteins | sample Lox_Sample_23_FD_206715 | JGI IMG/M metagenome (GOLD analysis project Ga0335074, IMG submission 206715) | Soil microbial communities from Loxahatchee National Wildlife Refuge, Florida, United States - Lox_Sample_2.3 | ecosystem: Environmental > Terrestrial > Soil > Wetlands | place: USA: Florida...
AAGGCTGCGGATCGATTTCGAGCAGCAGATCGTCTTTGTTGACGTCGCGCCCTTCAGTGAAATGCACGCTGGCCAGTTGTCCGGCGACTTGCGATTTGATCTGCACGGTGGAGGACGGCTCGACCGTGCCCACCGCGCGGATCTCGACGGGGATGGACTCCTCGGTGGCGACCGCCACACTTACCGGCACGGGCGGCATGCCGCCGGTTTGCTGCGCCTGTTGTTTGCCGCAGGCGGCCAGCGCGACTGCCATGGCCGCGCACGCCGCTGCCCGATAGTAATTCCTTGAGCGCAAAGAGCGCGTTTCCCGCGCCGCCCGCGAGGGAACGAATCTATGAAATTCAAGCGGCGCGGGGCGCCCGTTTTGCGCGGTTCCTGAAGAAATGTCTGACACGATTCTCACTTACGGAATCTTTATTGTACCCTGTAGTCTGATATGCCTCACCCGAGCATTCCCAACTTTGCGCAATCGATGCAAATCCTGCGGCAAACGCCGGGCGTGCTGCGTGGCCTGTTATCTCTGGCGACGCCGGAGCAGATGAACTGGCAGCCTGCGCCCGATCGATTCTCCATCGCGATGGTGCTCGCGCACCTGGCGGACGTGGAAGCCAGAGGATTCCAGAGCCGCTTCAAAGCCTTGCTTGCCGCGGACGATCCGGTGTTGCCGGCGTACGACCAGTTGGATCTGTTTGAAACGGGCGCGCAGTTCGATCCGTTCGCCGAAATGGTGCTTTTCGAGGAACGGCGCGTCGAGACGCTGGCGCTATTGGAATCAATGCCGGATGATGCCGGCAACCGCTCCGGCCGGCACGAGGAACTGGGCACGCTGACCATCGCGCAATTGATAAATGAATTCGCGTTTCACGATCTGGGCCATATCCGGCAGGCGCTGGAGCTTTACCGGTCGTGCGTTTTTTATCCGGGAATGGGGGTGTACCGGGATTATTACAAGATCAATCCGTAAGTGGGGCAGGGCCGCGCCCTGCGGCGCCCTCGCAGGGCGCCCAAGGCCTGACGGCACACGGCCCGAGCGGGCTGAGAGCGATAATGTGGAAAGGTGCTTCGATGACCGGCAATTTCGACGCGCGGCGGCGTGAAATCGCGGATGAGCTGAGAAAGTATTTCGCGGAAGTGGACGCCAATAGTAAGGGCGTCTTGGACGACGAGCCGAGGAAATTATCACCGAAGCGATGCGAAGTGTCAGGCCGAACTATCGCCCTATGACCGGGTCGTCAAAACCACCAGCCACCGGTCACTAGCCACCAGCCACGCGCCGGAGGCGTCAGCTACCCTCCCGCCAGTTCCCGCACTAAATCACCCACAAACGCCCGCGCATCGCCAAACAACATCAGCGTCTTATTCAGATAATAAAGCTCGTTATCGATGCCCGCGAAGCCCGGACTCATGCCGCGCTTGATCACCATCACGGTCTTTGATTTATCCACATCCAGAATCGGCATGCCGTAGATAGGACTCGCACGGTCAGTGCGCGCCGCGGGATTGGTCACATCGTTGGCGCCGATCACCAGCGCCACGTCCGTTTGCGGAAAATCGGTGTTGATGGCGTCCATATCGAGCAGCTTGTCGTAAGGAATATCGGCTTCCGCCAGCAGCACGTTCATGTGTCCGGGCATGCGTCCGGCCACCGGATGGATGGCGAACTTCACATCCACGCCGCGTTTGGTGAGCGCGTCGAATAACTCGCGCACCTTATGCTGCGCCTGCGCCACAGCCATGCCGTATCCCGGAACGATCACCACGGTGCTGGCCGCGCCCAGGATCGCGGCCGCTTCTTCGGCGGTCGCGCTGCGCACCGGGCGCGCTTCCTTTGCGCCAACGGCCGCGGCCTGCACTTGTCCGAACGCTCCAAACAACACGTTGGTGAACGACCGGTTCATGGCCTTCGACATGATCACGGAGAGAATGAATCCGGATGAACCATCCAGGGCGCCGGCCACGATCAGCAGCTTGCTGCTCAACACGAATCCCATGGCGGCCGCGGAAAGGCCGGCGTAGGCGTTGAGCAGCGAAATCACCGTGGGCATGTCGGCGCCGCCGATGGGCACGATCATCATCACGCCGAAGACCAGCGGTATGGCGATAATCAGCGGGAACAGCCGGGTGTGGCCCGGGTCGATTACCAATAGCACGGCCACGGCTAGCGAGATCGCCAGCAGCGACAGGTTCACAAGGTTCTGTCCTTTATAAGTGATGGGGCGCTGCGGCAGGATCTCTTGTAATTTTCCGGCGGCCATCAAGCTGCCCGTGAAGGTCAAGCTGCCCAGGATCACTTCCATCGAGAGCACCGCCATCATGAATGTAGGCACGCGCGGCGCGCGCAGATAATATTCGGCCGTGCCCACCAGCGCCACGCACAACGCACCGAAAGCGTGACTGAGCGCGGTCCGCTGCGGCACCGCGGTCATTTGCACGCGGCCCAACGGCACGCCGATGATAGCGCCCAGAACCAGCGCGATGGCGATGGTGGAGTAGTCCACGATGCCGTGATGCAGCAACGTGGCCGTAACCGCGATCAGCATGCCGGCTTCGCCTGCCCAGACACCGCGGCGCGCCGTACTCGGCGAGCTCATCCATTTGAGCGAGAGAATGAATAGCGCGGCCGAGATCAGGTAAGCGTACTCGATGATCCGGTCGGTGGAGAAGGCGTCGGTCATGGCTTGCGGGGCTTGCTCGATTTGAACATTTTCAACATACGGTCGGTGATGATGAATCCGCCGACCAGATTGCTGGTGGAGGCCACGATGGCGATGCCGCCGAGGATGGCCGCGAGGCCGCTCTTATGCTCCCCCGCGAGAATGATCGCGCCGACCACGGCGATGGCGTCGAGCGCGTTGGTCAGCGACATCAGCGGTGTGTGCAGGAGCGGCGAGACGCGGCGGATGACTTCGAATCCGAGGAATGCCGCCAGGACGAAGATGTATAAGCTTGCGACGATATCGTTCAAATAGCCTCCCTACTGTGGGGGTCCGGGGATTGGATCCGCTAATCCGAAAAATTCGCGCACCCGCGCATTCACAATCTCCCCCCCCTTAACCAGCAGCGTTTCGCGCGCGATCTCATCGTCCGCATCCGCGTGCAATTTGCCATCCCGGAAGAGATGCAGCAGAAACGCGGTCACATTTCGCGCATAAAGCTGGCTGGCATGATACGGAACCGTGCTGGCCAGATTGATTGATCCCAGCACCACGACCTCCTGTTCCATCACCGTTTCGCCCGCGCGCGTCACCTCGCAATTGCCGCCGCGTTCGGCCGCCAGATCCACCACCACCGAGCCAGGCGCCATGCGATGCAGCATATCGCGCGTGATCAGCACCGGCGATTTCTTGCCCGGCACCACCGCGGCGGTGATCACCACATCGCTTTGCGCCACTTGATCCCCCAGCAGCTCCGCTTGCCGTTTATAAAATGTCTCGTCCTGCGCTTTGCCGTAGCCGCGCGCGTCTTGCGCGTCAGTTGCCTGGATGGGCAGCTCGATGAAGCGTCCGCCCACGCTGAGCACCTGCTCCTTCGCGGCCGGACGCATGTCGTAGGCGGATGCCACCGCGCCCAGCCGCCGTGCGGTGGCGATCGCCTGCAAGCCGGCCACGCCCGCGCCGATCACGAAGACGCGCGCGGGAGTTACCGTGCCCGCGGCGGTGGTCAGCATGGGAAACATCTTGGGCAGGCGGTCGGCGGCCAGCAACACCGCTTTGTAACCGCCGATGGTGGCCATGGAAGATAGCGCATCCATGCTTTGCGCGCGGGTGATGCGCGGCATCAGCTCGATGGAGAATCCCGTGACGCCGGTCGCCGCCAGGCCGCGAATGGTTTCGACCTGTCCGAGCGGGCGCATGAAGCCGATCAGAACCTGGCCGGCGCGGAACAGCGGCAGATCCAGATGGCCGGTGCGGTCATTCGAGCCGTGGCAGAGCACCTGGATGATGACATCTGCCTGCCGGAAGACATCGGCGCGCTCGGCCAGTTGCGCGCCCTTGGCCATGTAATCGGAATCCAGATATCCGGCGCCGATGCCCGCGCCCTGTTCCACTACGACCTGGCAGCCGCCCTTGGCCAAGGCGGGAACCACGTTGGGAACCAGCGCGACGCGCCGCTCGCCGGGAAAGCCTTCGCGGGGAACACCGACCACCATAAATACTATGTTACCCGTGCGCCACCCGATGTTCCTGAGTAACTTTTTCCGCCGCCCGCAGTATCATAAGCATGCCCGCTCTCCCGCAGGATCTGCGATATGCATGCCGCACACTGCGTAAGTCGCCGCTCTACACTGCCGTGGCCGTGCTCTCGCTCGGATTTGGCATCGGCGCCAACACGGCCATCTTCACGCTGATTCATCAACTGATTCTGCAACGCTTGCCCGTGAAAGATCCCCAGCAATTGGTGATGCTCGCCGGGCGCGGCCGCCACTACGGCGGCAATAATGGCCGTGACAAGCTGTCGTATCCCATGTACGCGGACATACGCGACCAGAACCGCGTCTTCAACGGGATGTTCTGCACTTATCGCGAAACCATGAGCGCCTCGTTTGCCGGACGCACGGAGTTGATTGCGGGCGAATTGGTTTCGGGCAACTATTTTCGCGTCCTGGGAATTGGCTCCGCGATTGGCCGTGTGTTCACCGGCGCGGACGATCTTCATCAGGGCGGCCATCCGCTGGCCGTGCTCAGTTACGGCTATTGGAAAGCGCGCTTTAACGGCGATCCGGGCATCTTGGGCAAGAAGATCATGGTGAACGGCTATCCGCTCACGGTGATCGGGGTAAGTCAACCGGGCTTCGACGGCACCGAGCCCGGATATGCGCCGCAAATTCGCGTGCCCCTCACCATGGCCGACAGCCTGCCGCCGGACCCCACCTACAGCCGTCTCAACGACCGGCGTTTCCGTTGGGTCTCGGTGTTCGGCAGGGTGAAGCCGGAGCTCCCGCGCGAGAAGGCGCAGGCGGGATTGCAACCGCTCTTCCACCAGATTCTCGAAATGGAAGTGCGGCAGAAAGAGTTCGACAAGGCCTCGCCTTTTGTGCGGAGCGAGTTTTTGAAAATGCATCTGGAGCTGATGCCCGGCGCGACTGGCCGCTCCAACCTGCGCAATGCTTACTCAAAGCCACTGCTGGCCCTCATGGCTATCGTTGTATTGGTGCTGTTGATCGCCTGTTCCAATCTGGCCAATCTGCTGATCGCGCGCGCCTCGGCGCGGCAAAAGGAAATCGCGTTGCGTCTGGCTTTGGGCGCCGGCCGCGCGCGGCTGATCCGGCAATTGTTGATCGAGAGCCTGGTGCTGGCCGTCAGCGGCGGCGCGCTGGGAGTGGGTTTGGCGGTAGTTATCGACCGCGCGTTGATCGCTTTCTTGCCCGTCGGCAGCACGCCGCTATCGCTTTCGAGCACGCCGGATTGGATCGTGCTGGGATTTACGGCGCTGGTCGCGGTGCTGGCCGGGATCCTCTTCGGACTGGCGCCGGCCCTGCAATCCACGCGGCCGCGACTGGCCGATACGTTGAAGGATCAGGCCGCGGCGGTGTTGCATGGCGGATCGGTATCGCTGCGCAAGAGCCTGGTAGTGGCCCAGGTGGCGCTATCGTTGCTGCTGCTGATCGGCGCGGCATTGTTCCTGCAAAGCCTGCGCAATCTCAAAATCACCAATCCGGGCTTCGACCTGCATGGGCTTTTGGCGTTTGGCGTCGAACCTACGTTGAACCGTTACGACGTAGCGTGGACGCTCGATTACTACCGGCGTCTGCGCGACCGCCTCGAAGCCATGCCGGGCGTCGAGAGCCAGGCGCTGGCGGTGGTTCCCGTGTTACAGGACAACGAGTGGGATAACTGGGTGACCATCGAAGGCTTCACGCCCAAACCAGGCGATTATCCCGATCCACACGTCGAATACTGCTCGCCCGATTACTTTGCCACCATGCGGATTCCCCTCCTGCTCGGCCACGACTTCACGGTGAAAGATGTAAACGGCGCGCCCAAAGTGGGCATTATTAATCAAACGTTCGCCAAGCGCTTCTTCCGCGGCGCGGATCCGCTGGGCCGGCATCTGGGCATGGGAATCGACCCGGGTACCAAGTTGGATATCGAGATCGTCGGCGTGGCGGCGGATACCAAATACGAGAGCATGACCGATAAGATGCCCGATGAACTCTACATTCCGTATACGCAGACCAATTTTGTGACCGGCATGACCGTATACCTGCGCGCGCACGGCGATCCGGTGAACACATTCAACACGCTGCGGCGCGTGGTGCGGGAAGTCGATCCCGCCGTGCCTGTATACGGTCTGCGCACCCTCGATGAGCAGATGGAGATTTCGTTGTTTACCGAGCGGCTGCTGGCCACGCTTTCAACGGTGTTCGGCGGAGTTGCCACGCTGCTGGCCGCGCTGGGGCTTTATGGCGTAATGGCTTTCATGGTGGCGCGGCGCACACGGGAGATCGGCATCCGCATGGCGCTGGGCGCGGATATGGGATCGGTGGTTTGGATGGTCATGCGGGAGGTGCTGCGGTTGGCCGCGATGGGAGTGGCGATCGGTTTGGGCGGTGCGTGGGCCGCCACGCGGCTGGTTCAGGCGCAGCTTTTTGGAATTCAGGCGACCGATGCGGCCACCATGACCGCGGCTGCGTTAGGCATCGCGGGAGTCGCGGCGCTGGCGGGTTATTTTCCCGCACGCCGCGCCACGCGCATCGATCCGGTGCGCGCGCTGCACTGGGAATGAACCGCGGAAGGAACATAGTGGGCGCAGAGGCACGCCGATAAACGCAGATAAACACCACCGTGTTTTCATCTGTGTGCATCTGCGTCCATCTGCGGCTCAGGTTCTTGGGCCCCCTTCCTCCCGGCACTAACGCTGGCGCCACGGAGCCGTCTAAAGACCATGCTGCAGGATCTTCGTTTCTTTTTACGCGAAATTCGCCGGAAGCCCGGCCTGGCGCTGACCGCTATCATATCGCTGGCCCTCGGCATCGGCGCGACTACCGCCGTCTTCAGCGTTCTCTACGGCCTGCTGGCGAACCCGTTTCCCTATCGCGCCGCGGATCGTATGATTCACCTGGTGCTGGCGCCCGATAGCGGCGACGAATGGTGGCCGGGCGTGACCGGTCCGCAGCTTAAATTGCTGGCGCAGGTGAAAGGGCTCGAAAGCGTAGCCGCCACCTGGGGCACCTGGAATCTCACTACTACGGGCGAAGAACTGCCTGAAGACGTGCCTTCCACTCAACTCAGCGGCAATGCGGGCAATTTCTTCGGCGTGCCGGCCATGCTGGGCCGCACGTTGATTCCTTCCGATGCTCCGGAAGGCCGCGATCCGGAACCGGTGGTGGTTCTCAGTTACCTCTTTTGGCAGCGGCATTACAATTCGGACCGGTCCGTGATCGGACGCACGCTGCAGCTCGTCCATAAAAACTACACGATTGTGGGCGTAATGCCGCCGCGGTTTACCTGGGAAGACGCCGACGTCTACCTGCCGCTGAAGATCACGAACGATCCGAAAATTCAACTGGGCCCGCTCATTCGCCTGAAGCCCGGCATTACGCATGCGGCCATCAATTCCGAATTGCAGCCGTTGCTCGAGCAGTTCGCTAAAGAGAATCCGCTGCACTTCCCGAAGAAGTTTCGCGTGCGCGTGCAGGGACTCAACGATCATTTCGTCAAGCATCTCGGCCAGTCTCTTTTCCTGCTGTTTGCCGCCGTAGCGCTGTTGCTGCTCATCGGGTGCGCCAACGTATCCATCCTGCTGCTCGCGCGCGGCACGGCGCGCCAGCATGAACTGGCCGTGCGCAGCGCGATCGGCGCCAGCCGCGGCCGTCTGTATCGCCAGTTTCTTACCGAAGCCTTGGCGTTGTCCTTGGTGGGCGCGTTGGCGGGCGTTGGGCTGGCTTACCGATTACTTCCGCTCTTGAAAAGCTGGCTGCCCGAGTATTCGTTTCCGCTTGAGGTGGTCATCGGCATCCATCTGCCGGTTTTGATCTTCAGTTGCTTTGCCGGTATTCTGACCGGTATCCTGTCCGGCGTAGTTCCGGCAATTCAATTCTCGCGCCCCCAAGTATCGGGGCTGATGCAGGCGGGATCGCGGCGCACCACCGGCAGCGCGCACGGCAAACGCATGCACGCGCTACTGGTCACCGGCCAGATTGCCCTGACGTTGCTTCTGCTCACCTCCGCTTCGGCCACCATCAATGGCTTTCTCCAGTTGGTCCACACCAATCTCGGATACGATCCGCACAACACCATGTCTGTGGGCATTCCGGTTCACCAGAATGCGCACGTAAGCTGGGCGGATCGCGCAAACTATTTCGAGCAGCTTCTGGAACATGTGACGGCGCTGCCGGAAGTGGCCAGCGCGGGAATCTCCACGAACGCGACGCCGCCTTCGAACGGATGGGATCAGTCTTTCGAGATTTTCGGACGCCCCACGGCCGCGCGCGAACAGATGAATGCGAACTTTGTCAGCTCAGGCTATTTCACGGTTTTGCGTATCCCGCTGTTGCAGGGCCGGCTGTGGAATAATGCGGAGATCGCGCGGGGCGCGCGGTTGGCTGTCATCAATCAAGCCACGGCGCGGCGCTATTGGCCGAATGGCGATGCCCTGGGCAAGGAGCTACGGCTCCCCGATTTGAAGGCGGAACCGCCCTTTTCGCAAGCCGTGCCCGATAGCAACAGTTGGCTCGAAATCATCGGCGTGGTGGCGGACGCGCGCAACGATGGGTTGCGCAAGCCGGCGAAGCCGGCGGTGTACGTCCCGTTTACGCTGCGCATGCAGATGTGGACGCAGATCCTGGTGCGCACGCATCGGCCGCCGCTCTCCATACTGAACAGCGTGCGCGCGGCGGTGAAGGACGTCGATCCCGATCAACAGGTATTCGGCCATACGCAGGACCTCGACCAGTGGATTCAGCACGAGGACGCGTATGCTTATGGCCGCCTGGTGGCCGGACTCTTCAGCGGCTTCTCGCTGGTTGCGCTGATGTTGGCCGCAGCGGGATTGTTCAGTGTGGTTTCCTATAGCGTGGCGCAGCGCACCAACGAGTTCGGCATTCGCATGGCTTTGGGAGGCAGCCGCCCACACGTGCTGCGCATCGTGTTCGGCGCGACCGCGCGTAGCGTCGGCTTAGGACTAGCCTGCGGAATCCTGCTGAGCCTCCTGCTCAACCGCGTGTTAGCCCACTGGGCCGAGGGCAGCGCCCAGGATCCGCTGCTGTTCGCCGGCATGACGCTATTAGTGGCGATAACTTGCGCCTGCGCGACGTTTATACCCGCGCGGCGAGCATCTTCGGTGGATCCCATGGAAGCGCTCCGCTACGAATAGTACTCCTGCCGTGCGGCGCGGAAATTTCAAGACTGCCTTCGCGTTCGAACTGGCCCCATACGAGAAATCTCAGCCGCTGGTGATCGATCCCGGGCTTTCCTACGCCACTTATTTTGGCGCGGGCATGAGCAGCACCTCAAAGGCCCCGATTCTTCCGGCTATGTCTATATCCCTGGGGCCGCCTCATCGGGGGTGCCCACTCGGGGTGCCTACCAGGCTCTCGGCAACGCGGAGGATGCCCTTATGACCGGGATTGTCGAAAACCTGATTCTTGACTTGCTGGGTCGGTCGCACGGAAGCAGCGTACCTACCAGGAGACCATGGATGCATGGCGGACATCCTGCCCGAAGCTTCCCGTCTGGGAAGACGCCAACGACCAGGGCTGGTGGAAATAGGCGCCGCAAACGGTCATGCCGTCATCCACGCGACGCCGGCCGGCCTTGCTTTGCCCAAGGAACGCGGACCCCACGCGTTTGACGAACCGCAGCCAACCCGGAAAAAATGCGGCCAAGACGTCGCCCTTTTTGGCAGATATCCGTCCGATTCTGTAAATCCTCTTGATCCCCGGCCAACGGTCAAAGGTCTCCGTCAAAGCTGAGAATGGATCGGGGCCCATGACGCTCCATGACCGCAATGTGCGCCGAATCTCGGGCGGATAGCAAGATGGGATTCTGAATGATCTCGCCCGCCCGCAAAACATCTGCCTTTTCGATCGCCAAAACATCGTCCACGACATCCAGCAGCAGTTGGAGGATTGACATTTTCTATATTTCCATTATTATGGAATTATCGATGAGACCGGGAATCTTGCCGAAGAAAAACGCA
>Ga0335074_10017394_pt1 | contig 10139 bp, 9 predicted proteins | sample Lox_Sample_23_FD_206715 | JGI IMG/M metagenome (GOLD analysis project Ga0335074, IMG submission 206715) | Soil microbial communities from Loxahatchee National Wildlife Refuge, Florida, United States - Lox_Sample_2.3 | ecosystem: Environmental > Terrestrial > Soil > Wetlands | place: USA: Florida...
AGCCCGTTCCCGAACGAAATGATCGTCAGGTCCCGGCCGGAGCCGTAGAGCCGGCCGCGGCCCACTGGTACATGGGTCAGTGCCCATCGCTCGGGCGGCTCGTAGCTGGCGAGCCAGCCGCCGTCGCCGAGCTCGAAGAGATCCCGCTCGTGATAGAGCGCGATCGGCTCCAGAAAGACGCTGACGCTGCCGTCCAGCTCGGCGGCGGCGAGACAGCTGCGCAGCATGCCGGCCGCATCGTCAGGGCGGGCCGGGCAGGCCACGATCAGGCCGGGGATATCGCGCAGCGCCGCAAGTCCGTTGTCGTTATGGAAGTGGCCACCAAAACCCTGCTGGTAGGACAGGCCAGCCACGCGGACCACGAGCGGGTTGCGGTACTGGGCGCGGGAGAAGAACGACAGCGTCGCCGCCTCGCCGCGGATCTGGTCCGCAGCGTTGTGCAGGTATGCCAGGTACTGGATCTCTGGCACCGGCAGGAGGCCTGCAAGCCCGGCGCCGAGCGCAACGCCGAGTATCGATTGCTCGTCCAGCGGCGAGTCAAACACGCGGCCGGAACCGAACGCCCGCTGCAGGCCCCTGGTCACTCCGTATACGCCGCCCTTCCGGCCCACGTCCTCGCCGAAGACGATCATTCCAGGCCGGCCGGCCATCTCGTCAGCGAGCGTGCGGTTGATCGCCTGGGCCAGGGTCAGCGGCCCTGCGTCCTCGGGTAGCTGGGAGCCGGATGCGAGGTCGCGTGGCCAGCTGCGGGCCTGGCGAGCGCGGTCGGCCAGGTTCGCCGCCACGATGGCAGGGCGGCGCGGCGCGATCGGCGCCATCACCTGCTCGGCGGTGCTGAGCCTGGGCGACCCGGCCACCTCGCCGGCCAGTGCCAGCACGCGGGCCCTGGATTCCTCATACCGGTCCAGCACCTCAGCCGGCGAGAGAGCGCCGGCCTGGATGAGCAGCCGCGCGGTTCCCACCAGTGGATCGCGCGCGGCGTCGGCGGCTATCTCGGCCGGCGTCCGATAGGCGGACTCGACGTCCGTGCCCGCGTGCCCGCCGAGCCGGACGGTCCGCAGGTGCAGGAACGCCGGGGCACGCCGCTCGCGCGCCCATTGTGCGGCGGCGATCGCGGTGTCGTAGGTATCGGCCAGATCGGCCCCGTCGGCGCTGAAGTACTTCATCCGCGGCCGTCCCGTGCTGGCGGACTCGATCCAGCCAGCCGGCGTACGGACGCTAATGCCGATGCCGTTGTCCTCGCAGACCAGCAACAGCGGCAGAGGCAGGCCCTGGTAAGCGCAGTAGGACGCGGTGTTGAGCGCGCCGACCGCGGTCGAGTGGTTGGCCGAGGCGTCGCCAAAGCTGCACACGACGACGGCGTCGGCCGGCCACGGCGTGTCCAGGCCTAGCTTGGCCGCCCTGGCGAGGGAGAACGCGAGGCCGACTGCGCGCGGTAGATGTGAGGCGATCGTCGAGGTCTGCGGGATGACGTTCAGTTCGGGATGGCCGAACACCTTGTGCCTGCCACCGGCGATGGGCTCTGCGGCTGCGGCGACGAGGCCGAGCAGGACGTCGGTCACGCCGTCGCGCGGCGGACTGGCCTGACCGGCTCGGATCAGGTAGAACGCGCCCGACCGGTAGTGCAGCAGAGCGGGGTCGGTCAGCCGGAGCGCGCCGGCCACGGCCGCGTTGCCCTCGTGGCCGGATGAGCCGATGGTGTAGTAGCCGGCGCCGCGTGCCCGCAGCCACCGGGCTGCCAGGTCGAGATGCCTGCTGGCGAGCTGAGCGTCGAAGAGCTCGAGACAGCGGGCGATCGATAGGGCGCTGCCGGGCCGGACCGAGTCGTAAGGGGCTGGCCGGACGCCGGGCTGAAGCGGGCCGAGCGCGCGGACGGCGCGGGCTAGGCGCTGCTCCGCCAGGTCCTGGCCGGACGCGTCCTGAGCCGGCGCATCTCGGGCCGGCGCATCCTGGGCGGGCGCATCCTGGGCCGGCGCATCCTGGGCGGGCGGGCTAGCAGCAGTCGAGCCGCCGGAGGCCTTGGCGGCTGTTCCTCCCTCAGAACCTGCAGCCGCGGCACTCATCATCTGACGGTAAGCCACGACGGCCCGGTAAGCACAGCCAGATTGGTTACACGACGGTGAAACCGCGAAGGCAGCAGGAAGCCGCCGATTGCCAGGAAGCGCCGCTGGTGCCGGTGATCTGCTCTTCGGGCCAGGGTTGCAGATCGGGCCGCCTGGGGACCGTGGTGTCATTGGCCCGTCTGAATCACACCGTCTGAATCACACCGTCTGCATCGCGCCGCATCCAGGAGGGCATCGTGTTGCCGTGGTCTGCCGAGCTAGCGGGCGCGCTGAACGAGGAACTGATCGTCAGCGATCTGCTCAGGGATAACCCGCTCGGGGACCCCCGCGAGCGGCCGCTGCTGGTTTACACGCCGCCGGGCTACGAGACGGAGCCAGAGCGCCGCTATCCGGCCGTGTACGTCATCCAGGGCTTCACCGGCAACGTTGCGAATTGGCGCAACCGGGCGCCGTTCCGGCAGCCGTTTCCCGAGACGGCAGACGCGGTCTTCGCCACGGGTCAGGCCCCGCCGACGATCGTCGTCTACGCCGATGCGTGGACCCGGTACGGTGGCAGCCAGTTCGTGGACTCTCCGGCCACCGGGCCATATCACTCGTACCTGTGCGAGGAGATCGTTCCCTTCGTCGACGCGCGCTATCGGACCATCGCCGACCGGGACCACCGGGCGATCATGGGGAAGTCAAGCGGCGGCTTCGGCGCCATGATCACCCCCATGCTGCGGCCCGATCTTTTCAGCGCGCTCGCTACCCACGCCGGGGATGCCCTGTACGAACAGTGCTACCTGCGCGACTTCGGCTCCGCCGTCCGCGCCTTGCGCGATTACGACGCCGACATCTGGAAGTGGTGGGACGACTTCCAATCGCGCGAAGCGTTCACCAAGCCGGCCGACGCCACCCTGCTGGGCTTGCTGGGCGTGGCGGCGGCCTTCTCGGCAGACGAGGACGGTACGGTTCACCTGCCGTTCGATCCGCGGACTGGTGTCGTGCGACCCGAGGTGTGGCAGCGCTGGCTCGATCGCGATCCGGTCCGGATGGCCCGCCACTACGCCGGGGCGCTCCGGTCGATGCGAGCGATCTGGATAGACGCTGGCACCAGGGACGAATACTTCCTGGATGTCGGGGCTGAGGCGGTCCGGGCGGAACTGCGAGCGATCGGCGTGCGCGACGAGGTGATCCGCTTCGAGTTGTTCGACGCGGGGCACGGGTCGATCGACTACCGCTATCCGATGTCGCTGACCTGGCTGTGCCGGCGCATGGCTGTCGGCTGAGCGTACCGAGACTGCCATCTTGAGTTCGGGTGAACGTTTCTCGTCGGGTCTACGTAATCAGGGGGAAGGCCTCAAGATCGGCGAGGAACGGAGATACAGATATGCGCAACCTATGGTGGGCCGCGCCTGTCCTGGCGGGCGCGGCGGTGGTACTCGCGGCGTGCGGCAGTTCCGCGTCGCCCGGAACTGCCAGTAGCACGGCGCCCCCGGCGTCGGGCGTTGCGACGAGCAGCACGTCGACGGGGTCGATATCGATTGGCACGCGCAGCACCGGCATCGGCACGGTGCTGGTCAACGCCCAGGGCAAGACGCTGTACTGGTTCGCGCTTGACACCTCCACCGCGTCCAAGTGCACGGGCAGCTGCGCGACGTACTGGCCACCGGTCATCGGCACGCCCAAGGCAGCGTCAGGCGCGAACCTGACGATGGCGTTTGGCACGATCAAGCGGTCCGGCGGGCAGCTGCAGGCAACTTATGACGGTCATCCGCTGTACACCTACGCTGGCGACACGAGCGCTGGCCAGACCGGCGGCAACGGGAAGAACCTCTCCGGCGGTCTCTGGTGGGCGATGACGCCGACCGGCACCAAGCCCAGCGCCAAGCCGTCGGCGTCCGCCTCGTCATCGAGCGGCGGAGGGTACGGCTATTAGCAGCCAGCGGGAGGACCGCAGCAGGGAGAGCTTCCGGGGGTAGCCGGGGGAAGCTCTTCCTGCTGATACGGGTACAAGGCACTCATGCCGGAGACACCAGCCCGATCACGCCGCGGCCATTCCAGCGGCAGCGCAGGTCAGCTGCGACCGGGTCCGCTGGCCGGCAGTTATCCAGCGGCGATGACGATGGTCATTCTGCTGCTTCTGCCCTATCTCGGCCTGTCGGGCGCATTGCCGCCGATTACGCCGTACCTCTCCGCGACGTTGCATATGAGCCCGCAGACGGTAAGCATCGCCGACGGTCTCGCTAACGCCGGCTATGCGCTCGGTACTGTTCTTGCGCTGCAGCTGGCCCAGATCCTGCCGCAGCGGCGGATGCTCATCGCGTACGCAGGCGCGCTGCTGATTGGCTCCGTGCTTGCCGCTTCAGCGACTGACGCCAGCATGTACATAGCCGGGCATATCCTGCAGGGCTTGTGCACCAGCATGCTGCTGATCGCGGCTGCGCCGCCGCTGTTCTTGGGCTTCCCGGCGCGGAAGCTGCGCTATACGGTCGTGATCTTTGACCTGTGCCTCTTCGGAGCAGTCGCGGCTGGCCCGCTGGTCGGCGGCGCTCAGGCATCGTTCCATGCCTGGCGGCCGCTGTTCTGGATCGTCGCCGGGATCGCCGCCGCCGGCCTGCTGATGGCCGTGCTGACGTTCCAGGACGCCCCTCCAGCAGACCGGAGCGCACCGCGGGACGTGCGCGCAATCGGCCTAGCTGCCGCTGGCTCGGTGGCGGCCTTCTGGGGTGCAGCTGAGCTGACCACTCACGGGTTTACTTCGCCAGTTGTCCTCTGCCCACTGCTGGGCGGGCTGACGCTGATCATCGTGCTGTGGGTCTATCAGTACCGCTCCCGCAATCCGCTGATGCGGCTGCGCATCTTCTCGAGCACCATCCCGGTTAGCGGCACCGTGGTTGCGATCTGCGCCGCTGCCGCGGCCACGTCGGCGATCGGGCTGACGGGGACTGTGCTCTCCCGGCACTACCCGCCGCTGCACGTCGGGCTGCTCTATGTGCCCGAGCTTGGTGCGACAGTGATCGCCGCGATCATGTTCGGAGTGGTGTTCCGTAGCCGATATATCCATTACTTCGCGCTCATCGGGACAATCTTCCTCGTTGCCGGGGTTCTGGTTCTCCGCAGCACCATCCCGCCCACGCAAGCCCTGACGCTGCTCGGCTCAGGCCTGACCGGCATCGGCATCGGCGCGTCGGTCACGCCGGCGTTGTTCCTCGCCGCGCTGTCGCTGCGGTCACGCGACGTGCAGCGGGTGCTGTCCATCCTTGAGCTGTTCCGGGCAGTCGCGGCGTTCATGGTCACGCCAATCCTGGCGCATTTCGCCGTTACGCTGGCCGGAGTCCCGACGCCGGCGATGAGCACAGTCTGGTGGGCCATCTTCGCCGTCGCGGCCGGCGGGCTGCTCATCGCCGTGCTGCTGTACGTCCTTGGCGGGGCCCGGCCGGCTGACCCCGCAGTAGAGGCCTGGATGCAAGGACCCGAGCCCGCCTGGTACTCCCCGCCGCTGTTCGCCGCGATCCGCGGCATCCGGCCCCGGCCGACCCCGGCCGCGACGCCTGCGCCCGCTTCCGCTGCAGCCGGTGAGTACGCAGGCGCGTCGGTCGTCAGCGGGACCGGTCAGCTCGATGGCCGCCGGGGCGGGGACGGGGCCGGCCCGCTGCTGCTTGTTTACGATGGCTCCGACCTGGCAAAAGCCGCTATCCACGAGGCTGCGCGCCAGCTGGCCACCGACCGGGACGCGATTGTGGTGACGGTCTGGAGGGTTTTCAACGTCGGGTTCATCGCGGATCCGCCCGTACAGTTCGACGCGGCATGCAGCGAGGACGTTAAGAACGCAGCCACGCGAACTGCCGCCAGCGGAGCTGCGCTGGCACGAGCGGAAGGCTTCAGAACGTGGGCCAGGGCGGTCGAGGGAACGCCCGTCTGGAGAGCGATCGTCGACGCCGCGAATGACAGTGACGCGAGCCTTATCGTCGTCGGCGCCCACCGGCGTGCAGGCCCGGCCGGCAGGCTGACCGGGAACGTCGCTCACGAGGTAGCAGTGCATTCGGTGCGGCCGGTGCTGGTAGTGCACCGCCACGCCAGCTGATTGAGGGGTCCGCAGCCAGTCTGCCGAGGCGTACGATCAGGCCATGCCAGCGCAGCGGCGGACAGCAGGTACCGGGCCGCAGTTCCTCCAGGTTCAGACCACGACCGACTCGCGTGCCGAGGCGGTTGAGCTGGCGCAGGCCGCCGTCGAGGAGCGGCTAGCCGCCTGCGCTCAGGTGGCGGGGCCGATCGCCAGCACCTACTGGTGGGAGGACGGCCTGGAGAAGGCCGAGGAGTGGCTGATCATGCTGAAGCTCCCTGCGGACAGGTTCGATGACCTCGCAGAATTCCTGGCTGAACGGCACAGCTACGACGACCCGGAAATCATCGCCACAGCGATAGTGGCTGGCTCCCAGTCCTACCTGGACTGGGTAGCCGAAGAGACACGACCGCAATGAGGGCCATACCCGCGCCAGCGGAGCTCCCTCGGCGACGTGCGGGCGAGTCCGCGCCTGCGGGTCAGCGCGATCATGGGCTTTTCGGACCAGGCTCGGTCACCTGGCGGGTGCTCAGCGAGCCGGTGATGTGGATCGCTGGCGTCCGGGCAATGTACATGCAGGCCCTGCACCCCAGGGTGATGCTCGGCACCTGGCAGAACACCGCATTTGCCAACCCCGACCAGGCCTGGGGCCGTTTCACCAGGACGGTCGAGTTCGTCCGGGTCCGGACCTACGGCACGACGGCAGAGGTGAACCGGGCAGCCGCCCGGCTGCGCAAGGTGCACTCCTTGCTGACCGGCGTGGACTCCGATGGCATCCGGTTCTGCCTGGATGATCCGGAGCTCCTGCTGTGGGTGCATTGCGGGGAGATCGGATCCTATGCCGAGATCGCTCGGCGGAGCGGCGTGCACGTGAGCGCGGCCGAGCTTGACACCTTCGTCGCCGAGCAGCGACGCAGCGCCGAGGTCGTCGGACTCAGCCCGTCGATCGTGCCCGCCAGCATGGCTGAGCTTGATGCCTACTACCAGCGGATGCGGCCCCGGCTGCGCGCCTGTGCTGAGGCGAGGCACGCGCTGCGCCTGTCATTTGCACCCAAGCTGCCGCTCGGCCTGAAGCCACTGCAGCTCGTCGTGCCACCAGTCAACGTCCTTGCGTACGCGAGCCTGCCGCGGTGGGCGCGCCGCTTGTACGGCACGCCGGCCATCGGCGTGACCGATACGGCCGTCACGCTTGCGCTTCGCGCAACGTTTGAGTCAACCACCCGGATCCCGCCTCACCTGCTGATCCTGGTGGGTGCCTCGGACGCTCGCCAGCGTCGATCGCCGGCCGCCTGACGGTCGGCTGTCGTAGTCATTTACGCTTCTGGTGTGCCTTGGGGGAACGATACTCGCACGCAACGGGCGGTGCGGCTGCTCCGCACTTTCACTGTCGATCCGCTACGGGTTAGCCGTGCGCTGCCCGGAGAATTCCGGCAGGCTTATGGATCCGCCGGATACCGGGGGGCCCAACCAGACGAAGGGTGGGAAGAGCATCTGCATGACCTGCTCCGCGCGGCCTGGCCCTGTGACGAGAGCCAGCGCCTGAAGGATCTGATGGCAGATGTCGGCGCCCTGCTGGCAGCCAGAGGGTGGGGGTTCGGCCGTGACAACACATACGGCTGGTACGCCGACGCCGACAGCTCGCTATGCCGCGCAGTATGGTGCACTGTCATCCATACCCGGCCCGAGGTCGTAGTCGAGACCGGCGTCGCGCACGGCGTGACGAGCCGCATTGTCCTCGAGGCGCTACGGCAGAACGACTGCGGGCACCTGTGGAGTATCGATCTGCCGTTCCCCTTCGATCATCGGCTGCATGCTGAGACAGGCGCCGCGGTCACCGATGCGTGCCGCGATCGGTGGTCGTATCTGGAAGGCTCAAGCAGGAAGCGGTTGCCGTCGCTGGTCGGCAAGGTCGGCCGGGTCGACGTCTTCGTACACGACAGCCTGCACACGGCCAGGAACACGGCTTTCGAAATGCAGCAGACTGCATCGAGGATGCCGCCGGGGGGTGTCATGCTCGTGGACGACATCTCGATGCACGCTGGCTTCGCTGGCTTTGCCAGACGCAATCCCGGGTACCGCACCCTCGTCTGTCCGCATGCGGACAGGTCGTCGCTGTTCGGGATCGCGGTCAATGCCGCCAGCTCCGGTACCCCGGCGTTGTTATCTGGCGGACCGTGTTCTGGCGAAATGGAGGCGTGGTATGGCGACGGAGAGAACTGCGGAACGGTCGGTCACGCTGCTGCCGCGGCTGCGGCGCGTCCTGCGGGACGACCTGGATCAGGGGCAGCGCGCGGCGCTGGCGAGCTGGATCGCGTTCAGCACTACCTTCGCCGCCGTCCGCGGCGTTACCTACAGCATCCGCGCGGGTAAGGGCCCGTTCCACAACATCAGCGCGGGGGGCGAGCACCTGCATCACTACATGTGGGGCATCGCCATGCTGGCCGGAGTTGGCGCGGTGGCCGTGCACGGCGACGAACGGTACCGGAATCACCCGCTGGTCGCGACTAGCTATGGCAGCGGCCTGGCGCTGATAGTTGATGAGTTCGCGCTGCTACTTGACCTGAAGGACGTCTACTGGGCCAAGCAGGGCCGGCTTTCGGTGGATATCGGGATCGGCGGCATCGCTGCGGCGGGAAGTTACTTCGCGGCGCTTCCTGTCATGCGCGCGATGCACGAGCGCCGCGCTGCCGAGCAGGCGCGCCACAATCAGCCGGTGGCCTAGCTCTCGCCGACAGCTACTCGCCGACAGGGCCGCCAGCAAGCTCGCTGATGACGTCGAGGTGCCCCACGTGCCGCGCGTATTCCTGGACGAGGTGGAAGAGCACTCGCTCGAGCGAAGCAGGCGCGGCACCGTCCCAACGCTCACCCGGTTGTCCCGTCTCGGCGAGGTCATGCCCGGCGACGATGGTGGCCGTTACGGCCGCCTGAGCCTGCAGCGCTGCGATCAGAGCCGGGAGACTCTCATCGGATCCGACGTACCAGCGACCGTCCTGCTGATCGCCCCACGGGTCGGCGACCTTGCGACCCTCAAAACCCCATTCCAGCCACCGCCGCTCGACGTAGCGCAGGTGCTTGAGCAGCTCGATCGGCGCCCAGCCGGACGGCAGCATACTGGTCCGCAGCGCCTCGGGCGGCAGCGAGCTGAGCTTGCTGATCAGGCGGTGACGAAAGTAGTCGAGGTAACTGGTGAAGACCTCGGCGCGGCTGGCGCGACTCACGGTGGGAGATGGGAACGGGGTCGTCATAGAACTAGCCTGCCGCATGCTGCCGACCGGCCGACGGGAGGTTCCACGAGCTGATGACCGACTGCTCGCGCTCTGCACCGAGCGTGCTGAACGTTCCGGTGTCCAAGCGGAAAAGCTTGCCGTCGTCCGGCGCCAGCCCCAGCCAGCGTGCTGTCAGCACCCGGAGCAGATGGCCGTGTGCGACGAGCGCGACGTCCTCGTCGCGTAGCAGCGGCCGGATCCGGCCGAGCACGGCATCTGTCCGGGCGCCGACTTCTTCCGCGGTCTCGCCCGGATGAGCGGCGTCGCCAGGGATGATGCCGTCCTGCCACAGCGACCAGGACGGGCGCTGCGTCCTGATCTCATCGGTGGTCAAGCCCTCGTAGCCGCCGTAGTCCCACTCCCAGAGGTCAGGGTCGACCTTCGCCCCGGTGAGTCCGGCCAGCTCGGCCGTCTCGATCGCCCGGCTTGCCGGGCTGACGAACGACGCTGCGATGTGCCGGGCGGCTAGGGCGGGCCGCAGCGCAGTAGCGGCGGCTCGGCCGGCCTCGGTCAGCGGCAAGTCGGTCCGGCCGGTGTGCTTGCCCGACCGGCTCCACTCGGTCTCGCCGTGCCTGATCAAGATCAGCTCACCCATGGGCAGCATCATGTCACTTGGGGCGGGGACGCCTCAGGCAGCGCGGCCGCCGCCCGGAGGCGCGATCAGCCTCTCCGTCGGGATGGGACGCCCCGCCTCGGGCCGGGAGGCCTGGCGGCATCCGGCCGTCTGAGCTGGGCAGCTGAGGGCGAGCTGGGCGAATGCGGCGT